>Ga0307513_10013126_pt1 | contig 10182 bp, 5 predicted proteins | sample 15_EM_MG_FD_202174 | JGI IMG/M metagenome (GOLD analysis project Ga0307513, IMG submission 202174) | Populus trichocarpa ectomycorrhiza microbial communities from riparian zone in the Pacific Northwest, United States - 15_EM | ecosystem: Host-associated > Plants > Roots > Unclassified | place...
TGGGCGAGGTGCCTGAGTGAGGTGCCGGGGTGTGTGCCTGGGCGAGGTGCCGGGGGTGTGTGCCTGGGCGAGGTGCCTGAGTGAGGTGCCGGGGGCGTGTGCCTGGGCGAGGTGCCTGAGCGAGGTGCCTGGGTGTGTGCCTGAGCGAGGTGCCTGGGTGTGTGCCTGAGCGAGGTGCCTGGGTGTGTGCCCGGGATCGGAGGTCATCGCCGCCGGCCTTTGCTCCGCTTCACCAGAGGAAGCACCCCCGGGCTCGGGATCAGACGTCGGCACCGTCTCGGGCGACCAGCTCGATCAGGAATTCGGTGGCGCGCGCGTCGCCGCCGGCCGGGCCGAGCGCTTCCGGCAGCGCCTCCTCGAAGGTGACCGTCGTCGCCCCGGCCACGACCATCCGTTCGAACGCTTGCACGAGATACCAGTTTGCGAAGTCGACGTACACGGACGTGCGGCTCCCCGTCCACATCGGAGTACCCGCGCCGACCCGGACGAAGCACTGCACCGGGATGTCACGTGCCAGTAACCAGCCGGCCAGCCGGACCAGATAACCGGCACCGGATTCGCCCCTTCCGCGCGTGGGCACGTGACCGGCCGGGATAATCCACTGTGCCCGGTGCAGCACGACCCGGCCCACCTCGACGCGAGGCAGCCGGCGCATCCCGGCGGAGACCGGTTCGGCCGCGGGGGGAGCGAACACCAGGTATCCGGGCCCGAACGCCTGCACCAGCAGCCGGGCGGCCGGGGGCAGCCGGACGTCCGCCGGCATGACCGGCGCCCGGTGACCGGCGGCGAACAGCGACACCGATCCGGTGGCGGGATCGTGGACCACCGACAGGTCCCGCAGCCGCGCGTCGGGCTCCGGATCAGGACGATCGGCTGGCACGTGCCCGCCCGCCGCTCTGATCAGGTGCAGCGCCCGGTTGCGTCCCCACCCGTGCGCGGCGTTCAGCGCTACGCGCAAGCCGTCGCCGCGGATCACCTGCAGATAGCACGTCATCGACCGGGGTGCGCCGATCCAGCGCGGCCAGCTCGCGGCCAGCCGTCCGAGGGCGCCCGTGTCGGGCCGGATCACGCCGTCCCGGTCGGGTGGCACCAGCGCGGTACGCCAGAAGTCCCGGCGCAGCCGGGCGACCTCGCGCAACCGGGGCAGCCGGCTCTTGCCCAGGCCGGCATCCGGCGCCGGGCCGAGCGTCCGGAGCAGTTCGAGGATCTCCTCGACAGGGGTGCGGGGCGGCGCCGTCCGGCCGGTCAGACCCAGCACGATCGACTCGTGCAGGGTCAGCAACGGCACCCGGGCGCCCGGCCCGAACCGTTCACAGCAGTACGCCGCCAGTGCCACCCGCAGGGTGAGCGCCGGGTCGAGCACGGCGAGCATCCGCCGTACGAGGTCGAGATCCGCCAGCGCCGCTCGCCACCCGCCGCTCGACAGTTCGCCGTTCGGGCCGGGCAGCACCGCGTACTCCCGCCACCGCTCGCCCGGCGCCGGGGTGCTGCCGGTGAGCGCCGTCAGCTCGTCCACGGCCGCGCCCAGCACCCGGCGTGCCGCCAACTGCGCCGGCACATCCGGCACCGCCGCCCGGTGGCGCAGCGCCGACCGCAGTTGCCGGATGGCGGCCGCCTCCTCTGGCGCCCCGTTCGCGGCCAGCCAGCGGCCGAGCTCGTTCAGGGGATCCGCGTCCAGGTCGGCGCCAGCGAGCTGACGCTCCGGCAGCCTGGCGTCGGCGAGCTGACGCTCCGGCAGCCTGGCGTCGGCGAGCTGACGCTCCGGCAGCCGGGCGTCGGCGAGCTGACGCTCCGGCAGCCCGGCGTCGGCGAGCTGACGCTCCAGCAGCCCGGCGTCGGCGAGCTGACGCTCCAGCAGCCCGGCGTCGACGAGGTGATCGATCAGCGGATCGGTCCGGGGATCGGCCGCGCCCAGCAGGGCCCGCAGGACCTCCCGCCGGACGGTGGCACCGTCGTCGAGGACCCGCAGGCAGGCGAGGACCTGCGGGGTGGCCGGGAGGGCGACGACCGACTCGCCCCGCGGCGGCCCGAGGAACCGCACGGTGGCGCCGATGTAGCTGGCGCTCGGGTTGAGCCGTAGCGGCGCGAGGCCCGACAGGCGCGGGTCGTTGCGCAGCGCCTGGTGTAGGAGGGCGAGCAGGTGGCCGGTCAGCTCGGTGACGTTGACGACGGACTCAGGGTGCCCGAGCCGGACGTCCGGGCCGCGACGCGACCAGGTGCCCCAGCCGAGCATCGTGAACGTGCTGTCCGGGCTCGGGTCGGTGGCCGCCCGGGCGGCGTAGCCGGCCAGCCGGACCAGCGCCGGCCGGCGCGGCACCCGGGACTCGTCGGCCAGCCACCGGGCCGTCTCGGCGTACAGCGTCGGGCTGGACAGCGACAGCGCCCGCTGGAATCCCGGGTCCCGGACGGCGTCGCGCAGCGCGGTGCGCGCGGTGCCGGTCTCGCGGTCGAGGGTCGCCGGGAGCCGGACGCCCAGGCGGTCATGGGCGTCTTGGGCCGCCGCCCAGCGACGCAGCCGGGCCGCGAGCTCGGCCGGGAGCAGCCCGGCCACGTGCTCGTTCCATTCCCGCGGGCTCGGCCGGCGGCCGCGATACACGCGACGGCGCAACCCGACGAGGGCCGCCTTGTCGGCGCCGTCCGACCGGGCGCCGATGACCTCGTACAGTTCGGCCGAGATCGCCCGGCCCGCCGAGGCCAGCCATGCGCGCAGCCGCACGATGGCGACGGCCTCCCGGAAGGCTTCGCCGGTGCGCAGGCGCGGCAGCTCCGCCATCGGCAGGCCGGCGATCCGCAGTATCACCACCGGCGACGCCAGCACGGTCCCGCCTGGGAGGCGGACGGTTCCATCGTCCTCGGAATCGATCGCCACGCCGTGTCCTCTCGTGCTCGGTGCGGCGCCGGATCCGGCGCCGCACCCGAGAGGCGTTCCACCTCGTTCCAGCGGTCCTGCTCAGCGATCGGAGCGCCAGCTGTACGGCTGCGCCGCGAGCGGGGAGAGGTTGGCCGCCCAGCCCACGGCCCACAACCGGCCACCGTTCGGCTCGGCGGCGAGCCCGCTCAGCGCCGAGCCGATATGGTCCCCGCCGTCGGTGCCGGGGTCGATCGAGTCGGGGGTGAGCGCCGCGCCGTTCCACTCCTCGATGTTCGCGGTCTCGTTGCCGGCGGCCAGCTGATAGCCGGACACGACCACGTCCCGCGGGCCGACCGCGACCACGCCGGTGAACTCGGTGGCGGTGGCCTTTGTCGAACGCAGCACGCGCCAGGCGCCGCCCTTCGAGTACAGGGCCACCGGGTGCAGCAGATCGTCCGGATCGGGATCGTCGGTCACCGTGTCGAGGGTGTAGCCCACCGCCCAGAACTCGCCGGGCCCGACCGCGTCCACCGCGAGCAGCGTGGTGCGGACCGCGCCCGGGTTGGGGCTGGCGACCTGGCTCCAGGCGACCCCGTCCCAGTGCAGGACGAGCGACTTCTCGACCTTCGCGTCAGTGGCGTCCCGGAACTGGCCGACCGCCCACGCGTCGTCGGCGGCGATGGCGGTCACCGCGGTGAGCCGGCTGCTCAGCGTGCCCGGGCTCGGGCTCGGCACCTGCTGCCACGCGGTGCCGTCCCAGCGGGCGATCAACGTTTGGGCCGGCTCGCCCTCGACGAGCGAGCCGGACTGGCCCACCGCCCAGCCGTCCGTGCCGGACAGCAGGTCGATGCCCTGCCAGGCGCCGCCGGCCGCCGGCACCGGGCCGGGAATCTCCCGGCCCGCGCCGCCGTCGACCGGATACTGCTGGATCAGCGGCGTGGTCCGCCCGGCCGCCGTGGTGTGGCCGACCGCGACCGCGTCCCCGGACGGCAGGATGTCGACGCCGTTAAGTTGCACCCAGACGGCGTCCGAGGCGGGGGTCGTGACGGCTTTCCACGCCGCGCCGTTCCAGCGCTGCACCATGGCGAACGCCTCGGCCCCGGTCGACTGCCAGCCCACCGCCCAGGCGTCGGTGGCCGACCGGGCGGCGACGGCGTGCAGGGTGCCGGCTATCCCCGGCGTTGCCGGGTTCACCGAGGACCACCACACCCGTCCGGTGCCGATCGGGGCGGCTTGACCGGAGCCGGGCGCGGCTGGGATGGCGGCGGCCAGGGCGGCGAGGGCGAGCAATCCCGTCAACGCCGCGGGCCGTCGGCCGATCCGGGATCGGGCAGATGTCACTGGGCTCTCCGTTCTCGATGGGCCGGCGTTTTCTCGAGGGGTCAACGACCGCTCCCGGTCGCCGGCAGGGCCTTGGCGTGCCGGGCCAACGCCGCGCGATCGGCCATGCCGGTCTTCGCGAGCAGCCGCGTCACGTGGGTCTCGACGGTGCGCGGCGAGACGAACAACTGCCGGCCGATCTCCTGGTTGGTGAGCCGGTCGGCGAGCAGTTCCAGCACCTCGTACTCGCGGACGGTGACGCCGACCTGGCGCAGCGAGGGCGGGATCGCCTCCGCCCCGCGCCGCCGCTGGGGTGTGGTCTCCCCGGCGCGGCGCAGCAGCGCGCGGCAGGCGTCCGCCACCCGGGGAATGCCGGTGACCTGGAAATGCTGCTCGGCGCTGCGCAGCCACTGGGCGGGCTGCCCCCAGCCGTCGGCGATGGCCGCCTCCGCCGCCAGCCGCAGGCCGAGGTGCCGGCCGAGCGGATACGCCGCGGCGACCTGCTCGAACTCGGCCATCATCCGCTCGGCCCGCGGCTCGTCGCCGGACCGCCCGGCGAGCACCGCGCCGGCGACGAGCATGAACAAGCGGTTCCAACCCGCCTGGCCCCGGGCCGACACGGCGATCCGGTCGTAATCGGGCCAGCCCGACTCGCCCGCGAGGACCGTCATGGTCAGGTGCAGGCCGTGCACCAGCGACAGATATTCGGGCGGCCGGTGGGACTCCTGCTCGACCGCCTCGGTGACCTCCTCGTACGCCCGGGTGTGGTCCTCCTCCAGCAGCGAGCAGAGCGCCAGGCCGAAGCCCTTCAGCGCCGAGGTGAAGTCGAAATGCCGGCCGCCCAGCCGGTCGTAGTCGGCCAGCAGATCGGTGACCTCGTCCCGGCGCGCCTGGTGCGCGGCCGCACAGATGCGCAGGCCGAGCGCGATCAGGCGGAGATCCTCCAGCCCCAGCCGGTGCGCCGTCTGCTCGCATTGCCGGGCGTACCGGCTCGCCGTTTCGTACTCGCCGCGGCTGACATACAGCACGGCCAGCTCGGCCGCACCGTCCAGCGCGGTGATCACCGCACCGGCCCGCATCGCCGTCTCCCGGGCCTCGATCAGGCCGCGGGGATCGGCTCGCCGGATCGCCGCGTGGACGCCCAGGTGGAACAGGAACCGGATCCGCCACAAGGTCAGGCCGTGCTGCTCGGACAACGCGAGGCCACGGCCGAACAGCTCGTCGGAACGCTCGAGGTCCTGAACGCGGGCACAGGAGCCGAGCACCGCCAGGGCTTCACACGCGATCTCCGGCAGCGGGAGCCGCTCGGCGGTGCGCAACGCGCCGCCGGCCAGCCGCTCGGCCCGGTGCAGCCGCTCGGCGTCGCTGTCGGCGATCGCGAGCCGCGCGTCCACCAAGTCGATCGTGGCCTCCTGCGCGGCGCTGGGATCGGGGCCGGTCAGCGCGCGGACCGTGCCGAGCTCCCGCCGGCCGGCCGCCCACTGGCCGGCGGTGACGGCCGCCCGGGCCAGCCGAAGGTGCACGGCGGCCCGCTCCTCGGGCGTGGCCTGCCGGTCCAGCTGCGCGGCGAGCTCGCGGGCCCGGGACACCTCACCGGCCGCGGCGAGCATGTCCAACAGGGCTTCGACCACCCGGGCGGTCCATCCACCCGCGGCGGGGTCGCCGCCGAGCAGCTCGAGGCCCCGCTCCAGCAGGGCGATGGCGGTGCGGACCGCGCCCTGCTCGGCCGCCCGCCGGCCGGCCCGGTAGAACAGCTCGGCGGCCCGCTCGCCCGCCCCGGCCTGCTGCCACAGCCGCCCCGCCAGCACGCACCACTCATCCGGCAGCCCCGGGAACGTCTCCTCGATCGCGGCCGCGGCGGCGCGGGACAAGGCGGCGAGATCCTCCGGCAGGGCCGCCGCGCGCAGCGCCTCGCCGACCAGCGCGTGCTGGACCAGATAGCGGCCCGTCGGGGCGTCCACCACCAGCAACTGGGCCTCGACCGCGGCCCGCAGGCCGGCCACCAGCGCGGCCGGATCCAGCCCGGCCGCCGCGCCGAGCAACCCGCCCGGGCACGGCTGCTCGCAAACGGCCGCCATCAGCAGCAGCCGTCGCCCGGCCGGCTCCAGCCGCTGGGTGCGCGCCACCACGCTGGCCCGGACGGCCGCCGGGACCTGGGCCGCGGCGGCGGCCACGGCGGACCACCGCTCGCCGTCGCGGACCAGCATCGCGTCGTCCACCATGCCGGTGAGCAGTTCCTCGACGAAGAACGGAACGCCGCCGCTGGATCGGACCACCCGCTCCAGCGCCTCGGCCGGCACCGCTGCCGGCGGCACGCCGAGGCACGCACCGCTCATCTCCCGAACGGCGTCGGCGTCGAGCGGCGCCATCGGCAGCACGACGGCGCTGTGCCGCTGCTCGGCCGCGTACGCCAGGGGCGTGATCTCGGCCCCGGGCCGCGTCGTGGCCAGCAGCAGGATGGGCTCGCTGCCGATGTTGTCCGCGAGATAGTCGACGATCATCAGCGTGTCGGCGTCGGCGTCGTGCAGATCCTCGAGGATCAGCAGGCAGCCGCGACCGGCCGCGAGGCTGGTCAGCAGCCGCAGGACCGCCTCGGCCAGCAGGACGGGGTGATCGTCGGCGCCGTCCGGCCGTCCCACGCCGCCCCACCCGGGTACCAACCGGGCGAGCGCCGCCCGATAGGGCGCGAGCTCGGCCGACTCGCTCGGCCCGGCGTGCCGCAGGACGCCGAGCAGGGACTCCGTCAGCGGGCGATATTGCACCGACGGCGCGGCTCGCCCGCGCATGACGAGCATGCCCAGCTCAGCCGCGTGCCGCTGGGCCTCCCGGGTGAGCCGGGACTTGCCCAGCCCGGCCGCCGCGGTCAGGAACACGGTGTTGCCCGCGCCGTCGGCGGCCCCGGACAGCAGCCGGGCGAGCACGTCCATTTCGGACGCACGGCCGACAACGGTGGGGCACAGCAGCCGCATCGTCACCCCCACCACGTTGGAGCAGTTCGTCTCGGGGGCCAACGCTAGCGGCCCAGGACCGTCCGGGTCGGTCGGTTATGTGACTGCCGCCGGGCGGGAATCCGATCGTGTGCAGGTCGGTTGGGCGACGCCCGCGCGCGCTACGGATGCGCCCGCAGAACGTACGGGCTGGGCACCGATGTCCGCCGGGCCCGCCGGCCCGCACGGTGGCCACAGTAGATCTCTGGTCACCCTGTGAGGAGAATCCGATGACCCGTCCGCGCGCAGACTCCGAGGCCGCCTCGGTGCCGATCGCGACGTCCGTGTCACTCGACTACCGCGCCGGTGGCGAGGACGGCCCGTTCGGGCTGGGCTGGCACCTGCGCCTGCCCGAGTCGTCCCGGTCCACCGCCCAGCACGTGCCAGGGCACTCGCTGCCGGCCCGGATCTGCTACCGCGACCAGCACAACGCGTCGATCTCGACGATCATAGATTTCGAGTACGAGCGGAGACCCGATCTGCCCGCCGCCGACCGGTCGGGCACCGCGACGCCGGCCGCGCTGCGCTGCCGCACGGTGCGGGTACGCCGGCAGAACGGCGCCAGCGCGGCGGCGGTGGCCCGGGAATACCGGTTCGAGTACCGGTCGGTTCCGGTGAGTGGCGCCCTGCTGACCCGGGTGGAGGTCGTCCCCGCCGACCAGGCCTGCCGCACCGCGACCTGTGTCCGCGAGGGGCGACAGTGGCGCGTCTCGCTGGGTGATCGCGCCGTTCTCGTCAAGCACAGCGTCGGGATGCTGCACCTCGCGGTGCTGTTGGCCAACGCGAACGTGGAGATCGGCGCGGCCGAGCTGGCGGCCGGGGTGGGCCGCCTGCGGGTCCGGCCGGTCATGGCCGCGCAGCCGATCCTCGACCGCTCCGCGATCCAGCGGTACCGGCAGCGGTTGGCGCAGCTGCGGGCCGAGATCGGCGACTGCGAGTCGGCCGGGGCGCGGGCCCGCCTGGCCGAGGCCTGCGCGGAACGCGACTGGCTCATCGCCGAGCTGGGCGCCGGCACCAGCCTCGGCGGCCGGCCCAGATCCTTTCCGGACAGTGGCGAGCACGCCCGGATCGCGGTGGGCAAGGCCATCCGGCGGGCGATCGGCTGGATCTACGACGCCGACCAGGTTGTCGGTGAGCACCTGCGGCACTCGGTGAACACCGGGATGCGCTGCGCCTACCACGCCGGCTGAGACGACGGGGAAGCTGTGGAGATTCGGGTGCTCGGGCCGGTGGAACTGCACGCGGGCGGCGAGCGGGTGGAGCTCGGTCCGAAAAGGAATCGACTGGTGCTGGCGATTCTCGCGTTGGCGGCCAACCGGCTCGTGCCGATCGACGAGCTCGTCGAGTTGACCTGGCCGGCCGGCCCGCCGCGGACCGCCAAACATGCCATTCAGGTCGTCGTGTCCCGGCTTCGTTCGGTGCTGGCCGGGCTGCCGCAGGGCGCCGGCCACTTCGAGATCGGCACTCGCGGGACCGGGTACCTGCTGCGGGCCGATCCGTCCCGGATCGACGCCGGCCGGTTCGGATCCCTGCTGGATCTGGCACGTGCCACCATCGATCCGGGACGGCGGGTCGCGGTGCTCAGCGAAGCACTCGGCCTGTGGTCCGGTCCGGCGCTGTGCGGAGCCGCGTCGCCGGAGACGCGCGAGCGGCTGTGTCACGGCCTGGACGAGGCCTGGCTGTCGGCGAACCGGGATCTGCTGGAGTCCCGGCTTGCCCTGGGCGAGCACGCGCAGCTCGTACCGGAGCTGGAACGGCTGACCCGCGACCACCCGTTCGACGAACAGCTGCACCGGCAGCTGATCCTGGCGTTGTATCGCGTCGGGCGGCAGTCGGACGCGCTGGCCGTGTACCGGCAACTGCGCAACGAACTCGACGCCGAGCTCGGGATCGCGCCGAGCCAGCCGTTGCGTGACCTCGAGAGCGCCGTTCTGCGCCAGGACCCCGGCCTCGAGCCGGCGCCGGTGCTGCGCACGGTGCCGGTTGCCGCGCCCGTGCTGCCGCCGCCGGCGCAGCTGCCGCCGGCATTGCCCGCGTTCGTGGGCCGGGGGAGTGCCCTGGCGCATCTCGAGACGATCCTGAGCGCCGAAGCCGGCCCGGCACTCGCGGTGGTGTCAGGCCCGGCCGGAGTCGGCAAGACCACCCTGGCCCTGCGGTGGGCGCACCGGATCGCCCCGAGATTTCCGGACGGGCAGCTGTACGTCGATCTGCGCGGGTCCGGACCGGCCCGGACGGCGATGCACCCCGGCGAGGCGGTCCGCGGATTCCTCGACGCGTTCGGGGTGCCGGCGGCCCGGATGCCGGCCGGCCTCGAGGCGCAGACCGGCCTCTACCGCAGCCTCACGGCCGGCAAGAGGGTCCTGGTGGTGCTGGACAACGCCCGCGACGCCGAGCAGGTCCGCCCGCTGCTGCCCGGCGCCGCGGGTTGTCTGACCGTCGTGACCAGCCGCGACCAGCTCGTGCCACTGATCGCCGCGGAAGGTGCCCACCCGTTGTGCCTCGACCGGATGACCGATGCGGAGGCCCTCGAGTTGCTCGCCCGCCGGCTGGGGGCCGGCCGGGTGGCCGCGGAGCCGAACGCGATCGGCAGAATCATCGCCCACTGCGGGCGGTCGCCGCTTGCGCTGGCCGCCGTCGCCGCCCGCGCCGCCACCCATCCGGGCGTCTCGATGACGGAGATCGTCGTCGAGTTCCGGGAGGCGACCGGCCGCGTTGACGCGCCGCGGACCGGTGCCGCCGCTACCGAGGCTCGCTTTCGGCGCCGACTGACCATTGCGTACGCACGCCCCGCGGTTGACTCGATGATGACCCGACTGTGAACCGGCCCGGCTAGCGTCCCACTGACCATTCGCCATTCGAGTTGCGAGAGGGGGTGAATTTCGTGCTGAAGAACTTGGGAACGCTGGGTGATCGAGTGCTCGGCATGATCGTGCCGAAGGCGCGGGCGGCAGCTTGCACGTGCTGGTATGTCTCGTGCCCGCCGGGCTCGCCGATGAGCCAGCGGGAATGTTGCAAGATCGGCGG
>Ga0307513_10013128_pt1 | contig 10182 bp, 8 predicted proteins | sample 15_EM_MG_FD_202174 | JGI IMG/M metagenome (GOLD analysis project Ga0307513, IMG submission 202174) | Populus trichocarpa ectomycorrhiza microbial communities from riparian zone in the Pacific Northwest, United States - 15_EM | ecosystem: Host-associated > Plants > Roots > Unclassified | place...
GCAAAGCAGGTTCCCTCCGCCTCGGTGATCATCAGCACCGAAGGCGCGGTCGAGCGCCCGCCGGCCAACGCCATCCAGCATCTCGTGGCGGCGGCGGTTCCAGGCCTGAGCGTTGATCAAGTCACGGTTCTGAGCACGGACGGACGGGTGTTGGCGGCGGGCGGCGAAAATGCCGATACTGCGCCATCCAAGCTGGTCGATCTCGAAAAGTCGTTCAATTCCGAGCTTCAGGAAAACATCCGCAAGACGCTCATCCCCTATCTCGGCATGCAGAATTTCGAGGTGAGCGTCGCGGCCCGTCTCAACACAGACAAACGCCAGACCAGCGAGACGGTCTACGACCCGGAATCGCGCATCGAGCGATCGGTGCGGACGGTGAAGGAAAGCGGACGTGCGGAGAACGACGGCAATCGCGCCTCGGTGACTGTCGAACAGAACGTTCCGGGTGAACAAACGGCCGCGCTTCCAGGCGAGAAATCCAAGCGGCAGAACGACCGCAAGGAAGATCTTACCAATTACGAGCTGAATTCAAAGGTTGTTCAAACCCAGTCCAACGGCTACCGCGTCGAAAATGTGACCGTGGCCGTGGTGGTGAACCGCAAGCAGCTCATGGCATCGCTCGGCGATGCCGCCGCCGCCACGCCCGAGGCCGTGGACCGCCAGCTCAAAGAGCTTCAGCGCGTGGTCGAAACGGCGGCCGGCATCGACGCCAAGCGCGGCGATCGCGTCACCATCAGCGCGCTGGACTTCACCGAAGCCGGAACCGCGTTCCCGCCGCTGCCGGACGCCAGTATCGTGGACCTGCTGACGCGGCAGCTGGGAAGCTTCGTCAATGCCGCCGCCATCGTCATCGCCGCGTTCCTGCTGGTGTGGTTCGGTCTGCGCCCCGCCGTCCAGACGATCGTCGGCGACGCGGAACCGGCTCTCGCGCAAGCCTCCCCGCTGGCGCTTGAAGACGGCAGGACACAACAGGCGATAATCGACGGAAAAGCGCAGGCCGTGGCCGAGGTGACGGAACTCATAGGCCAAATTGGCTCGCAGCATTCGATGCAGAGCCGCCTTGAGAGGGCGGTCGAGACGTCTGAGACGGCGGCAGCGGCCGTTCTCAAGCAATGGATGAAGGGGTAAACGGCGTGGCGCGGCCGTTCCCGGTATCGAAATTCCTGATCGATGTCGGACCGAGAAAGCAGGATACCCCAGCACCGGCCAAGCGTGCGGATCGCAGCGGGCCCGAGCCGTTGCAGTTGTACGCCGTTGCCGACAAGAATTCGCAGCAGCACCGCGTCGCGGCCGCTCATGCACGCGGGCTTGAGGAGGGAAGGGCGGCCGCGGATGCCGATTGGCAAGCCAAGCGGGATGAGCAGCGTGCCGTTCACGATAAGCAACTCGCGCTGGAGCGCATCACCTGGGCAAGCCGGGAGGCCGACAAGCTGGCCGAACAGCTCAGCATCGGGCTGCGGACGCTGGAAAACACCATCGGCGATACTGTTGCCGAGCTGTTGAAGCCGTTCCTGATCGGCGCCGTTCAACAACGTGCGATCGCAGAGCTGATGCAGGCCATCGAGACCGTGCTGCACAAAGACGAGGGCGTCGCGCTCGAAATCTCCGGGCCCGAGGACATCGTGCAGCTTCTGCGGGAAAAATTATCTGGAAAGAATATCGCTCTATCATTCGTTCCTGGAGACGGCCCCGAGGTCCGGATCGTTGCCGGACAGACGGTGATGGAAAGCCAGCTGCAAAGCTGGGTGTCTAAGATCGAGGAGTCGTTGCGTTGAGTTCGGGTGATAATGTTCCCGTCCAGGAAATCGTGATCGTCCGCCGCGGGCATGGCAATCACGAGGAAGGTCACCATGGCGGCATGTGGAAGATCGCCTTCGCCGACTTCATGACGGCGATGATGGCCTTCTTTCTGGTGATGTGGCTGCTCAGTGCAAGCGACGAGAAGAAGCTCGATCAGCTCACGACCTATTTCAATCCGATCAAACTTCCGGACACGCAGAAGTCGGAAAAGGTCATAAAATCGGCCGGTGACAGCGGTGCACCCGATAAGGCCGACGAGCACAAGGTTGCCAAGGCGGTCAAGAAAGATCCCGATAACAAGGGCAGCCAGGAAGCGAACGACAAGCCAAAAGAGGCCAATGAAGAAGGTAAGCAAAAGGTCGTCGACGAGGCGCTGTTCGCCGATCCCTATGGCGTGTTGTCCAGGCTCGCTACCCAGGCCGCGAAGGTTTCGCTGCAAATGGAAGGTGCCAGCAATGACGACGCCACGCATTTCTCCGGTGGCGCCGCTTTTCGCGATCCCTTCGATCCCGATTTTCGCAAGCGTTCTCTGGAAACGCAGGAGGATGAGCAGCAGCACGGCATCCCGAACGCCGGCACCGCGCAGGCCGGCGGCAAAAACACCGGAATAAACCGCGATGCCCCCGACGAGGGCGGTGAGTTAACCATGGTGCCCCCGTCGCCGGCAGTGGCTTCCGGGCCATTGAATGAAGGAAAGACCTCCGGGCAGAGCGCACAAACCCGCCTCAAGGCAACGCATAGCGACCCCGGCGCCATCGGCGCCAACACAATCGCCGATGCCGGCGCGGGCGACAATACGCCCGGCGCGAAAGCAACCGTCGACGGCGCAACCGACAAGACGGCGAAGGGCGGTCCGGTGGATGACGCGAAAGCCAATCTGCCAAAGGACAATGTTGATCCGGCAAAGAACAATGCCGATTCCGCCGAGCAACTCGATGCCGAGATCAAGGAAACGTTGCGTCAGGCCGGTATCCCCGATCTGCCCGACATCAAGGTCGAGCGGAAGTCGGACGGTCTTCTGATCAGCATCACCGACAACCTCAATTTCGAGATGTTCACCCTGTCTTCCGCGACACCCCGGCCGGAACTGGTGGTGGCCATGGAGAAGATCGGCAAGCTGCTCCAGGCCCGTGCCGAGCGGATTATCGTGCGCGGCCATACCGATGCTCGCCAATTCCGCAGCGGCACCTATGACAACTGGCGTCTCTCCAGCGATCGCGCGCACATCGTGCATTACATGCTCGCGCGTGGCGGCTTGCCGGAGAAGCGCTTCGAGAGGATCGAAGGCTATGCCGACCGCGAGCTCAAGATGCCGGGCGACCCCAAAGCCGCCTCGAACCGGCGCATCGAAATTCTGCTAAGGCAGCCCATGCCGTAATCAAGTCATCCGTGTGATGTCGTAATGAAGTCGTTTGCGTATAGCGTTGCGTCGATTGTGTTGGGTCTGGCAAGCGTGTCCCCCGTCCATGCTGCGGACCAAGGGCATGCGGCTGCTCCCACGAAGACGGAACAGCCCGCCGCGGAACCGGTGGAGCCGGTCGAACCCGGCGATGCGAGCCTATCCCTCGATCAGCCCTATCACCTCGTGCGCACGCTGGAGAAGATGCAGGACCAGATCGCGATGGGAAGCTCGGATTCCCATGGCGCCCAGCGCCAGTTCATCGCCGAGATCGGGGAGAAGATGCTCGCGGCCGACGACAAGGTCTGGCAGAAGGCGCGAAACAGCCGCAGCGCCATCGTCTATGTGCTCAGTGGCGGCGATCCGCGTGTACTGAAGAAGCTTGTGAAGACGGAGAAGGTAGCCGGGCTCAGCAGCAATGTGATCAAGGGTGTGCTTGCTTATGCGGAAGGGAGCAACAGCCTGGCCCTGAAGCTGCTCGCGGGTATCGATCCCCGCGCCTATGACGCGCGCACCGGCGGGCATTTGGCCTTGGCCAAGGCGATGGCCTTCGCCGCCGAGGATGCCGCCATGTCTCTCACGCTCCTGGACGATGCCAGGCTGCTGTGCCCCGGCACGCTGGTCGAGGAAGCCGCGCTGCGCCGCCAGGTGCTGCTGCTTGCGAGCACCGAGAACTATCCCCGCTTCGAGATGCTTGCCATCGACTATCTGCGCCGCTTTGCTCATTCGATCTATGCGCGCAACTTCAGCCGCAGCTTTTCCCTCGCGGTTTCGACCAGCAAGATGGGCGAGGATCCCGCGCTAATGGCAAGGCTGGAACATCGCCTGGACGAGCTTCCCGACGAGACCCGCCAAACGCTGTACACCATGCTGGCGGAGGAAGGCATCAAGCGCGGCCGGGTCGAGCTGACGCGGCTGGCGGCCGACAAAGTCATCCCCCTGGTTCCCGCCGACAGTCGCGATGCGATGCGAATGCTCCTCTACAAGGCGGCGGCGCTCGTGGTGACCAAGGACTACGACCTTGCCCTGGCCGGACTGAATTCCGTCGATCGGATGCAGCTTGGCAGCAACGACAAAAAGCTGCTCGACGACGCCCTATTTCTCTCCGTGCAGGTGCGCCTGCCGCTGCTGGTCAGCGACCCGATCACGGAATTGCCGCCCCTCTCCAGCGCCGCGCAAGTCAGGCATGGTGACATACCAGGGAAGTCGCAGGCTCTGGACGCCGCGCGCGCGGCGCTTTCCCAGGTCGATATGTTGTTGAGCAAAGAGCAGAAATGATCCCCACCAACGGCCTCCCCGCCCAGCAGACCACCCCAACGCTTCCCGTGCGCACAGCACCAAACGCGGATCGGACAAGCGCGGATCGGACTTCCGTGGGAACGGCCTCGTCGCCGGCCCCGCAGGGTTTCGACGCATTGCTCGCCAAGCTTGGCGCGGAGCTCGAAGCGAACGGACAGGCGGTGCTGGAAGCCGGCCCGGTCGAAGGCGAGATCGAGGGCCTCCCGCAGCCGCGCCGTTTGCGCGGCGCACAGGACAAACCGCTTGAAGCGAACGATGCGCTGCCGATGGAATTGCTGTTGACGCTCTTGGCTCAGCAGCAGCCGCCGCAGGCATCCGCGCTGCCTGCCCTCAATGCAGGTCTATCGATACAAGACGCCGCTTCGCCCGTGGAAATGCCGCAACAGCCGAACGCGCTCGCAATGCAAGCCGCCGCCGCTGCGTCGCAGGCCGTCGCCGACCTGCCGAAAGCGGGGGCAACGCCCTCGGAAGGCGGTCGGATGGCTCAGAGCGGACGGGATGGCTGGTCTACGGCCATGACGCAAACCATGCCGCAGCTTCCGGACAATCAGACCGCCACATTGCCGGTGCAGGTGCCTGTGCCGCCCGACAGCCAGACCAGCGCGCTGCCAGCGCCCGCCAACGCACCGCTCCCGGCCGATTCCATCGAACGTCTCGCCGTCGCTGCCAAGCCTGTCACCCCAGGCCCAGTCACATCGCAGGCTCCAAAGAACACCGCCGTGGCACATGCGGAGCCTGCCACCTCCCTGCCCCTCGCCGCTCCCGCTGTCGCCCAGCAGCAAACCGCAGCGCCAGAGCAGGTGACGACGGCCGTGGTCGCGGCGGCAACAGTCGCTCAGCCTCAGACGCAGGCTGCCGCGCCGAAGCCGATCAATTCCGCCGCGCATCCTTGGCAGCCGCCATCTGGAGAGGTCGCCGATAGCCGGGCGAACGAACCCGCCGCACCGCGCGGCGCCGTCGCGGACGCCCTGGTCCAGGAGCCGGAGCAAACCGCCAAGAAGGACGGCGCCCTGCCGCCTCCGGAGCGCCAGCGCGATATACCGACGGTCATAACCCGGCAAGAGACCGTGTTTACCACGGCAGGCCAGCCACCCGTCGCACATCAGGCCGCCGAGCGGATCATCGCCGCGCTCCAATCGACCGATGGCTCGGCCCTAGCCGACCGTACGCAGCTGGCTAGGGCGGCCGACGCGGCGACACCAGTGCGCATGCTGCATATTCAGCTCCAGCCCGCCGATCTGGGCACGCTGAACGTGACGCTGTCATTGCGCGATCAGGTGCTGGACATCAAGCTGGAAGCCGCCGAGCACCGCACGGCGCGCATGCTCGAAACCGACCGCGAGAAACTGACCGAGATTCTGCGCTCGGCCGGCTATTCGCTCGACGGCGTGACGGTGCAAATTTCCTCGCCGGAAAAGCCAGTGCAGCCGTTTAACGCCATGCCGGGACAGGGGAGTAGCAACCACGCGCAAAATGGCGGGCAGTCACAACCCGGCGGCGCGCAGGCCGATACACAGCGCGGCCAAGGCTCACGGCAGGGCAATGACGAGCGGTCTTTTGCGTCGACCAACGATGGAGGAGATCATGCGTCGCGTCCTGGTTCTACTGACGGCGATCTTTATCTCTAGCAGCGCCTCCGGCTCCGCCCTTGCCGTGCCGCCGAATGGCAATCTGTGCGAACGCGAGATGATCCGGGCCTCGCGTAAATATGGCGTGCCGCTCGGCATGCTTTATGCCGTTGGCCTTACCGAGACGGGACAGAAAGGGTCGCTGCAACCCTATGCGCTCAATGTCGAGGGTCGTGCGGTCTACGGCCTCGACAAGAGCGATGCGCTGCGCCAATTCGCGCAGGCGAGAGCCGCTGGCGCCAAGCTGATCGATCTGGGTTGCATGCAGATCAACCACTATTTCCACGCCGATCAGTTCGCCTCGCTCGACGAGATGCTGGAGCCGGGGAAAAATGTCGACTATGCCGCACGCTTCCTGAAGCAGCTTCGAGAGCGCGAGGGCAATTGGACCATGGCGGTCGCACGCTATAACGCCGGGCCTAACAACAACCCGGCGCAGAAACGTTATGTTTGCCGCGTGATCGCGAACATGGTCGTCAGCGGTTTCGGCGAATGGACGCCCCAGGCGCGCGGTTTCTGCTCGCCATGAAAAGGGCGGAACGTTCGCCCCGGCTGAAACCCCGTGATGGCCGCGACTAAGCAGAGTTTCCAAAAGTGGCCTTCCCGGTTTTGGAAAAAAACTCTGCGACAACAAAGAAATCTAAGCAGGCATTCATTGGGTAACCAATGAATGCCTGCTTAGAGCGGCGGACCTTCAATTGGAATCGGAAGCGCCGCTCTATTCCTTTGTTTTGGCACCGGATTTATCCGAAAACCGCGCCGCACTTTTCGGTCCGATGCTCTAATGCTGCCGGCGCGGGTTGAGATACAACTCGCTCTCTTGCGTGTCGATCTCGGGCACCAGTGTACCGCGATGGACCTGCCGGGCAAGGTCGCGGACATGGCGTTCGCATGCCGCGCGATTGCGGAGCATTCCGCAGAAAAGCTGTAGCACGCCCTTGAGCTTGGCGTTCCCGTGATCCTCGCGGACTGTCACGTCCCAGCGTCCGCCCAGATCGAGCAGCCGTCCGTTCAAGTGGCCGACCTTGGCGCCCGTCCCATCATACAGCGTATAATCCTGCCCAATGCTGATCCAGTCGCGGCGCAGCCTGTAGAAGCGGCAGGCCTTCCCGTCGAGAATGAAGAAGGAATAGTCCTCGGGGACGAACGGCCATTTATGCGCCGAACGTTCCACCTGGATGATCTGATCGTGATCGGTGAGGTTGACGTTGAAGCACACCACCGGCAGGCCATGCGCCCCGACAGTGAGCTGCAAACTGCGCCCAAGCAGCACCTCCATGCTGCCGCGCCACGCCATCTCCGGCGAGAACAGCTTGACGACAAGGCGCTTCTTCATGCCCTGCGCGTCGTCCCAGGCGCCACGCCGGTAGGTCAGCAGGCCGGTGCGCTCGCCATTGACGTCCACCTCGCCGATGACATCGGAATCCTTGCTGTATTGGCGCGATTTGGCCCGATGCCGCGACTGGCGGAAGAACCCGATCTCGACGTCGTTAATGTCGGTCCACCAGAGATCGACAGTGAATTTCGAAAAAGCCAGATTAGCTGCGCGTGCCATAACGTCCCCCTCCGCTCGGCGAATCATCAGCCAGATGGTGGCCGAAGCGGCGACGCAGGGCTAGAGCCGACGCCATGTGTGACGGCGAGGATTCCACAAGCAATAGCTGTAAAGCTGGCGCTTAAGCGCGGGCCTCGCTCGTCGACCGGTCCTCGCGACAACGGGCAAATGCGAAATGCATAAGTAGAAACTTATGCATTGACTCACTCATAAGCTAGCACTTATATTTTCCCATGATCGAAAGCGCGGACGTCACCACCTTGATGAAGACGCTCGCCGACCCGACGCGGCGCACCGTCTACGAAAGCATCGTGCGCCGGGGGGAGGTGACGGCCGGCAGCCTTGTGAGCATCGCCCGCGTCTCCCAACCCGCCGTTTCCCAGCATTTGCGGGCCCTGCGCGATGCCGGCCTCGTCAGCGAGCGCAAGCATGGCCGCCAGGTGCTCTACCGACCGCGCCCGCAAGGACTCGCGCCGCTTGTGGATTGGCTCGGCTTCTACAGCCAGTTCTGGCGCGAGCGTTTCGACGCCATGGAGACCGTTTTGAAGGAGATCGACGAATGACCCAAGACGAATCCGGCATGCAACGCGCCATTGTGGTCGAGCGGGTGATGCCGCATCCACCGGAAAAGATCTGGCGCGTGCTCACCGAGTCCGGGCTGATCGTGCGATGGCTGATGCCCAATGATTTCATCGCGCGGGTCGGCCATCGCTTTACCTTCCGCACCACGCCGATGGGCAATTGGGACGGCGTCGTCGATTGCGAGGTGCTGGACTGCGACCCGCCACGCCTGCTGCGCTATAGCTGGGTCGGCGGATCGACGACGAACGACGCCTATGGCTCGCGGCTCAATTCCGTGGTGACCTGGACGCTGACGCCAGCCGGTGGCGGCACCGCCCTGCGCATGGAGCATGACGGTTTCGGCCCCGGCAATGAATTCGCCTATCAGGCAATGAGCGGCGGCTGGGCGTGCATCGCCGAGAGGATAGAGGCGCTGACGGCCGAGCTGACCTAAGCAGGCATTCCTTGGTTGCCCAACGAATGGCTGCTTAGAGTCCTTTGTTTGAGCAGGGTTTTTATCCCAAAACCGGTGTCCACTTTTGGGAAACCCTGCTTAGTTCGTCACCGGCCTTACAGCCGACCCACTGGATATGAAACTGGTTGTGCCAACACATATATGCACGTCTTGATGGCGAGTTTCTTTCTAGCCCGGCCGAACCTGCCCGGAACCATGCACCCGATATTTGAACGTGGTGAGCTGCTCCACGCCCACGGGCCCTCGCGCATGAAAACGCCCGGTTGCTATGCCGATCTCGGCGCCCATGCCGAACTCGCCGCCATCGGCGAACTGGGTGGAGGCATTGTGCAGCACGATGGCGCTGTCCACCTCGCTTAGGAAGCGGCTCGCCGCGCTGGCGTCCTCGGTGAGGATGCAGTCGGTGTGCCGCGAGCCGTGGCGTTCGATATGCGCCATCGCCGCGTCGAGGCCCGGCACCGTCTTCACCGCGATGATGGCGTCGAGGAATTCGTGGCCCCAATCCTCGTCGCGGGCGGGGATCACGCGAGCGTTGGCGGCGCGGGCGGCGGCGTTGCCGCGCACCTCGCAGCCGGCCTCGATCAGAGCGGCGATCAGCGGCGCCAGATGCGTTGCCGCGCAGGCTTCGTCCACCAGCAGCGCCTCGGCCGCGCCGCACACGCCGGTGCGGCGCATCTTGGCGTTCACCACGACGCTGAGCGCGATGTCGAGATTGGCCGCCTCATGCACGAAGATGTGGTTGATGCCGTCGAGATGGGCGAATACCGGTACGCGCGCCTCTTCCTGCACGCGGGCGACAAGGCTGCGGCCGCCGCGCGGCACGATCACATCGATGGCGCCGCCCAGGCCCGCCAGCATCATGCCGACGGCCTCGCGGTCCGGGTTGTCGACGAGTTGGATGACCTCCTCGGCAAGCCCCGCCTGGCGCAGCCCGGCCACCAGCGCATGGTGGATCGCGCGGCAGGAATTCAGCCCGTCCGAGCCGCCACGCAGAATTACGGCATTGCCGGATTTCAGGCACAGGCCGCCCGCATCGGCGAGCACGTTGGGGCGGCTCTCGAAGATCATGCCCACTACGCCCAGCGGCACGCGCACCCGCTCGATGCGCAGGCCATTGGGGCGTGTCCAGTGATCCATCACCGTGCCGACCGGATCGGGCAGGGCCGCGATGTCCTCCAGCCCGCGCGCCATGGCATCGACGCGGGACGGGGTGAGGGTGAGCCGGTCGATGAACGCGGCCGGGCGGCCGGCAGCCTTGGCCGCCTCCACGTCGAGCGCGTTGGCCTCCAGGATCGGGCCGGCGAAATTGCGCAGCATCGCCGCCATGGTGACGAGCGCCGCGTTCTTGGCATCCGCCGAAGCGAGCGCCAGCGCGCGCGCCGCCTCGCGGGCCTTGCCGCCGGTCTCCAGCATGATGTCGCGGAGGGGCCGCCCGTCCCCGGCCGTGCTCGCCGCTGCCAAATGT
>Ga0307513_10013129_pt1 | contig 10181 bp, 12 predicted proteins | sample 15_EM_MG_FD_202174 | JGI IMG/M metagenome (GOLD analysis project Ga0307513, IMG submission 202174) | Populus trichocarpa ectomycorrhiza microbial communities from riparian zone in the Pacific Northwest, United States - 15_EM | ecosystem: Host-associated > Plants > Roots > Unclassified | place...
CCCGCCCTTCTTTTTCTACTCTCTCCTCCGTCCGCTCCTTACTATCATCCCGCCACCCACTTGGACCTTCTCCTCCGCCCTCTTATCGTCCTCTTCATTCAATTGTCCTCACCCGTCTGGTTTCATTTCCCGCTCTCGGTGTGGTCACGTTTTCTACTTCCTAATTGAATTGTCACTTCTCCTTACTATTTCCCATATACCGGGTCGGATCGTTTACTGTTTTCTCCTTTGATTCCTTTCCCTCCCTTTTCTTTAGTCCCTCTCGTTGCTGTGCATTTCACCTTTTACCGAAACCTGCAAGTCCCGTGGCATCTCAACCTGTTGACATCCGTCCGTCGGTGTCGCCTAGCCCTGACATCCTTCTGCAATCCGCAAACATTGAGCCTTGGAGCTGCGAGGAGAATTTGTTCCTTTCAGCCGACTTCCATCAGCTTTGTCTGCCTCGCACAATTGAATAAGGCAAGAGAAGATGGCGGACAGAGGCGTTGCCCCGCTAAGATCTGCCGCTGAGACTGAGCGAGAGGCCAAGGCTAGGGAGCATGAATTAGCAGAGGAATCGAGGAGAAGAGGGGCAGCAGCTTTTGAGTTTGATCCGAATGCTGCACCAGAACAGAAGGCTGCCCAGGTGAAAAAGGTAATATACTAGCTCTGAAGTTACCTGTTTTTGGCTTCTGGCAGAATGAGGAGGCTTTACCGAAATATGAGGCGTTACTGATGACGTGAACCTTGTTGCAAATAGGCGATCCCCGGGGAACTAGGTTTAGCAAAGGCAAGAGTTACGGATATCGTAAGCCTCCTTCCTAATTATAATGTCCTCTGGTTTCTTGAATTCTTACTTATTGTCATAACTGCAGACATCGGCCGTTCAAAATAGCGCATCGTCGGTATCAAGAAGTAATGGAGCGACGAATGGAAGAAATGGCCCCCAAGCCTTGCCCGATACTCCAAAGACTCCCAAAGCGCCCGAGGTGGTAAATGGCCAGCCCAAGGCCGGCGATGAAGAATGGAGTCGGGTCGGTTGGGAACCGCAGTTTGGGAGTCTCAACGACACTTTCGGACTCGGTGACGTAGTCGCCGAAGATCATCAGACACTTCTGGAGAGTAGATTGGACGACAAGTTCTTTGGTGGTGAGTTTGTATGCTTGTTATTTGCCCGAATGGGTAAATTTTCTAACGGTTAATTGTGAAGATTGGTATCATAATGCGGGTGTTATCTGTTTTGCGTGTTTGTCGACCTGGTTCCTGACGCTCATCGGTGGTGGCCTTGGATGGGTTATCATTGTCATGGCTTGCTGCGCAACCTATTACCGCACATCAATCCGTCGGGTGCGCCGTAATATTCACGACGACCTCAACCGCGAGTTTGCAAAGAGTAGATTGGATACTGATGTTGAATCTCTCGAATGGCTCAATTCATTCACGGTCAAGTTTTGGCCTATCTACCAACCGGTTCTCGCCACCACCATTACCAACGTGGTCGACCAGGTTTTGGAAGGTGCTACCCCTGGTTTCCTGGACTCTCTGAGACTCAGCACCTTCACACTTGGAACCAAACCTCCCAGGGTCGAGTTTGTTAAAACTTATCCCAAGACTGAAGATGATATTATCGAGATGGATTGGAAATTCAGCTTTACTCCTAATGACACTGCAGACCTGACAAGCCGACAACTGAGGAATAAAGTTAATCCGTGAGTAAAAAATCACACCCTGAATACCGCTTTTATTAATATTCCCATAGTAAGGTCGTTCTTGAAGTCCGTATTGGTAAGGGTCTTGCTTCGAAGGGGATACCGATTGTGGTCGAGGATATGGCATTTTCTGGTGTAATGAAAGTCAAGATGAAGCTCCAACTTGCTCCTCCCCATGTACGCCTGCCGGTTTCCCGTGTCTGAGCTGGGGTATACTAACTGTTGCGGCCCTAGATTGAGAAAGTCGACGTGTGCTTTTTGGGGAGACCGACGTTTGACTATGTCCTGAAGCCACTTGGAGGAGAGACCTTTGGCATTGATATCGGTTTCCTCCCAGGCCTTAGCGGGTTCATCCAGGAGATGATTCATGCAAATCTTGGTCCCATGTTCTATGCTCCTAATGTATGGATTGGCACGATCTTTCACTTTTCTTTTCTTTTTGTTCTGTTTTCATGCTAACGCTCTCTAGGTGTTTACCGTTGAAGTTGCCAAAATGCTCGGAGGTGCCCCAATTGATACTGCTATCGGTGTCCTTGTCGTTACCATTCACAATGCTCACGGCCTTAAGAATCCTGATAAATTCAGTGGTACACCTGATCCTTACACGGTCTTCTCAATCAACAACCGCGAAGAAATTGCCAAGACCAAGATTTTCAATGAGAGCGCCAATCCCAAATGGAATGAGACTAAATATATTCTTATCAACAACTATAACGATAGTTTGACCATGACAGTCTACGATTGGAACGAATTTAGGAAGAATAAGGAATTGGGTGTTGCCACATTTGCCTTGGACAAGCTTCAAGAGGACCCTGAGCAAGAAAATGTTGTCATCCCAGTTATGGTGGGTGGAAAGCCAAGAGGCCAGGTTTCGTGTGATTTCCGATTCTTCCCAACCCTGGAAGGCACGATTTTGGAGGACGGAACAAAGGAGCCCGCGCCGGAGAGCAATACCGGTATCTTGCGATTTACTGTTTCTCAAGCGAAGGATCTTGATTCTACTAAGAGTCTTGTCGGACTCCTCTCTCCGTACGCCATCCAGACTCTCAATGGCAAGGCTATCAACAAGACGAAGCCAGTCAAACGTAACAATAATCCCATTTGGGAGGTTTCCAAAGAAGTTCTTGTCACCAACCGCAAGACTGCCAAATTGGGACTTCAGATTAAGGATGATCGTGATATCGCCGCACATCCGCTTTTGGGGACCTACACGATCAAACTAGATGATCTCATCGGTAAGAATTCTAAGGGCACGGAATGGTTTAACCTTTCAGAGACAAAGACTGGGAGGGTCAAAATGACAGCTCAATGGAAGCCTGTTACCATTAAGGGTTCTCTGGGAGGCACTGGGGGCTACGTTACGCCGATCGGTGTCATGAGAGTCCACCTGCAGAGCGCGAAGGATCTTAGGAATTTGGAGGCTCTGGGAAAATCTGACCCGTATGTCCATGTCTTGCTGTCGGGAGTTGAGAAGGCCCGCACTGTCACTTTTAACAATGATCTAAACCCGGATTGGGACGAAGTTCTATACATTCCAGTCCATTCTCCTCGGGAGAGATTGACTCTTGAGGTTATGGATCAGGAGAATGTGGGCAAGGATCGTTCGCTTGGTCATCTGGACGTTAACTGCAACGAGTATATCAAGCAAGGCGAGGGTGGCCTCTGGCTTGAACATAGTGAGAAGATTAATCGCAGTGAAGGCCTAAGGTTGGATCGTGGAGTTAAGGGAACTCTTAACTTTACCGTTGCTTTCTACCCTTGCCTTAATATCGCTGATCCAGAAAAAGATGAGGCGGAGCGTAAACTCAAGGAGGAAGAGGACAAGAAAAACGAGCAGGGTGTTGAGCAAAAGGCAGAGAAGAACCCGGTTGATATTGAGAATGAAAAGTCCAAAGCGCAAATCAAGGAAAATACTCTTGCTGAGACGGCGGCTGGCTCTGACTCAGATGACGACGAAAGGAAGACTCCTAAGATCAGATTAACGCCTGAAGAGTTGGTTAAATACGGTATGTTACCTGTTATCTACTTGTGTATGATGATGCTGATTTTGTGGCAGATTCTGGGCTCTTGATTTTTAAGATTATCGAGGGCCAACTTGCGCATAAGGATTGCTATCTTGAAGTTCTTATGGACGATATGTTGTATCCCGCATATTCCAGTGCCAAGATCGGGAGCAAGCATATGAAGTTCGACGAAAGTGTGTATATGCCCTTGGCCCTGTGCGAGCTAGAACTAATGGATAAACGAATAGTCGGTGATGCTTTCGTTAGAGAACTCGAGTTCTCTAAGGTCACCCTCCGTTTGAGAGAGCATGGGAAAGATGGAGACGCGGAAGATGAAATTCTTGGCAGATTAGTTGGCGGTACTCTCGAAACTGTAAAACAATGTCTGGTATGTTCACGGTCTCTTGAGACGGGAGTTCGATTACTAATATAGAGAAAAATAGAACAACCCGACTGTCCTTTCTCTCAAGGGCAAAGACGGCGAAGTCAGCAAGGTCACGGTTAGTTTGAAGTATATTCCGGTTATGATGACTCTTGATCCTAGCGAGAGTATCAACAACATGGGTACTCTTAGAGTGGACGTCTTGGATGCCGCAAATCTTCCCTCCGCCGATAGGAATGGCAAGAGTGATCCTTATTGTATCTTTGCCTTGGACGGTAAACAGTTGCACAAGACTGATGTGCAGAAGAAGACACTGCATCCTTCTTGGAACGAGTTTTTCGAGACCAAGGTTGCATCGAGGACCGCCGCTAACTTCGTGGTCGACATTTTTGACTGGGATCTCGGGGGCAAAGCAGATTTCTTGAGCAGGGGCCAGATTGATTTGGCACAACTCGAACCCTTCACACCAAAGACTGTTATAGTGAGGCTCACTGGTAAACAAGGTCAGGAGGGTAGATATGGAGAGTTGAGGCTTAGGCTGCAATTCAGACCAGACTACATTACTAGATCGCGCCAAGGATCGTCTACCTTCCATGGCACATTCGCTACGCCTGGAAAGGTGGTCGCTGGTGTTGCAGGAGCCCCGCTCAAAGTCGGTAGTTTTGCTGCCGGTGGCATCACTAAGGGTGCTTCTTTCTTGAAGAAGAGCGCATTTGGTCGCAAGGCTAAGGATTCTAACGGCGTCACGGAGGAGATCGATCAGGAAACGCTAACACCTATTTCAACTGCCTCAAACGGAGGTGCTGCCAAGGGGAGTAGTGAGGGTGGTGTCGCGGCTTATGATCCCGATGGGAACCAGGTAGCTCTGGGCGGATCGGAAGATAACTCTGATCCGGGACAAAGGGCTCCCGGCAAGCGTGCTGGCCTTAGTCATGCCCCGTCTACGGCAGGAAGTCCGCATAACAGGAACAGAAGCGTCTCAAGTACGCTCTCCGTACCCGGGGCACCTGGAGGAGCTGATAACGGGACGGCCACTGTTAGAATAGTTGGCGCCTCCGGATTCCCTACCAATGCCAATGTTCAACTCCGCTTCAAGGCCTTGGATAAAGGTAAGGAGCTTCATAAGAGCAAATCTGTCAAGTCTTCTACTGGTGAATTGGCCTGGGATGAGAGCTTTACCTTTAATTGCACGGCCGACCAACAATTCAAGGTCTATGCGAAGGATAACCACCGCCTTCGTGGCGACGAGGAGTTGGGAGAAGGATTGTTTGTTGTCGACGATACCGGCAATGGAGGAGACACTGTGGTGCCTGTTGGTAGCCAAGGAGGCAAAGTTGTTTTGAGGACCAGTTTCAAGAGCTCCGAGACTGCTAGCAATGCGTCGCCGAGGCATAAGAGGGGTCTGTTGAAAGTGCGCTCGCACGCTTCCTAATGGCTAGGATGAGTCCGGGGGCTCATCTCGTTTCCTAATTTCAATTCACTTCTAGTTGTTTTTTAATTTGATTTTTTCTCCATATTTTGTTTCCTACCAAGCCGCAATTTCTCTTTCCTGGCGCACGAAATTTGGGGGTTTTTATCTTTCTTTTTCTTCTCTTGCCATGAGTTTGATGTTTTCTCTCTTATCTTTTGAGGGGTGGTGGGAAGAAGGTTCGGGGCGGTAGTGGTAGGTAGGGGATGTGAAGTTAGTACGGGGGTTCCGGGGATTTCCGTCTAATAATTTGATATTCCCTTGGTCTTTGCAAGCAATATGGAAGGTCAAATCTTCACCTTTTTGAAGATTTTCCTATTTGTTAAATGAGATGGGGGTGAGGGAGGTATATTTGTAACAAGGCTATGGCGGTATGTCCGGCGGAAAGCTTTCTTCACCTTAATTCTGAATTGGGATTACCATTGACGTGATATCTGGGTTCGCGTGATCTAGTAAAAATTTTCCGTCCCGGTGGTGGGGCCTTGAGCTTTTCCCCTGGAAGTGAAAGATCCTACCGATTTGGGGTGCTACGTCAAACACTTGTTTGAGATCGATGTGTGATGAAATTAAAGTAATAGCAATCAAATTAGCCCCGCGCGAAGGAAGAACATCAAGGACAATTTTAGGCAAACAAGTTTTCTTTGTCGCTTCGTTGACATCACACGTCATTCCTGTATTCTATCCATCCGAACTTTTGCAAATCCAACATACAGTAGCACGACTCGACTCTAGGTTATCTGCAACCGAACCCGCTTGCATGTATCTATGCTTTTTTTTGTATTAATTTCGCAACTGAGCGGAAAGGAAATGCAGGGCAAGTTTGCTAGCTATCCGAGTGATGCACAGTGTATCACCAGCTATACAGACAGTATGAGAAGGGCGGGGTGGAGCAAAAGGTGGGAACAGAAGTGTTAGCATTTCTGCAAACTTCCGCGCCCGTGTGTCCCTCCCACGCATCCTGCCTCTAGCATCCCCTACCACCGCAACTTCAATCTACAATCTATCCATAAAAACCCTTCTACAAACCCTCCTTCAAACCCTCCTTCAAACCTCCCCATCATCGACCAACCCCCAACCATGATAGAGCCCATAAAATCCGGCTCATTTACCTACACTCAGCCGGGCGGCCTGCTAAACTCCAATGTGCCTCGCGCCGACAAGAAGACGCTGAACCACTACTTGAACCCAGTGCGACCGCCGCGCAAGCAGACGTGGGTGCCGCCGAAGCTGACGGGCAAGTGGTGCAAGGCGCAGCTCGCACACTACGGTATCAAACCACTCAGCGGGAGTAAGCAAGAGTTGGAGAAGCGATTGAGGGTAGCCTACAATGAGGGGTTACTGAAGAAGCAGCCGTTAGAGATGAAGCTTTTGGAGAAATATATGAGAGCAGAATGGAGGGCCAAGAGGGATGAGAATGGCGGGGAGAAGGTGGAGAAGTGTGGGGAGAAGTTGGGGGGGAAAGGAGGAGGTGGAAAAGGGGGTGGAGGAGGAGGAGGTGGAGGAGGAGGAGGGGGAAAGGCGAAATGTTTCAAGTTGGACGTTGCGAGCGATGATGAGGAAGTGTTCCTTTTCCAGAGGGTTTTTAAAGAGGAAGGGGGCGTCAAAGAGGAGGAGGAGGAGGAGGGGGCTTTTATCTCTTCAGCTACTACTACCGCTTCCGCTTCCATAACTCCGCCAACCTCTATAGCCCCACTCGCCCCCCTCCCCACCTCCGGCTTGTCAAACGTCAAATCCCCCCTTCACAAATCCGGCGCCACGGCCTTCACCAAGAAGCACGTCTTCGGTACCTGGGACGTCACCTGCCCCGCCATAACCCAAGATTGGGAAACGGAGGAGCTAACATTCACACTGATGCAAGACACCGACTCCAACACCGTCGTCGGCGAGGTCGACTTCGGCGTGATGGACGGCGTGCTCCGCTTGAGGTCCTATCCCTCCGCCAAGAACCACACCGTCGGCTTCTACTGGGCCGGGCGCGCCGGCGAGGATGGGGACATCCAGCTCGACGGTAGGGATGGGGAGATTACGTTCTTCGATAGAGGGTTGAGGGCTAAGGGGAGATTTGACTTTATCGAGGGCGTCGGGAGGGGAGTCAGGTTTGAGGCGAGGAAGATTGCTCAGGGCCCGGTGGTGGGGAGGGTGGATTGGGAAGTTTATAGTGAGGAGGGGGGCCTGGTGTGGAGGTAGTGTGGGGATTAATGTTGCGCGACTCCTGACCATTTCCGATCGGAGGTTGATTAATTATTATCGTTTTTTTTTTAATTTCCTTCATCTTTATTCTTTGGATTTTTTTTTCCTTTTTTTTCCCTGGAATAGTACCGGCTTATGAGTTAGAAATAGTGATGTGCGGGATTACTTCGTATTTGGTCTTTTTTCTTCATTCCGCTCTTCTTCCCTTTCCTTCAAAAATTATTGACGTTTGGCACTTTCATTCGATAGATCAGGCTATGATATTTTAAATTTAGTTCCCATCCAATGAAATTAATTAAAGTCCTCCTTTTCTTGCTATTCTCGTGACGGCGGTTTAAACGGTAAAGGAAAAGGAGCACTCCCCCTTTGATGATAACCCCCGGAGCTCCTTCTTCCCTGCCCATATATTGTTCTATATTGACACTTTACTGGATATCTGGGCTAGCCTACCACTTCCCCTACCCCACCCTGCAGACTCCCAAACTACATCATGAATCCACTGCGAGCGCCCCCCTCCAAGCATAGTAAATACAGCACCGTGCCAAAATGCTTAAAAGCTGAACTGGAATCGACTCAGAATGAACAGTCATAGCAACAGCACCAAATTACCATTGCTGGCTTACCACCATGAGAGATCCGCCCATGACAACCCCCCCACCAGCCAACCAAGCATACACCCGCGCCAAGCACACTTACCTCGTATCCCTCGCTGCGAATACCCGGGAACTCATTTCACACCCCCGCCCCCCCCAAAAAAATTTCTCTTCCAGAAAAAAGATATGATAGAGCGAGATCTTAGCTCTCACGCAGCAGTTCGACGTTTGTAAAATTCCGACTCTGCAGGCACCAGTCTGGTTTTAATTTAGGTCTGGGCCATTTCAGGGAAAGTTTTTAACGGATTTTTGCAATGCACATATCGTTCCTTGATCTACGGCATCAAATCAGGCCTAAATCTCGTAGCATCCTGTCTGCTCTTTTCCGCGATTTCAAGTTGGAGCAAGGGGCTTCCCCGTGGTGGTGATACACCTACTGACGGTGGATCCCTGCGACGGTGCTAATAACATCCTAACTGCAAAGAGGAAGACAAAACAAGAAATGAAGAATGGTGGTAAAAAGATTCCGTTTCTTTTTTCTAGGGATATGCGCGGGGCGATTCCTAAGGGGTGAACTCGGATTAGAGCTCACACCGGAGCCCCCTCGTCCACTCCGGGAACTTGCCTGGGGTAGTATGATATGTAGAGGAGTAGCCGGGATGTCAGGCTGGAATCACATATTATCACTCGCCATCCGGTACGTACCAATTGTGATAGAAGATGGAATGGATGAAAAGTGCACCGTACCGGAGACTTTCGAGAGAGAGATACTGAGGAACTTTATTCTATCTGGGAGGGGTGGAGGTGCTTAGTATTTGTGTAGTTGAATAGCTACATAAATTGGGCGGAGAAAGCAAAAGAGGCAATATATAAGAAGGAGGCAGATGAACGAGAACGGAACTGTTTAGCTGGCAGGTTGGTTGAGTGGTGAGGTGGGGGGGGGGGGGGAAGAAAAATGGGATAGGGGGAGCTTGGATAGCTTTAAACTGGGGCTAGAGAATACTTAGCGGCTTTGGAGTAGTCGGGGGGGTGGGGAGCGCGGTGCATATATCCGAAAGTACTATATCAACAACAGACGGGTTTTTTTTTTGTAGATCAGGATATCCTGGGTTTAATGCGGGACTTGAGAAAAATCCGTCTAGGAGAGGCGAAATAATCAGAGCTCGTGTGGCGCTTCGGTACTGTAGTGGGGGGTTTCTCCTCCTGGTGTGAGTTTGTGTGATACTTTTATCTCCGGAAGAGAGGATACCCTCCTATTGGATTACAATGAAGAGGTGTAATATAGCAGCGCTTCGAGGTGGTATGTTATGATACTTGTGAATGTGGGGGTGCTACCTACTTCCATAATTATAGCTTTAATAAGCCGCTTTAGGAGAGAGAGAGGGTTACGTGAATGCGGGGTGAGTTGGGTTCGGACTTCATTGTTGTGGATGACCAGAATTAGCGCCTAACCGGACTTCAATGTAGGATGCGTGCTGTTAGGGAAGGGGATGGGAGTATTGGCGGGAGGGGAATGGGTTCCACAGTGTTGTAGTCTAGCCTATAAAGGCAGTATATTGGGATATTATTAGTGTGAATTGGAGCGAGAATAATGTCGGATATTCGTCGCGGAAGCAGGATCATAGGGCGTCACTCGGTATCGTTTGGAGTTCGAATGGTACGGTACAGCACGGTAAGCTTTCGATACGACACGGTACCAGACGGTAACGCACCGTCGGAGGTGTTGGGAGACTCATCGAATTGCGCGCAACATCTTGTACGCACGGGTAATTGTTTCCGCGTCAGCACTCATTGACATTTGTTTTCAAATTTGGTGTATAAATGGGGGGGGGGGGGGGGGCGCTGCAGAAAAAAGGA
>Ga0307513_10013130_pt1 | contig 10181 bp, 6 predicted proteins | sample 15_EM_MG_FD_202174 | JGI IMG/M metagenome (GOLD analysis project Ga0307513, IMG submission 202174) | Populus trichocarpa ectomycorrhiza microbial communities from riparian zone in the Pacific Northwest, United States - 15_EM | ecosystem: Host-associated > Plants > Roots > Unclassified | place...
AATTCCCACTTCTCTGCACAGATATATAATAGAACATGTCAGCAAGACATATGCTGCATCAAATATGTATGTTATGGAGCATCTTTGCAGCTGCCAACATCTCATCTTCCTTGTGACAGCTTCTAAGACTCTATTTTGAAAAGGACAAAGAAAAGCATCAACCATCACCATCATCATCGTTCTCATCCTCATAACCTTCTGCTCTTTCTTCTCGAAAAGTCTCCAATTTGGGAAACTTGGAAGGCCCCAATGGGAAACCGAGGAGGGACGGTGCAACCTCAATCCAAGCTGGCTTCATAGAAAGTTGTCTTATCTCTGTTGCCATTTTTAATTAGCAATAGAAATGATACAATCAAAAGGCACCATATATAAAAACGATAGCCTGTGTTTTTGGTGTGTTGAGGAGAATGTAGTCGAATATATGTCTCCTGTTTTGGATGAGAAAGAAAGGTAGAAGGGATACGAATAATATACCCAATGGTAAGCTTAATATTTTTAGGCCTTGAGGAAAAGGATGCAGGAGATGTTCGTGGAATAGGGATTTATATATTGTGGAGTGTAGCTAAAAATAGAGATAAAACCAAGAGGGAGTTCAGGAAGACAGCCAAAGCTCGACGGGATAGCAAGTGCAGCCACCTAGCTAGATAGAGTTAAAAATCCAGTGCTAACGTCCAGTTAGTTAGTTTAAAAAAAAATAATTAGAAAGGATGCATCAAAACAGATGCATGCGAAAAGATGGATGGAGGAGAAACAATTGCTATGTAATGATATGAGCTCATATCTGCTACATGGCTGACCCCTCTTGGATTTCTTGGCTGGCCATATAACCAATCTTTAGATACTGCTATGGAGATTTCTACAATGATCTGTAGGAAAATAGGAAGTGATGGGATATAGTTGCATGTATCATTAAATCACCCTATAGAAACTAAACTAGTAGCTATGTGATCCGCGTTTCGCCACACATAAAATATTTTGTGGGTAAAAAAATAAATATACATGTTTTTCAGACGCGTGATCTTGAATATGAAAAATTATTTATTATAAATTAAAATCTTATACATACATCTAGTTACATAAATTGATATTTAATCAAGAAATAATTAAAATTAAGATATTTGATCTGATAACACAGACCATTCACTTAGTTGTGTTTAACAAGTATGTTTCTCAAAATAATTTTTTTATTTAATCAAACAATTATTTATGCTAACAAAAGAAAAAAAAAGTTCACGAAAGTAAATTGAATAAAACTATGAAGCTCAACTACAAAACAATTCAATGTTGAATGACAAAACTAAAAATATATATAATTTAAAAAAAAAATTAAGTAAACCTGGGTTAACCCACTAACCTCGCGACCATGGGTACAGAATTGGGATAACCCATAAAAAGAAAAGTGAGAAAAAAAAGCACGAAGATCAATTTTTAAAAAACTAAATGTTAAAGAATGAAATTGAAAAAAATTTAATTTTAAAAAAATGACCTAAAAAGACCAAAGTCAACTTGTGTTAACTTTCGAAACCCGTGAATGTGATTATGAGCCCTGTACTGACTGCATAGAAGGCAAACTATAAAAAAATAATGAAGCAAAATTCTCAATAAAATAATATTGAGTGATGAAACTAAAAAGATAATTAAAAAATCAAATAAAAAAAAGATTTGAGTCAAACTAGGTTAACCCACCAATCCCATAACCATGAACATATATAATATTGAGATAACCTCATAGAAAAAAAGAAGTGAAAAAAGAGAGCAAGAAAACCAATTCTAAAAAATTAAATATTGAAAGATAAAATTGAAAATAAATCAATTTCATATGAGGAACTAAAAAAACATGTTAATTGGTGTCAACCTTTGAAACTCGTGATCATGGTCATAAGGCCAAGACTAATCCTATGAAAAGCAAACCATAAAAAAAATGAAGTGAAATGCCCAATAAAAAAATAATGAGAGATGAAATTGAATAAAAAATGTAATTAAAAAATCCAAAACAAACAACAATAAAAAAAAATAAGGATCGAATTCAACATAAAAATAAATTGAAATCAATTGCTATGGATGAAATTGAAAATAATATTCAATCAATAAAATAAAAAGAAAATTAAATGAGGATCAAATTCGATATAAATATCAAATTAAACCAAATGACTAGGGACACAATTAAAAAAAGAAATAGACCAAATAAGACCAAATTCGACATAAAAAATTAAATCAAATGCTAGGGATGAAATTGAGAAAAAGAAATCAATTAGTAATAGGAAAAAAAATCAAAAAAATAAGGATCAAATTCGATATGAAATTCATTTTAAACCAAATGATTAGGGGTGAAGTTGAAGAAAAAATCAAAAAAAGATAAAAAAACAATAACAATCAAAATAATGATCGATCAAATTGGACATAATAAATAAATGATATGACATTTTCATTCTTTGACAATGAGAAAAGAGAGGAAAGAAAAAACTTCATCGAGGCTCAACAGTCACGCTACACCATTGAGAAGAGGATGTCGGTACACTTCCAACACCACCACAGAAGACGGTGTTTGACCACCGAATGCTGCCTCATGTGCCGCTTAAAAGGCACGAGGGTGTCTACTCGCTGGCACGTGCATGGCATGAGTCATCCACTTTTTCTTTTTATTAATATTTTATGTGTTAAAAGACAAAAATACCCCTTAGTCTTGTTGAGTATAACAAAAAAGCCAAAAGTCAAAGATGAAAACACCTCTACATGGAAGTTTTAACTTTTTTTTCCAAGAGAAGCTACATATTCAAGTGTTTATTAAAAAATAAAATGTCTATAAAGCCCATGGACCCCAATTCATTTTTATTTTCCAAAAAGGTTATTTTAGTAATCTTATTTGTTTAAAAAAATGTAAAAATACCTCTCTAACCCTTATGAATTTGAAAATGACAATTGTATCCCTTTGAAAAGACCATAATACCCTAATGGCAAGCTCTTTTTTTTTTTTTGTAGAGAGAAGGGCTAAATGGAAAAAACATTTTGGACTTCTATAATGTTTTCTCACGCCTTTTAGATTTTGGTAAATATAGAATGATGAATTTTGATTAAAAAAAAGAATAAAAAATTGATATGAGTCAATCTGAATTAACATAATAAACTTGTAAGCTAAGTAGGGGGCGAGCCAACTCGGGTTAACCTACCAAATCCGCAGTCAAGTCATGAGGTCGGGATAACTCGATAGAAAAGAAAATAAAATAAATCACAAAGCTTATTTTTTTAAGAAAAAAATCAAATGATAAGATCAAAAAAGAAAAGAAGTAAAAGAAATAGTGTCAACTCACGTTAACTCTTCAAACTCGTGATCTAGATTCTAAAATCGAAAGCACCATACCTGTAAAAATTATAAAACTCAATTTTCAATCAATCAAATATTGCAAAATAAAATTGGAGAAAAAATCAATTATATAAAAGGATCCAAAATAAAAAAAATAACAATTAAAATAATAAGGATTAAAATTAAAATAAAAGATAAATTAGAGGACATCTACAAGTTTTTTATTGAAGAGTAAAATTAAAAAAAAATCAATCTAACAAAAAAAAAATCAATCAAACAAATAAGAATCAAATTAAAAAACCACAATATTATTACCAATAAATAATAAAATCATTGGGTGTCCATAATGTTTGCTACATGATTTCTTCCACAGCTTTTATAGTTTTTGTTAATTGTTAATCCTTTCATTAGTTTTAATTAACATAATCATTAGGTAATTTGAAGCTTGCATAACTTTATTTTTTTATTTAAAAAACCCATGAATTTATTACCATTGCTTGAAGAAATACAAAAAACTTTATGTTTATTTGTATTATTTAGTTCATCGTCACACGATAAAAGTGAGATGTCAATGAATTCAATGGTTTTCTACGAACAAAAAATATAAATTAACCAAATAGTATGATTAAGAAGATATTAATATATTATGAGCTAATCGATTATCTATATAGGTTAGGTACTTTTATGAAGGGGGTTTTTTTCTTAAAACATCTGAAGTGCGCTGCAAGACAGACCCGGCAAGGAGAGATCTAAAACAAATAAAAATCGAAGCCTGCCCTCTCCGATTTTAAGCCTTTCACTCTCTCTAAGCCATAGCAACCCCTCTCTCTACCAGCACCCAATGACTAAACAACAAGCCAGATTTGAACCCTACGATTTTAATGGAGGGTAACCCTCTACCCCTCCCCCTCTCAGTAAGTTATGTCTATTTATTTGTTGATTTGTTTGATTTTGAATTATTTTTTTGAAGGACTTGCGTTGCGATTGCTGGAGCTGATTACTGTGTAGTCGCCGCTGATACTCGAATGTCTACCGGATACAATATTCTCACTCGCGATTACTCCAAAATCTATAAATTGTATGTCTTCTTAATCTCTCTCCATTTCTTTTCTTCTTTTTTTTGCTTGAATTAGTTTGTGGGTTTTCTTATCTTGGATATCCTCGTTTTTTGTGCTCCAATTCGGAATTTAGGCTCTGTTAAGTGAAATTGACTGATAAATGTGGTTTTTACAATTGGGTTTATAGTTTCATTTAATTTCAACAACCCCATTGTAAAATTGGATGCTGGTGTAAAGTACTCTGTGGGATCGGTCTGGTTTTTGGAAATAAAAAAGTTTGTGCTTTTTTCAAAGAGGATGAATTTGCACGAGGGCACAGGTAAGAATTGAGCTTCATCTCATCCTTGGATCAAATGAATGTAACAATAATTCAATTAGGGATTTTTATTCATTGAGGATTTCATCGGAAAGGTTTAATAAATTTTCTAAATTGGACAAATATGAGGTTAGAGATATCTGTCTTCCAACTTGTCTTTGCACATGCTTGCCAATACCTGTATATACCTTTGACAAACTGAAAGTATGGAACTTAGTGCTCACTAGATAGGTAGAGTTTTCATTGAATCAATTTTGATAATGATCTGGAAGTACTTGCATCCTTTACTCAGCTTCTTAATGAAGTGTGTTCTTTTCCTAGTTATTTATTAACAAGACTGACTTGATGTGCTTCACTGATGTCAGAGCGGACAAGTGTTTAATGGCCTCTTCTGGCTTTCAAGCTGATGTGAGAGCCCTACAAAAGGTTTTGGGGGCTAAGCACCTGGTGAGGTTTCATGAAAAATAAATTGATACATTTGTTGTTAGTTCTATGTAACTTGAGGCGACTCTCTCTCTCTCTCTTCAAATTGATTGAATATAAAACAATGTAATGCTTTAGTTCTGCAGAATTTTTCCCACCTAAATTATATTAGAAGCATGTTGTAATTGATTGAATGTATCCTTGAGATTACATTAGTTCCCTTCCTTTGAGATCTTACTATATCTTGAGATTTTTCCTTTGAAGTTTTATCAGGGTGTTAGTTATTTTTCGGTGTTTGTTTTGGAAAGTGTGGAGGTTGGTATGCCCCAAGTCTTTTCAGGATTATAGTCCAAATTGAAAATTGTAAAGATTGCCGCATGGAAGGAGTTGGAGAGGTTCTTGTTTGGAGGAAGAGACTCTGAGAGCTATGTAATTTGTGTGCCTTTATATCTGTTAAGAATGGTGGTGTTTTGTGTAACTTTCAAGTAACAAAGGGCCATCTAGAAGTGTGTGTTCGTAAATATCTATGATTTTGTGGTCTAATGGACTCCCTTTTGCTGTGTTTGAAAAGAAATTGGCTTCTTGTTTGGCATGGAACCTAATATCTGTTCTTAATCACTTAACAGATCTATCAACATCAACACAACAAGCAGATGAGCTGCCCTGCCATGGCTCGACTTCTCTCCAACACTCTCTACTACAAACGTTTCTTCCCTTATTATACCTTCAACGTTTTGGTTGGCTTTGATGAGGAAGGTAAGTGATACAAGTTAATGGTGCAGTTTTAAGCTTTCGATTGGTGTTAACAAATTGGTGTTCTTTTTAAACATCTAGGAAAGGGCTGTGTTTACACTTACGATGCTGTCGGTTCCTATGAGAAGGTTGGGTATAGTGCCCAAGGTTCTGGTGCTAAACTCATCATGCCTGTGCTAGATAACCAGCTGAAGTCCCCCAGCCCTCTTTTATTACCTGCGCAGGTATGCTGTCCTTGGCTAACATTGTTTCTTTTGTCAATTGTCTGGGGTGTTACGTCTTTTATCTGGTTATCTAAAAAACTTGTGACTTTCATAGGACGCTGTAACTCCACTTTCTGAGGCAGAAGCAATTGATGTGGTCAAAGATGTTTTTGCATCTGCAACTGAGAGGGATATATACACTGTAAATTCCTGTTTCCTTTCAGCTTTTGCCCTTTAAATGAATTCTTCCTCTCTCTTTTTTTCTTTTTTTTTTGTCCTCATTAAATTATATCCAGTATCTGGAGGGAGGTCTGCCTCCCTCTGAATTATTACTCTTACACAAGGAAAAGATTGTGCAGGATGTTGTTAGGTTTACCCATACAAGATATTATGCCTACGTCCATGCTTTGACTTCAGTTCATTTATCACACTCCTTAATATATCTTGTTTGTTTTGCAGGGAGACAAGCTTGAAATTGTCATCTTAAATGCTGATGGTATGCGTCGTGAATATGCAGAGCTCAGAAAAGATTGATCCACAGATGATCATTCTGCCGGACTTAATGGAAGTTAAAGTGGTGGTTGTCGTTTACCATATCTTCGTTTTGTTATGATTTCTCCCATTACAGTGTAACTTCTAAATCAGTCCTGAACTTGAACAATTGCACTTCCTAGTTAATGAATATTTTGCAACGTTGAAAGCTTTCATGTAATTTAGATCAATGCAGCTGATTTAAGCCAAGTTAGTTATCCTCATCATCTTGTGCTGGGTATGGATTTTATAGATGACGATGCTTTTCATATGCGGCCTTCTTGATATTCTTACCTAGCTTTTCGCTCGTTTTTATTTTTCGATGGCCTTGTCTTGTATACGATTTGAAGTGCTCATTATTTCTTTATTTGGTCAAGTAATTTCTCCTCGAGTGACATCTTTCCCGTTTTAAAATTTGACGTTGAACAACAAGTTAACATCACGGACTTGAGAATTGGGCATTTGCTGATGGGGTGAAACTGATAAGTGTTATGCACATAGCTTTGTGGCGAGGCAACTATGAAATATTCACCGTGCTCAAGGGCTCTTTTTATCTTGTTCACGGTTTCTCTTGGCTATAGAATGGAAGGGGCCGAGCTTCAAGATACAGCGATTGGTCTCGTCAAGGCACAAATGTGCAATGCTATTGGAATTTTAATTGCACTTATTCCCATCACTGTAGGAATTGGGTTCAGGGTTCTAGCTTCCCTAGTCCCTTTTCATCAAGAGTAAGGGACTCCTGATGTAAACACATGGAGATTATTACAACTGTACCCACTAGAGAGTATCTACTCAGTTTTGACTTCTGTCCGTGGATCATTAGATCACCGGGAAACAAATCATCATGGGGTACAACTGGGTAGATGTAAAATTTTCCTGGTACAATCTTATTCTTTTATATTTTTTTCAACATCAATGAATGCTGTTGATGTTCTAAATTAACAGCGCAGCTATCAGGCAGGGGCCCTTCAGAAACTCTCTGCAGATGCCCAGCCTTTCTTCTCCAGCTCTAGTCTCAATATCTGCAGTGAACGCCAAGTTCCTGCTAAGTGAGTGACGATATTTTCGAAGGAAAGGACCCCATAATGTTAGAAAAGCTAACCTTGATTCTCTTTCTGTTGTAATCAAAATCAAAGTTTCCCAAGCGTGATGCAGACCGATACTCCACAATCGTGTTATTGCCTGGCCGGAACCAAAACTCAACATCATCTACTAGCTGTTTGAAAGAACATCAGGGCGTTAGTGTTAAGCGTTTCATTGCAACTCAAAGGCTCCACTTGCGATTTCTTGAGAGGAAGACATCTAACTTACCCCTAAAATAGGACTCTGGTATTCCACGTGCACATAATCATCATCCCTCTCTACAATCTTTGGTGTAAATTTCTCCGGTTTCGTTGATCTTATCTGCGCAATTGATAATTATTCAGGTTCAGCTTAATTTGATCTTGCTGTTAAAGCTTAATCTACAATCATGAAGCAATGGAATTGTTGTATCACATCTCTTTTTTGTTCAACATGCTTAGAAGGAATCTGAAAAGACAGTTTACCACATCAAGAAGCTCTTCCATTGCCTGTTCCTTGCTGACTGGCTTTTTTCTACCACCATTGTAGTTCCTACAGCAGAAGAAGAAGGGGAAAAAAAAAACACCAAAATATTCAACTCAGCACATGTTAAGTTTGACGGGTCATTTTCGGCGACCACGAGACGCACTAGTTGAGAAGTTGGGACTTGCTTTTCACATGTTAAGAAACGTTCAAAATGAAGTCGGCGAGATTTTTTGTGGCAGCACCTACCATGGAGGGGCATAGTGGGTAAGATCAGTGATATTCTCCGATGTTGAGATACAATTCTTTGTAGCTGGGCACAGAGATAATGATGGTTGGTTCTTTTGCACCCCCAGGTAATCAGGCTTTTTTCCACTGTTAACATATGCCAGATTGAAAACATAAGAGATTTAAAAAAAAAAAATCCCAAATTAAATATAAATTATCGAGGATACCTAACTGTAAAACCCTTTTTTAAGAAATTAACAATACTTTTTAGTGTTTAATTCTAAGTGATTAATTAAATATCTATCAGATCCTTGGATCATATTAATACTAAATCCACCTCTCTATGTAGTGTGTAGAGTATTACAAAATTCACGAGAAAAACCTACATGACAATAGACAATACTATGAATGGGTGAATTCGGCTCTCCCTGCTGTAACATTTCACTGAAATTTTGCGAACGGGAAGACTTTAAAGGGATAAGGAGACAGAGGGATGGAGAAAAGGAAACATACCCGAGATTGAGAATGGCACCAGCTACTGCTAATTCACTGCTCCTTAGTACTATTTCCCTTCAAATTTATATACTTCTTATCAGAACCTCTCCACCTGATTGGATAGACAGACACATTCGATGTAAATATATTTTCATGCCTACAGAGAATTTAGTACCTTCGAGCAATTTGATGCTGGGGTTTGTTGTCGTTGTCCTGCTGCTGACAAAAGAGGATACGAGGACGAGTGAACCCATTGTGGTGTTCGATGCTGCGAGCCTTACAGAGACAGCCAGGATAGGCTTTTGGTGGTGCCACTGAAGCCATGTTTTACAAACTCAAGCTCTGTGTCTCGTGTTGTTTGTTTGTGTTGTTGCCTCTTGCCTGCCTGCCTGCGCAATTTGGAGGCGTTTCTAATTTCTATCCTTAAGCACGAGCCCACCTTGCGATGGATGACCCGTTCCGTGTTGACGGTCGTTACTTTTTCTTTTTTATTGACCAGGGGCGTTCACCGCCCACTTTGAAAAATGAAACGGCAAGGGTAATGCTGTGATTTTTATTTCAAAAAAAGGAAACTAAATTACGTGAGGGCACAGCTAGGAGGTAAGTTCCGTGAATGTATGAATACATATTGTTGAGCAAAGTCCAGGTCAATAAAATGAAGGTAAGAAATAATAATAATAATAATAATAAACATAACAATAAAACTACTGATTACACGTATCCTATCAGATACAATGCATTACACATGGCATCTTACACTTTTTTATTTTACTTTTCTTCGAAATCGTCTAAATGAAAGTTTTATTTTGGATAAGTTTTAAAAATTTGAGATTAAATAAAGAATTAAGCATTAAAGACGTAGAAAAAATGGTTGAAGGTTGAGACTTAAAAATATTTGACAGGTGTCTGGTAAAAATAATATTAGTGATTGATTTGTCACGTTCTTTTTTTATGTTGGTTTGTTTGTGTCTGTTTAATTAAAAAGATTTTACAATTTAAGATTGAAATTTTAAATTGACTGGTTTGAATAATTTAGTCCTAAATTTACTCATATAATTTTAAATTTATATTATAAAAATACACAAGTATTAATATAATTAAATTCATTTTCATACAAACAGTAGTTCAACTATAAAAATAACCAAATATTTAAAACAAATTGATGTAAATTAAACTTAATAGCTTAGAAAATGAATATTTATATTCATAGAGTGATTCATATCCTGATTATATCCATATATTGGAAATCCTATATAATGGAGCATTTTTTTTGTTTATGAATTTGAAACTACAAGCCTAGTTATTACAAAAAAAAAAAAATCCTACTT
>Ga0307513_10013132_pt1 | contig 10181 bp, 10 predicted proteins | sample 15_EM_MG_FD_202174 | JGI IMG/M metagenome (GOLD analysis project Ga0307513, IMG submission 202174) | Populus trichocarpa ectomycorrhiza microbial communities from riparian zone in the Pacific Northwest, United States - 15_EM | ecosystem: Host-associated > Plants > Roots > Unclassified | place...
GAATTGAGGTGAGTGTAATGTTTGCATGGAGGTAAAATTGTGAGCCTGATAGCGGCCAGTGATGGAGTTAATAAGTCCACCACTTACGTAGCGTGGTGGCAACGTGTCCTTACTAGATATAGGATGACTCCAGGAATTGAAGTGCAATCCACTCGGTACGTACTGAATCGTATTATGCTTGCGTGGCGGCATTGATGATTGCGATGCTATAATTTGTATGGGTTTCTGAACGCGATTCACACTGTAGACCTCCAGGATAACCGCTGCGGGTGCGCTCATCTACAATATCAAACCTTCTTGGTGGCTTATCGGGATGTGAAACACACTGTTGGCTTGCAGAAGCACTTGATAATACCTTGGAGTTTCTTGACGGAGCACTGCGACTTGGAACAAATCTCGCTATCCAGTTACGCAGGGAACAAGCTGTTGGATAATTGCACGGCGGCATGACGTGTCCGGTTACATTTCCTATTCGGGCAATATGTACGCAGACCACTATGTGCTTCCTATTGTCTCCTTAGCTATACTATTGTCTGTTTATTTGTACGCCATGTGTGGCTGTTTAGCCATTCTAGTTATGTATATAGAGCGCAGCAAGCGATGGGCGAAAGATTTCACGTTTCTTTCGCCGGCTCACACGCTGCGCTATGTACGCTACACTGAATACCGCTCACACGCTGCGATAGTACAACAAGATTCGCGGTATGATGCATGCCAGTACTGGCGGTACCACTCGAACCCGACGAATACCTGGTACTGGCGGTACCACTCGAACCCGACGAATGCCGTGTGAGTACGCCCCCGACCGTAAGCGTCGCCCGGCGCTGCGCAATTGCGGGCGAAGGCCAGCTGGCCTCTTCGCGCGAAGAGATGACCGAGTCGGTGGTAAGGGTGACATCCTCCCGGTGCTCAAACGATGGCAATGAGTTGAACTCGGCGAATTGCTCCTTGAACTCTTCTTTGGGTGCGACGACCAGTCGGAGGGTGTACTACAATGATGGAGAACATCAAAAGGTAAGTGCCATTTCTGGACAAAATAAAAATGGCTTTGGCGGCTTGAGACGGGACACAACGGGGTTACCGCAATGGGAGACTGAACCGGGTGAAAGAAAGGAGATGAGAGGTGGCGGCAAGGCCCAGATGCTCACCTTAACTTCCGCCATATCATCCAACTTCCAGCTCAGTTCTTCGCCTTCCCTGCCAGCGACCATGGTCCCCTTCAGAATCCGTGTTCCACCATTTTCGTTTGGGTAAAATTGGTGGGTCTGGGTTTCGCCTTTGGCGACTACCGTCTCCCTTGAGCTTTTTCGGTTATGTAGAATTGCGGTCTGTGACTTCAAGAGGTAGACACTTGCAGTGAGTAGGGCAGGGACGGAGGAGGATGTGCGACAGTTGAAGGCGACAGTGTACTGAATAATTGACCCGGAGGCGTAGACAAGGGGTCGGGGTATAGAAAGCTAGAAAGCGCCTGTGTCTCAGCATAACCCATGTTGATCCTGTGCAAAACCGGTGGACCGATAGGCGCTCCGATTGAATGGGAGACCGCAACACGCACCACGGTGGTAAGGGTTGTAAGACTATGGCCAAAAGTGTGTTCCTGCTTTCCCATTGGTGGTAAATTGTACGAGAGCTCAATGTCCTGCTTCCCACGGAGCTCAAAAGAAGAGCATTTGGGTGGTACGTTTCGCGGGAAATACTCTATCCTGCATGTCACCCTATGAGCGTATGTCAGTGCATGGCCCGCGATTGCGATGTGAGGTCACAACGTACCTCTCCGACTTCTTCAAAATAAACATCTTTCGGATGACGACTACTCGCACCTAGCCAAGAGTGAGACGTCAGTCGCTGCCCGGGTAGTAGGGATGCACAACGAACTTGGTAGAGCACGTCCGCTTCAGCGCCAGGGTGGTGGATATGCCACGTCGGAGGTAACATAGCACGACTCGAAGGGATCATTGTGGGCATTTCAAAGTTGAACTCGTACGTGTTACGAGGCACGCCACCATTCCCAGAACCGAAAACTGTCTGGGTGGACGAGAACAGGGGGACGTTGGCCTCATCATATACAAGACCATGTTCGGTGAAGGTTATGTTAAGCACCCCTTCAAACTGCCGGGGGTGATCAGCGGGTGAACGGGTGCCAACTAAAAAGAAGAGCCGATGCCAGTGGGGACATGTCGAGCTGCCCGATGTGCGGAAACGCACAGGCTGTGAAGGTGGCTGGAAAGACGACGTACTGTAATCTCAATTTGGCAGACATCCTTGGTGTTCTTGAGGTCAATGTAGCCCTCAATGCGGTCGCCCCGTCCGTACATTGGAAGAGCTCTGTAAAGTACGATGTTGAAGCCCCGTCCTGCACATGTGTGCCCCAGTGTCTTCTTGGGAAGGGTGGTGACACTTTCTGAAACTGGTGGGAGGGACGGGGCGGGCAGAGGAGGTAAGCGAAACGAGTGCGAGGATGTTGGTAAACCTCCGCCCACGCCTCCGGGTGTTGACACCTCGGACCATTTGGACCACGCAATTTGACGGCCTCCACTTCTACTAGTCCCACCTCCGCTAGCTCCCTCATAATCGCCAGTGAGTGGATCGGCAGCGATGCTCTCTGGGCCATCTTCGTCGGAGACATCGTCGTCGGAATCTGATTGGCCGGGCCGCGAATCGCTGTCGTCGCTCGAATCGAGTGTGCTAAGCTGTTGCTCTTCATTATCATGTTCCGCGGTGTATATTCCAGTGTCCAACCCAGCAGCAACTCTGCCGTCGCGGTCAATGGCCGAATCGAACCCTTCTGGTCCCAATTCCGAAGGAGTTCGACCCAGTTTATCCGTCACAGTTTCAGATGCACCACCTCGCCGCAAAATGCGCACGCTATCCTGGTCTCCCTTCATAAAGGCGCAATGAAGCGCGGTGAGGCCATTAACATCTGAAATAGCGAGGTCAATGCACCACTCGACGAGATGACGGAGGAGGGAGGGGTAGCCGTAGAGAATGGATAGATGCGCGAAGGTCTGGCTATAATCGTTGGTCGTAGACAAGATCTCATGAAAGTTGGGTCGCGTTTGAAGGCGGCTAAGGATATCCACTAGGGCAGTTTCAATCGAATCGTCTTGCGGTCCAGCGCCGTGACTACCTCCTTGCAGACCACGATTTCTGCGATTTCCGTTGAGCGCGGTGAGGAGCGTTTGCAGCGCCGGGAGCACCTCAGGATATCCCTGGGCATGAACCCGCAGGACCATCGGAAACCTTGATTTGGATGAGTATGGGCGTTGGGTGCATTCAAGAAACTCACAATTGCTCATAATCTGCTAAGTAGTGGAACGTCGCGATGCTGGTTCCATATTCAGGCGCATTTCGCTCGAGATGCTTTGATAGTGTAACATCGACAACCCCTGGGGCGGTCGCCGAAGGCAGATTACAAGAAAGAGTGTAGGGGTTACTGAAGGTCTGAGATGGTCGATTAGAAAGGACTTCGCACGTAATAACGAACTCACTGTTGGTACTACAGCGGTCCCAAATCTCGCAAACAGAGGGAGGTGCGACAGGAAATTGGTCCCTTGGAGCCAGATCGGTACACCTCCCGTGAGGGACCCAGTTTTAGGGTTCACTTCCGTAAGGGTAGGAGCGCATTCTCCATCTGTCCTCGGCGGGGCAATGGCTTGGTTGGGGGGCTTAATGGCGTCAAGTCGAGCGAAAGTCGAGCCTGCGCTCCAACGCGGGTCAAGGGGCGGTGTCAGTAGTGGCGAACTGGGTGTGATGTCTTCGCAGGATTGAACGTCTTCAGAGGCGTCTTGGTGGTCGATATCCGGTGCTAGATGGTGGATCTGCTCATTTCCCGTGCGACTTATGAGGACATTGCTGCCATCTATTCGACGTCGAACAGCAGGTGGATCAGGAGCTGGAAGGTCTCTTTGTTCAACCTGCGCTCTCTTCCTCTTTCCCTGAGTTGTTGGCAGCTTAGGTACGACTTTAAAAGAGAACGGAAGCTGGCATTGAGCCACGACGTGTTCCTGGCTTTCGTCTTCTGAAAGGACAACTTTCAAACTACGAAACGGTCAGATTGTGATCAGGTGGTACGATCAGACCCACTGATACTCCATATCGCCCAACCGATGGTCCTTTGGGTAACAGCAGAAGACAAACTCAACGCGTATTTTTCCATCCTTTGGTTCAATCATGTCGCTGTCAGTCTTGAAATCGATCAGGCCAGGAATTCCCCTCCGCTTTCCCTCGCGCTTCTGACAGCTTGCACAAGCAGACTCATAGAGTTCCTTGGTGGTAGCACCATAGAGGTGGATGCGAAACTCGAGCAGGGCCTTACTGGTCGTATCGGCACAATTCTTCACAGAAGCGGTTGCAGGAATCCTGATTCCATCGCACTCTGCGGGTGATCCCCTTGGAAGATGCTCCAGTATTATATCGAGCGCGAGGTGGTTATCACGACGGAGTGTAATGACGTTCTCCCCGGCTCGTGGAAGTGGCTTTATGACTGTGATCCAGTCGGGCATACTGGAAGGCCAATGAGAGAGGGACCATAAAGAAGTAGAGTGTAGAACGCACCTGACATTCTCCTCATCCTGGCCCAGATTGAGCTCATTTAGGGCGAGGAGTCCTAATCTCGTAAGGGGAGCATCCATGGGAGCGGTGTTCCGCATTTGAATGGCTTGGTTGTTTGTGGGTGAAGACCTGACCCCATTGTTGACGACGGGTTCAAGTCTCGAATGGAAAGGGACTACCGTGGTGTTTCTATCTGCCTGGAGTCCATTCTGGGAAGTCGTTGGTTCGGGAAGTGTTTGACGATCAGCTCGATATTGGGTACCGAGCGATGTTCCCCGGGTCGTAGGCGGCTGAGCAGGCGCACCATTTCTAGAATTTATCTATGTGAGCCTCATCATCGTCCAAGTTTTCAGGAGACCTACTCTCCATCTACCAGCTGGGTTCCAGATGGGGGAATATTACTCTGGCTGCTTTTGAAAGCATTTGAGGATTGATTCTGCTGCACTAGACCTGCTAAGCTGGCCTGGTTCGCGTATATTTCGTGATTGAATAATGGGGATGCTCCAACATTGTTCTGGGATGGATTGCTTGTTGGAAAATGGGTACCAGTGTCCCACTGGTGTTGATGTGTGACCATATGCGAAGAAATCGAAGGATTGAATCCGTGATTCATGAAAAGGGTTGGTATCGTGCCGATATTGATATTGAAACCCGGGGGTTGATTGGCCATATTGGCCGCGAGCCTCGTAGGGTCAAGGTACATGCCAGACCCTCCATGTAGTGGTCCAGACGGTCCATGGTTTTCAAACTGTCCGAGATTTGGGTCGTCAAATATTGAGTCGAGATCGTTGGTGTATTGATAGACTGTTCCGGTCTTATCAGGCTCTGGAGTGGAGCTCAACAAGATCAAGTGCCGTGGAACAGAGGGCCAGCTATACCTTGTGCAGAATTGATAATGGTGGCGTGGGACGCAGACATTGCGCGAGAAGAGCAGAGAGTTCGTGATAGAATAACGTAGGGGCGACTAAGGATCTGCGCTAGTAGAGGTTCAAGTTGAGGTAGCCTGTTTGATCGTGAGTTTATCAGCTGTCACGAGTCGGGCAAGGCACTCCGGAATAATGTTACGCCCATAGATAGGTGCTTATAATAGCAGGAACTCTCTGGAGGTTGCCATACTCTTCAGTCTCTGGGTTTTTGCGAAAACCTCGCATTCGTACCGCCGCCATTTGCACTGCCGCTTCGCGACTGAAAGGTACAAGGGGCGGCCGCATAACTACTATATATATACAAGGTAGTGCACATACATGGGAGACTAAGAATTGAGGTGAGTCTAATGTTTGCATGGAGATAAAATCCTCGCGGCATCTAGAGTAATCATGGGGTTTGGCGATGAAGGAGAGTAGCGAATACTGTGAGACAAGGTAACAATATCGTGAAATAGACCGCGTGTAGGTAGTGATATAATAGGAGCGGAGCGACGTAGAGTTGAAGGAGTCACGAAACGCCCTAATAAGGCTTGCTATGTGTCAGGGTTTGTATTTCCCGGATTAGTTGCTGCTGCATGTCCGTAGTGATCGTCGTGTCATATACGTGCTAGTTAGACCCGACCACATTTCACTAGCGTCCGACGATTGCTCTGGCCACCACTGGGCACCATTCCACCACTGGTATTATGGTATGTCGACACTATGAGATGACGTCCGATTGCCGATGAGCGAACCGTAAGTGGAGCGAACAGAAAATTACGACTTATGTCGACGAAGCGGAATCCCCCAAAATCTAACGGGAATAGTGCAAGAACTCCGCGCTCCCGGTTTTCTTAATACGAGCAAATCTAGTGTTTGTTGGGACCCACTACAAATATCTGAAGTACAGAACGAGGAAAGCGAGTCCGTTATATACTAAAATCGCTGCTTCGTTCACAGCCTTCGCGCCGCACAGCAGGCCGCGCCCTCCGCGGGCAAGCACTGAGAGCTCGCAAATAGAACCCCGGAAGATTGCCAAAGTGCGGCGAGAGCAGCTCTTTGATGGACTGTGGCGACGAATATCTGGTGAACAACATAAGCGGGCTGTAGACCGTGTAAAGGACGAACGAAAACGTAATTACAGGGAAAATCAAATGATTTCCATGTGCACGGGGTCCACCTATTATGATGGCACGAAACAGAGACAAGGTGATTACGAGTTATAAAATATGACCTTGAGAAGGATCAGAACTTATAATCGGGGCCTGTCACAGCGGCAGTGCATTGATGTGAGCCTGATAGCGGCCAGTGATGGAGTTGATGAGTCCACCAGTTATACAGCGTAGTGGTAAAGTAGCCTTACTAGATATAGGATGGCCCCATGAATAGAAGCGCAATCCACTTGGTACGTACTGAATCGTATTATGGTTGCGTGGCGGCATTGATGATTACGATGGACTGTAGACCTCCAGGATAACCACTGCTGGTGCACGATACCAAAGCCTCCTTGGTTGCTTATCGGGATGTGAACCATACTGTGGTCTTGCAGAAACACTCAACAATGCCTTGGAGCTTCTTGACGAAGCAATGCGACTTGGGACATACCTCGCTATTCAGTTACGCAAGGAACAAGCTAATCTGGTTGAGGACACGTCACCTAGAGGGATCATAAAGCTTGAGTACGTTCATCGCCCCCCAGCTCAGGTACTCTTCTTCTTGTGCCCCCGACCTGCCCCGCGGCCTTGGGTGCGCACGCTCTTGGGAAGACGTTATGGGTGAAAGTGAAGGGTGGAAGGACATGCGTACCTTCGGCTTCGAGGCAGCTTCATCTTCTTGACCTAACGTCTTAACGACTTGGACGGCACAGTTGCAATGAACGTGTACATGCATATCACGGGCGGTAGCCTCTATCACTACGTTCATAGAGGATATGTAGTTAATTAGCCTCTTCATAGTGTCCCACTGAGGGCTGCCTTAATAATGTCTGAGTAAACAGGCAAAATCGGGCGCGACACGATAGTTCTGCGCACTCGAGGCAGCCCCGATACACAAAACACCTTCGGATTTGTGATGTTTCCGAATGAGTTTGCCAGCGCCTCGGTCGCGTCTTTCGGGCAAGACACGGTCAGAGACCCAGACAGAATCTCAGACTAACAGAGAGGAGAGTGGAACTAACGGCTCAAAGATCAACATAACGAACCCTCGGGTATGCTACGCGAGCCGATCTCGACGAGTACCTAGTCTGGCATTCTTTGCTGTGAGTGAAGTCGCGTCCATGCGATTGCTCAGAGTCTCGTGGTCCTCTGACCGCACTCTGGCGCGAGAACACGTGTGCGCAGTGAGAATGCGGTGATCTGGGCAGCAGAGTGAGGTTTGGGGATCAAGCAAAGCACCACCTGCCAGCGCCTTTTCGGGGCGCCAGGCGTGAGGCACCAGGGCGCGCAATTGCACGTGGTCGCCGCGAGTGGCGGTCACGGCCTGTGAGGCTGGTTTATTTATGTCATGCCTAATCGGTGGGTCCATGGAAGGTCCAGCAGAAGGTCCAGCAGAAGGTCCAGCATTGGACACTCGTCCAGCTTCGTCCATCCGTCGAGCCTCCCATTCATTCCCCGTTGACGTTTTCAGGGAGGCCTTCCATTGTGCCACTCGACATCCATGGGTGCCGTCCAGGGTCGCGATCGCCCCTCGACCAGCGGGTCGAAGGTATATTATGTACGAGGCTCTTGCTTTCGTTCTTACTCCTGAGTGCACCAGCCCAGATTGCAACACGACCGAGAACCTGCCGGCCATCGCCTACCACGGAATGCCCCTTAAGAATAGAGCATCGGCGCCCTCCCAACGCCTACCTCTTCAGTTGGAGGGATACAGTGGAATTTACGCAGTGGCCTATGTGTGCCAGGACAGAGTCACCTCTATGATGGTCACCGGGCAGTGACAGTGACCGTTACGTGCGGCGAGACCACTTCGCCTGCACTCAGGGAGAAGAAGTAGGCCACAGCGTTTTCGGATTCGTCTGAGGTACCACAGGACTATCTCTTAGCGTCCACAGGCCCCTCGGCAAGGACCCCGATAAGCGCATCGTGACCTGGGTCAACCGTCTGAGGTTATCAGGGCAGGCCGTCAAGCCCTGTCCACGACAAGTGGCCAACTTGGCAGCGTAGGTACTCAATCTTTCCACGCGGCCTCCAGCTTGCTTACCCGCTACACCCGCACCCGCAGATTTCGACCCTGACAGCTTCGATACTTCGATTTATCTCTCTGGCCTAATCTGTCCGTTTCTTTTCAACTCCTGCTCATGTGCCCTCTCGCATAACTGCGGGGCCACTGTGCCTGCGATTCTACCGCGTTTATCGAGGCCATCAAGGCCTACGAGACAGTTGCTGTATTCATACGTCTCTACTTCTCGCCATCCCGCCCGACTCCCAACTTGTTGTCTTACCTAAGTATATAAGGCTGGCCCAAATGAGTCTCGAGTCGTTCGGTGATACCACAGTTGCCTTGCTAGATGCCGCCTCATCGATACACGGCTCCTCGAGCCGGCTCTCACCAAAATTCAAGACATGGTACCAATCTGTACCGTGTTCCCAATCATCTCGCCAGCCCGTATCCCCCCTTGGGACCGGCGGCTTACTCAGTCACTTCCCTGAGCGTGAATGTTCTCACGCCGAAATTTGAGGGCGGCATATTTTCCTACCGGCATCACGTCATTGCCCGGCTGTCCTTGACTGGGACGGTACTCATGCAATACCATGATGTCGTGTTAGGCCCTGAGCTCCCCAACGACTCCCAATTGGTGCTGTGGTGCCACGCGGAGTGTAGCTCATGCAACTCCTCTCAGCACCCACAATGCAGCCCCGTCGACTTCTACCTCGATCCACTGCGCGAACGGAAGTACAACCAAGGTTTCATCCTGGACCCGTCCAGCGGCACCCTCGCCGGAAACGTCACCTTCACCATCGAGCACCGCCCAAGACGGCCCAAGGCGCAGGAACACACGCGCCGTTGCGCCTCCGAGTCGTTGAGGTGAGTGTGCATGTACTCACTCGGGTCCATCATAATGACTTGATGGGGCTTCGGCAGGCTTACATTCTCGTTACGCGATGGTGTCGGCCACACCGTCGTTGAAGCGCAAGTGGGACCCTTCCGGGCACGATCTCACACAAAAACAATCAGCCAAACTGTACTCCCCTCACAACAAGCAGATGGGCTGCATCACTTTCCATCCCTCCCTGTAAATACTCAAACCCCTTCATCCGTGTTGCCCGTCGTGCCAGTCTATCCTCCTCCTGTCTATCCTCCTGTCTACCCACCGCCTGTCTACCCGCCTCCTGTCTACCCGCCTCCTGTCTATCCACCTCCTGTCTACCCTCTTCCTGTCTATCCTCCCGTGTATGTGCAGGGGCCGTGTTCGTGCGACGATTGCCGGTATAGGACGATGCTGCAGCAACCCAACGGCTAGATCTATTATATGTTATTGCTACTGCTTAGAGAATATTTATTGCATAGCCATAGCTCTCACACCACCAACAGCGAGTGAACCAATGAACAAACTATCAAAGCCCTCGTCTTTCCGGAAACGGTCTTGTGAATCGAATCACCTGTGTCATGAGGCCTTACCGTTGTCAAGACCAAGTGCGCTGAACCATTCTCCCAACGCTGGTTGCTCAGCCAGGTCATTTTCCGGCACGGTTCCGAGTCAAATACCTTCTGCAGATTAGATACCTT
>Ga0307513_10013133_pt1 | contig 10179 bp, 9 predicted proteins | sample 15_EM_MG_FD_202174 | JGI IMG/M metagenome (GOLD analysis project Ga0307513, IMG submission 202174) | Populus trichocarpa ectomycorrhiza microbial communities from riparian zone in the Pacific Northwest, United States - 15_EM | ecosystem: Host-associated > Plants > Roots > Unclassified | place...
GGACGGCGTGCTCGCGCCAGCCGAGGCGGTGGCTGACCAGGGTGCCGACCGGCAGCGGGGGATGCTCGGAGACCTCCACCACGCCGATCGCGCTGCCGTCCATGACCTGGTCCAGCTCCCAGTACGGGTACGACGGGATCTTCGCCATCCGCACCCGCATGTACGGGTCGACGGACATCAGGATGTTGCGTACCAGTACCTGGCCTGGGCCGGGTGGGTCGAGCGTGACACCGACCATCCGGAAGTCGTCCGCGACCGGCATGCCGTTCGGGCGCCGTGCGAGGTGGACCTCGCGGGTCTCCGTCGTCATCGCAGCCGCCCGATCTCGGCCCGGACGTCCGCCTTCGCGACCTTGCCGGACATCGTCCGGGGCAGTGGCTCCGGCCGTACGTAGACGTGTTTGGGCACCTTGTAGTCGGCGAGCTCGGTGCGGCACGCCCGGAGCACCGTCTCGGCGGTGACGTCGGGGGAGGCGGTCACCACGACGGCGGCGGGTACCTCGCCCCACCGCTCGTCGGGCACGGCGACGACGGCGGCCTCCGTGACGAGCGGGTCCAGCAGGATCACCCGCTCGATCTCTCCGGGGTACACGTTGAGGCCGCCGGAGAGCACCATGTCCTTCGCCCGGCTCATGATGGTCAGGTAGCCCTCGCCGTCGAGCCGGCCGAGGTCGCCGGTGCGCAGCCAGCCGTCCCGGATCGCCTCGGCGGTGGCCTCGGGCTGCCGCCAGTAGCCGAGCATCACCGCCGCGCCGCGCAGGCAGATCTCACCGACCTCGTCCGCCGGCAGCGCCGTGCCGTCGTCGTCCATGATGGACAGTTCGATGCCGTAGTTGGTGACGCCGGTGGAGCCGGCCTTGCGCTCGAAGTCCTCCTGGGGGAGGGACGCGCCGACACCGGTGCTCTCGGTCATCCCGTAGCCCTGGCCGATGGGCATGCCCCGCCGGACGTAGCGGGCCAGCGTGGCCGCCGAGGGTGGTGCGCCGCCGGCCTTCGCGACCCGGACCGCGCCGAGGTCGGCCGTGTCGAAGCCGGGCAGCGCGGCCAGCTGGTCGAAGACGACCGGCACCGCGGGAAACACGGTGATGTTTCCGCGTTCGAGCTCGGCCAGCGTGCGGGCGGCGTCGAAGCGGGGGTGCAGGACGAACCGCGCGCCGGCGTAGTAGGTGGGCGCCCAGGTGGCCATGAGACTGCCGGTGAACGCGAGTGGCAGGACCAGCAGGCAGCCGTCGTGGCGGGTCATCGACTCGGTCGTGGCGAACGAGATCGCGGCGGCGAGGAAGTTGCCGTGGGTCAGGACCGCGCCCTTGGGCCGGCCGGTGGTGCCGGAGGTGTAGGAGATGAACGCGGGGACGTCCGGATCGCCGACGGTCCGCTTCAGACGCCCCGCGGGCGCTCCCGCCGGTGTGTCGGCGAGCGGGCGGGCCCACTCCGGGCGGCCCGGTCCCTGCCAGTAGACGCGCAGGTCGCGTCCGTCGCGCAGCTCGGCGGCCGGGCGTTCGTAGGCGGCGTCGGCCAGCAGCGCGGCGAGGTCGGCGTCGTCGACGATCCAGCTCAGCTCGGGCGTGGTGAGGCGGATGTTGAGCGGTACGACGATCGCGTCGAGCGCCGCCGCCGCGAGGATGGTCTGGATAACCTCTGCGCTGTTCTGGCAGAGGTAGCCGATGCGGTCGCCGGCACGGAGGCCGTCCGACGCGAGGCTCGACGCGAGGGCCTCCACCCGGTCCGCCAGCGCGCGCCAGGTCAGTGTCGTGCCGGCGCACTCGATCGCCACCGCGTCCGGCGTGCGGGTGCTCCAGTAGGTGAGGCTGGCGGTGATGCGCGGGCTCAGCATGGGTACTCCGGTATGCGGATCTCAGTCCCGCGCGGTGCGGAACCGGAGGATGACGGGCGTGGACTGGTCGGTGTCGTCGTGTGCCCCGCGGGCCTCGGGCGGGTAGGTCGACAGGATGCCGTCCGCCGCCGGCTGCTGGTGGCGCCACTCCGAGTGCACGCGGCGGCGGGTGATCTTCCACGCGCCGTGCCGGCGTTCCCAATGATCAAGATAGCGGCCGCCGGCGACCAGGTCGTACTCGCAGCCGGTGCCGCCGAACATCCCGCCGAGCGGGGCGTCGGCCCGGACCCGGTGGTACGCGGTGCACAGCGTCTCGCTCGTGGCGGTGTCGCCCTCGACACTGACGAGGATGTTGCCCACCTGGTGGTGGGTGGGGCCGAGCGCCGCCGCGAAGAGCTCCCGGCTGGACTCCATCGCGTCCCGCCACCGGTTGTCCGAGCCGATCGAGGAGACCCACCAGGTGGCGTCGTCGTGGAAGACCTGCTCCAGCAGCTCCCAGCGGCGGCGGTCCACGCAGTGGGCGTACAGGTGGACACGGTCGGTGATCTCCGCCCGCGCGGCGAGGGCTTCGGGGCCGTAGTCGTTCACGAGGCGTCCCTCCGGTGGGCGTCGATCCAGGTGCCGAGGGCGTGGACCATCAGGGCGAGCTGCTCCGGCTGGCCGCTGAGGTAGTGGCGCCCGCCGGGGATGGCGGTCAGGGCGCGGTCGTCGTGGGAGACCGCGTCGAACAGCAGCCGGGCGTGCGAGGGGAAGCAGCTCTGGTCCGCGGTGCCGTAGATGACGTGTACCGGCGCCGTGACGCCGGGCAGCAGGTCCGGGCCATGGCCGTTGCTGCGCCGGCGGGACCACTGGGACAGCCACGCCCGGACGGTGGTGAAGTGGCCGAGGGTGGAGGGCTGAAAGTTCGCGTTCCACGGATCGCCCCACAGGGTGCCGGGCGTGCGGTCGTTGGGGTCGAGGGTCAGGTCGAGATAGCGCGGGTCGGCCGCCACGCCGTGTACCACGAATGGCAGGTCGGCGACCCCGCGGTCGGCCAGCTCCCTGAGCGTCGCCTCCGCCCAGGCGGTGATCCGGTCGTTGCGGTCCCGCTGGGCGGCCCGGTACTCGCGCAGCCAGCCACGGTCGTACGGCGGGCCGTTGCCGCCGCCGTACATGTCCAGGCGGGCGTCCCGCTCGAAGGGGGCGGCCTCGGCGGTGACGGCGGGGTCCAGCGTCTCGGTGAGCAGCTGGGAGCGGCCGGGATGGGCCATGGCGAGCACCAGCAGGTCGGCCGGGGGCAGGTCGGCCCGGGTCAGGTCCGGCCCGCCGCCGCACGGCGCCGAGGTGATCGTCGGTCGCTCGGCCTGGCTCTGGTACAGCGCGGCCAGCGCGCCGCCGCCCGAGTTGCCGAAGAGGACCACCTGCTCGTAGCCCTCGGTGCGGAGGTGGCGCACGACGCTGCCGACGTCGACCACGCAGTTCTCCAGCAGCATCGCCGAGTCGTTGCCGATGTACCGCGTCGTCAGGCCGATCGCGTCGTACCCGGCGGCGGCGATGGCGCTCAGGGCGTAGTGGCCCATGAAGTTCGACGAGGGGTGGAGGGCGACGACGGCGGTCCGGGCCAGGCGGGTGTCGTGCGCCCGGTGGCGGGTGCACCACAGCGTGCCGCTGATCCGGGCGACGCCGGAGTAGATCTCGTTCGCCGAGGGCGCGGCGGCCATCGGCACGGCGAGCAGCTCCGCGCCCACGGGCACCTCCGTTCGTTTTTCGGAGAGCGGCATCCGATATCCGTCGGTGGGTACTTTCGTCGCGGGGCCACGCGCTGTCAAGCACACCTTGTCCTGCAGCCCGCTCTTGACAGCCCTTCGGGCGGCAGGAAGGGTGCAAGCTAACCGATAATCGGAGTCAGATCTCCGAAGAACGCAGTGGCGGAGGTGGCAGTGACCCGAGAGACGGTCCTCATCACCGGGGGAGCACGCGGCCAGGGCCGAAGCCACGCGCTCGGCTTCGCGGCACGCGGGGCCGACGTGGCCGTGATCGACATCGGCGAGCCGATCGAGGGCCTGCCGTACGCGCTGGCCACCTCCGCGGACCTGAAGGAGACGGCCAGGCTCGTCGGGGAGACCGGCGCGCGGGCCCTGGCGCTCGCCTGCGACGTGCGGGACGCCGCTCAGGTGCGCGCCGCGGTCGACGAGGTGCTGGCCCGGTTCGGCCACATCGACACCCTCGTGCTCAACCACGGCATCTGGAGCACCGGCCGCTTCTGGGAGGTCGACGAGGAGGCATGGACGAGCACCTTCGACGTCAACGTCAACGGCAGCTGGCGGGTCGCCAAGGCGGTCGCGCCATCGATGATCGAGCGGCGCGCGGGCAACATCGTCGTCATCGGCTCGACGTCGGGGACCGTGCCGACGCAGAACTACGCGCACTACGCGGCGTCCAAGGCCGCGCTCGTGCAGCTCACCAAGATCTTCGCCGCCGAGCTGGGCGGCTTCGGTGTGCGGGTCAACTCGGTCAGCCCCGGGCTGGTCGACACCCCGATGATCAACTTTCAGGCGGTCTACGACCGGTTGCGCCCGGGAGCGTCCCGCGAGGAGTTCCTGCGGGGCGGCTACGCGACGACCGCGCTGGCCGGGCGCAGGCAGCTCGGCCCCAGCTCGGTCACCGCCGCGGTGCTGTGGCTCACCTCCGAGCAGGCGTCCGACATCACCGGTCTCGACCTCGTCATCGACGCCGGCAACCGCCTGCTGCCGCGCAGCAACCCGCGGCCCTGGATCCCCGAGGGAAACGACACATGACGTACTACCGAGCGGTCGGCTCGATCTCCCGAAAGCGCCACACCGCCCACCGGCCGGACGGGTCGACCCTGCTCTACGAGGAGATGGTCGGCGAGGAGGGCTTCTCGTCGACATCGTCGCTGCTCTACCACCGTGAGCTGCCCTCCGCGATCGTGCGCGCCTCGACCTGGCGACCCGGCGACACCTGCCTGCACGAGAACGAGCCGATGATTCCCCGGCACTTCGCCCTGCCCGCCCTCTTTCCGGACGGCGGCGCCGGCAAGGACGTCGTGCGCGACCGCCGGCTCGTCCTCGGCAACGACGACGTGCGGATCAGCTACGTCGTGGCCGAGGACCGCTCGCCCTTCTACCGCAACTCGATCGGCGACGAGTGCGTCTTCATCGAGCAGGGGCGCGGCCGCGTGGAGTCGGTCTTCGGCACGCTGGAGGTCGGCAGCGGCGACTACGTCGTCGTGCCGCGGGCGACCACGCACCGCTGGGTGCCCGACGGCCCCCTCCGCGCCTACTGCATCGAGGCGAACTCGCACATCCAGGCACCGAACCGGTACCTGTCCCGCCGCGGGCAGTTCCTGGAGCACGCCCCCTACTGCGAGCGTGACCTGCGCGGACCGCAGGGCCCACTGCTCGCCGAGGACCTCGGCGAGGACCCGGCGGCCGAGACCGACATCTACATCAAGCACCGGGTCCGCGGCGGCGTCGGCGGTACGATCCACACGACCCCGTTCCACCCGCTCGACGCCATCGGCTGGGACGGCTGCCTGTACCCGTACGCGTTCAACGTGCGCGACTTCGAGCCGCTGAACGGGCGGATACTCCAGCCGCCGCCCGTGCACCAGGTCTTCGAGGGCCACAACTTCGTGGTGTGCAACTTCGTCCCGCGCACCGTGACCTACCTCGAAGAGGCGGTGACCGCGCCGTACTACCACGCCAACGTCGACAGCGACGAGGTCATGTTCTACGTCGCCGGCAACTACGAGGCCCGCTCCGGATCCGGGGTCGCGCCCGGCTCGGTGACGCTGCACACCGGCGGCCACTCGCACGGGCCGCAGCCCGGGGCGTACGAGGCGTCGATCGGCGTGACCTCCGTGGACGAGCTCGCCGTCATGGTCGACACCTTCAAGCCGCTCCTGCTCGGCGAGGGCGCGGTCGCCACCGACGACGGCGCCTACCTGCGATCATGGCTTGTGGGGTGAGCGGACGATGACCAGGCTCAAGGACAGGGTCGTGATCGTCACCGGTGCCGGCCGAGGGCTCGGGCGCTCCTACGCCCGGCACCTCGCCCTCGAAGGCGCCAAGGTGGTGGTCAACGACTTCGGCGGCGGGCTGCACGGCGAGCCCGGCCGGGAGACACCGGCCGAGGAGGTGGTACGTGAGATCCAGTCAGCCGGCGGCGAGGCCGTCGCGAACGCGGACGACGTCTCCGACTGGGCCGGCGCCCATCGGCTCGTCCAGTCCGCGCTCGACGCGTTCGGCGACGTCGACGTACTGATCAACAACGCCGGGATCCTGCGCGACCGGATGCTAGTCAACATGTCCGAGGCCGAGTGGGACGACGTGATCCGGGTCCACCTGCGCGGTCACTTCTGCCCCACGCGAGCGGTGGCCGCCCACTGGCGGGCCCGCGCCAAGACCTCTCCGGACCGGTCCCCGCGCGACGCCGTGCTCATCCACACCACGAGCATCTCCGGCCTGTTCGGCAGCCCGGGCCAGGCCAACTACGCCACCGCGAAGTCCGGGATCGCGACCTTCGCCTACGAGTGCCACCTCGAGATGAACGAGCGGCTCGCGGTCCGCTCGTACGCGGTCGGACCGAGCGCGCGTACCCGGCTCACCGAGAGCTCGCCGGCGGCGGTCGACGCCGTCGCCAAGCCCGAGCGGGGTTTCGACTTCTTCGACCCCGACAACGTGAGCCCGTTCGTGGTGTGGCTGGCCTCGCCCGAGTGCGCTGCCCCGTCCGGGTCGGTCTACACGGTGGAGGGCGACGAGGTGACCCTCATCCAGCCGTGGACCCGGACCCGTCAGATCAAGGCCGGCGACCGGCGCTGGACGCTCGACATGCTCGACGCCGCCGCGCCCGGGCTGCTCGCCGAGGGCGGTGTGCATGACGCACCGGATCGGTAGCGTCCAGCTGACCGACGTCGTCCGGTACGCCGGGGCCAGCGGCGACCTCAACCCCATCCACTACGACCCGGCGTTCGCCAAGGCGGCCGGCTACGACGGCGTCTTCGCGATGGGCGCGCTGCACGGCGGCTGGCTGGTCTCCCACCTTGCGCCGCTTCCCGACGCCGTGCCGTCGTACCTCAGGCTGCGATACCACGGCGTCGTCCCGCTCGGGCTCGACCTCGACGCGGAGACGACCGTCGACGGCGACCGGGTCACCGCCACCCTGACCGGCGGCGGCGAGCGAAAGGTCAGCCTGGAGATCGGGCGCCCGGACCCGCCGTCGGTGTCCGGCACCGGTCGCGACGAGCAGCGGTGCGCCTTTCCCGTCGAGCTCGGCACGGCCAAGCGCTTCGCGGAGGCGGTCCGATGGCCGGTGCCGCTGGCCGCGGGCAGCCCGGTCCCGCCGACGTACCTGTCGGTCCTGAGCTTCTGGCTGCCCGATCCCGACCCGATCCGCCGGGTCGGCTTCGACCGGTCCCGCACGCTGCTCGGCGAGACCGCGATCGAGCTGACCCGGGGGCCGCTGCGGGTCGGCGAGGTGTTCGACGTCCGGGAGTACGTCGCCGAGACCCGGACCCGCGCGGGCCGAGCCGGCGAGATGCGCCTGACCGACCTCGTCGCCGAACTGTCCGATGAGGACGGACTGCGCGTCGTGTACCGCAACACGTTCATCCTCATGCCCGAGGCGCCCGCGGGTTCGGGTCCGTTGCGGGGCAGCCGCGATCCCGCGAACGGCGAGGTCTACTTCCCGCCGAGGGCGCTGAGCGTCGACGGTCGACTGCGTCCGCTGGCCGACGCCGAGCTCGCCGCCGGGGGAGTCCTGTACTCCTGGACGACCTACGAGGGCACCGCGTACGGCCAGGTCGACCTCGCCGACGGGGTACGGCTCCAGGCGAGGCTGTCGGCCGGCGACCACGAGATCGGCGCGCCGTACCGGATAGCCGGGTCGCCGGACGGGGATTGGTGGTTCGAACGTGCGTGACGTGATGGTCCTCGGCACCGGGATGGTCCCCATTGGACGGTACGCGCCCGGTTCGGCGCGCCGGCTCGCCGTCGACGCGGCCACGGCCGCGCTGGCCGACGCCGGCTGTACCTTCGCCGACCTCGACGCCTTCGTCTGCGGATCCGCCCACCCGCTCACCCCGCGCGGCGTCTACCTCGCCAAGGAGCTGGGACTCACCGGCCTGGCGGTGCTGCACGCCGAGCACGCCTCGGCCTCCGGCCTCGCCGCCATGCACCTGGCCTGGCTCGGTGTCGGCTCCGGCGCCTACGAGGCGGTCCTGGTGCTCGGCATCGACTGCCCGGAGACCGACCAGCCCGTCCTCGAGATCATCGAGAGCGAGGGCAACCTGCCGGCGCCGGCCCTGTTCGCGATGTGGGCCCGGCGGCGGATGCACGAGCGCGGTACCCAGGACCGCCACTTGGCCGCGGTCGCGGCGAAGAACTGGAACTACGCCCGCGCCAACCCCTACGCGGCGCGGCGGGCCGGCGAGCCGGTGACGGTGGAACGGGTCCTCGCGAGCCGCATGGTCGCGGACCCGCTCACCAGCATGATGTGTACGCCGTGGGGCCAGGGCGCGGGCGCCGCGATCGTCTGCTCGGCGGAGTTCGCCGCGCGGCACGGTGCCGATGGCGCGGTCCGGATGCTGCACTCGCACGTCGAAAGCGAGACGTACGCGCCGGGACACGTCTTCCAGGGCGCGATCGTCGGCCCGCCGGCGATGTCCCAGCGGGCGGCGGAGGCCGTCTACGGCGCCACCGGACGGGGCCCCGACGCGGTCGACGTCGTCCAGGTGCACGACGCGTTCGCCATCGAGGAGCTCTTCTACTACGAGCTGCTCGGGTTCGCGCCGGACGGGGACGCCGAGGCCCTGCTCGACAAGGGCGCCTTCGGCCCGGGGTCGCGGGAGCGCCTCGGCCTGCCGGAGTTCTCCACCCACGGCGGGCTCATCGCGGGCGGGCACCCCGGCGGGCCGAGCGGTCTGGCCCAGGTGCACGAGACGGTCCGCCAGCTGCGTGGCGGTCGTTCGGTTGGCCTGTGCCACATGCTCGGCGCGGGATCGGTCGCCATCGCCCAGCTCTACGAGTCATGACCCCGACGCTCCGCGCCCGGGCCGCCGGATGGTTGCGGGAGCACGCGCCGGCGTTCGAGGCGCCTGGGCCGGAGCCGCTCTCGCCGTTCGAGGTCGTCGACGAGGCGACGGAGAACGCGCTCGTCGCGCTCGCCCGCCGCTGGCAGGCCCACAAGTTCCAGGCCGGGTGGGCGACCCTCGCACTGCCGCCCGAGCTCGGGGGAGAGGGGCTGTCCCGGGCCGACGACGTGGACTTCGCCGACGAGGAGTCCCGTTACCGGGTACCGACCCACGTCCTGGAGGTGACGACCCGGATGGTGTTGCCCACGCTCGCGCAGTGGGCGCCGGAGAAGCGTTCCGCGATCGAGGGGATCGTCAGCGGCCGGCACCTGTGGTGCCAGCTCTACTCGGAGCCCGACGCCGGGTCCGACCTCGCGAGCCTGCGTACGCGGGCGACACCGGCCGACGGCGGCGGCTGGATCGTCACCGGCCAGAAGGTCTGGACGTCGTGGGCGCACCTGGCGCAGCGCGGCTACCTGCTCGCCCGCACCGGTGGCGAGGGATACCGCGGGCTGACCGCGTTCGAGATCGACATGGCCGCGCCGGGCGTCTCGGTCCACCGGATCCGGCAGGCGACCGGGGCGTCGACGGTCAACGAGGTGTTCCTCGACCAGGTCCGGTTGCCACCGGACGCGCCGATCGGCCCGGTCGGCAAGGGATGGGCGGTCGCCATGACCACGCTCATGAACGAGCGGCTCGCCGTCGGCGCCGACCAGATACCGTACGAGCAGCTGCGCGCCGAGGCGGTGCGGCGCGGCCTGCTCGACCGCCCGGACGTGGCGGCCGGGCTGGGCGCCATCCGGGCGCGGCGGATCGTCGTCGAGCAGCTTCGCCGCCGGATGCTCGATGCCGTGCGGCGGGGCGGCGACCCCGGCCCCGAAGGCTCCGCGGCCAAGCTGTTCCTCGCCGGGAGCGTGTTCGAGGCGGCCCGGTTCGCCCGGCGGCTCGCCGGCGCCGGCGTGGTGCTGGACGACCGGTGGAGCCAGCTGGCGATCTCCTGGCCGGGCATCAAGAACGCGGGCGGCACCGATGAGATCCAGAAGACGATCATCGCCGACCGGATCCTGGGCCTGCCGCGAGAGGAGTGAGGCGTGGACGACGTCGAGCAGGAGATCAGGTCGCGGGTGGCGCGCGTGGTCCGGGAGGCACGCGAACGGAGGAGTCTTGACAAACGGGCCGAGCACGGCGACGACGGCGTCACCCGGCGCCAGCTGGAGCAGCTCGGCATCCTCGAAGCGGACGGGCTCCGGCACCTCCTGGCCGCCGTCGAGGAG
>Ga0307513_10013134_pt1 | contig 10177 bp, 8 predicted proteins | sample 15_EM_MG_FD_202174 | JGI IMG/M metagenome (GOLD analysis project Ga0307513, IMG submission 202174) | Populus trichocarpa ectomycorrhiza microbial communities from riparian zone in the Pacific Northwest, United States - 15_EM | ecosystem: Host-associated > Plants > Roots > Unclassified | place...
AGTGGCTATTGGGTCAAGAATTTGTAGCGTAGCTCAACTAATGTCAACTTTTTTATCGGTTCGGATTATATTAATGGAGCGAAACAGAGGCCAACTAATCTCAATCAGTAGGGACTGATAATATTGAATTGATGTGTCTAGGTCTATATCTCGTTCCTTGGATGGCAAAGCCTACTTACTTACTTTATCACACCCGAAAATAGCATGGGCTGCACTGCTACAATGGGTGCTTGTTATCCGGAGACCTATTTTGCTTCCTTCTCGTCACTTGAAGAGTCCCTCAACTTGGTGGTTTGAAGCACTCACTTGCATGCTTGTGCATTCTGGACAACTTGGAACTGAAATTCTCGACTGTTCTTAATATTTCCCTAGTGTTTCGAGTCCTACTTAGCTTTCCGCTTATTCTCAGCTCAGTTAGATTCAATTTCTACATTCCTGATCCGGGCTCAGTAGCAGTACTTCAATTAGGCTTATCGTCGGATCGGAGGCCCACTGGCAATGACATTAATGTACGCCAGGGTATGTACGTCTTGACGACTTCGCGCGGGCAGTTCACCGTAGAGCGGCATGGCTTTTGTGTGACCCTGTGCCAAGATGAATACATTTTTTTTGCATTTGCATCGTACGAGCTTTCACTGCGGGGCAGGAGTATTTATGTGTATGAAGTGGTTCCAAAGGTGTCACGAACCTAGTCCTGGCTCCCGTCAGAAAATATACTACAATAGCGCCGAGTCAAACTACTAGCAAACTACTAGTAGAAAGCCTTGATTAAACCCGTGTGAAGCTTGGTCAACAAACAGAGTTCAAAAAGAGACGGCTGGTCACCCCACGTCAGAAATTAGGCTAAGATAGCGCCTAGTCGAATCATATAAAACCCACGCGCAGCACAGATAATGAGTCAACAGTATCTTCCACAAAAATCCCCACTCAGAACTCGAATCTAAGCCAACTGCTTCTCAATAAGATGCGATTCATCGTGATCACCACAGTTTTCACCAGTTTGGCAGTTGCTATAGGTGCCGTGCCCGCTTTGGATAAGAATACAGCACGCCTATGCAGTGCGAACACTGCTTCCAACCCCGTGTGCTGTGCTACCGTCCTCCTCGGCATTGTTGGCCTTGACTGCACTACTCGTAAGTTTTCGCTTTGACTTGAAATCAAAGGAGATCACTTATCCATATTACCTTACAGCTCCGGGTCCTGCTCCACCAAAGGGTATCCCTGACTTCAAGAAGATTTGTGCCAGCTCCGGCAAGCAAGCTGCATGCTGCCTCCTTGGAGTCGTACGTAAAACTTATTCTATACTGGTCGACACTATCTTCAAACCTGATACCACATTGAACAGGCTGGCCAGGGTGCCCTTTGCTCCCCTCCCATCTAATTTTGGAGACCCCGACTCAAGAGTCGAAAAGCCTAGAGTCAAGGAATTGTTTGAAAAAGCGACAGAAAATAGGAGATAAAAAATTGACTGGATTTTGTGATGTGTACAATTTTAGTAGCATTGAGAATGACACCGCGTATTTAGAAAGAGCCAGCAAGAGCTGGCCACGACCATACACGCAAATGTACCCCTGGTGACTGTTCAGATCAAAATTGATCATGAATTATCCAAGATGCCTACCGTAAGTATCCTCGCTTGTGCATGGTCAGAATATCTACGACCTGGACAACACCGTGAAGGGACAGTGCTTCGTGGCGGATTCAAATTTCAGTTATGGGCTGGAGCCTATGTATGGTCACCTTTCGTAAGTTTTCGTTTCTTGATTAGTCCCAAGTTTGCTTTCTATCTTGGAGGATAATGCATGGACTTTATATGTCCGAGTGGTTACATGCTCAAGCTCTTGAGTACCCCTCGGTCAGTCAATATATCCTTTCTGTTTGGTGTCGTCGGCGCTCCTGCATCGGAGTCCTCGAATGTGCGTTCTTCTTGCACTTTACTTCCCCTTCTATATTCCATTTAACCCTTCTCTTACTTTCCCAATTCACCCTTCCGTACTCGCTGGAGATATCACCGCATGGGCCGCACTGCCACAATGGGCGCTTGTTATTCACAACTCCCTGTTTTTCCAATCTCCTTTCCATCATCCTTCGTAACACCTTCTCACTTGTGAATGAATAAAGATTCTGGACGACATTCCCACATTTCGATCAACACTCCTGGAAGAAAAAACGTCTCATGGACATGGTACACAACACACAACGTCTGCAAGGACCAAGTACTGGCACTCAATACAACCCACATATCTCTACTCTCCAAGAGACAAGAATCTTGCACAGCGCCTCACTATACAGGATTTTATCGTGAAATTCCCTGTCTTTCCAGATGTTATGCAACGTCCCAATGGACACATGTCAATCTCATTGATTTGCACTGCACCTATTATAGCCGTTTTCATAAATCCTGGCGCGGCTTCCTTTTTGGGAATGAAATCAAAATTTGAGAATTCTCGAGTGCCTGCACCGTGAGCCTCATAGCTCGGGCATTTCTTGTCCTACAGGCTTAATTCTGGGTGATTCGGAATCGTAATATGTAGGGCTACATGAATATGTACAAAATTTAAGAAATAGAGATGATTTTTCGAAGTAGGCACTTTTAAACTAGGTATCTTGTACCATGGCAAGGACAGGTGGTATGGACTACCTGTTGCATGCAAAATGTACCAGGGTCTAGTGTAATCATATCCAGGAAGAATTGGTAGTACCATGCCATGTTGAACAAAAGTTATAGCCTTTGAGGAGTGCCAGCTGGCATAAACCCCACTTGATCAAGCTGAATGACTTGACCACTTCATCTAGATCTTTCTTCAAGCCTTTGTAGTTCATTTTATGTTTCAAAGCCACCCCCTATGACCATAATATGACCCATATAACCTCTCCCTGTCATGGTACAAGATACCTGGTTCAAAAGTGCCTATCTCGAAAAAATATCTCTATTTCTTAAAATGTGCACATATTCATGTAGCCCTACATAGTACAATTCAGAATCACCTATAATTATGCCTGTAGGACAAGAAATGCCCGAGATATGGGGCTCATGGCTTGGGCACTCGAGAATTCTCAAATTTTGATTTCGGCCCAAAAAGGCAGCGTCGCCAACATTATTGCAAACAGCAATAAGCGCCGAGTGCAATTTAAAAGTCTCTTGTCGATGATAGTTTGTTTTACTCAGGTTCTCCTTCAACCCCCACTAATCTCCCATCGCCGCTATGACCAAACATCAGCGAAAATGGGTGGGATCCTCTTGACAATCCTTCGGGAGAATGTCCGCAATATACCTCTTGTATTCTTTCTTCCCTTCTGGTTTGAACAAAAAGGCAGGTCGTTTTGGACGTTTGATGGTCTCCATTGTCATTGATGTCACGGTGTCGTCCTACGCTGAATGGATGTTCACGACAATTACGTTTTGCATTCACATATATGCCCAGATACCGAAGCACGCTTACGAGCGGATCATCGCTTTATCTTATCCAACCTAGTTAATTAGATCCTTACGGAAGGCTGGCGGGTATTGTGGGCGAAAACCGGGGATGAGGTGATGAGAGTGAAAAGATGGCAGTGGGGGAATGGTATTACGGAGAACGTCATCCACTCCTTTGTTTTCCTCTACCGCAAATGGTGGGAGAAGTCACATCATCAAGGTGTTGATATGGATATACTGATCTGCATCCTGCACAATCCTCGCGATAAGAGCTTCATTGGCTTGTCCGACAACCGGGGTTTGCCAGACTCCCAAGGTCGTCGTTCTGATCCATTCACAGGCGTGTAGACAATTTAATAACAACTGAATCAAGTGTGCGCATCTAGTACGCCTGTGGTTTTGCCGTTTCGCGCCCATAGAGCTGCATACCCATCCCATAACAGTAGAACGGCACATGCGCCTATGCGGTCTGCATGACCATGAAGCTACTCTGCAAATATCTAGATTGTGATCACAATTGTCAGAACGGGCCGAACGGAAAAGGGAAGGTAATCGAAGGTTCCAGGCAACATTCAGTGTTGCAAAACATACAGAAACTTACTCTCGGCAAGAATATCCGTGGCAGAAATCCCAGCGACCCAATTGTTCTCACTACTTCTAGAGTAAACGATCACAAGCTAAATGTCCTCGAGGGGTAAGGATAAGGGGTGGTAGGTGGAGAAACCCCAAAACTTCCGCTTATCGTACCTTTTTCGCCGCTATTCAGGGCTATCCGATGACTGCTGGCCCTTCGCCAAACGTCGGGGTTCTGAAGAAATCCCAAAACAGGCGACTTCGTGATGTCTTTCCAGATGCAACGTTGATGTTTTGGTAATCGATACCATTGGGATCGCTATTTCGTCCTATTCAAACCAGTAACTGAGATGAAAACTGATGAGAAATGTATTCTGCGGGGTGCCTAGTCTCTCAAAACAGACCTAATGAACAAATGACAATCAACTTACAATATACAGGCGAAGTCCATTACTGGTTATATTGAGAGGACCTCGTTAGCAAGCTCGGGTGGGTGCCACGAAAAAAAAAAAATACGACTGACCTACCACACCATCTAGATTCGAAACTATTCTCCTCTGTCAGTGAACGAGTATGGAGTTGTGCGGTATTTATAGGGTAAAATGTAAGTGAGCGCAGAAGGATGACTTGCCCCCACCATGCTTCGCTACTCGTTTAGGTCTGTCAAAACGAAAGTCAATGACGGTAGGGGAGAGAAGCGGTCACGAGAAATCGAGCTCTAACTTGCCGAATACATGAAGGAAACAAATCCTGAGTCATGACTGACTGTGAAATTCAACGACGTGACGTGGTTATGCCGTAGCCTTTGGCTTTCGACCTAAATATTAACAGAAAGAAAGGATCCAACTCAAGTACATTCGAAGATGCTTCCTCGCGTGCGCGACTAACTGCACCCTCGTCAGTGCCATCGCACATCGTGGAAGGCTTTGCACATCGATAATTATTATGCCGAGGGAGAGGTAATTATGGTCCCTGCAATAAATGATAGCAGTGAACATTGCAGATGATGAAGCAGTGAATTAAAAATATATCTTCGTCGGGTAAAGGAATCAGCCATCGCCGGTCTGGAAGTGCAAGGGTAAAGGGTACCTCTAGAATACAATGACGGCCGCCGCTGGATATCTGCCCCTCTTCTCGAATCCACCACATAGAGAGAACCGCTGCATTGGGGGCGGGCTCATCAGCGATGGTAGGCCTCTCCAACGCATCTTCGAAAAGATCCTCGTCGCTGTTCTCCTCACTCGTTTCTTCTTCCCGTTCCCTTCCGTCATCCGGAGGTTTATCCTCATAATCAAGCTATCGATTGAATACATATCAATAACCCAGGCACACAATGTCAACGAAACACGCGCACCTGATCAAATATCACTCGGATGATGAGGCTGCAGCTTGGACATGCAGCGATGATTTCGTAGTTCGCAAGTTGGCTACGGGATATCACACCCGAAGGTGGCCTCGACCGGCATTAAATACCCGCCGTACTGATTGAACCCCGACGACGGCCCTGCAGTCGGTATCCCTGGCGCATAGCTCTCAATCGCATGCAGCGCAGGGAATGGTTGTGTGTAGACCTTCATCTTTGAACGTCGGATACGAGATGGGCGCGTAAGGGCTCCCGCTTGATGTGTCCTTTTTTGGCTTTGCCCTTTTCCTTAGTGACCACGGCACCGAACCCGAGCGGTATTGTTTGCGCAAAAATGATAGTTTCAAGTGCGTAGGTGGCTGGTGTGGCGACGCTGTTGCGTATGGAGGATCCAGTGGTGGTGGTTGTGGAGTTGTGAGAGAGAGAACGAGGGCGGGCCGTGTTGGACTCTGCTGGTGGTGCGGGTGCCGCTACCATTGTGGTGGTCGCTATGGATGGAGAGACGGGTTCTCCGAACGTGGAAGCATACATGACCGAATGTATGGTGCGCGGCGGGCTCTGGAGGAAGGTTGTTCCTCGTGGGCGTGATTCAGCGTCACCTGTGAGGGGGGCTGAGAAGACCCAGTGGAGGAGAAATTCGAGGATGAGAGCGTGGTGGTGATTGTCACATTCTCGTGGGTTGTTTGATGGAAGAATGTCTTGGTTCTTTTGTGGGCAGTTTGTATAAATAAAAATGGGGGCTCTGACCTGGCTCGGTCTCCGTGTCCTCCAATACGCGCAAAGCCTCCTTGCCGACCACTGGCCATACCCAGCGCAGGCGCCAGGCCCATCACGAATGGCTGTACACCGTTTGATAGCCAGTTCGTGTTCTTTGGCTGCCAGGGGCGTTTCGCAGGCTTGTAGATCCAATTGCGCAGCCGCTAGCTTCGTGGACGACGAAGAAGACAGGGAGAGTGGGCCTACAAGGAATGGTTAGAACTCAGGTCAAAGGTGGGGCTAGAATAAACACACGAGAAGGCGATGGTGAGGGGGCTCTCCCCAAACAGAGAAGAGGAAGACCGGAATCGCTGGTGGTTGAGGAGCAGCGACTCTTGGATGTTGCTTGCCCCGCTTTTCTTCGAGTTGGACGCCTTGATCAACCAGACGACTCTGAGAAAAACAAATATAAGACATGGCAGAAGAAATCCAGACACGAACAAAAAAAAAAAAGAGAGAGAGAAAGCGTACAGGTTCTCCCAGTCTCGCATGATATCACTTCTTCCTCTGCATCCATCAATGACCGCTTCGTCTCCCGTAGGGCGCACACACCGCAGAGACGGTGGGGTGCATGGGGGTGGGTTGGACGTATGTCATGTTCCACCTAAAGGCGATGGCTTCGCCAGGGGCGATTCAAGGTAGCTGTTTGTTGGGGGAGAGGATGGTTGGAAAAGGAGCGTGGGAACTCTTGCTCTTTTGATTGATTGGAGGAGTCCGACGACGAGCGACGAGCACTTGCAATTCTCAGCCGTTCTTCTGGCATATTTCTCACTTATCTTTCCGCTTTCTCTCAGTTCAAGAATCTGAATAATTAACCTCGCTACTTCGGTCCACATGCCAGTGTTGAAACACCTCCAGAGCCTAGGAACACAACCCATCATCGTTATTCACGGACTCTTCCCAATTGTCCTCTATAAGTATCCTTCCTGGATACTACGTTAGTATAACTGGATTTATGCAAAGGCTTCAGGTCCTCAGGTAATCTACATCGAGTCAACTACTATATCGGCTTGGTCTGAGGTCTCATTCGACAAACACACCATCATCTAGTTCACCACCAGTTAATACTCAGTTCATAGACACCCCTTGGCTGACTCAAATTGATTCCGAATCCTCATCTTTGCTGTAAAATAATATCGAATGTCGTGATCAGCCCTGCCTCAAAGGAATTCTTTATGGATCTCGTGATCCCTCCTTCTACTGCAACTGCACCCAAGGTCGTATGATCATCCCATGACTTGGGGCCTTTTTTCTACACCTTGGTGGCTCTGGCGGCTGAGGGCTGAAGGCAGGTTATCGCGTTTTGAGCCCTCATTTCTTCTGTCAACAGCCCAAGAATCTTTTAGGAAGTGGGGACGAAAACCAGCTGAGGAAGATCGACTTTGCTTAAAGTTATGTTTTCCTTTCTTTTGTCCTATTCTTTTTTTCCTGTCATTTTTCTATCTAAAGCTTCAAACTGAATACCTAAAATCGTTCTCCAGCTCACATTCCAGCACCACCAACAATGTTAGATTCAGCAACACACTCTTCAACACCCTCGTCGCCGGTAGCTCAAGAACTCATACCCTGCAAGTCACCCCGCCTGCTTGTCCCACCACATGGCAGCGGCGGTGGCGGTGGCGACGTCAATTCGTCCACAAACCCACCATAGGAGCACGAAGACGAAGACTGCATGCTATCCAAAATGCGCAAGGAGCGGATGTACCGCAAGCTGGAGGCGTTCAGCAAAAGTCTGAATTTGAGTCCTAGGTCCGGGGAAGGCAGCGCTCGCAGGCAGGAAATCTTGGATGCGCTGAAAGTGGCATACTGGGTCTTGAAATTTGGAACGAGCAAGATCAGTCTTATCAGTGTACGTTTTCTACCCTTTCTCGTACTTTTTTTTTTTTCGAGTACCAGTGGCTGATGATTTTGAAATTGAATTATAGACGACGACCCCCATCTGCATGTCCACTTCCAATCTCAATGCGAACCTGAAGAAAGGAGCGAGAGCTAGAGGAGGCAATGACTATGCCCTTCTGGCTCTACCACCGTTAGCATCTCTTGCAGGGGCGTCAACGTCGGCATCAACAGCAATGTCGCCATCATGAACAAAAGTTGCTCACTTCTCTCTCCGCAGACCTCCTCATCTCACCTCTACGCTTTCCTTACTGTTACCTTCGTCTTCACCTCACCCTCTGTCTCAGACTGATGCCTCACCGTTAACTTTGTCAATTTCTTGTTGCTGTGTGGATTTCACAGATTCCTCGTCATATTTCTCGACGAGGGCAGCCGCAGCGCCTTCAGCGGTACCCACACCATCGCTAACGCCAATCCCAGCCCACGAATCCCATAGAAAAGGATTAGATTGTGGGCGCCGAGTGCTTGACGAACGTGGCTTCCAACAACTTGCAGACCATCAGGGGGTGAAGATAAGAACATCGAGATGGCACCGCCGGTACCAGAATCAGAACCCCCACCCTCAATGTCCAGTGGCAGCTACAGTCTTACCAACTTATTCTTTCTTATCGTCGATCAGTGGGGCCACAGCTACCATCGTTAATGGCTACCACCGCCCTCCGCCTATGCCAGTGTGGAGCACAAGGTCACTGCTTCGACATTATAGCCTCGTCCACCTCCTACCTTGTTCTTGTTGCGTTCGCACTGTCCGCCTTCAACGCCAACCCCGCATACTCTGGCTTCAGCTGCCGTATTTGCCATAGAGTCGAGAGAGACAAAGGAGCTCATAGATCCCGGTTTCGCGCCTCCTCTCAGGTAGGTGTTGTCTAAATTTTCGCCTTAACCACCCCTGCCACCCTCATATGCATCAGCCTCTACAAGCCGCGTCTACCTGCTACCACTGCTGGCTGTGGCTTTGTCTTCATTGCGGGTTGGGTCTGAATCTGGTTTAGTGCATGGAACCGGCGATGTAGAGAATTTAATGGGGCTGACTGGGTTCCAGTGCTCTGCTGACTGTGATTGGGAACGGCCTGAGAGTGCAGGTGGGTGGAACCGGTAGCGTGGTGTGTAGTTGGATCAGGGGTTTGTAGGATGCAGTGGGTGTAGGTGTACGCAGTGCTTATTTGTGATTCATATTATTGTTTGTCCCCGTTCATTTCGTTAATGAAAGGATAACATCTGAATATTGACTTAGACTAGGTATTCTTACGGTCAGCAGTCAGTTGACTCGAGCTTTCTGTGCTTAACATGCCTGAGTGGTAGAAGTGGTGTTTCTGTGACTATGGAATAGGCGCCGTGAATCTTATGACAAACGCCAAAACGGTTCTAGGCGCTTCCTCAAGTGTTCAAGGGAAATATTGAATATACTTACATGTGTCGAGTTCCATAGATTAAAGTGTGGATTTAATGTCCCAAAGTTCATTTATTCATAACACCAAGAAAGGCGATCGCGACTCAGATGTGGAAAGTATCAGGTTGCCATAATGACAAATGAGGATTATTGCAGCCTGCAACAGAGGAGTGGGGTGAGTACCTTGAACCAATAAGTAATCACATAAACCAGGTTGGCTCACTGCTTTGCCTCCATAAGCAGCTTCAGAACAGTGGGATTTGATACACCCTCCACCGTGACTGCATTCACATCCGCTCCATTCTCTAGCAGCACCTTCACGATCGCCTCGTGACCCTGCCAGTGAGACGACGCCTGCCAGTGAGACGACGCTGCCTGCAGTGCGTTCCCAAATTCTCCTCCCTGTGCATTCACCTCTGCCCCCTTCTCGAGGAGCGCCTTCACGATCGCCTCGTAACCTCCATATGACGCTGCCTGCAGTGCATTCCCATAATCTCCTCCCTGTGCATTCACCTCTGCCCCCTTCTCGAGGAGCGCCTTCACGATCGCCTCGTGACCTCCATATGACGCTGCCTGCAGTGCGTTCCTGAAGGATCCTCCCTGTGCATTCACCTCCACCCCCTTCTCGAGGAGCACCTTCACGATCGCCTCGTGACCTCCATATGACGCTGCATGCAGTGCATTCCCATAATGTCCTCCCTGTGCATTCACCTCCACCCCCTTCTCGAGGAGCACCTTCACGATCTCCTCGTGACCTACATATGACGCTGCCTGCAGTACG
>Ga0307513_10013135_pt1 | contig 10177 bp, 10 predicted proteins | sample 15_EM_MG_FD_202174 | JGI IMG/M metagenome (GOLD analysis project Ga0307513, IMG submission 202174) | Populus trichocarpa ectomycorrhiza microbial communities from riparian zone in the Pacific Northwest, United States - 15_EM | ecosystem: Host-associated > Plants > Roots > Unclassified | place...
TGTGAATGGGTTTACATACCCCCAGGTTTTCTAAAACCCTCACCCTTGGGGGCGGCTACCCGCAGATAGCCTGAGGTGATGGAAAGAACACAATCGTGATCTTAACGCGATATTAGTATATGAAAGCAGAGGTTCCCGCTCCAAGTCTTTGTGGTTCGTTCTATCTCATCTCTGTTACCCTTAACATCGAGTTTATGCTCTGTTTTAGCCTCTTTCTCACGAGATTCATGCCCCGCGGCAAGTGGCACTGACGCTCCCATGAAGATCTCGAACATTGAGAGGAGCCTTGCATATGAACCCGACATCGTCTCAGGCGCTTGGAATATCTGCGTTCGCCCATCTCCGCGCGAGGAAGGTCTCTGAACATCATCCAACCCCTGTTGTCGAGCCTATCGCAGTCCCAGTTCCTACTGTCACTTCAAATGACACCCGTTCCGCCCCACCAGAACTGTTTGATCAAAATACCCTTCGCCTTCCTGACGTTATTGGCCCAGAGTAGTCGGTCCACCGATACATAGCGTCTCTTGAATTTATTCAAAAAAAAAGCACTTGTACGTGCACTTCGTGCGAGTGAATGCTTTGTCGAGCTGGTCGAGCGGCAGATGCTGGGTGGGGTGGACCTTATCGTCGACCCGCATGGTGCTATAATTTTTTGTGTCTCTTTTCACACTCTCAGCGAGGTGTGATGCATACACGGAACGCGTCTCGCAGCAGTCATGGAAATTCTCTCAATTGCTTGTTATATTCAAAGCGGATCCCAACCGAGCAATGCTCCAAACAGTCTATTGCGGTTAAAAGTCCGTCGTCGGAGCTGTACACGTTTACGCCGCCAATCGTCAAGGACGAATCATACTATCGTGGTGAAGATCCGGCCGATTGTCAACTGCAAGTTTGATGAGGAAGGTCTATGAGCCTGTTACGATTCATGGTCAGTCTAAAATACGTGGCGTCGTACTTCATATATTAATTATAAATCGTTACCGACAACGCAAAGTCGAAACGTTAATTCAAGACACTTAGCAAGTGTATAGGCAACAAACTCGACAAGGAGAGAGGACGGCTAGTCGTTAAGCGCCTCGTCTCATAACTCTTGGCCCTACCCGTTTTCTCTTTTCTCTCCAGAAACACCGAAGGGCTCGCCGACGTGTCCGGATTTAAAAAAACTCAGCCTGCCACGATCAAGCATATGCACTTTACGACCAACGAGTTTAAATGGCACCTAGCGCCCCCGTTAAGTCACCCTCGCTTGGAGTACATAAAAATAACGTCCGCTTGGTAGTCACAATCTTGAACATATGTGCACTGTTAACCTCATTGACCTCGCCACTGCCGTACGGTGCAATCCTCGAAGCCTCATTTACCCGCGTCTTGTAGTGAATCCTGCATCACCCATGGTCCATTTATTCCGCACCCACAACTCTGATCTAACCCCCTCATTTCCTTTCTTACAACCACTGAATTGAGGTGAGCCAGTGACCACCACTATGACCTCTCAAAGACATCAAAATTGTACTTTGCCATCTCCTATTTTGTTCCATTTGTGATCTTTCCATCCTTCTCCTATCTCGCTGCACTCGTGGCCTTTGCCTCTATAAATCCAGCTCCGTTCCGCATGGATGAGTATCACCATGTGGGCAGCATGCCCATCTACTCCCACCGTACCCAATCCTCGTGTGCGAGGACATATATTACGCCAAACCCATCGCTCTTCACATCATTGGAAAACCCGTCGCCAGTGACCTCAAACGCCCATTCGAAGTGGCTGGTATGTTTGGTACAGGTGCGTTTGCCATCCACATCATCTCCTTATACTTACTTCCTTGCTTACTCATTGTTTCCGGAGAAAAAAACATGAAGCTTGCGGCGACAATGCAATGTCCACAGCGAGAGGTGGCGAGGATGAAGGCAGTGAGAGAAAGAATGACAGCGAAAGGGCAGAGGGTGAGAGCGAGAGGGCGAAACGATGGCGCAAGTGAGATGAAAAGAACAGAGACAGTGTACCTCCGCATCGCCATCTATTTCATTACTGTTATCTCTCCTCTTTTCCTGCTTTACTCTGTTACCTTTCAAATTCTTTGTTACGGCTTGTTGTATGTACCTAAAATTGTATTTTGGATAAACTGCTGTCTTACCTGGCTGCAAGGATTGAACTGAAGGTTGAAAAAAAGCACCTAAGTTAGCGGAGAAGACTCGTATTGCCATGCGCAGCAATGGCTCGCAAAAACAAGTATCTGCTACTCACACTCGCGTTTACATGCCTTCTCCATCAGAATCGGCCGAATTTGAATCTCGTCATGGTCCATGGTCGGCTTTACTTACATGGCAGGTATAAATTCCGATCGACCTAAGCAGGCTGATATCTATGACAGTAGGAATGGATGCCAGCCATTAGTGCATCTGAAAGAAGATTCTATTTTCTGTACGTGTTCACCGCCGCTTCTGGGTTGGCACTGCTGCTCATCTTGCACTTGTGACCAAGGTTGGAGCCATATTCTTCAAAACACTCATCCTGCAGAGCGACAGGCGCCATGTTTGATCTCGTGGACATCCAGAGCTCCAACAAGATATATTTGATGGGCGTGTCTGATTTACACCTTGCGGGGCCTGTACTCCACCCTTCTCGCACCTATGGTACTTACGTTGAAGATGAGGCCTGGAGCAAGAATCATGAGATGGGGTATGAGTCATAATGCCACAAAGCACCCAAACACTAGGTCTGAACGTTCCACAAATGGATGCAGTTCCTCTAATGAAGCGTTCAAACTTCATCATTCTCTCATCAACCAATCATTGAGGTGCCGACTGCTTGGGTATTGTCGCTGCCAGCAGATCCAAATGAAATTTCAGAAGATACATGCCCCAGACTTCTAACTTGAAAGCCCCCCAATCCCAAGACCTTGCCGAAGACTCACTGCACTGGAGTTTTATGAGACTACCGGAGATTCATTCACACCGGAGATTTCATTCCGAATGTCGCTGAGATACTAATGTCTACGAAAACGTCGACTCTTCGTTATTTGTTGTTTTCTGTGGAATAGGTAAACGACAAATCTTTTTCAATGACGCGGGCGAACCACTATTTGGGGTGTCAATACAATCCAGCTCAGACATGGCAGAAGATGTCGGAAATGAGAATGAGTCAAAAGGGGCAAGTACGTGCTTAAAGCCAGGACGGAAATCATTCAGGTCAAATAAGAAAAAAGCAACACAAATGGGCACCAACTACTCAAATAATTTCTCAGTTCTGATCCCAGCGACGAATGAGGGTGTATATAAACGGAAAGCAGAACCCAACTAATGGAAAATCAAAGGGAAAAAAAAAACTGCGTACCGACCGCTACATCCCAAGCCGATTGATTTTAGCCATGAATGCATGATAGACTATAGGCAAGCAAAGAAGGAACAGGTGTGTCAGCGGGGGTGGAAAGTAAGGGAGAAAAAAAGGAAAGACGAAAGTCAATAGAATTCGGGGATCCCATAAAAAGAATACACATACCATTCGAATCGACACCCAATATGCTCATCCAGAGGCGTGCGTGGCGCTACACCCGCTAAAAGCTTGGACTTGGGGGATAGAAAGCCCATCAGATGTCCGTTCAGCGAGAATAATTCTATCAATCCCAAACGCGCAATGAAAAAAAAGGCTTACGGGAACGTTGGATGAAGATTCAAATACCAAAACTCGAACCCTCGATGCCCACTACCACCTAACGCCCTCTCCAACGCCTCGTCGTACTGCATCTCCCCATTCCCTGCTCCACCTACTCCAAACCCCCCATCCCATACACGACTCTCTCCCTCGCTCGCCCTGCCGTCAGCTGGAACTGGCGTCATCGTTCAAGGGGAATTGACTATTATCGTTCGAGGAAACACCGCTGATGTGCTTCCGTACGATACCCACAGAGCGAATATTAGGCGGATGTTTGGCCATAGTGTGGACGTCGATTCAGAGAATGACTCGGAAGAATCGGAGAAGATTGGATTGAAGGAATTAAAAAGACTCGGGGTGGGCGAGAGGATGGTAGCGACGTTGGGGCTTGGGCACGTCCAACTCCATCTCCTCCTTCTTCGCCCACTGACGACCTCGACTTTAATAACGCGGGTGGGAAGATGCACTTGAATAGATCCTCGGATGGTGGATTCGTCCGCGTTCCCGAAATTGTCCGCTTCTTCAACGGTTAAACCTAATCCGAGTCCCATAGGAACCTCAGGTAAGGGCAGGGGACTACCAGGTCGCCGACGCCCTCCTTTACCCAACTCCGAGATCGACTGGTGTCCCAAACGTGTCCTTCAACCCTTCAGTCCTCACTCGTCCCGCACGTAGTTCAAGGCGGAGGTTTTCGATCGATGGTAAAAGCGGTACGGGTTCGGTCGGCGAGATAAAGATGAATGATGAAACTTAAGCTTCGGTGCTGCCGTCGGATGAAGATGCCAACTTGGATGAGGTGATGGATGAGTGGGAAGTAACTATCCGAAAGTTGAGTTATAGTTGGGACGTAGGGTTCCAATTGGGAGGAAGGAGCAGATCAGAATGGATCTGAGATGGCTTTCGGACAGTGTTGTAGCTAAGGATGAAGGCGGTGCGGCAAGAACCGGGGAACGGGGGAATGATACTACTGGAAGGGCACGACATGGTAGACCAGTGAAATCTTGCAGGTGGGGACGAAAATGAGGAAACTATATGCTGTGAGAGAGGGGGAGATGTAGGAATGATGGTTATGAGTCGATGGTCATATCGAATATGGGGCGCCGAGAATATCGCGAAATGAATCTCAGTTGGGTTCGTCGTTCGCGGCGTGGTGGAGTGGTGGGACAGACGACAGTGTGTTGTTGTATGCAGAGGAAGGTTATTCCAGGATGACACCGCCACGTCGTCATCACCATGGCAGACTTGTGGAAGAGGCGACAAAGCAGAGCCTGCGCTGCTAAATCTGACGTGTGACGATGGACCCACGATAACAAGCACTGGGTATAGCAGGTGTACGGAGACGATTCGATGCGCATGGAGGCAGGGGGCTGATGCGTAGCTGAATACGATTTTCTAACCCACAAGTACTTCTCGCCGGACGGCCCACGCTATGGGTTATCGGAAGTTATGGATTTGAGTTTAAAGCCTGGGTTTGGTGGCGGCATAAGGGTTGTGGCCAGTGGGGCTGTATGTGTTATGAGTTCGACCGTATGTAAAAAAACGGTTAAGTTAGGGCCGGGCCCGTAAGACGGGTTGATATTGTCACCGACATGATGATGTGCAGGTCATTGGTCAGTCGACTATGCATTAGAAGTGGTTTCAAACACCGCCGGCACTGCGGCAAGTCACATTACCTGTTAGGATGCGTTTAGAGTCGAATAACGAGGGAAAACTAAATTACAGAGGACAAGGGATCTCCTCTCTATAAAAAATGTCATTTCCTGACCCTGTAAATGACAACGGTGGTGGAAGTGATTACGGAGACATATATTCACATTACTTACAATCATTTTTACCTTGTTTTTACCCGCTTGCCCCCTCTGCCATGCTACCTGCACACAATTTATATTCGCCCCCAAGCTTCGCTTAAGATTCAACCAGAGGACCTTATACAAGATGCAGAAAGACTTTCGGCTGATTGGCTGGATGCTTGTTTTGAAGTATAAGTGATCGAAGTGCATATGAAAAAAAAAACTACAGTCCTTCCTTCGTTGACCAGTACTTCGTCTCATCGACGATCGAGGGTTTACAAGCAATGGTCCCTTCAAAAAAAAATTAACCAGCAATGGCTTTCCTCTAGGCTCACGAATGGCCCTGTAAAGTGATGAAGAACCGGGACAAAAGGGATACAAGACCGCAAGGATAAGGAAGCGAGGACGGCATCTACTGCCTTCATCGTACCCTCTGCTATGAATACTATCAATGCCAACGCCCACGAATAAAACAAGAGACGTCACCAAAGCAAAGGATACCTGAAGAACAGCATCACCGAGGAATGGAAAAAGCTGGAGAAGCCAGTTCTCCTTGGTTGGGGAAGCGCCGTAAGCCGGACGACAATGTGAAAAGATTCCATAGCGAAGTGTCGGAATCCGGATGATAGCCCGCGATCGATGAGTGCCCGCCACCCTTGGTTCAAAACGCGGATCTGCCTTCCGACTCCCAGTGAAAGGTAGGTGGGCTTTGAGTGTTAGGTCGAAGATCATATCGAGGAGCGCCGAGGCACGCCCGCAGCCCCTGCTTCTTTCAGGCATCCTCGAGTTTTTGCTGATAGTATTCAGCCTCGGGGGCGAACCTCTAAACCAAGCGCCGCTGAGCTTCAAACTTTCAAAAATCAATGTATTCGCCAACCCATTCGTCGCGGTCACAGTGGTATATCCTAGAGCCAACATGACTACAACCTGAACTGGGCGGAGGAGAACGGCGGAGCGTTGGGCTGTTACGCAGCGAGAGCTATTTGCCCTTGTGGAGGGTGCGTAGCGGGTGTTGGGTGCGTTCAGAAGTAGTGCAAGGAAGGGAGTGCGAGACTCTGGGGGCCCGGATGTGAAAATATAAAAGAAAGGCAGATATTATCTTTGAGCCGAAGCGCCACCCGATCATTAACCTTTCAATTGCAATTGCTCGTACTGTGAAAGGGTATGCCTCTTTTTTAAGGCGAACGAACGCCGGACGAGATTGAGGAGATAGATACGGGGTCAATGGTGATGACCCAATCTCGTCTTCGGTGTGGGCTGGGAAATAAACAGTGTTAGTGAGCATACAGAGTTCTAGTTGAATAAGGTTATGGAGCGACGACACAACTCAAGCGCATTCGTGTACCCAACACCGAAAAATCCGCACCAGAATTTGAACGGCAAGTAGGATACAACAAACGAAAGATTCCAAAAAAATCACATTTTAAGAAAGCGGCACATACCTATCGCTCGAGCCCAACCCAGTCCGACTTGTCAACCCGATCCCACTCCGCAGACGTTTCACATGGCGATGGCGTAGCTACCGCATGGGCATGTCGCGTTCATTCTCCTTGGCGACGCCGGTTTTGTCATAACAGATGCTGATTGGGAGGAAGGAAGGCGTCAGTAGGATGGTAAAAATGGGGGGGAAAGAACGAAGGTATGAGTAGGAGATAGAGAATGGTAAGAAAGGGGCAACCCGCGCTTGAACGAGCAAAGAATACATACCATTGGAATTAACACCCTATATATTCCCCTTTTGCACCCGAGGCTACACCAGGTAAGATCTTCGAATTGCGTCAATCAAGAGGGACAACCCGGTCAATCAAATCTGAATCCAAAAACACGATTAAAAACTTACGGAAAGGGCGTATGGAGATCCAAACTCGAACCCGACCTACGCGAATCACGGCCATAAATTCCCTCCCTGCCCAACGGCCTCTCCAGCGCCTCGGCGTACTCCATCTCTCCCACCCCTGCTCCTGCATAAACGACCTCTCCCTCACCCTTTGCTTGGAATAAGCGAGTTTGTGGGGTATTGTGATGATGGCACAGAGGGATTTAGCTCGCCCATCGTTTGGAATTGACATTATTATTCGAGGAAGCCGCTGCTGACGTGCTTCCCAAAATATCCAGCGAACGAACACAGAGAAAAGGGTTTGGGGCAGGCGTCGATGTGGACTTGGAAAGCGATTCGGGAGAGTTAGCGAACTTCGAATTGAGGGGTTTGGAGGGGCTCGGACGGGGGGTGCATGCGAGAGAGGATGGCAGGAATATTGAGGTCTTGAGGAGTCCCATTCAAGGAAGCAGAGTTGGAAACAACGTTCCCTTTGTTCTCTGTGAGACGAACACCTCGTCCGAGGAAGCGCCATTTAGGTACTCCTATGCGTAGGCGGGCGTTTGGGGCAGGTGTCAACGTTGACTTTGAGAATGACTCGGAGGAATTGGAGAGACTCTATGTGGGAGAGGATGGTGGTGATATCGGGGCTACAGAATCTTTTTCGAGAAGACATCCTTGGGAACACGGGATCCTTGTTCTCTTTCAGAACTCCAAACTCATCCAACGTCATCCCCTTTGTGACTTGGCGCCTCAACGACCCTGACTTTGACGATGCGGATGGTTTTAGCGACGACGATTGTTTTTGATTAGATACCCTGGGAAGTCAATTCGTCCGCTTCCGGGATCGTCGGCGTCGTCATACGATATAAGGGAGTGGAGGAAGAGGGATGCTGGTCATCATCGAACATGGGGCGCCAGTTCTGCTCTGATTCACAGCATGGCGGACGGTGCCTGGATTGTGTGCGGGAGAAGGATAGTGGCGATGAGAATGGATGTCCTAGCCGCGTCGTCATCAATACCAGAGAGGTATGGAAGGTGGAACATGGCAATGCGCGGGAGCTGCCCAACGTCGGGAGTCTTTCTTCCATTGGTGGCGGAGAGGACAGTTGTGCACGAGCGATAGAGTCAAAGGGTCTCAGCTAGATGATACTAGAATTGCCACCTCGCTGCAGACTTGAGATGTGTGCATGAGGCTGTGAGAGGTTGGGAGCGGAGATGGTGGTCGCGCATGACTAAGCAGATCATCGCTGCGTATGGATCTTCGACTCGGATTTTCTCGAGCGTAGCTACTTTCTCACAGATTGTAGGCACCATATGTACAAAGATGCTGAGGAGGGTAACAGATCGGGGACAGAATTCGAAGGCGCGACGCAGATACCAGGCAGGGCAAATAACACTGGTCCAGTAGAATGCGAAAAGTAATCAGACGAAGATTCGACACACCAGTTGATCCCAAACCACACGCTTGGCGTCGGTGTGTTGTGTTGTTTTTTTGGGACGATGTGTCGTCTGTGGCTTCTTTTTTCTGTGCGTGTGTCTATTCTTGGCTGCATGCGGCCGCTATGCCATGAGGCGGTGCATGCCAAATGCAATTTGATCCCTCCGATTCTCCTTCCTTACGCTCACAGTTCTCTGTCCTCTCAATATGCTCACCGATAAACCGTTGCTACGCAGCGCGATCTTAGGAAGTAAGAATGCGATGACTATTATGACGTTGTTTCCACTGATCGTTGGCTAGATATCGAGGTTGAAGGCGACTTTGAAGATGGGATACGATCACAGTACCACGTACGGCTTTATGTGGCCGACAAGAAGGTTGCAAAATCGAAAAACTCCAAGCCTGTCTCGTCAGCGCTCAAATGGGAATGGAATACAGAGAATAAAATGTGGGGCTTGGGATTGTGAACGACCTCTCAGTCAATACTCACCTCTAGGGATCAGCTGGTTCGAGCCGTCATCGATGATGAAGATTGTGGTATATCGTGGATTCGAGAATGACATCAAGCTGTTCAATCGTCTTGTGGGACAGCATGAGGGGAAGGTGATAGACTTGCTCGAAAATAGTGAGTACAATGTTCGGCGCTATCTGCATGCACTCACGTTAAAGACAATTTAACTAGACGCCAGTTTTGATTTGACCGATAAGAAGGGTATCCCTGTTCCTATCAAAATGAAGATAGCTTTATCACCCACTTCCGAATCGGATGACGATATCAAAGAATTCATGGAGAAGGTTGACGCTGATGTTTCTCGACTGTCGAGCAACGATGCTGTGTTGAGCACCGCTTCGGCCCTCGGACAAGTGCTGCAGGTAACCAAGATTATTATGGACCAGATCTCCCAGGTACGACATTAATATCTACGTTTATTCACCTTCATAGTAAATCAGCTTATCGCGGTGATCAGGTACACCCGATACTCAACGCATCGTGGACCATTGTTTCCGGTCTTTACCAGGTATTCAGTCCTACGAAATGTCGAGCAAACTGATACAAATATTAGATCTACTTGAGCAGGTTGTACAAGAGACGAGTATTCAGGATGAATCCATACGAGAACTAGCCAGCACCTTGCGCGAAATGTTAGGTACTGCAAATGCGATTCCTGACCTCCCAGTGATCCAAAATACGACCAATGTCATCGAAGAAATCAGCCGTCAATCGCTACAGGTTGCATCGCTCATTCACGAATATACGAAATTACCCGGGGCAGGTAATTGATCCCATTCCTGCTTGACGCTGTCAAGTCTAACAATGGTTTGTTCGTAGTGCGAACTGTCAAAATCCAGGGTGGTCTAAAATCCCGTATTGAGGAGTGTCGAGATAACTGCGCCGCTCTGATGGCTAAGCTTTCTCGTAGAATTAATGTTGATACGAACACCCGAGTGAAGGAGATCAAGGCTGGCATGCAACAAACAGG
>Ga0307513_10013136_pt1 | contig 10177 bp, 11 predicted proteins | sample 15_EM_MG_FD_202174 | JGI IMG/M metagenome (GOLD analysis project Ga0307513, IMG submission 202174) | Populus trichocarpa ectomycorrhiza microbial communities from riparian zone in the Pacific Northwest, United States - 15_EM | ecosystem: Host-associated > Plants > Roots > Unclassified | place...
ACCATTTCAATTCATAACATTGAAAATAGCTACAGGGAAAGCCCTCACATATTTTAGCTTTATACTTAATTGAATGTTTAATGAAATAACCCTTCTGTCCCTAATGAAAAAACACATAAACACTAATGGGAAAAAACACATAAACATTAAATTGTGTAAAAATCAACCATATCACTTACCAAGTACAACTACTTGTGCACCCCCTCAATGGCTTCAAATGGGAAAAAACAACATTTTCATTCATTTTTGACCCTCAACGTTGGGCTAATTTTAAAGACGAGGGAAGAACTAATTTGACACCCTATACATTAAAAAAAACCATTACAGTTTTTCTTCTTCTTTTTTGTATGCTGGGGTCTCGAAAATGTGACTCGACCAATATTCTACAAAACCTCGGATTTGTGACCTCCATTATACATCCAACTCACCTATAACTTCGTCATTTTCATTTAACCCCAGAAGAGCTTGGACTGCAGGCATCAAACATTTTCTCATCCCCCAGCGTGAGCTTCAATACAAACCACTGGATAGCAAGGAATCAACATGTTCACTCATTTCGGATGGAATAATACTTGTCCCAAAGGGTTTGAGATTTTGAAATTTCACTCATAAGGTTTTTGAATTTAAGGCTGCAATCTCCTCCGCTGAAAAGTAAAAAAACAGTGATCATGAACCAACAAAAGACGGTATGTCATTCAGCTCATTTTGTGTTCCCATTATTATGCCAGAAATAAAAACCTGAAATTTATTCAGTATAAAATTTATAAACCTTGTTCGATTCAAGGATGCGATTGCTCGAAGAGCACTGCGAATCATGTCTTCATTGCGATCCACTTCTTGCTTCACAGCATCTAGCTTAGGCTTAAAATTGACAGTTTTTTGGAGGGGCTCCACCAATGAGTCCAGCACTGAAGTGCCGAATAAAGAGATCAGAAAATCTGTAGCACAAAGAAACCCAGCAGACTAAAGTTGGATGATTAACTCACTGACCTGCCAATACAGCAGATGGACACTTATCGGCCAATTTTGAGAGGATAAGATGACAAGGCATTTTAACATCGTAATGATCTGGAACATCCAAAATAGACAAGTCAGCCAACAGTTGATAACATCAACAATAACAATCATTTTATACTCCAATCTTCATAGATGCCATTAGCTAACTAGATCTAGCTATTGATTATTGAATAATGATTTGAAATTAATCTAGCCATCATAATGAAGAACAACCAAAGAAACAATCCTATTGCAGGATAGTTAGAAAAATAAAGAAATGAAGGTGTAGTATTCTTCTCAAAAGTAGTATTTTTGAAAAAGAAATTTCATATATGGATTTTATCCTTAGTTATGATGCAAATGGATGTTGCAAACTGAATGTTTCTTTTCCTGGTTAGAAAAAACCCAAAACATGTTTGCAATGTTGTCATCCAATGATGCAGCTAAAGAGAGAGATTTAGTACTAAATTCATTTGTCTCTTAATTCTGAAAAAGATTAGTTTTTCTAAAAAAACAAATGAATATAGGAAAAAGAAATCATAAAAATTGAAAACTCCTGATTAACATTATTAGTTATAGACAAATTATAATCCAGAAAAGAATTAAGATGGCTAAGATAGATAGAATCCTATAAAAATAGATTTTATGGAGAAAAAAAGGTAAAAAGATATTAGAATTTAAGAAATAAATTAATATAATTCCTAGATTTCTTTTTGCTAGGTTGCATCCCTCGACATCACTTTCATGCATAAAACCAAACTGAATGAGTCACAAAATTAAATAACTAAACAATAATTGCGCTTGGTGAGAAGGATATTGAATACGACCATCCAGGCCTGATTTGAGGTAAGGAACAATGAAAGATGAAGGGTTCACTTGATCAAGACAACCATCCAGCAATGTGTCTACACATTCAAAGGCTGCTTTCCTCAACTCAAGGCCATCATCCACAATATGCTTGAAAGGCCCAAGATCTACAGTTCGTATCAATTCTTGCTGCAGTAAGCAAGATTTAAAATCAGAAAATCCTGCAAGGATATAATATGGGTGATACTGTACAAAAATGCAAGCAAGACCAACAGGAAGACAAAATAACATAAACATTGGAGAATATAACTTCAACATCTAATAGAGAAACCCAAATAACAGAAACATTATGTTTTTTAAATAGCAGTTACAATCATATGCAAATTGTTAGAAACCTAAATAATTTTGCATATTGAAAAATCTAATAATGTAAGACTATAAAATTGCAATACTAGTCTTCAATGTACACAGCACAAACTATGAGATTTCAACGTGTTGCAAAAACATATGAGCTAATGACATTTTTAAGTCTAACAGCTACATTGTTATGCGATGCAACAGCCACATCATAGCATGTGATATAACAGCTGTTACAGCAGCAACACGTTCAAAATGCTACACCTCATAAGAAAAGTAGGATGCAATATAATGGGCCCTTGAAAGTCTCACATAGCCGCCATTATTTTAAAACTCGGTTGCATAACTCACAAAAAACTCAATTGTTGTAGCTGGGGGGTTACAGCGCAGCTCAATTGTTGTTACTAAAGTAAAGAAAACAGCCAGGCATCCACAAAACAAAGTATAAAAGGCAAGAAACAGGGAACACAAAGGATAACGATGGAAATGCATTAACAATTTTTTGATACAATCCATTTAATTATAAAGCCCAGTTGTCAATCATTCTGCACAAAAGCACAAAAAATGACTTCCAGGACAATTCCATCAGTTCAAGCCTTCTATAATTGGAGAAATGGATAGAACAGCATAACCTGCCCTAGCAACAGAGAATCCTTTCATCCTGAAAGGTCAATTGACTTTTGCATCCACCTATTTGTTGTTTCTCATAGATAGCAACATATATATTGCCTCAAGCTTTTATTCACTTATGCTTTTTTATGTTTTTGGTTATCTTTCATTCATCATTAATATAATCATCATATTATTATAATAGCTTAAGCTGTTAGGAATCAAACAACCAAATCTTTTTTTTAACAAGCATTATCTTGCAGTTATGATGCAGCATGTTTAAGCTCCTTAAAATATATTTATAGTAACTTGAATAACTAAGCACACCTAAAATCAATATTTCTAGGACTAGAGAATATATGCCATTTAGCTGATCAAGGTTCATCTCAATCAATCATCCTATGGAAGTACAATGGAGTTACAAGAGAATATATGTCCTTGTTACCAGTTCATCTCAATCTACTATTATATGAAAGTACAATGGAGTCAATATTTATCACGCAACCTAGTATGTATAATCCTAGGCTGAATGCAAAATGCCTTTCTTTCAAGTAAAACAATGATTCGGCTCACACATATGCTGCCAGCATGGACATTATAGAGATGGATTCAAATAACTAATTCAAATGTTCAATACAAAGACTAACTGATACAAACCCTCAGCAGTGCAATATATAAATTAGAAGAAAAGGATTAAAAACAAATAAGAATTATAAGATTACCAGAGCACTGAAATCATAAGCAGTGCATGAGTTCTCAGCACTATGCTAAAGCATATATAAATCAATGGGATAAAGAGCTAACATTGTAAAAGACAGGACAGGTTAAAAAGTTCAAGCAATAATCCCCTACTTACACTGTATTTAGATAAGCATCATATGGAAGTTGCATCATTAGCTCAGAAAAGGCCAACTTTTCAATTACCTTAACAATTGTTTGATCATAGAGAAGTGGCAACAATTCAGGAAGGAGTCCCTTGATAAGGTTAGGCTTATTGTGAGCGAATGTGCTCAAGGCCAAGACAGCTGCACGCCTAACATGCTGCATGTCATATTTAAGAATAACCATCAGGTTCAAAAACCAAGCAGGCCACCACAAGCAAACACTGTTTATTCATTAGAGCAAATATATATCTGCAACTTACCCGGTCATGATCTTTGATAAGCATAAGAAACGATGAGATTTCTGGGTATATAATCTCGTCAATCTTCTCTAGCCGCTCAACTATTGAGTATTTTACAGCAATTACCACTGTTGCTCTGGTGAAGGCAGCTGGGCTCGTTGTTCTCACCTATAAGGAATTTAGAATTTAAAGTAAAACACAAGCCTTTGGAGCCACAAAAACTAAGAACAAACTTAAATGAAACTCTGAATGCCATTTGATTTGATGATTAGAAACCTTAAGCGCAGGAACGAGCTTTGCAGGTTCAATAAGTGCAATTTTACCAAGGCACTCAGCTACAACATTCCGAACACCCTCTTCATCACTTTCACAGTGATTAAATAGTAATTTAAGTATCTTCTCAACACTGGAATCCTGGAACTCTGCTTTATCTACTGATTGTCTTACTATAACCTGCATACTCAGGAGGTTAGAGGAGACGGATATATTTTAAAAATAACCTTCAGTTTGAAGTAGATTTAAGAATAAAAAACAAACCTCCTTCAAAGAATGAAGCAGGAGATATTGTTTCTTCTGTTGATTATCAATCTGGTCCAAGATAAAGGGTAGGTACTTGGAAAGATTACCAACGGCAATATTACCAAGAGCATAAGAAGCAGCAGACTTTATTTCTTCAAAAGAGGATTGGAAGGACTCAATAATAATGGTTTCTATATTTGCATGCATGCTTAGATCTTTCCTTCTCCCAATTTCTCCCAGGCATAATAGTGCAAGGTGCTGCTTCGCCTAAAAAAGAAAATAACAGTTGTGAAATGCACAATTCAACTATTGCCATGGAAAAGGGTATCATCAATGCAAAGAGCATTCTTGTTACAAAATTGTACTTGTGTGGCAAACTTACTGAATTGGTACTACTGTCATCTTTGAGAATATCAGTAAGCATGTCCACAGTAGATGAACATTTTTTGTCACCTGCGGCAAGGCAGAGAACAGCCACGCATTGGGCTATTGAATGCAAAGCCTGTTTTGCAACACCTCCTGACTGTGGAGATGGCTTAGCACGTGAAAGAAGCGAGTCCAGTAAAGTGTCAAAACTTGTATTTGCAGAGTAGACTAAAGCAGCAAAAAAGTTTCGTAAAGCCTGCAATATCAAGCAGGAAAAATTTAAAACCAAGCATTGATCTGGACCACAAGTAATGTTTGGTATTGGAAGAGAGTGTTACCAAAAGGGCTTGACCCTGTAGCAATGGGCTGTTAATTAATGTTAGTGCTTGAGGAAGAACTTTATTTCTAACAGCCAAACCAACATTTGGGCTCGATTTCCTGTCAGCCATCAAGGTGCAGCAAAGTTCCAGGGCAAGAGCTGCCATGTGCAAATCTGAATCACTGAGACAATGGAAAAACAAGAGAATTAGCATTTTCAGATGTAATCACAGCCAACAACCATTCCTCACTCAAAAGCATAACATCAAAAGGCGTGGAAAACCTAATCAGAGTTGAAAGTTCCACGATAATAACTTCATAAGCAGATGAACCAATTTGATCACCATAAGCTACAATTAGAGAATTCAGTGTCCCCAAAGTTGCCTGCCTTAAAGCCCGATTAGCCTATGTTCCCAAACAACAAAGCAGAATTCAGAATTTATACACAACACTCAAATGCACATTAGCCTATCTACAAATCATAATCCAACAAATTAGTACGCATATTCTGAAGTAAACCAACTTTCATACCTTGCGTAGGAATGCAGTCAGCTCTGCAATTACATTCTCCAGGACACATGACAGATCAATCAGAAGAGGAGAAGCAGCAATTACAGCAAAAGCCTGGATTCAGAAATTCAAAATGGCTTGCATACTCATGCATCATAGTGATCAAGGAAATACATTATAACTTCAGATGAGAAAGCCTAACTAAATTGTCACCACAACACATAATTGGTGCAAAAACAACCCAAGGAATATTAACATCCATATAGCAATTTACATAACACTGACCTTCACAGCAGTAAGCCGTGTTATCTCATTCCCCATACGATCAACAAGTACAGGGAGACACACAGGTAATTCTGCTTTGAGGTTATCGCCAAATGTTGAAATGACAAGCCCCATGCAAGAAATGGCACACTCCTTGACCTCCTGGATAGAAGAAATATGCCGCATTAGAAAAAAATTTCAGAAAAGATAAAATGATTTTCAGCATGAGAAAAACTATAGAATCAACTCTAGTTACTCTACAGACCTGGTCTTGATCTTGGTTGGTCAAACGTGACATTATGGCATTATATATTGGATGGACATAAGGTCTGAAGTCAAAACCAAAGCCCTACATCAGAACACCAATTAAATTATCAGAAATGGTCTAACAAAATCTTGAAAGACAACAGAGTATATAAACAATCTAACCTGGATATTGGGACGGACAACGCGAACAAGTTCCCCACAGACTCTTAATGCCTCTGCTGTGACCTTGTAGTATCTCTCACCAACAGCAGACAAAACAGGACTAGAAAGGGCCTGCAATAACAAGCAGTGTAAATCCCAGTATATGTATTACTGCTCAGGAGTCATGACTGCTGTTCCATTCATAATTGAAAATAATCACGACACAGGAAATAAGTTACCAGTTCAAAGGAGTACAAACAGTAATGTATAAAAAAATTGTACATGCATTCACAACGCAGACCAAGGGGCAGTAATAAATAAGGGATCAAGGAAATTGCATGACAATACATTTTTTTTTTTTGGATAAAAAAATGGAAAAAATGAAAAACCTCAATTTCCTCAATAATTAAAACCCATCTTGAAGATGATGAATTATTACATCAATCCTAATCATGTTGTCATTTTCAGGGGGGGCAACCATTACCCAATGAATCCTATTAAAAGAAGAAAGAAAAGATCTTCACAACGTAGCATTGCCAACAAAGGTTTTCCAGAGCTTAACCACTTAACAAAAAATCATATATCCTCAAGCAATAAAGCATAATTCAAAAGACAAAAAGAATGGCTTAACATATTTTCTTTTGACATTTTAAATTTATGGCCAATAGAGCATTGCATGAGAGAAAATGCAAGAAAAAAAATTAAATATGAACTAAAGAATGCTTCACTATTAAGAACAGTACAATAAGAGGTATCGATTCCAGAATAAAACCACTGATTACCTTGATATAAAGGTGGAAAACAGAGGGTGAATGTGAAGCCAATACCAATCTTGTAAATATAAGAGCCTCAATCTTCAAATTTGAGGTCGAAGATTTGTCCTGAGAAATATTGCACAGGAAAATTTGCATCAATTAAGGATGAACAGTGTAATGCAGAAAATTAAGCACCAATGACACATCTGACTTGAGGCAAAATTCACATACATTTAATGCCTTCTCAATTCCTGGAATTAGTGACCCAATGTGTTCTGCAAGGCAGTCTGGCAAGACAACCACAAGTTCTTTCAAAACTGAAAATGCACCAACCTGTAGGCAGACAAAGGTAATGCATTTCATTTGTATTTTGTAGGGTGTGGCATGATTTATCTATGAGATCACATGCAGTTTTTTGAGCATGCAACTCTTAATCCTCGACACATATCAGCGGTTACCTTGGTCTTGATAGATTTCTCACGCAATTGCCTGTTTATAGATTTGACAATCTTTGGCACTTCTTGCTTCAGTAACCATCTTGGGCTGCATAACAGTTACACTTGCAAAATCAATTCACTGGGAGACCACACTCCTGAAGCAATAAACCAATTGCAGACACAGCAATTTTGTGAACCCTATTTTATCATCTAAATCCAAAGCATGCCCATCATGCAGGCCAAAGAAATCATGTTAACACTTGACAACTTGTTTTGCACAGTGATTTACCATTTTCAGGAACTGTGATTTTGTCCCTTTTGGATGATGCAGGGTAACACCATTTATTAGGCTTAAGAAAAAGAAAGCTAGATAAAGAATCTCAGCATCGAAGGAACTAGCTTTGACAAACCAGTCTCAAGTAATAGTGACAGAGTAGGGCTCTGGTTATCAGTATACCCATTAATGTCAATGACACTCTTAAAGTTGATTTAAAAGCAATGTCTCTGTTCTAAAAATGTTTCAAAACCAAGACGTTACTCAAATAAGAGAAGAGAAACACAAGGTAGACAAAAAGAAAATATACAATGAAAGAAAATACTAAAACATTTAGCAGGTGAAATTCAAACGGATAATGTTAACACAAGTTAATTTTTTCACAGATACAGAAACTTGCCTTGATTCATCCATGTCAATCTGCCCTTTTGTAACATTTCCAGTTTGACGTAGTAGCTCAATGAATGTATTGAACACATCCATCTGCATCGCAACAAAATCAGATGAGCACTCAAATGCAGTACCTAAATTTCTGCAATTGAAAGATCAAGGCTTACCTTGACATTTTCTTCCCTTTCTTTAAATCTATCAATCAACTTAGGACAGGCCTGCACAAAAGAAAAATGGATGTTTAATACGATGATGTTTAGAAAGGCAAGATTGAATGAAGAAGTTATAAACCATTTTCTTCAACAAACAAAAGCAGAGTATATCACATGTCAAAAATTGAAAAAAAACATCATTCATGTCACCCACCTAAAAGCTTGAATCCAAATTCAAACATAAACCAGCCAACCATAACTTCAAGCAGGCTCAAACTGGACCATATTAAGAAATCACTTTACATGTGCCCAAATTATTGCAGCATACCTCCTCATATAGATTTGCAAGCACCTCAGGACGAGAAACAATCAATGCCGCTAAGCATTTAGCAGCTGCCCTTCGAACTTTCCAGCTGGCATCTTCATCATCGGTATATTCATTTGCACTCTCACTACAGAACAGCAAAGGGATTGACAAGATAAATAACAAGTTCAAGAAGTATATTGATATGAGCTACAGATATGCATTTTTTAAAACATACTCCTCCTCCTCCTCCTCAAGACTCTCATCATCAGTATCTTCTTCCATGTTATCAGTGAAGTTCGGATCATAACTTAGGTACTCCAGAGTAAGATGAAGAATTTCATGACAGTAAGAATAAATGTCTCTGGGGCATCTAAGGAGAAAACTTTCTAAAGCCTGCAGCCAAAATTTAGAGGATACAACCAGAAGTCATGATCAAAAGACAAGCACATGATTAGAACCATAAAAGTAACAGAAAGGATGGGGATATATACAACACCTGCAAGCTATATTCACGAAGCTCCTCATCATTCTCTGATGCACTTGTGCAGTAATTAATTAGCACTGGCACAGTGTCTCCAAGATGGGGTCCAAATCGATATCCCACAGCACGGCTTAAACACCAAAACATCACACAATTTGTAAGGATAGAAAAGTTTTAGCTTGTTAGGATGAGTAATAGTGGATCAGGTGTAATCTAAGCTGACCAAAGAAACCTTTGCTACATCCAAAGATCCAATTCTACACATGGATATGAGCATGCCAGAATCCACACATTCAGAGTACAAATCTCGTTATTAGACTGGCTCACACATTGTAGTGCCAATTGTTTACCGTCATCAGTACAAAGTTTAACTTTTTCTCCTTATTTATCGCAATCTTCTTTAAAAGTGAGCACAGGAAAGTGAAAGCACTATATGATAACCACATACAGTATAGCTTTACCTTAAAGAACCAATCATTTGAATGTTTGTTCGGATCATCTCAGGTTTTGCACCCTTACTTCTCAATTTCCGAACTACCTCAACTGTTGCCTTCCCCAATAAATCATCCGACAAGCTTGAAGCAAGAGATGCTGAAGACCAAAGGATAATTTAAAGCCAGATCAACAATCTATTGGGTGGATAGTTATGAAATTAAATTTATCAAAGTTGTGAATTAGCAAAAAATAAGGAAAAATCATAAAGATAGCAGGTTTGAAGGAATCTATCACCTTAATTTCAAGTAAAACAACTTATCAAAATGAAGATTAGCATTGGAAAAAAAAAAACCCTTCTCAAGTACATTTAAGTGTGGCCATGCATAATAGTTGGGAACTAGCCAAATTTCCAACTGTTTTGATATTTTGGTTCAAAATCCAGAGCATAAACCTTTTTGTTTCGCCCAAGAGTGAATCAAGTGTATCTACAATTAAATCAAAACAATGGTATCACAAGGGAGATCATAACAAATATCTACTCAGTCTTACCAATGCATGAAACAGTCTTCTTTCTAATGGTGGCTTGATTGGAATTCAGTTGGGACAAAAGCGCATTTAAAAGCACCTCATGATCATCTGCCATCAAATTTCCAAATTTATGAAGAACAT
>Ga0307513_10013137_pt1 | contig 10177 bp, 7 predicted proteins | sample 15_EM_MG_FD_202174 | JGI IMG/M metagenome (GOLD analysis project Ga0307513, IMG submission 202174) | Populus trichocarpa ectomycorrhiza microbial communities from riparian zone in the Pacific Northwest, United States - 15_EM | ecosystem: Host-associated > Plants > Roots > Unclassified | place...
CTCGTACCTCCCGATGGGGCGCGCCCGCAAACCCCGAGAACCCCACCCCGGCACCACTCTCCCCGGCACCACTCTCCCGCGGCACCGCTCCCTGTTGCGGCGCGCCAGCGGGCAAATCAGAAGAAAGTCACCCGCAAGTGAGACAAAAAGCGACTAGGTGACAGTAAAAGGGTTGGTGACTCGCCAATAACAACCAGCGCGAGGGGCCAATGCCCCCAAGTGACCTCATGAATCCCCCCGTCCTTTCCGTTCGCGCCTGCCTCGCGGGAATTGCACTGCTTGCCTTCGCGGGAACCGCCTTGGGTCAGGAGCCAAGCTCCACGCGCCGCGCCAGGACGACGGAGGCGGCCAGGAATGCAGCGCTCTCCAACGTCGCGGTGACGGAGACGGTGAGATCGGCGTCAACAGGGGTGACCGCGAATACTACGGTGCTGCACGCGCGGCCCGCCGCAGAAACGAGCACTGCCGCGAGTCCGACGCTCGCCAGGCAATATGTGCATGACGTTGAGCGCAAAGTGAATCGCGGCCTGCTCGACGCCGGCAAAGTCAGCGCGATCGACAACGGGAAACGCGTCGTGGTCGACAACACATCGCTGCCGGCGCGCGCGGCGCGCAACCAGGTGTTCTACGAATTCGCGCGCGCCAAGCCTGCGGTCGTCGCGGTACCGCAAGTTCTGCAACAGGCCGCGGGATCCGCCGCGCCGAAAGTGGCAACGCTGCTGCGCGAGGACGTTCTCGTGCCAACCTCCGCGGGCATGTCGACTCGGCTCCAGACCTTCGCGCGCGACGAGACCGGTCTCACCTACGTCGGCGCGCGCAATCGATTCGAAGGCAGGTTTGCCGTCGCGCTTTCGCCGGTCGAGCCGGGCGCCGCGCTGACGCTCAACGCTCCCAAGAAAATCTCCCTCGGACTTCCGGGCGGTACGCTGATCGCGCCGGTGCCGGAACTGGTGATCGCAAAGCTCGACGACTGGACGCCGGTTATTTTCTCCGTGAATCAGCCGGCTCATCCGTATCTCGTGAGCGTGAGCGCCAGCACCAGCGACCATGGCGATCCGGTTCCGGTGCAGGTGATTCAACCAACGGTCAATCTCGCCACGGATCGCACGTTCGTACCCGGCTACGGACTCGGCACGTTCATCGTCAGCGTGGCCGCGACGAATCTGCTGGAGCCGCAGGGTGCGCAGATCACCTTTCAGGCCGACGGCGGCATGATCGAAACCGGCAATGTGGTGACACTGGATCAGAGCGGGCGCGGCACGCTGCGGATGCGCTCGGTCGGCAGCGGCACGGTCGTCGTGCGCGCGCTCCCGCCATTCGATGGTGCATCTGTCACGGTCGTATTCAAGAATCCCTGGTTGTTGCTGGTGCTTGCGGTGCTCGGCGGCATCGTTGGGGCCGTGCTCATACGCAAGGGCCGCGCGGGCTGGCCCAGGGTTTTGCGCAACGGCGCGCTCACCGGGCTCGCGATGGCTATCCTGTACTACGTGGGCCTCGACTGGGTGGTGAAGGCGACGGGCTGGACCACGCTCGCATCGGCCGGTGAGTTCGTGGCGTTCGCGCTCGGGTTGTTAGGCGTACTGGTCGGGATCGGTGTGATCACCGCAGTCGCGAAGAAAAAGGAGTGAAGTTCATGGCCAAGGCACCGTATTTCATGGTCACTAATCGCAAGCTCGTGAAGGGCGATCTCAGCGAGCAACGCGTCGATACGCTGGCGTTCTACACCAGCATGGGAGGCAAGGACCTCACCAAGCTCGCCAACTGGACCAGTATCACTGGTGAGGAGTTCGTGAAGCAGCTGCGAGCCGTGGCTGCTGAGTTTCCGCTGTTGCCCGACTCGCGCAACTCCGAGCAGAAGCATGTGTCGCTGTTCGTGCACGGTTACAACAACGACTGGCGCACGGCCACCGCGCGTTACGTGCAGATCAAGACGCAGCTGTACGACGCCAGCGATCTCGGCGCGCTGGTGCTGTTCAGCTGGCCGTCGAACGGCTCGGCCGCGGGTTATCTGCCGGATCGCGAAGACGCGCGCGCTTCGGGTCCGCAGACCGCGGAGCTGTTCGTGCGCCTGCACGAGATCATCACCGCCGAACAGCGGGTGGCCGCGCGCACCAACGACCCGGAGAAGATGTGCCGCGCGAAGATCTCGGTGATCTCGCACAGCATGGGCAACTACGTGGTGCAGAAGGGCCTGGCCGTGGCCGCCAAGCGCCTGAACAGCCCGCAATTGGTGACGCTGGTGCACCAGCTCGCGATGGTCGCCGCGGACGTCGACAACGATCTGTTCCAGAAGGATCAGCCCGACGACGACGACGGTAGTTTGATGTCGAACCTGTGCTACCGGATCGGGGCGTTGTACAGCGGCCTCGACGAGGTGCTCGGCGCCTCTGCCGGACTCAAGCATTTCGGCAAGCGTCGTCTCGGCCGCAGCGGCCTCGCGGACCGCTCGAACGTCTGGGACAACGTCTTCGACGCCGATGTTTCCGGGCTCATCGTGAAGAAGAACATCCATTCGGCGGTGTTCGATTCCCCGAAGAGCATGGCGCTGCTCGAGAAAGTGCTGCGCGGCGTGGACCGCGCGCATCTCGGGCTGCCGCCTCCGGCCCCGCCGGTGGGGTGAGTGGTGCCGGATGAGTGGTGCCGGGTTGGGGTTCTCGGCACCACTCATCCCCGGCACCACTACTTGAGCTTCGCCATCATCGCAATGAAGCGCGGTTCTTGGCGCAGCGGGTCGTAGTCGGGGTCGTTCTCCACCCAGTCCTTCTTGCCCCAGCCCTTGCTGAATATGCGCTCGAGCAGGTCCATGGCCTCTTCCTTGAGTCCCATGCGCGTGCGCAGGCAGGCGCCGTTGACGATGACGCCCATGTCCTCGGGATACAGCACTTCGGCGCGCTGCGCCCACTCGAGCGCGCGCTCGGTCTGGCCGTCCAGTTCCAGCGCGCCGGAGCCGAACGACAACACGCGGCCATTGGCCGGATTCAGTTCCACCAGGCGCTCCGCGCGCCGCACCGCTTCGCGATTCAACACGCGCGCCTCCTCGTGGCGGCCTAACTTCCGCAATGATTGTCCGGCGAGCAGCGGGCTTTCGAAGTCCTCTTGCCGCACTTCGCCGGCCTTGCGCCACATCTCGATCGACTTCTCGAAATCGCCGGCCGCGAACGATGCGCGGCCATAGTAGTAGTACGCATCGAACAGGTTGGGATTGATGCGCGCCGCCGCTTCGAAATGCCGCGTGGCTTCGCCGTAGCGACGCAGGTTCGACAAGGTGTACGCGCGCGCCAGGTGCGTCTCGGCCAGATCGGGCGCGAGCTCCATGGCGATGCGGCTGGCGCGCTCGGCTTCGGCAAGATCCGAATCCTTCGAGCCCCACCACTCATAGAGAAGCGCGTGCAGCGTCGCAAGGCCGGCCCAGGCGGGCGCATATTCGGCGTCGAGCGCGATGGCGCGCTGATAGAGCTCGCGCGCATCGTCCATGTGCGGCTGCTGCATGGTGTGCATGCGCTGCCGCCCGCGCAGGAAGCATTCGTAGGTCTCGAGCGCGGTGGGCTGGCGACGTACCGCGCGCCGCTCGCGGGTAGATAGGGTGCCGCCGCGCAGCAGCGTGGCGACTGTCCCGGCGATCTCTTCCTGTACCGCGAACACATCGCCCGCGTCGCGATCGAATCGCTCCGACCACTTGTGGTAGCCGGTGTCGGTATCGATCAGCTGCACGGTGATGCGCAGCCGGTTGCCTGACTTGCGCACGCTGCCTTCGAGCAGGCTGCTCACGCCGAGCCGACGGCCGACTTCGCGTAAATCGTGGCTGCCACGGAACTGGAACGACGAGGTGCGCGCTGCCACCCGCAAGCCCTCGACATGAGTCAGCGCGTCGATCAGTTCCTCGGCCAGGCCTTCGCAGAGAAAGTCCTGGTCGCGATCCGGGCTCATGTCCGCGAAGGGCAGGACCGCGATTGCAGCCTGGGCGGCCGGCACTTCGCGCGCGGCCGGCGCGGCCGGCGGCGAGGCCGCGCCCGAAACTTCCGCGGCAAATCGATACCCCAGGCGATGCCGCGTCTCGATGTAGAGCGGCTGCTTCGAATCGTCGCCCAGCGCCTTGCGCAGTTCCTGGATGCAGGTGACCAGCGCGTCATCGCTGACCACGGTGCCGCGCCACACGTTGGCAAATAATTCCTGCTTGGAAACCGGCGCACCGGGGCGCTCGAGCAGCGCGGCCAGGACCAGCGCGGCCTTGCGCGTGAGCTTTACTTCGCTGCCGTCCGTCCACAACCGGGCGGTCGCGGGTTCGAATTGAAAGCTGCCAAAGGTGAGGGTCGAATCCATTGAATCCCGGCCAAATCCCGGCTCTGTCCCGGGATTCGGGCGGCCCGGTGCGCGTAGTCTTTTGTCACATCGAAACCGGCGAAACAAGCCGCCCGCGCGTGTGGGCGGCGCCGACTGTGACATTTGGGGATCTACATGAAGCGTCTCGCCATTTTTCTCTACGGCATCGTCAGCTACGCGGTGTTTTTCGCCACCTTTCTGTACGCGATCGGGTTCATCGGCAATCTGTGGGTCCCCAAGTCGATGGACTCTGCGCGCGATGTGGCGTTGGGCACGGCACTGGCGGTCGACCTCGGATTGCTCGCGCTATTTGCTGTGCAGCACAGCGTCATGGCGCGCCCGGCATTCAAGCGCTGGTGGACGCGCATCGTGCCTGAGTCCGCGGAACGCAGCACCTACGTGTTGTTCTCGTCGCTCGCGTTGATCGCGCTGTTCTGGTTCTGGCAGCCGATGGGTGGCGTCGTGTGGGACATCGAGTCGGCCGCGGGCGCCAATGCGATGCATGCGATCTACGCCGCGGGCTGGGCGCTGCTGCTGTACGTCACCTTCCTCATCGATCACTTCGATCTGTTCGGGCTGCGCCAGGTCTGGTTGCAGCTGGTCGGCAAAGCGTTCACGCCCATCACCTTCAAGACGCCGTGGCTGTACCGCCAGGTGCGTCATCCGCTGTACGTCGGCTGGCTGATGATTTTCTGGGCGACGCCGACGATGACCGTCACGCACCTGGTGTTCGCGATCATGACGACCGCGTACATCCTGGTGGCGATCCAGTTCGAGGAACACGATCTGATCGCGGCGCACCCCGAATACGCCGATTACAAAAAGCGAGTGCCCTCGCTGATCCCCTTCACCAAGCGGCGCGCGCCCGACAGCGTGCGCGTTGCCGGCCGGAGTGTGTGATGTCCTTGCAGTTGGTCAGCCTCGATGTGAACAGCGCGGCATTGCTGATGCGCCGCTGGAGCGAGGCGCGAGTGAAGTTCGATCAGTCGCGCGTCGACTTCGGCCGTTTCGACAGCCTCGCCAAACTTACGGCGCGCATGCATCGCGTACGTTGCCAGCACGAGCTCTCGCGCCCGGCATACGCCGAGGCGCAGGCCGCCTGAGCGTGAGCGCGCACGTCGATCTGTTCGACAACACCTACGCCAATTTCACCGAATCGGTGCTGGCGGCGGTGCGCGCCGCCGCCTTCGGCGAGGACATCGGCCAGAACAGTTGGGTGACGGCGGATGAGTACGAGAGATTCATCGAGTGGTTGAAGCTGACGCCGGCGTCGCATGCGCTGGAGGTGGCGAGTGGGTCCGGTGGGCCCGCTCTGCATCTCGCGCAGGCATGCGCCTGCCGTGTGACCGGCGTCGACGTGAATCCGAACGGCGTCGCGACCGCGCAGCGCGCGGCCGAGAGAGCGGGTACCACGCAGCGCGTTGAGTTCGAAGTAGCCGACGCAACCGTGCCGCTGCCTTTCACAGACCACCAATTCGATGCGCTGTTGTGCATCGATTCGATGAACCACTTTTCGGATCGACTCGAGACCCTGAAGGAGTGGCGCCGCGTTCTCAAGCCAGGAGCGCGCGCACTGTTCACGGATCCCGTGGTGATCAACGGACCAGTGACCAACGATGAGCTGGCGCAGCGCAGCTCGATCGGACTGTTCGTGTTCCTGCCCAGGGGCCTCAACGAGGAATTGATCGTGAAATCCGGTTTCAGGCTGGTGAGCCAGATGGACATGACCGAGAACGCGGCGCTGGTGTCGCGCCGTTGGCGCGAGGCGCGCCAGCGCTTTGGCGATGACCTGCGCCGCATCGAGGGCGACGAGCGGTTCGATGGAGTGCAGAAGTTCCTCGGCGCCGTGCATCGATTGACGAGCGAGCGCCGTTTGTCGCGCGTCGCTTATGTCGTGGAGAAGTAGTCAGCGCACGCAGTGCCAGTCGCTCGAAGCGTGAGGAATCCCCTGACCTCACGGATACTCGCGCCTCACTTCTAAGGCTTTCACCTGCCAATCCGCGCGCTCACAGCGAGAACACCCACAGATCAGCGCCGGAACATTTGCTTCGACGATCCCTGCGACGACCCTTTCGCGCTCTATCCAGATAGAAGTCACGAAAGGGAGATCGATGATGAAAACGTATACCAAGGAAGGCAGAGTGCGCGTTCGCGAAATGGCGACCACCTTCAGATGGCCGGCGGTCATCGTCATTCTGTTTCTGGGCGCCTTGTACGCGGGGCCGTCACATGCGGCGGGACTGCTCAAGGTGATGAAGCAGGGCCTGGGCACCGGAACCGTGACTTCACTGCCCGGCGGCATGATCGACTGCGGGCTCGACTGCGACGAGAACTTCATTCTCACCGCGCCCATCACGCTCAACGCGGTGGCGGCCGCGGGCTCCGTGTTCGTCGGCTGGGAAGGCAACTGCACCGGCGTTGGCGCGTGCAATCTCAGCATGAACACCGCGCGCTCGGTGCGCGCGGTGTTCAGGCTCGATCCGGACATCGTGCCGCTTGCGGATTTCACCCCGCAGGGAATCCAGGACTACCTCAATCTGAATCCGGCGGTGAGCAACGCCGGCCGCTTCCTGCGTGCGCTGCCCGCGGAGTTCAAGCAGGGCTGGATCCTCATGACGCGCTCGGAGAGTCTGCAGACGGGCACTGCGAAGTTTCCGCGCATCCTGCTGCCAAATGCCAACGCGCAGTTCACGTTCACACTGGGACTGTCGACGCACGCGTCGTATCCCGGATCGCATCCCGATGCGGTCGAATTCATGCAGTGGGATCCGGTAGAAAAGAATTTCCGCTTCCACGAGATCGTGCTGGCCCCGATCGCCGCGATGGGCGAATTTCCCGCGCGCGTGCGCGGAGTGTCCGTCGACGAGCCGCGCTGCACGCGTTGTCACTCGACGCGCAATATTCCGAATCCCAGCGCCACCGACCTGGGTACCACCGGCATTCCGCCGGGCCTCGTGAAGTCCAAGAACAAACCGAACTGGGATACCTACGACAGCTGGGGCGGCGCGATGCCGTTCAATCGCGACCGCATCTACAAAGGCTCGGTGGAAGCCGCGGCATTTCGCGCGCTGCTCAATCCCTGGACGTGGCGCGACAACGAATCCGCGCGCGCCATCATGGAACAGCTGGAACTGCAACCACCGGGCGTGCCGGCGGGCGATGTGATCACGCGCAACGTCGGCGGTGGCAGTGACGGACACGTAAATTTTCCGTTCGACGGCGGATTCGTCACCTCCGAACCCGCTCCGGTCGGTACCGAGACGGCGGCGATCAACTATGCATTCAACGGCATCCCGGGCGTGGGCGCCGGCACCACGGTGCAAAGAAGCGGCGATCGCGTCGTGCTGCACGCAGTGGATACGCCAACCTCGGATGAAGGCCGCGCCGTGCAGTTCTTCGATCTGCTCGGCGGCGCGGATGGCAGTTTCAACCAGACGCGCATCGGCAACGAGTTGGCGAACCATCGCTTTGCCACAGGCAGCTTCCCGCTGGACTCGCGCCCCGTGGCGCTCGCCATCAACAAAGGATGTCTGCTGGTGAATGCGGTCGGTAACAACGTGACGTCGTCCACAGGCGCGCTCACCTTTGATCAGGCGTTCTTCACTTCGCGTCACGGCGGATTGACGCTCAACAGCATCGTGAGCGACACGCTGGCGCGCCGGCGCAGCATGCCGCTGCGCAAAGCGGGCATCGAGAAGTTCAACCTCGATCGCGACGGCGATCCGTACCTGATCGCACCGTCGTCGCCGGAGATTGATCTCATCCAGCAATACGGGCTCTCGACCTCGTTCGGAACGAGCACGTCGCTCGAGCGGCTGCGCCAGGAGGTATTCCGCCGCCGGATCGATGCCGGCATTGCGGACTCGACCGTGATGGGCGGGTTCTACGTCGACCGCGAGATCTACGGCAGCACCAACGACAAGATCGCGCTGTATCGCTATCTGCTCGAGCCGCTCGGCATCTCGGTCGACAAATGGTCGATGGGCGTGCGCGGCCGCTCGCGCACCTACACTTTCGCGGACGTGTTCGGCACGTACAGCAGCCCGATCACGAGCGAGCTCACGGCGAGTCTCGCGGCGGATCCGTTCCCGGGCCTGGCCGCACCCTACGACTGCACGGGCCTGGTGACGGCCGTCAACTCGACACTGGCGTCGTTGCCTCTCTACCAGGATGTGCCGCGCTACACCGACGTGCAGCGCATCTTCAACAAAAGCTGCATCGAGTGTCACGGTGGCCTCGGCTATCCACCGTTCGCAGCGTTCTTTCCGGCTAACTACCTTGACTTCTCGGAAGAGGAGGCGCCAGCGTCCGGCAATCGGTTGCTGCGCTCGCATGGCTATGCGTCGTCGTTCGTGAGCACCGATCCGGCGACCAGTTATCTGTACCAGCGCATCACCGCGACTTCGGAGGCGTGTCCGTTCGGCGTCATGCCTTGCGGTGGCCCGGCGTTGGCAAAGGCCGACGTCGAAACGATCCGGCGCTGGATCGTCGGCGGCGCGCCGAATACCGCGGGCGATCCGCACATCACCACGATGAACGGCGTGCCCTACGATTTCCAGAGCGCGGGCGAGTTCACCTTGCTGCGGGGCGAGGACCTGGAAGTGCAGGCGCGCCAGTCGCCAATCCAGACCGATGCGCCGCTGGGGCCGAACGGACACACGGGGCTGTCGTCCTGCCCCAGTCTCAACACGGCCGCGGCCGTGCGGGTGGGCAAGCATCGCATCAGCTATCAACCCAACCTGAGCGGGCAGCCGGATCCGAATGGCTTGCAGTTGCGCGTCGACGGCAAGCTGATAGAGAAAATGGGCGCGCGCGGAGTGCAGCTTGCGGATGGCGGGCGCCTCCTGCCGACGACGGCGCCGGGTGGCATACAGATCGAATACCCGGGCGGCACGGACATCGTGATCACGCCAGGCTGGTGGCCTCACTACCAGGTCTGGTACCTCAACATCGACGTGCGGCATGCGCGCGCGAATCAGGGCGTGATGGGAACGATCTCGCCCAACCAGTGGCTGCCGGCGCTCGCGGACGATACGTTCCTGGGCGCGCGGCCCGGATCGCTGAGCAGCCGCTACAAGCAGATCTACGGCAAGTTCGCCGACTCCTGGCGCGTCAATAGTCAGACTTCGCTATTCGACTATGCGGGTGGCACTTCGACGGCGACATTCACGCTGCCGGGCTGGCCCGCGTTCGAGCCGCAGTCGTGCAAACTGCCGAAGGGCTGGGAGCCTTCCGTCGAGGCGCCGAAACCGCTGCCTGCTGACGAGGCGAAGAAACTCTGCAGCGCGGTGGTCGATCCGGTGCGGCGCGCCAACTGCGAGCAGGACGTGATGATCACGGGCGATGCGGGTTTCGCGAAGACCTATCTGGCGACCGAGCGCATCCAGCGCAATGCGATTCCGACGGCACCCGCGCTGGTGTTGCCGGAGAAAAGCCAGGTGGGCTTGAGCGACAGCGTCGCATTCGCGTGGAAATTGGTGAACGACAAGGACGACGGCAAGCTCACCTATCTACATTGCGTGTGGCCGGCGGGTGAGAAGCAGACCTTCAGGCATTGCAGGGAACTCGGCGCGCAAGCCGAGCGCACCGAAGTGTCCGGGCTCAAGGGAGCGCAGCCGTACTTCTGGAAAGTCGTGGTCGACGATGGCCAGGGCGGAACGGTGGAGAGCGAAACGCGCCGCTTCGCCACCAAGTAACGCCATCGAGACGAGAAAGTAGTTCGAGGAGTGATCGGCCGCCGCGTCAAGGACGACGCGGCGGCCGCTCGCGTTTGATCAGCTGACTTTGTAGTACTCGTTGGTGCGCGTGACGTAGGACGCGGCACCATCGGCCTTCGTGAGTTGGTCGATCGAGTCCG
>Ga0307513_10013138_pt1 | contig 10177 bp, 5 predicted proteins | sample 15_EM_MG_FD_202174 | JGI IMG/M metagenome (GOLD analysis project Ga0307513, IMG submission 202174) | Populus trichocarpa ectomycorrhiza microbial communities from riparian zone in the Pacific Northwest, United States - 15_EM | ecosystem: Host-associated > Plants > Roots > Unclassified | place...
AACGAGGAAAAGGACGCTTGGTTCATCGGCTTTTCGCCCGACCTGGTGGCGGGCGTGTTCATCGGCTATGACAATCCCGAGCCGATGGGCAAGGGCGAGACGGGCGGCCATCTTGCCGCGCCGATCTTCCGCGATTTCATGCTTATGGCGCTTGCCGACAAGCCGGCCGTGCCGTTCCGGGTTCCATCCGGCATCAAGCTGGTCCGTGTCGACGCGACGACCGGCCTTCGCGCCTCGGCCACCACGGAAAAGGCCATCCTCGAAGCCTTCAAGCCCAATGACGACGCGCCCGACGGCAATAATTACGTGACATTGCCGGGTGCCCAGATCGAGCCGCAGCAGGCCGATACCTACGATCCACGCAGCGGCGGCTACGACCCGCGCGGTACGACCGAGCCAGCGCAGCCGCGCGCCAGCGGCTATTATCGACAGCAGCCGCGCGTCGGGGATGTTTACTGAGTGCGGTTCGTTTCCTATTTACAGTGACAGGGCCGCGCGTCATGAATGCGCGCCCATATCGTATAGACGAGGAGTTCAACAACATGCGTGCAGAAGCGCAGAACATGGTCGATGAGATCAGGGCCTCACTTTCGCTGCTGCGGAGGCATCTTTGACTGGGATAAGGCCAATGCGCGTCTTGTCGAGCTGAACGTTCTTGCCGAAGACCCCAATCTCTGGAACGACAGCCAGAAAGCGCGCGTCGTTATGCGCGAGCGTCAACATCTGGACGACGCTATCAAATCCTATGCCGACCTCCAGCGCACGCTCGATGACAATATCGAGCTGATCGCGCTTGGCGAGGAGGAGGGCGACGTTGGCGTGGTCGCCGAGGCTGAGAAAGCGCTTTCCGGCCTGCTCAAGGTGGCGCAGAAGCGCGAGGTCGAGGCGCTGCTTTCCGGCGAGGCCGACGGCAACGACGCCTATCTCGAAGTGCATGCGGGCGCAGGCGGCACCGAAAGCCAGGACTGGGCGCAGATGCTGCTGCGCATGTATATGCGCTGGGCCGAGGAAAAGCGCTTTAAGACCGAGTTGATGGAGACGAGCGCTGGCGAAGAGGCCGGGCTGAAATCGGCCACGCTGCTGATCAAGGGCATGAACGCCTATGGCTGGCTGAAAACCGAGTCCGGCGTGCATCGCCTTGTGCGCATTTCGCCGTTCGACAGCAACGCCCGCCGCCATACCAGTTTTGCCTCGGTCTGGGTCTTTCCCGCCGTGGACGACACCATCAACATCGAGATCAACGAAGGCGACTGCCGCATTGACACTTATCGTGCGAGCGGCGCGGGCGGTCAGCACGTCAACACCACGGACAGCGCGGTGCGCATCACCCATCTGCCGACCGGCATCGTCGTGCAGTGCCAGAACGAGCGCTCGCAGCACAAGAACCGTGCCACCGCCTGGGCGATGCTCAAGGCGCGAATGTATGAGCAGGAGCTGAAGAAGCGGGAGGAAGAAGCGCAGGCGCAGCAGGCCTCGAAGACGGAGATCGGCTGGGGCCACCAGATCCGCTCATACGTGCTCCAGCCCTACCAGATCGTCAAGGATCTGCGCACCGGCGTGGAGAGCACCAACCCGCCCGCCGTGTTGGATGGCGAGATCGACCCGTTCGTGCAGGCGGCCTTGGCACAGCGTATCCATGGCGGCGGCCCGAAGAATGTGGCGGATATTCCGTAGCTGGCAGGCGCTTACCGGAGGTGCGGGAGGGAAGCGGTTATCTCGCACCGAGGTCTTGATGTTGGGGACCCAAATTACCTGACAGGTGGCAAGACGTGGGGCAATCAAGGCAGCCTGAGCCATGCGCATCCGAGATGATGTGGATGACCTGGGCTTGGGTCGCGGCGGTCACTCTATCGCTCGTGGCATGGCTCTTTTTCACGATAGAATATTACGCTCTTTATTATGATTATATCAAATCTGGTGACTGGGATCGCCTGGACTTGCGCGTTCTAGTTGTTGGGCTATGTTGGGCTTTTGCGATTATATTCGTCTCGCGGAAAAGGTTGCGATACAAAGCGCCCTTTATTTTCGTATCCTTTTTGATCATGGGGATTGTTGCTGCAGTGCTGCCGCCTCTGGAATATGTTTCCATTTTTTTAAATTATGTTCCGCGCTTGCTGGGGTATAAGCAGTTCCCAGCTCTGCCCCTTGGACTCTTTGGCGAAGTATTTGTCTCGGTACTTGTGTTCCGAGCCGGGTTAAAAGAGCATCCCCGAGCTATACTATCGCGACAGACTGCGGTTTTGGTCTCAACGGCTCTGGCGATCGGCATAATTTTCAAGGTGCTCGGTCTGTTGGCACTGCCTCATGTTGGCATCACGAGAAGCATTGCTGCTTGTTCGCCATGTATGTGAGGGTAGCTGCGCCCCTTCAGAACGCCTGTCCAACAAGTGACGTTGGCAGGCCCCCGATGCGGCCGAAATGCGCACCATGCCTCCCGCGTTCATCTCCTCTTCATCGCCTTATGGCATAGCTGTTTCATCATCTGGTGCCGCCATTTGCGGCAATGCCCCAACCCTGGCATGAGTCTGCGGTGGGAAAGCCGCAGGCTGGCGATATTCTGCTGCCTTGTCATGCCGCCTAAAATCTGTCATTTTTGCTGCAGGTAGGTCAGCGTTGCTGTCCTTTAAGGCATTCATTCGGCTCGCCTCGCGCACACCCTGATCTGCGTGGACGGGCTGAATTATGCACGAAGGGGCGCCTTCCATGACGGCGTTGACCTGCTCGGAAGCAAACCGGCGGATTTCGGTAATCACCAGCGTCCCATCGTCTGATTTACCATCCGCCGCGCCGTGTCGTGCGCAATGCAAGGTTTTTCACCCGAAAGGCTTGGCGTGCCGCCCGACGAATTGGCTGGCGCCGCGCGCGTCGGCTGCCGAGCGTTTCGAGGCCGTTGAGACTATCATGATGGAACGGATGGCTGATCGCACCGCCCCAGCCGAAGAGGCAAAGGGTGGAGCTTTTTCTTCGCGTGCCCAAAATTCAGAGGGCGTCCCTCTTTCTCGCAGCGCTTCAACCTTTTCCGGCGCGCCCAATTCTCCCGGTGTCCAAGGTTCTTCCGGCGCCCAAAATTCCCCAGGCGCGCAAGGGCTTTATCGGCCGGAGTTTGAGCACGATGCCTGCGGTATCGGCCTGATCGCCAACCTCAAGGGCGAGAAAAGCCACGGGATTGTCCAGGACGGCCTGAAGATCCTGGTCAATCTCACCCATCGCGGGGCCGTGGGCGCCGATCCGCTCGCCGGTGACGGCGCGGGGCTGCTGGTGCAGATCCCGCACGCCTTCTTCGCCGCCGAGGCGCAGCGCCTGGGCTTTACGCTGCCCGAGCCCGGCCATTATGGCGTGGGCCATCTGTTCATGCCGCGCAACCTGGAAGCGCGCCAACGCTGCGAGGCCATCTTTGCGGAAGTGACCGCCGCCGAGGGGCTGACGCTGCTCGGCTGGCGTGATGTGCCGGTGGACAACAGCCGGCTTCCGCCCATCGTTCTGTCCTCTGAGCCGTTTCATCGCCAGGTGTTCATCGGCCGCGGGCCGGGCATCCCCGACGAAGAAACCTTCGAGCGGCGCCTCTATCTGGTGCGCAAGGTGATATCGAACCGGATCATCGCCGGCAATACGGGGAAAGACGCGGCTGAGTATTATCCTGTGTCGCTGTCTTGCCGCACGGTGGTGTACAAGGGCATGTTCCTCGCCTTCCAGCTCGGCGAATATTATCACGACCTGCATGACGAGCGCTTCGCCTCGGCGCTGGCGCTGGTGCATCAGCGCTTCTCCACCAACACCTTCCCATCGTGGAAGCTGGCGCATCCCTACCGGATGGTCGCGCATAATGGCGAGATCAACACGCTGCGCGGCAACGTCAACTGGATGGCGGCGCGTCAAGCCAGCGTCTCCTCGCCTTTGTTTGGCGGCGACATCGGCAAGCTGTGGCCGATCTCCTATGAAGGCCAGTCGGACACGGCCTGCTTCGACAACGCGCTCGAATTCCTGGTGCAGGGCGGCTATTCGCTGCCGCACGCGATGATGATGCTCATCCCCGAAGCCTGGGCCGGCAACCCGCTGATGGATGAAAAGCGCCGCGCCTTCTACGAATACCACGCAGCGCTGATGGAGCCGTGGGACGGGCCTGCGGCGGTCGCCTTTACCGATGGCCGCATGATCGGCGCCACGCTTGACCGCAACGGCCTGCGCCCCGCCCGCTATTACGTTACCGCCGACGACAAGGTGGTGCTGGCCTCCGAAATGGGCGTGCTGCCGTTTCCCGAAAGCCAGATCGTCAAGAAATGGCGCCTCCAGCCGGGCAAGATGCTGCTCATCGACCTGGAGAAGGGCCGCATCGTCTCCGACGAGGAGATCAAGACCGAGCTGGCGCTGGCCCATCCCTATCAGGATTGGCTGGATGCCGGGCAGATCCGCGTGCAGGACTTGCCGCCGCGCGGAACCGGCCATTCGCTCTCGAATATTCCGCTGATGGACCGCCAGCAGGCGTTCGGCTACACGCAGGAAAGCTGGAAGTTCCTGATCAGCCCGATGGTCGAAACCGGCCAGGAGGCGATCGGCTCCATGGGCACCGACACGCCGATTTCGGCGCTGTCCAACAAGCCCAAGCTCTTGCATACCTATTTCAAGCAGAACTTCGCGCAGGTGACGAACCCGCCCATCGACCCGATCCGCGAGGAATTGGTGATGAGCCTTGTGTCGTTCATCGGGCCGCGGCCGAATATCCTCGACCTCGAAGGCACCTCGACGCAAAAGCGGCTGGAGGTGCATCAGCCGATCCTGACCAACGACCAGCTCGAACGCATCCGCGTGCTGGACGGCGCGACGGCCATGCCGTTCCGCACCATCACGCTCGACATCACCTACAGCGCGGACCTCGGCGCTTCCGGCATGGAGCCGGGCATTCGCGCGCTGGTCGAGCTGGCGGAAAAGGCCGTGCATGACGGCTACAACATCATCGTGCTGTCGGACCGCGCAACTGGTCCGAACCGCATCCCGATCCCGTCGCTGCTCGCCACATCGGCCGTGCATCATCATCTGATCCGCAAAGGCCAGCGCACCTCGGTGGGGCTCGTCGTGGAGACGGGCGAGGCGCATGAGGTGCATCAGTTCTGTACGCTGGCGGGCTTCGGCGCGGAGGCGATCAACCCCTATCTGGCCTTCGAGACCATCGAGGCGATGCTGCCCGAATTCGAAGAGCAGATCAGCGGCGAGGAAGCGGTCAAGCGCTTCATCAAGGCGATCAGCAAGGGCATCATGAAGGTGATGTCCAAGATGGGCATCTCCACCTATCAGTCTTATTGCGGCGCGCAGATCTTCGACGCGGTTGGGCTGAAAAGCGGCTTCGTGACCAAATACTTCACCGGGACGCATACCCAGGTGGAGGGCGTCGGGCTGGAGGAGATCGCCATTGAGACGGCCGAGCGGCATCGCCAGGCGTTCAGCGATGTGCCCGTGCTGCGCCACGCGCTGGAGGTGGGCGGCGAATATGCCTACCGCATTCGCGGTGAGGCGCATATGTGGCGGCCCTCGACGGTGAGCGCGCTGCAACATGCCGTGCGCGCCAATCTGCCGGAGAAGTTCCGCGAATTCTCCGACGAGGTGAACAATCAAGCTGAGCAGCTCATGACGCTGCGCGGCCTGTTCCGCATCAAGTCCGCTAGCGAGAACGGCCTCGCGCCGGTGCCGCTGGAGGAGGTCGAGCCCGCCAGGGACATCGTCAAGCGGTTCGCGACCGGGGCGATGTCGTTCGGCTCCATCTCGCGCGAGGCGCACACGACGCTGGCCATCGCCATGAACCGGATCGGCGGCAAGTCGAACACCGGCGAGGGCGGCGAGGAATCCGACCGCTACGTGCCGCTGGCCAACGGCGACTCGATGCGCTCGGCGATCAAGCAGGTGGCCTCGGGCCGGTTCGGCGTGACGGCGGAATATCTCGTCAATTCCGATATGATGCAGATCAAGATCGTGCAGGGCGCCAAGCCCGGCGAGGGCGGTCAGCTTCCGGGCCATAAGGTCGATGCGATCATCGCCAAGGTGCGGCATTCGACGCCGGGCGTCGGCCTGATCTCGCCGCCGCCGCATCACGACATCTATTCCATCGAGGATCTGGCCCAGCTCATCTTCGACCTGAAGAACGTCAACCCGGACGCCGCCGTGAGCGTGAAGCTCGGTTCCGAGATCGGCGTCGGCACGGTCGCGGCGGGCGTGGCCAAGGCGCGGGCCGACCATGTGACCATCGCGGGCTTCGAGGGTGGCACCGGTGCCTCGCCGCTCACCTCGATCAAGCATGCCGGCAGCCCGTGGGAAATCGGCCTGGCCGAAACGCAGCAGACGCTGGTGCTCAACGGCCTGCGCAGCCGCATCGTGGTGCAGGTGGATGGCGGCGTGCGCACCGGCCGCGACGTGATCATGGGCGCGCTGCTGGGGGCCGACGAATTCGGCTTCGCCACGGCCCCGCTGATCGCGGTGGGCTGCATCATGATGCGCAAATGCCATCTCAACACCTGTCCGGTGGGCGTGGCGACGCAAGATCCGGTGCTGCGCCAGCGTTTCAAGGGGCAACCCGAGCATGTCATCAATTTCTTCTTCATGGTGGCGGAAGAGGTGCGCGGCTTCATGGCCGAACTGGGATGCCGGACGTTCGCCGAGCTGATCGGCCGCTCCGACTGGCTCGACAAGGAACGCGCCATCGAGCATTTCAAGGCCAAGGGGCTGGACTTCACCCATCTGTTCTATAAACCGGACGTTCCGGCGGGCATTGCCATCTCGCATACCGAGCCGCAGAAGCACCCGATCGACAGCGTGCTCGACCGCAAGCTGATCGAGCTGTCGAAGCCAGCGCTTGAGGATGGCCGCCCGGTCAAGCTGGACATGACCATCCGCAATTCCGACCGCGCGACCGGCGCCATGCTCTCGGGGCATGTGGCCAAGCGTCACGGGCATAAGGGGCTCGGCGAAGACACGATCTGGATCACGCTGCGCGGCACCGCCGGCCAGAGCTTTGGCGCATGGCTGGCGCATGGCATCACGCTCGACCTGGTCGGCGACGGCAATGACTATGTCGGCAAGGGGCTGTCGGGCGGACGCATCATCGCCAGGCCGGCCAAGGACACGGCCTGCGTGCCGGAGGAGAGCATCATCGTCGGCAACACCGTGCTTTATGGCGCGATATCAGGTGAATGCTATTTCCGGGGCGTGGCGGGCGAGCGCTTCGCGGTGCGCAATTCCGGCGCGGTAGCGGTTGTGGAAGGCACGGGCGACCATGGCTGCGAATATATGACCGGCGGCGTGGTGGTGGTGCTGGGCAAGACCGGCCGCAATTTCGCGGCGGGCATGTCGGGCGGCATCGCCTATGTGCTCGACGAGGACCACACCTTCGAGCAACGCTGCAACATGTCGATGGTCGATCTGGAGCCGATCACGGCCGAGGAAGACCGCAATAGCCGCTTCGGGCACCAGAGCGGCGATCTGATCGGCCACGGCCTCGTGGACCTGCAGCGCGACATGACCAAATATGATGCGGTGCGTCTGCGCCAACTGATCGAGAACCACCGGCATTACACCGGCTCGGAGCGGGCCAAGCTGATCCTCGACAATTGGGAGGCGTATCTGCCCAAATTCGTCAAGGTGATGCCGGTCGAATACCGCAAGGCGCTGGAGGCGATGTCGCGTCACCAGGCGGCCGACACCACCGGCTTCGATGTGCTGGAGATCGGCCTCAAGCACGCGAGCGGGGCGTGACGCCCTTGAAGATCTACGGCAATGCGCGTTCAGGCAACTGCCTCAAGGTGAAGTGGACGGCCGAGTGGCTCGGCCTTCCCTACACTTGGCATGAGATCGACACCGTAAAGGGCGAGACGCGCGAGGCCGCTTATCTGGCCAGGTTCCCGCTCGGCCAGGTGCCCGCCGTCGCGTTCGACGATGGGCGCTGCCTTGCGCAGTCCAATGCGATCATCCGCTATCTCGCGCGGGGTAGCACGCTTCTGCCGGTGGACGACTACCTAGCGGCGAAGGCCGATGAGTGGCTGTTCTGGGAGCAATATTCGCACGAGCCTTATATCGCGGTGTGCCGCTTCCACATGGTCTATAAGGGCCAGCCCAGCGAGACCCGCGAACCGTGGCGCGTGGAGCGCGGCGAGGTGGCGCTCGATGTGATGGAGCGGCATTTGGCGGACCGCGACTGGCTGGTCGGCGGCAGCATGACGGTCGCGGACATCGCTCTCCTGGCCTACAGCCGCGTGGCGCATGAAGGCGGCTTCGACCTTGGCCATCGCCCTGCCTTGCGCGCCTGGATCGCGCGCGGGGAGACGCAACTCAATCTCACACAAGCAGCCTAAGGCGACGGAGACCTCGATGGGGAAGATCACCGGCTTTCTGGAAATCGAGCGGCAGGACCGGACCTATTCGCCGGCCTCCGACCGCGTGCGCCATTTCCGCGAATTCGTCATTCCGCTGGAAGACCGCGATGTGGAGCGGCAGGCCGCGCGCTGCATGGATTGCGGCATCCCCTATTGCCATCGCGGCTGTCCGGTCAACAACCAGATCCCCGATTTCAACGACCTCGTTTATCGTAACGATTGGCGTGACGCCTCGCACAACCTGCATTCCACGAACAACTTCCCCGAATTTACCGGCCGCGTCTGCCCGGCGCCTTGCGAGGCGGCCTGCACGCTGAACCTTGAAGACGTGCCGGTTACCATCAAGACCATCGAATGCACCATCGCCGACAAGGCCTGGGACGAGGGATGGATCGCCGCCGAGCCGTCCGAGCGCCAGACCGGCAAGAAGGTGGCCGTGGTCGGCTCCGGCCCGGCGGGGCTGGCCGCTGCCCAGCAACTTGCCCGCGCCGGTCACGAGGTGCATGTCTATGAGAAGAACGCCTCGCCGGGCGGCCTGTTGCGCTATGGCATCCCCGATTTCAAACTGGAGAAATGGCTGGTCGAGCGCCGCGTGCGGCAGATGGAGGCTGAGGGCGTCACGTTCCACACCAATATGCATGTCGGCGTGACCGTGCCTGTCGCCGATCTGGAGCGCGATTACGACGCCGTGGTGCTGACCGGCGGCTCGGAAAAGCCGCGCGATTTGCCGATCCCCGGCCGCGACCTGCATGGCGTCGAATTCGCGATGAATTTCCTTAGCCAGCAGAACCGGCGCCTCGCCAATGAGGGACTGGGCGACGTCGAGCCGATCCTGGCGGGCGGCCGCCATGTTGTGGTGATCGGCGGCGGCGACACCGGCTCGGACTGCATCGGCACCTCGTTCCGCCAGGGCGCGCTGAGCGTGACGCAGCTCGAAATCATGCCCAGGCCCCCGGAGAAGGAGAACAAGCCGCTCGTCTGGCCGGAATGGCCGATGAAGATGCGCACCTCCTCAAGCCAGGCGGAAGGCGCAGGCCGTGACTGGAGCGTGCTGAGCACGCATTTCTCGGGCCGCGACGGCAAGGTGGAGAAGCTGCATTGCGTCCGCGTGGACGGCGCCATGAAGCCGATCCCCGGCAGCGAATTCGAACTGCGCGCCGATCTCGTGCTGCTGGCCATGGGCTTCGTGCATCCCGTCCATGATGGCATGATCAGCGCGCTGGAGGTGGCCCTCGACGCGCGCGGCAACGTCAAGGCCGACGAGCGCGCCTATCAGACCTCGCGGCCGAAGATTTTCGCGGCGGGCGACATGCGCCGCGGACAGTCGCTGGTGGTCTGGGCGATCCGCGAGGGACGGCAGGCCGCGCATGCGGTGGACAAGTTCCTGATGGGGCATACCGACTTGCCGCGCTAAGCATCACCCGCGAAAAGCGGTCTTCCGGTTTTCGCGGGTGATGGTGCGAAAACAAAGAGTCTAAGCAGTTGAAATAGATCGTGATTTTTCACGTCCATCGAGCCGCGAACTAGCAAAAAACACTATGCCACGACCAGCAACAAGGATGCCGGTCGCGGCTTGCCTGTTTCATTTCCGCAGCGCGATGAAATCCCGCAATATTTTCGCCATGTGGCGGTGCTCGTCGAGTGTGCCGAAGAAGGCATCGCCGTCGGTTTTCCGGCCGAACGCCACGTTCAGGCCGCTCATCTCATCGCAATGGCGATCAATCCTATCGAGGATCATCTGGGCCCGATCGAAGACCGGTGGGGCTTCATGCCGAGCCCTAGGCCCCTTGAGGCCATGGGCATCGCTTCTAATTTTGTTGAAC
>Ga0307513_10013139_pt1 | contig 10176 bp, 5 predicted proteins | sample 15_EM_MG_FD_202174 | JGI IMG/M metagenome (GOLD analysis project Ga0307513, IMG submission 202174) | Populus trichocarpa ectomycorrhiza microbial communities from riparian zone in the Pacific Northwest, United States - 15_EM | ecosystem: Host-associated > Plants > Roots > Unclassified | place...
GTGGATAATCCCAAATGGGTTGCGAAATTGATTGCTAATTTTGCTGAAGATGACGCTGGTGTTGATGCCAAGAGCCCATTTTGCTTGGCTCAGGTGACGGCTTCACGCGGATAGAAAGGTTCATGGTAGTGTGGGGCATGTAATGATGAAATAGTTACCCTCAGAGTGGACTGGTTGCCCAGTAGAATTGCGTCCTTACGTGTTGTCGAACTTTTTATGGACTTCTACTTTATCCCAACGCAATATTTACTGTGTTTCAGTTTCGAGTCCACATAAATATGTCAGGTTATTTTTTTTCTTTTGAACATTAAACATGCTGCTGCAATATGCTCCATGGTTAATCACCGTATAAGTGGCCAGCAGTCTGCTACGAACTGGTTTAATTTTTTTAAATATAAAAAAATACACTTATATGATAATAATGTTTTTAGAAGTGCTAGAAAGATTTGGGATCTGGTTAATTGATTTGAATTGAGTTTAATAAGTTTAATTAATTGAATAATATAATTATAAAAATTGCAAACAATAATTACTAATAAAAAAAATAAATGTCATTATTATTAAAAAATACACTCTAAATATTCTTAAATTAATATTTGAATGATTTTTTTTAACAAAGCAAAAATTCAATGAGAATAAGATAATCTTAAAGAGAAATAAATAAAAAAATAAGTTTAATTATTGACAAATTAAACACAATAAGACTATCTAAAAAAAAAATCAATTTTAAAAAGGATAAAAAAAACTGAATTAATATGCTAAATTCATGGCTTGATCATGACACCAGAATCTGAGAAAAAAATCAACTAAAAAAACTTTAAAAAACATTAAAAGAAAAATAAATATTACTTAAAAGAATAAAAACTTAAATTGATACAAATACAAACAAGCATGACACATTTAATTTTGAAAGGGAAGGTGCAAAACCCGAGGCGATGAGAGAGAAGAAAAATAGTTTTTAGATTATATTGCAGATATGTTCGATTTTATGCAATATTTTTTATGGCATAATTTTATTCAGACAATTTTATTTGTATTTATCTTTTAAGTCATGATTTTTTTCGGGAATGGATTTATCTTTTATTAATTTAAATAAATAAATTCAGTAAACATAATAAGACACATGTTTTATTTTATATTATGTTATACAATCATACATTGTATATGAATGTCTAGGTGCCTTCCTACACCCCTTCATTCTTATGTTCTTTCATTATCATCAAGTTCATTTGAATTTCTATCTTCTTATGACCTTTGAGCTTACAAGTATTTATATACATGTATCTATAAATAGGAGCGTTGTTGAAAGAATATGATATACACATATAGCTACAAATTCATATGAAATAAAAGTATTCTCTCTCAATCCCTCTAATCTCCATTGTTCTTATATATTCTATTTACTCTTTATTAATTATATTGTTTCATTATTGTATGCTTATTGAGATATAGTTTTATAATACATTATCAGCGCAAATTGCTCATCGCTTTCATCTTGAAGCAGACAATCATATTTGGTAAGAAGTAGAAGCATGAATTTCTCCTCACTTTCATCTTGAAGCAGATAATCATATTTGGTTTGTTGATAAGAAGTAAAAGGTATGTTTTTCTATTGTTGTTGTATGTTCTACATTCTATTTTGAGATCAAGTATATATGATGGAAACCTGTGATAAAATCTTAATATTATTCTCAGGTGTAACAACGCCACATACTGATCTTCATTTTATATTTATATTTTTATAAATATTTTTATGTGTTTTAAAATTTATTTTTATATTCCAAATATATATATAACCAAATTTCTAACAATATTGATTTTTTAACGAAGTAACAATAACAAACCTTGCCAAACTTGAGTTTGTGGCACTTGATATTACAAGCAAGAATTATTTGTCATAGATCCTTGATACCAAAATTCACGTGGATGTCATGGGTCTTGGAGACACCATTAAAGATGATAATGAAATATCTAGTCAAAATAAGGTGAAAACCATGATTTTCTTATGCTGTTATCTCTATAAGGAGTTCATGATTGAGTATCTCACCATCAAAGATCCCCTAATTCTTTGACAAAATTTAAAAGAAAGATCTGACCATCAAAAGATGGTTATTCTCCTAAAAGCTCATTATGATTGGATACGTTTATGATTGCAGAATTTTAAATTAGTAAGTGAATATAATTATGCAATGTATAATATCAGTTCTAAATTGAAACTATGTGAAGACAATATCACCAATAATGATATGTTAGAAAAAACTTTCTCTACTTTTCATGCCTCGAATATGCTCATGCAGTAGCAATATAGAGAATGAGGTTTTAAGAAATATTTTGAACTGGTTTCATGTCTCCTTGTGGCTGAACAAATAATGAGTTTTTAATTAAAAATCATGAATCATGACCAACTGGTTCAACTTCATTCCCTGAAGTGAATGCTAAGAGATATAATAATAATTATGGTCATGGTCATAATAGAGACCAAGGATGTGGCTATGAGAGAAGATGATTTAATTACCACAACTATAATGGTTGTAATTCATCAAATTCTTACAAACTCTCACAGAATGAGGAGAAACAAGAAAGGGGGAAGAATATACATAGAGGAGATACCAAGAAGGTAGAAAATACCTGTTATTGATGTGGAATGAAAGGACATTAGTCTTGTATATGTTGTATGACCAAACATCTTATTGATTCATATCAGTCTTCATTGAAAAGAAAAGAAAAGAACATATAAATAATTTTTTCTCACCCACATCAAGATAATGATGATATTTATCCTTTGGATATGACACACCTTGACGTTGTAGATTTTTTTGAGCAAACTAATGAGAAAATTAATATTTCTCGTAATGATAATAATTAGTTAATATAACAATGTGAGAATTTAAAATTATGTTTATCTTTTCAGTGTGTTTCCTTTATGCTAATATATTTCAATGTATTTTGTTTTCTTTCTTTCATGTTGACTTATTTAATGAAAAAGATTATGCTGTAATAATTATGTCTTATTATATACTTATTATATATTTATTCCTTTTCATGAAGAAAATATGGATTCACGTCATGCTGTAAATAAGTCCAATATCAGTGGTGGAGATATATGCTTAGCAGATAGTGCAACGACACATACCATTCTCAGGCATAAACACTATTTTTCAAATATGAGAATGATGAAAGTAAAAGTGAATATAATATAAGGTTCAACAGATTTGATTGAAGGCTCTGGAAGAGCTAATATAATGCTTCCTAATGGAACAATATTTATTATTGATAATGCTTTGTTCTCAACTAAATTAAGGAGAAATCTACTAAATTTTAAAGATATACGACTTAACGGGTATCATATTAAGACTGCCAAGGACAATGGTATAAAATATCTTTACATCGTATCAAATGTTTCTACTGGAAAACAAATATTGAAAAAATTACTCATTTTATCTTCAGATTTGTACTATATAAGTATTAGTACAATCCAAGTCAATGCAATAATGTACTAGAAGTTTAATGAACCAAATAATTTTATTATTTGGCATGACCGGTTGGGCCATCCTAGATCAATAATAAGGCGAAGAATTATCAAGAATTCATATGGTCATTCATTGAAAAACCAGAAGATTCTTTAATTCAAGGAATTCTCGTGTGCTACTTGTTCTCAAGGCAAATTGGTTATTAGACCATCATCAATTAAAGGTGGGACTGAATCCCCAAGATTTCTGGAACGTATTCAAGGTGATATTTTGTGGGCCCATTCACCCACCATGTGGACCATTTACATACTTTATGGTTTTAGTAGATGCATCTACAAGATGGTCATATGTGTGTTTATTATCAACTCGCAACTTGTCGTTTGCGAGATTACTTGCTCAAATTATTATATTACAAGTGACATGACCAAAGAGTTGATGTTTTCTCTCAAGTGTAGGAGTGTCGAAGTAATAAATAACCCAGCAAGACCGGGGTCGAACCATAGGGAGGTTAACTGTATAAACTACAAATAAAGAAATAAATAATAACAGAAAAAGAGTTGAAGAGAGCTTTGAGATGTAATATTGATATAAGAATTAAACAAGGATAAAATAATTGTCAAGGTTAGAGGATCCACTAATGGTATTTCAAACAAGTATAGTATAAACTCTTTTTATTATTCAACTCGAAACCACACACAAAGGAGGTTCCAATTGGATTATAAATTGTTAACATGATTACATTAGTAATCTTATTCGAATAATGCTAATACTTGTAAATGTTGTCAGATATTCATGATTATAACTTATGGTAACAACAAATCAAGTTCCTTTCATAACACATATGTCGGTTATACCATACGGTTGGGCTATGAAAGTGCTAAGTATTTGTTGTGCCAAGTATTTGTTGTACCAAGGGTTCTACAACATAAATCTAGATTAACCATTTAACAAGCAAAGTATTAAAAGTGAACAAGATAACAAATACAAAACATGTTAGTATCAAATATTAAAGTCCATGTTGAGTTTATACTATACTTATTCTTACACCATTAGTGTAACCTTTTCACCTTGATATAATAAACTTAGCTAAATATAATGAAGAAGAGAAACATAAACAAACTAGATAAGAACATAGTTATGATGAAAAGCATAAATAAGATATTAATGAGAGCAAAACTTAAGCATTACAAAAATATAAAGAAAGAGAGCAATAACATGATCTTGATTTGAAAACCAAGATGCCTCAATGCATGGCAAATACCTCCTTTTATAGGCTAAAATTTGGAACTATTGATTTGATGACTAATTGTTGAGTGGGTGGCCATATCTTGATTTGGTGACAATCCTTATTTTCTTGTCTGAAGAAAACGTCATTGCTAACGTTAGAATTTGAACAGATTGTCCAAATGAAAGTTCTAGTAAATTGTCTCAGCTTTCTCACAAAAAAAGAATCGGTGCATTTGGACTTTTAGAACTCGAGATATGGGTTGAACACTGAACAATATCTGGGCTGCAGGACAGATTTTGACTTCTCCGTTGTTGCTAAGATTTGGACTTCCAAACAACGGAATTGAGTCTTGGACTCCTCATGAATGTTTTAGGCCCATGTCTTGGCTTTCTAGCCATATAAACAAAATTGAAATCCAAGATCTACAGCTTCAGATATGACCCAATGACTGAACAGTGTTCCAGTTTGGACTGAACCAACATCTCTTTTCTAAACTTCACCCTCTCTTTGTCTTTTCAATTTCAGTAGTTGAACTCATCAATCAATCCTTTGATTTATGTGATAGGCCTGCATTTAAGATGAACATTTACCATAAATTAAAGGTATCTTATATTATTAGACTTGTTATTATAAAACATGCTTAAGTTAGAGAATTTAATGATATTTTAAGTGCAATATGATGATATAAAACCTTAGTGAGAATGCACTTTTAAGTACTAATCAACGAGCATAATTTTTAGATTATATAATCAAGACTATTCGTCTTGACAATGCTGGTGAATTCACATCCCAAGCATTTAATGATTATTGCATGTCACTTGGGATAAACATCGAACATCTTGTTGCCCATATTCATACTCAGAATGGTCTTGTTGAATCACTATTTAAACACCTCTAGTTATTTGTAAGACCACTACTTATGAGAACAAAACTTCTTGTCTTTGCTTGGAGGCATGTTGTTTTATATGCAGCAACACTTATACGCATTAAGCTAACAACGTATCACAAATTCTCCCCATTACAATTGGTTTTTGGTCATGAGCCAAACATTTTCCATCTAAGAATATTTGGTTGTGCAGTATATGTTCCAATTTATCCACCACAACATACAAAGATGGGACCTCAAAGAAGATTGGGAATATATATTGGCTTTGATTCCCTATCAATAATTAAATATCTTGAGCCCTTAATAAGTGATTCATTTATGACACGATTTGCTGATTGTTATTTTGATTAGACTATGTTTCCAGCATTAGGGGGATAAATTAAACAGCTGGATAAAGATATTACATGAAATTCATTGTCATTATTGAATTTTGATCATCATACAAAATAATATAAACAAAAAGTTCAAAAGATACTTCTTTTGAAAGACATTGCAAATCAGCTATCAAATGCATTCACTAACTCAAAAAGAGTAACCAAATCTTATATACCAGCTGTAAATACTCCAATCCGAATTGAAGTCCCAGCAGAACAATCCACTTACATTATAGGAAATGAGTCGATGGCACACCAGAAGCGTGGTAGACCAATTGGTTGAAAGACAAAAATCCTTAGAAAAGAAAAGGAGTAAATAATCAAATTGGCATTATTGAAAAATAAAATGAGGAGATGGACATAACTAATCATAAAACCCCAGAAAAGGTTCAGGTACTTAAAAACAGTCAAAATGAGGAGATCTCGATAAGTTATGTCTCTATAAAGAAAAGATGGAATCGAAATGAAATAATTATTGACAATATTTTTTCATATAATATATCATTTGATGAAAATGAGGATCTTGAGCCCAAATCTGTCAAAAAATGTCAACGCAGAAATGATTGGCCAAAATGAAAAGAAGCAATCCAAACAATTAAATTCACTTGCAAAACGTGAAGTTTTTGGATCTGTAGTCCAGATACCTAAAGGTGTAAAGCCAGTTGGATACAAATGGGTATTTGTGCGAAAACAAAATGAAGAAAATGAAATCGTAAGATATAAAACACGACTTATGGCACAAGAACTTTTACAAAGACTTGACATTGATTATGATGAAACATATTCTCCTTTAGTAGATGTAATTATATTTCAGTATCTCATTAGCCCGACAACTCATGAAAGGCTAGATATGTGTTTGATGGATGTAGTCACAACCTATTTATATAGGTCAGTTGATAATGATGTTTATATAAAAATCCATGAAAGATTTCAAATGCCCGAAGCATATAATTCAAATCCCCAAAAAGTTTACTCAATCAAGTTACAAAGATCCTTATATGGGTTAAAGCAATTAGAAAGCATGTGGTATAATCATCTTAGTGAATATTTATTGAGAGAAGGGTATAATAATGATCCTATATGCCCATACATTTTTATAAAGAAGTCAGAATCTGATTTCGTTATTATTACTGTGTATGTTGATGATTTAAATATTATTGGAACTCATGAAGAGATACCAAAGATATTAAATCATTTAAAGAAAGAGTTCAAGATGAAATATTTAGGAAAAATAATATTTTGGTTCGGCCTGTAAATTGAGTATTTAGTAGATGAAATTCTCATTCATCAGTCAACTTACACAGAGAAGGTCTTTAAAAGATTTTATATGGATAAAACACACCCATTAAGTACACCAATGGTTGTTCGGTCACTTGATGTGAAAAAGAACCCTTTTAGACCTCATAAGGATAATAGAGAATTACTTAGTCTTGAAGTACCATACTGCAGTGCAATTGGTGTGCTAATGTATCTTGCTAATAATACGCGACTTGATATAACATTCTCTGTGAACTTGCTAGCAAGATATAGTTCTTCTCCCACCCGGAGATATTAGAATGAAATTAAACACATTTTTCATTATTTATAAGGAAATACGAATATGAGCTTATTTTATTCAAATGATGCTAATCATGAATGAGTTGGGTATGTTGATGCAAGATTTTTATCTGATCCACATAAAGGTCGATCTCAAACAGGTTATCTCTTTACGTGTGGAGATCTACAAAGCAAATATTAGTTGTCACTTCAACTAATCATGTTGAAATACTTGCAATCCTTGAAGCTGTTTGTGAGTGTGTGTGGCTGAGATCAATGACTCAACATATTTGTGGAACATGTGGTTTATCCTTCAGCAGAGGAACTCCAATCATATTGTATTAAGACAATACTGCATACACAGCTTAATTAAAGGGGGGATACATCAAAGGAGATAGGACAACACACATCTCACCAAAATTTTTCTTCACACATGACTTTGAAAAGTGTGATGACATTGATGTTCAACAAATTTGCTCGAAAGATAATCTAGCAGATTTGTTCACTAAACCATTACCAACCACAATGTTTGAAGGATTGCGGCACAATATTGGAATGAAACAACTTAAAGACTTGAGATGATATATTCATGAGGGGTAGTTAATATGCACCACTCTTTTTTCCTTGGTTTAGGTTTTGTCCCATTGGGTTTCCTGACAAGGTTTTTAATGAGATAGTTTTCAATGCGTAAGGCTGTACAATAGATATATAAGGGGGAGTGTTATAAAATCATACATTGTATATGGATGTCTAGGTGCATTCCTACACTCCTTCATTATTATATTTATTTATCATCATCAAGTTCATTTGAATCTCTCAAAGTTCATTTGAATCTTCATCTTTTTATGATCTTATGCTCCTATAAATAAAAGCATTGTTGAGAGAATATTATATATACATATAACTACAAAAATTCATATAAAATAAAAGTGATTTCTCTTCATCCCCTAATCTTCATTGTTCTTATATATTTTATTTTCAAGCATAGTTTTATAATATATTATTTAATATCTTGATTTTTAATTTATAGTTTGAATTTTTTTTAATCTAAAAAACATATTAAAACAATTTGTATAATCAATATTTTTTCAAAAAAAATTATAATCCATGGCGAAGTGCGGATTACCCGAAAGTCTTCTCTGAAACCCTAGCCTTTCCATTCACTTCACTTGATCTCTCTAGTCTCTGCGCGCGCGTGATTGTAGAAAACATGGACGGTGATGTAGCAGAAAGGCGAGTTCAAGCACGATTTATAACAAAACTGAAGCCACCCTACAAAGTCCCAAATATTATCTTGATTTACCATGAATTGTAATACTGAATTAATGATTTTAATCTTAACGAAAAATCACACAATATTATCTTGCAGTGATAAAATAGTCTTTTCATTGGTCTATTTATCATTTTAGGTGTGTTTTTGGCGCTACGCTGTGTTTACAGAAAAACACCGTTGTCATGTGTTTGGTTACTGTCTAAACATAATTTTCTGTTAGTGAGACCCATTATCATTCGCATTTAAACCGCAAGATAACAAAAAACAACTTCAAGCTGCCTTTTGTGTTGAGTTGCAAACTGTGTTATAAATAGAGGCCGCAAGAAGACGAGCATAAACAGAGCAGTGAACAATGAACAGTGGATAGCATCTCCCTCTCACCACCAGCCTCCGCCGTTTCCATTGTCAGCCACTGCTCTTCCTCTTCCTCTTCCCCTTCTCCTTCTCCTCCATCTTCTGCATTCTCCACTGTTCACGTTGCATGTGAACAGTGGAGAGCAGCTTATAACTGGCCTCCGCCGTTTCCACCGCCAGCCACTGCTCTTCCTCTTCCCCTTCCCCTTCTCCTTTGTCTTCTGCATTCTCCACTATTCACGTGAACAGTGGAGAGCGTCTCCATTGTTCATAGCGGGACCGGGTCCGGCCCAAATCTAAATGCATTGAACCGAGTTCGACCTAGTAAAATAAAAACAATCCAAAACAATTTCTCGGATATTGTGTTTTATTTGTAAAATTAGTGTTTAACATTATCAATAACACTTCATAATTATATTAGAAGGAGATCGCATGATGACGTAGCATTTGCAGAATTTGATCGCAATCTTAATTTTGTTCCTGATGATATTTTACCTGATGTTGTTATACGCTTAGGAAACTATGTAAACTGTAGTCCTTGTTGGATGAATTTCGTATGTGATGGAATTGCAAATAGTTTAATGGAACAATAAAAAATAATTTATATAAAGTATTGCTTATTTCATGATGTTATAGCAGTAGTTAAATCTACAATATTTCAATTAAAAACCATCAATATTAATATATATCTTTTTTAGTCATTTTATAACCTCAATTTGAAAAACATTCTTAACCAAACACATTAAACTACTTTTTATTCAACCTCAATTTCAACCACAGTTTTAACCAAACATATATTTTTCCAAACCAACCTCAACTGAAAGTACTTTTTTTAAAACAATTTTTTTCAAACCACAACCACAACCACAACAGCTACCACAATACCAAACACATCTAGCTAATAATTAACTCTGCCTAAAGCAGTTATCAAAAGATAATGTATATATGATCATTTTAAATGCAGTATACTGTCAAAGACTGCTTCAGCCTAGAGGTACAAGTGCAAGATGTTTTACTGGAATTATGACTCATCTGGCTTGAATCCTCTATATCAG
>Ga0307513_10013140_pt1 | contig 10176 bp, 10 predicted proteins | sample 15_EM_MG_FD_202174 | JGI IMG/M metagenome (GOLD analysis project Ga0307513, IMG submission 202174) | Populus trichocarpa ectomycorrhiza microbial communities from riparian zone in the Pacific Northwest, United States - 15_EM | ecosystem: Host-associated > Plants > Roots > Unclassified | place...
TTGTACAGCCACAGCTTCGTGCGACTCTCGTCGTCCCAGCCACGTTCCAGCCCACCAGTCTCATTGAGAAAACAGAACTCGCGCGGACCGCGCATGCTCGATGCTCGCCGTGCCGGCGAGTGAGTGCCACCCGATGACGCTCGTAGCGCAGGCGCCGGCGAAAGATTGGCCTTGGGGTTGCGCAAGCGGAACCATAACCGTCCATAGAACTGGACCGGTTTCAGATGCCTGAGCGTGTGCCAATACCTGACGGCGCGCTTCAGACTCAACCACGCGCTCCCGCGATCTCGATACTGATGCGGCTGACCTCCAGAACATCCTCCCACGGGATCGGACTCGGCCCGCCTGAAGCCAGCGCATTCATGAAATGCCGAACGCATTCCTTCTGTCCCTTGTCCTGCCGCCAGAGTTTCATTCCGGAAAATCCCGGCCAGCCGAAACCGGCAAGCTTGCGGAAGTTGTCCAATTGCAATACGCGGCCCGCCGCAAACACTTCCAGGCGCTCCTTCGGGAAGGCCTTGCTGCCATTGGCGAAGTAATGAATGGTGCCCAAAGAACCGTTGGCGAAGCGCAGTTGCAATGTCACCGTGTCATTCGTGGGGCTTTCCATGTCTGTGCGTTCCCATCGCGCAATTGGAGAGTCCGCCAGGAACCGCAGCAGATCTATGAAATGACAGGCCTCGCCGATGATGCGGCCGCCACCAGCGGCGGAATCCTGGGTCCAGTGTTCGGCCGGAATGGCGCCCGCATTGACCGTCATCACGAACGCCTTCGGCCCTGGCGCACCGGACAGCAGTTGACGTATGCGTTGCACGTGGGGCGCAAAGCGGCGATTGAAGCCGACCATCAGCATCGGCGACGGAGCACCCTGCGCCCGACGAGCCGCAACCGCGGCCTCGATCGCGACCAGTTCCGCGGTCGTCAGGCAAAGTGGCTTCTCCACGAAAACATGTTTGCCCGCCTCGATTGCTCGCAGCACGTATTGCGCGTGACTATCGTGGCGAGTCGTGATGACGACCGCCTGGGTCGCCGAGTCCCCGAACAGGCGCTCTGCTTCGGTAGTGGTTTCCTCGAACCCGAACTTGCGCGCCACATGCAGGCCACTGACCCCTGCCGCCGAAGCCACGCTGCGCAAGCGCGCACCTGCAGCCTTGAAGGCAGGAACCAACACCGACGTGGCGTAATTGCCCGAGCCGATGAAACTTACGCTGCGTGCATCAGAGGCAATCGTGCCCCTGGATTCGACTGCCGTCACGCCAACCGTGCGCGCGCCCGTGTCAATCGACAGGCCCGGATAACGCAGCAGTATGCCCAGGGACTTGGAGCCACCGCCCACAAGCTCATACGCCTGTTCCGCATCCGCGATTTCAAAGCGGTGCGAGATCAGCGGCTTCACGTCCAGACGGCCATCGGCCATCATGTCGAGCACAGCCTCGAAGTTGCGCTGCTCGGTCCAGCGAACAAAACCGATGGGGTAGTCGTTGCCCTTCTCTTCGTAACTGGCGTCGTAGCGGCCCGGACCGTATGAGCAGGACACCTGGAAGGTCAGCTCTTTTTCAAAGAAGTCAGCGCGTGACAATTCGAGGCCCGTCACCCCTACCAGCACGATGCGACCACGCTTGCGACACATCAGTGCCGCCTGATGCATCGGCTCACTGCTCTTGGTAGCAGCCGTGACGATCACTGCATCGACGCCACGACCGCGAGAATAGGCTTTTGCCGCCGCCACAGGATCATGGCCAGCCGCGAGATCGACCACCTCCGCACCGAACTGGCGAGCCATCGCCAATTTCTCGGGGTCGAAGTCGAGGCCCAGGACACGACAGCCATGCGCACGCAGCAATTGCACGGTTACCAGGCCAATCAGCCCCAATCCGGTCACGACCACGGTCTCGCCGAGTGTCGGCTGCACCAGGCGAATGCCTTGCAGTGCGATCGCACCCAGCACGACAAACGCGGCTTCCTCATCCGAAACAGTTTCCGGCACTTTCGCGCAAAGATTGACCGGCACGCTGACGGCCTCGGCGTGTTTGCCGTTGCTGACTACCCGGTTACCGACCTCGAAGCCGGACACTCCTTCGCCCAATGCAGCGACACGACCGACATTGCAATAGCCCAGCGGCACCGGCTGATCGAGTTTGTTGAATACGGCCTCGAGCGTCGGCATCAAGCCATCGGTCTTTATCTTGTCGAGCACCATGCGGACCTTGTCGGGCTGCTGGCGCGCCTTTTCGAGCCAACCTGCTTTCCCGAACTCGATGAGCATGCGTTCGGTGCCTGCGGACACCAGAGTTTGCGAGGTGGCAATCAGCAACTGGCCGCGCCGAACAGCGGGAACAGGGAGTTCAGCAACTTCGGTGTTGCCGGTCTTGAGGTTCTGAAGTACTTGTTTCATGAGCTCGCCATGGCAGCCGAGCAGAGCGCGTCTTTCTCGGCCCGGCCCGGGTAGTTGATCAAGACGGCGCGATACTTGCCCTTGAAGACGAACAAGCTGCCAGCGGCAGCGCCAATGACGCCGTGGCGCCGGATCAGCGCGTGCAAGTCATCGATGGACCCCGCGCCACCCAACACGGTCAGCGGAAGGCTGGTTGCCTTGCGGACATCATCGACCAGATCGACGTCATAGCCCTTCATCTCGCCATCGCGATCGACGTTGTTGAGCACGATCTCACCTGCGCCGAGCTGCTGCAGCTTCGCCACCCACGCCGCAGGCTCGAGACCGACACGCTTTGTTGCATTCAATGTCACAACCTCCGCCTTGCGGAACAGACCGGTCTTCTTGACATCGACGACCACGACAACGCTCTGACTGCCCACGCGCGCAGCGGCACGGCCAATCAACTCCGGGTTGTCGACCGCAGCGGACGACACCGATACCTTCTCAACCCCGAGGCCGATGATGCGATCGAACTGCTCGACAGTCTTCACGCCGCCTCCGTAGCACAGCGGCATGCGGCACTCGAGCGCAAGATTGGCGATCAGCTTGTAATCAGGCTCTTTTCCATGACGACTGGCATCTATGTCGATGACCATCAGCTCATCGACTTCCTTCTCGTTGAAAATTCGTACCGCGTTCAGCGGGTCACCGACATATTTCGGCTGCCCAAAGCCGACCGTCTTGTACAACCCGCCCTTATGGACCAGCAAACAGGGAATGATTCGGGGACGCAGCACTTCAGAGTCCGGCGAAGTTCTTGAGCAACTGGACGCCCCAGCCATGGCTCTTCTCGGGATGAAATTGCACGCCGTAGACATTGCCGCGGCGTACGGCGCAGGCGAAGCGGTCTCCATAGTCGGCGGTGGCAAGCACGTCAGCCGGGTCGTGCGGCGCAAAGTAGTAAGAGTGAAGAAAATAGAAGCGCGCACTGTCGCCCAGGTCATTGAAAAGATCCTGCTCGCTCATGGGGGCGACATCGTTCCATCCCATGTGTGGCAGGCGAGTCTTCCCCTGGATGCGGGACTCGTCGAAGCGGCGCACATCCGCGTCGAACCAGCCAAGGCCGGCAGCAGTACCTTCGTCGCTTCGCCGCGCCATCATCTGCATGCCAACACAGATGCCCAGCACCGGGCGCTTCTCCTCGAGCACCAACCGGTCGAGTGCGCCGCGCATGCCTGAGCCATTCAGCCGCTCCATCGCCCAATCGAAGGCGCCAACCCCGGGCAGCACGATATGCGTTGCATTGACCAGATCATCGGCGCTCCTGGCGAATGTGACGGAAATATCCAGACGTTTGTAAATGTTTGCGAACGCCTGAATGTTTCCCAGCCCGTAGTCGACAATGACGATCAACGCTTCCCCCCGAGCTCCAGACCGAGCGCCTTCATCACCCGCGCGCCGAGCATGTAGAAGGCCTGCTGCGATCGATAGTCCTTGTAGCTCTTGTTCGGCGCGTCCATGTAACCCTGCAACTCATCGGTCGTGATGCCCAGCTTGTTGGCAACATACTCGAACTCTTGTCGCACCGTGGCGTCGTCCAGCGCCGGGGTCTTGAGTCTCTCCAAGGCTTCCTCACGCGTCATTTGACCGGTGACGATCAGACTCGAGAACTGCACCTTGCGCGTATCGAAACCGAACTTCCGTGGCAGCCAATAGCCTTCGTAAAAACGGGTGAACCGCGACTCGAAATGCTTCTGTGGATAGGGCTGCCAGCCAAACTTTTCGACCAGCAGCCTGACCGCCCCGGCCTTGTCGTATGGCACCAGGTTCAACGGCCGCTCAACCCGAATACGCCGCACATACGGCAGCCAGATCTTGTGGCGCAGTATCGACGTTACAGGAAAGCTCACCAGCGGACGGGTGCCAAAGCGGCGATGAATGTCCTTCAGCTGGATAGAGTCCGACTGGTAATACATCCACTCGATCGGGTTGCGGATGCACTCCGTGGAAAGATTGGCCCCCGTCAGGATGTACCTGATGCCGTGTCGCTCGGCAAAGTTGTACATCGTTGCAAAAAAAGCATGGTCCTGTGGCGTATCGATGTGGGGCACGCCCGACTTGAAGAAAGCCAGCTGCAGATCACGCATCTCACCCCAATCGATGACCTCCGTGTAGAGATCCAGCCCCAACTTGTCGACCAGCTTCTCGATGTTGTTGACGGCCTCCTGCGAGTTCCAGCCCGCATCGACGTGAAAGACCAGCGGTCGAAGGCCAAACTCGGTGGCGATGTAGGTCAGATACGAACTGTCGATGCCGCCGCTCATGCCAATGATGCAATCGAACTCCCGGTCCTTGCCGAACGCCTTGATCTGATCGACCAAGGCGCGCAACTCACGTTCACCACGTTCGTCGGGATGCCAGTTGGGTTTTACTTTCTCTTCGAATGTATTGCAGTGATCGCAAACGCCCCGCTCATCAAACGCGATCGCCGAATCCGTGGTGTCCATGACACATCGGGTGCAGATCTGAAGTTTTCTCAAGGGATTGGATTCCATCAGCCAGGACCATTGAAGACTTTCACATGCTTGCGGTACTCGCGATGCGCCTCTCGCGCCATGGTCCACCGAAGCTTGCTGGGCAGGTTCTGCAATGCTCCGTGCCAGTGGTGGGTCACGCTGATCGCGGGCGAGTAGTAGATCTGCTCACCGACACGCTTCAACTGCAGACTGAGAAAGTATTCCTCAGACATCAGGAAGGTCGGCGCCCAGAGTTCACTGAACTGTGCAAAGAACTTCGGCGTGAGTAGATAGCAGGACCCGTGACCCTGGTATATCGGACGGGCCGTCTGCCACTGATCCTCGTCCCCACGTCTGGTTGCACCCGGAAACAGCTTGGCCGCCTTGTAGATCAGCAAGCCAATGTAGTAATTCGAATAGTAGAGATCGTAGAAGATCTCGCGGACGGCACTGATATCGGAGATCACATGCGGGTTCTGGTGCTGACCGTCCAAGGTCACGATATCAGGCGAAACCACTGAATGACTCCGATAGTCAGCCTGCTGGCGTTCCAGTCTGTCGCAGAAATCCGAAGGGAACTCAAGATCGTTATTCCCCACCACCACCCAGTCAATATCTCCATGATGCTGACGCATTGCAGCCAATCCGGCGTTAAGGCCGCGGAAATACCCGATGTTCTCCTTGCACTCAAGTACTTGCACACGCAAATTGTGGTCAACCATTGGCCGCAGTTTCTCAACCTCTTCTTCGCGCGAAGCGTTGTCCACGACCACAATACGGATGTCATGGCCAGCATTTCGCAGCAGACTATCTACCGCTGCAACCGTGTAGGCAGAGTTGTTGAAGTTTGTGCAGACGTAACCAATTTTCATGGCAGAAATTTCTCGCCCCACCCACACACTGACTTTTGGTCGCAAAGCATTTATCTTCGCCCCGCATATTGCGTTTCGATCCATCGCTGGTACGAGCCATCCATGATCGCCCGCCACCAGGGCTCGTTCTTCACGAACCATCGAAACGTCTCGAGCAGCCCGTCTTCGAGACGTGTGCCGGCTTCGAAGCCAAGCTGCGATTGAATCTTTCTGCAATCGATGGCGTAACGGCGATCGTGTCCCGGCCGGTCACGCACGAACGTGATGAGCTGCGCGCTGGATTCCGAGCGCGCCGCCGGAGATTTCGAAAATCGCTCGCGCAGCGTGGCATCGCGCGCAAATTCCGCGTCGGCGATCTTGCACAGCGTGCGAACCAGATCGATGTTGGTCGATTCGGCCCGCCCGCCGACGTTGTAGACCTCGCCAGGCACGCCGCGTTGCAGGATCGTATCAATCGCTGCGCAGTGGTCGCCCACGTGCAACCAGTCGCGGATGTTCATCCCGTCGCCATAGACCGGCACCGGGCGCCCTTCCAGCAGATTGACGATCACGAGCGGAATGAGCTTTTCGGGGAAGTGCAGAGGCCCGTAGTTGTTGGAGCAATTGGACGTGGTGACATCCAGCCCATAGGTGTGGTGATACGAACGAACGAGGTGATCCGAGGCTGCCTTGCTCGCCGAATAGGGCGAATTGGGGGCGTACGGCGTGGTTTCACTGAACGCCGGATCGTCCGGGCCAAGCGATCCGTAGACCTCGTCCGTCGACACGTGATGGAAGCGATGTGCCCGCCGGGCTTCACCTTGCAGCCAGGCCTTGCGTGCGGCAGCCAGCAGGGAATGCGTGCCCACGACATTTGTCTTGATGAATTGGTCCGGCCCGAGGATCGAGCGGTCGACGTGGGATTCAGCAGCGAAGTGCACCAGCGTGTCGATGCCCTCCTCCTGTAAGAGTTTCACCACGAGATCGGTGTCGCAGATGTCGCCGTGAACGAAGCGGAAGGAAGCATTCGCGTGCAGCGACTCGAGGTTCGCGGCATTGCCCGCGTAGGTGAGCGCGTCGAGCACGACGACGCGGTCGCCGGGATGTTTGCGCAGCCAGTGGTGCACGAAGTTGCTACCGATGAAGCCGGCACCGCCGGTGACGAGCAGCTTACGCATTCGAAATCTCTCCGATGACCTGTCGCAGGTTTTGTCGCCAATGCCGCGGCATCAGTCCCAGCTCCGCGCAGGTGGAAGACTTGTCGAGCACGCTGAACTTCGGACGCCGGGCGGGCGTTGGATAGTCAGCCGTGCCGATGGGAATCACGCGCGCGACGACTGTGGTCCTGCCGGCGCTAACCCACTCTTCCGCGATCGCGACGGCAAAATCGTACCAGCTCGCCACCCCGGCATCCGACCAGTGATGAATCCCCGTGACGGACGGTAGTTCGAGGACGGCGCAAATGACTTGTGCGATCGAGAACGCAGCCGTGGGTGTTCCCACCTGGTCCGCGACCACCGACACCGTGTCGCGCTCGCGCATGAGCCGCAACATCGTGCGTACGAAATTCCTGCCGTGCGCATCGTACACCCACGCGGTCCGCAGGATGACCGACCTTGACGGCAATGCTTCACGAACCGCGGTTTCCCCCGCGAGTTTGCTGGCGCCGTACACGCCCAGTGGATTGGTGGGATCCTGCGGCTTGTAAGGCGATGAACTCGTGCCGTCGAACACGAAGTCCGTGGAAAGGTGCACCAGGCGGCTGTCGATTCGCGCCGCCGCACGCGCCAGGTTCGCGGGCCCGGCCTCGTTCGCACGCCACGCGGCATCCGGCTCGCTTTCAGCGCGATCGACGGCCGTGTAGGCCGCGGCATTGACGACAGCATCAGGTCGCAGGGATTCCATGAGGGAATCGACCGCCACTGCGTCTCCGATGTCGAGATCCGAATGGTTCACCGCCGTGACCTGCATCGACTGCGAAGCGGCCGCGAGGAACGCGCGCGCCACCTGCCCGTTCGATCCCGTAAGCAAAACTTTCATGGGAAGGTCGCTGCCGCGGACAGGGTGAGGCCCGCGGCATCTTTCGCGGACAGCAAGGGTGACACTCCAGCAGGCAGCGGCCACTCAATGGCGATGCCGGAATCGTTCCAGAGGATGCAATGCTCATCCGCCTGCACGTAGTAGTTGGTGCACTTGTACAGAAAGTCGGCCGCCTCACTGAGCACCAGGAAGCCATGTGCGAAACCAGGCGGCACCCAGAGCATGTGGTGATTGGCCTCGCTGAGTTCAGCGCCGACCCAGCGCCCGAAGGTCGGGGAACTGCGCCGCAGGTCGACTGCGACATCGAACACGGCACCGCTCACCACGCGCACCAGTTTTCCCTGACTGTTCTTCAGCTGGTAGTGCAGGCCGCGCAGGATGTGCTTGCCGGACCGGCTGTGGTTGTCCTGGACGAAATCCAGGTCGAGCCCCGCCTCAGCGAGCCGCAGACGATTCCACGATTCCAGGAAGAAACCGCGGTGATCGCCGAACACCCTGGGACGGATCAGCAGGACATCGGGGATCGCGAGGGGCTGGATTTCCAAACTAGTGTCTTCCGGAGAGCAACGCGAGCAAGTACTGGCCGTACTCGGTCTGCTTCAGCTTCTGCGCCACCTGCTCGAGTCGCGCGTCGTCGATGAAACCGTTGCGCCACGCGATCTCTTCGGGACAGCAGATCTTGAGGCCCTGCCGCGCCTCGATGGCCTCGACGAACATGGATGCGCGCAGCAGCGACTCGTGGGTACCGGTATCGAGCCACGCCACGCCGCGACCAAGCATTTCCACGCGCAACGTCTTGCGGCGCAGGTATTCGCCGTTGACGTCGGTGATTTCCAGTTCGCCGCGCGCCGAGGGTTTGACGTTTGCCGCGATGTCCAGGACGTCGTTGTCGTAAAAGTAGAGCCCGGTAACGGCGAAATTCGACTTCGGCGCCCTGGGTTTTTCCTCGATTCCAAGCGCCATGCCCGACGCATCAAAATGCACCACGCCATAACGCTCGGGATCCTTGACGTGATAGGCAAACACGGTCGCGCCCGCGGAATGCGCGGCCGAGCGGCGCAGCTGATCCGGCAGCCCGTGTCCGTAGAAGATGTTGTCGCCGAGCGCCAGCGCCACCGGGCTGTTGCCGGCGAACTTGCGGCCGATGATGAATGCTTCTGCGAGGCCGGCTGGCCGGGCCTGCTCGCTGTATTCGAGCGAAATGCCCCACTGGCTGCCGTCGCCGAGCAAGCGCCGGTACTGCGGCAGATCTGCGGGTGTCGAGATGATAAGGATCTCGCGTATGCCCGCGAGCATCAGCGTCGACACCGGGTAGTAGATCATCGGCTTGTCGTACACCGGCAATAGCTGCTTGCTGACTCCGATGGTCACCGGATACAGCCGCGTTCCCATGCCGCCCGCGAGCACAATCCCTTTCATAGAATCGCCTCTAACTAGTATGGATCAGAACGAATTGACAGAGGCAGCCGCGATCGCCAGGTTGTACAGGATTCAGGCGCCGGCTGTGCATGCGGTGATGAACGCAATCACGCAGATAAATTTCCACGAGCCGAAGGCGATGGAGAAGACTTCCCCGAGCGAGATCGAGTCCTCCTCGCGCTGCGGAGGCATCACCAGGACGTAGCCACCCGGCGGCAACTTCGGGTCCGGCTTTCGCGTGTCGTTCATCGAATTTCCTCAGAACGAATTGACCGCGGCGGCCGTGATCGCGAGATTGTAAAGAATCTGCGTGACCGCCTGCCACAGCGGTAGCGCCGGCATGCGCTCGGTGTCGAGCGGCACGACAATCGTGTCGCCCGGTTTCATGGCTAACTGCGCGCTGCGGCGAAACCAGCCGCTGTTCTCGCTGGACACCACACTGCCGTTGGACCGAACCACGTAGATTCGGCCGCGGTCGGCCTTGCGCGTGATGCCGCCACTCATGTCAATGTAGTCGTCACGCGTGAGGTTTTCGCGGTAGAAGTGCGACGTGGAACTCTGGACCTCGCCGATGACCGTCACTTCCTGTTTCAGTTTGGGAATGATGAGTTGATCGCCTTCGCGCAGCACCACATCATCCGTCGAGCCGATGGATGCGGCCATGACGCGATCGACGTCGATGACCAGGCGCCCGACGGCCTTGGTCGACTTGAGCTGGTTTAGCAGCGATTGTCCGACAGTCAACGCCTGACCGGCCGAGCCTTGGTTCGCGGCGGCCGCCTGCAAGGCCGTAGAGGCAAGGTCACTCTGCAAACGTTCCGCGAGGCGATCAAGCTGTTGCTGCTCGCGCTCCAGCAGCTCTTTGCGGGTGAAGATCGAGCCTTCGGGGAAGGCCAGCTTCGTCAGGCCGCCGGCCCGATTGAGTACCGAACGCAGCGTCTCGCCGCGCTGAATCGGGTATGTGCCAGGAAAC
>Ga0307513_10013141_pt1 | contig 10174 bp, 5 predicted proteins | sample 15_EM_MG_FD_202174 | JGI IMG/M metagenome (GOLD analysis project Ga0307513, IMG submission 202174) | Populus trichocarpa ectomycorrhiza microbial communities from riparian zone in the Pacific Northwest, United States - 15_EM | ecosystem: Host-associated > Plants > Roots > Unclassified | place...
GCTATTGTTGCAAAATGTTTTTAATTTTACATGCTAACTTTCCACAACTCAGATAGGAAATTATCTTGCAGGGTGGATTGAGGATTGCTTATCTATTTAAATGTTACATTATTATTATTTTTTATCAAAGGTAAGTAAATATATATCAGATCAAAAAATATACAAGGCTGGAGAACCAGCAGGTTCATATACAATATTTACAAAAGAGGGAACATACTCCCTGAATCTATTAGCTGACAATGGTTAGATGAGGAACCTAATCAAGGACAAAATGTCGAGCCTAACACATAGCACAAAAAATATAAACAACGAGAATGACTAAAACTGCAACCAGAACAAAAAAGAGCTCTTAGCTACAGCACCAAAGCAAGACAAGTAACACAGTCAAAATCCAAAATAATGCACAACAGCCATACAAACAAGCTTGCCCAATCAAAAGACGCCAGTAGCTAAAAAACTATTCATGAAAGTGTAAAATCATGTAGAACAGAACCTGGAATCTGTGAAAAACAAAAGGGACTGGATTGCAAGAATTATCAAAGACTCTCTTGTTTCTCTCTTCCCAAATCAAGTAGATACGAATACCAAGGGAGACTCTTCACATTCTGCTAGCAGTGTTGTTTTTGCCAGAAGAAAGATCACGAATTGCACTATTAATGGTCGACATTCTTTTATGCAGATGAAGCCAAGATTTTATCATCCTCCAAAGAAGAGAGGTCTATGAACAGCTGAAAAATAGATGATTGTGGGACTCTTCATCAACCCGACAGAAAACACACAAAGAGTCGAGTTGCAGGAAGCGAAGCCTGTCACAAGTTCGCAGCTTGCCCACAACCGCCAACCATAAAATGAAGTTATATCTGGGCATAGACCAAGATTCTCAGACCACCTTAGCCCAAGGAACCGGATACGCAGGAATTCATAGGATTGGGCAGTGAAAGAAAGTTCACCACGGCCCCAAGTGGACATTAAAGCAATTGCTTGATGGTGGATGCCACAGGTTGCAACTATCTTATCCTTAAGGGAAATAATAGCCTTCCATAATGGCGAAGAAGTTCGCTGAGTTATGGATGTGCTTATTAAAGGGAACTTAGTGATATTTTTGTTATTTTTAGGCTTTGTGGATTTTTTACTTGTTATTTCAAATATAATGATAGTTTTTTAAATAAATATTTTTTTTATTTTTTTCTAGCACCGACTCCTGAGAATGTAAAGTGTTACTCGCCTTCAAAGTTTAGATTATATAAAGTGTAATATTCACAAAATTACTTGCAAAGTTTAAAAAAAAAAATCAAGCCAAAGAATACGGAGAGTAATTTATCCAAATCATAATTATTAAACCCCACTTGAGGTCAATTCAAGACAAGGTCAAGGTTACAGGTCAGGTGAATTAATCTAGGTTTACTTAGGTTAATTTTAAAAATAAAAATAAAAAGAATATTGTTTTGAATTTTTTTTTAAAGTTAATAGGTTTTTATCGAGTCATGTATTAACTTAGGTTTTTAATTAAATCACACCAAATCAACCCTTTATTTATTATGAAACTTAGATCGGGCTAGATTCTAGATAAATCTACCAAGTTAAACCGATTCTAATGTCCTGTTAAAATGAAGCTTTCAAAAGCCTAGGTCATAGACGTGTCATCAATTCTAAGTCGAAGAAATGACATTGCGGTATTGTAGTTTATGTTAGTGAGTGTGACATCTTCAAATTGGAAAGGAATATAGAATAAGAAAATCCCAATTCTCCACGGTTTGGTTTTAAGTGTTATGTTTTGTAGACAACCCTTTGACACACTAAACTTATATGATGTATAATGAAGACTAGTTTATTGCACATGTTATCGCTGTTGCTTAGACTAAAAATTCTCAGAATATAAAAAAGATAATATCTAGATTATTATAATTTTTTTAGTATGGAATATTTTAAATTTAGAAAATTCTGACCCGACTTTTTACTTAGCTATATTTTAAATTAAATTATGAAAGAGTTGTCATGACCTTGTTGACTATACAGGTTCAATGAAAAAAAATCAAAGAAAAAAAAAAGAAATAAGCGAAGTTCACCCTTGTCAATCTGCCAAATTTATAATCCGGGTTATAGACTTTACTGGGTTGAATTTGATTTTTATTTTATTATATAATAAAAAATACAAAAATTAATTTATAATCAATTCAATACTATAAGATAAAATCTAACATTAAATGATGGAATAAAAAAACAAAAGAAAAATGAGAAGAAAAAAACCAAATGATCAATTAAAAAAATCATGGCCTGGTACACAAAAGCCCAGGTATGTTGACTTGGCTTGTGTATCTGGGCTGCCTGGACTTGTATTTTTTTTCTTACGAACAAACTGCCTTTTTGTTTTTTTAAAAAATTTCATAGATGACAAGACATATGTCACAATACAAAAAGTGTTTGCCCCTCGACACGCAAACCCACAACCTTTGACTAAAAGGTACCACACATTACAAAAAAATAAAATTAAAAGGACTCAACATTTCATTGTGTATACACTCATATTTTAATGTGTATTCACACAATGAAATTAATATTTTATCTTTGAAAGAAAAATTTATTTAACTTGTCCTTAGAGGCAGGAAGGTTTTTTTCATGGGACCCATTATTTATTACAAAAATAAACAGGTTTAAACGGTATTTTTACATCTTTGTTGCAAATGTAATTAATAAATTACTCTTAAAAGAAAAAAAACATTCTTCATTAGTCAAGAGGCTTTTTAGGTTTTTTAATTTTTTGTATAGTACAATGACTTAAATGCCCCTCAAAATTAAACTTTCTTGGCTTTGAACTCAAGGGAACTTTCATCATTTTCTTCTAGTTTTTTTTGTTATTCTGGTTATTGGATCTTTTAATATATAAAAAAGTTTAATTTAAATAAAAAGTTGGCTAGCATATGTCTAGCACGTGCCAACAAATAGGCGTCGTTCTTGCTCTTCGGGTGGTGAGTATGGCACTGTAAAAACTCTGAATGCCACCTCTAGAAGCGACATTCGATGCGCTTTGCCTCCCCTGTCATGGTGGTTGGATATGTGCCACCAGAAGATCAGTGGTTGAGCTTCGAACACCTGTTTTTTCTTACCTTTCTCTTTCCTCTCTCCTCCATAGAAAAATGTGTTGCCCGTTGTCAAAAAACAAAAATTGTTATTTATTTATTGAATCAAATTAAGTTTTCATTCTTTTAATTTCAATGCATTTGGTCTTGAATCTTGTATTGAATTATTATTTTTTTCAATCTCATCTCTTGACATTTGATCTTTATATCAAATTTAGTCTTTATTCTTTCTATTATTGTTTTTACCTTTTCTTAATTTTTTTTAATTTCATCTCTTGTGATTTATTTGATTTTCTTTTTGTATCAAATTTGATCCCCATTCTTTTCAAATCTAAAATGTTTTTCTTTTTGATCCCTTTTTTAATTTATTTTTTCAATTTTTATCCCTAATTATTTTGATTGGTTGGGAATGACATTATCATTTTTTAGGGTTTGTCTTTTATGTTGTAATCTAGCCTCATGATCCGTGTCACAAGTTTTGAAAAAAAAATTTAATTTTTTTTAAAATTATTTTTTAATTCCATTATTTATCATTGGGTTCGTTGAAATTAGTAATCGTTATTTTTTGAATTTTTTTTTCTATGGAGTTATCCCTATGTCATGTCTACTTTAAAAAAAAGCTATGAGTCTTTAATACTTCAATTTAAAAAAAATACCTGAAATGTTTTATTCAAGTTTAGTATTTTTCCATCTACAAAAATAAATAAATATTTTTAATATTTTTAAATTTATAACGACATATTTTAGAGGTTCTTAGTCTTTATAAATTTTCATTGTTTTTCAATATACAGGAAATTTATAACAATGTAAAAGATTTTCTTTTTCATATTTTCATATTTATTCAATATCATTATGTAATTTTTCTTACAAATTTAATATAAAGATTTTTTTATTTAATAATATAATTCTTTCGTGATAATTTTTAATTTGAATAAAATAAAATTAATTTTCTATAATTAGATTATCACAGTGAAGTTATGGCTTTGATTTTTTATAAAAAAAAATAATTGTAATCTTGATATATTTTCAATCTTAACAAATAAAAATGTTTTTCAATTTATTATTGGAAAGGAAAAAGAAATAGAAAAAACATTTTGTTCTAAGCACTCCAACACACATGAGATTAGCCTGTCTTGTCAGGGGTGAAAGGCGACATGTCAATGATCGTTCAGAGATGGCAGGTCGTGCCGACACCTTGTGCAACGAACACCATCTTCTAGGCGAGCGATATCCGCCTCACATCCGGTGGATCTTGCCCGTTAATTTTTGGAAGCCTCGCCTCCGGGAGAGGCGCACGAACTCCAGTAAAGTATCTCTTTTGAGTTCGCATCTTGCTGCTAGGGAATTTGTAGTAAGAATAGTGCTGAAAATCTGTCAGCTTATTGATGTCAACCGATTCAAGGAACAAAGAAACATAGATATTTGATAACCTTGATTTGAAACTCGTTTTCAATTATATATTTAATCTTGTAACATAGCACAACTACAGTCTTCATCGTTTTCCAGTTCCTGGATTACTAATTCCATCATCTTCTTATACATAGGCATGTAATGATCATTGATCATCGTTCTTGAAAGTCGTATCTTACTGTACAGTTCTCTAGGAGTCTCATATAAACCTATATGTTCTTCCGTCGGTCCATCGAGTTCTAAGTTGGTTGTATCTGAGGAAGATATGGAAATGACATGCATGATTCTGCCAGGAGGATATAACAGTTGGCTCTCTGACAGGTCCTCTGAAGTGATGGGATTTTTTGCTTCAGCTGCATTGGCGAGAACGTTCTCCTCTTCAATAATTTCTTTTGCTGCAGCAGCTTCTTCCTCCTGTGCTTGGATATCAACTTCGCTATCTTGCCTTTGAAGCTCCCTCTCCAGTTCATACCACAATTGACCTTCAGTAACCTCCTCTATGACTGATGAAGCTATGACTCCATTGTCGGATAAAAGTGGCTCATCTTCCTCGGTATCATCATGACCTGAACCACTGCTTGAACTACTCTCAAGTTTGATCTGCACTGAGTCTTTTGTCTGGACTTCAGTCGCAAGAGCTTCAGAGTTTCCAGATACTAGAGTCCCTTCAGGCAAATCCTCTGAATTAGAATTTATTGTTGGGCCCACAGAACGTCGACGTGGCCCTATACACGACCATGATGTCAGGGATGAGCGTGTTCTGACGACAGCTTGGGCAACGTCTTGTGCTCGCTTCATCACAACCTACATTAAACAATTCTCAAATTTAGAAAACCCCATTTTATTCCTGAATCAATTAGAAGACATGATGTGAGGTATGAAGGTAGAGAAAAATTTCACCCAAATTCCAGTGTTTTTACTAGTTCCAAATTAAAAGAAATAATGAGGGGCTTGACTACAAGTCTCTAGACCATAAATTCACAAGCACATGTATGTTACCTTGGTGCTTCTGGAGACGGGTAGCAGAAGTGCACCTGCACCAGCGACCCTGGCTTTCGCACTAGCTATGGATGGTAGACGAGATCCCAGTGCAGTGGCAGAGCGATAAACAACATTTAGGACTCTGGTATGCTCAACCTGATCCCTCAAATCATTTAGCCACGAAGATGCTGTGACCTGGATGACAAACATTTAAAAGTTAGGAGTTTGGCAGTGGATGGTAGAGAATGAACATGATATTCGACTCAGGAGCAAATTTCAGAACCTCAGAGCGAAGATCATCAACAGAGGCAGCAGAAAATGTAGGCACCAGATCGGATCCATTGATGACAGTGGTAATGAAATGCTTGCCTGATTCAGCTAAATCCCATGTCATACATGCAGCTGCAAATAAAGTAATGAAAGGCATTTAGAGGAGCATATCAATATAACCCTGAGTTATACACTTCTTCAACCAAATAAGACATTCCATTAGAATCACAATTAAAAGAGTATTTCACAAGTAACAAAAACAAAATCCAAAGGTTGATCCTAATAACAGAATATTGCATCTATTGCACAGAATCTCTTTTTTCAGAAATTAATAGTGGTATGCAAATGCAAAAGGCAAGCATTACAAGTATACAATCCAGTACAAATGGTACCACATAAATTTCAAAACAAAATGAAAGATCACGAGGAGTCAGAATTACATGCCTGGGGCAAATGTGACACAGGTGCTAGAAGAGAACTCCTTTTGTTCTCGAAGAATGTATGTTAATAATGCTGCAGTACCACCACCAAGTGAATGCCCAACAATCTGTAAATGATAACCAAACAATTAGAGCATGGTTCAAAGACAGGTAGACTTTATCAAATGAAGTTACCTCATATTAGCATCTTACACTAATACCATGTTAGAGTATACCTGAGACAGAAATATGAGTAAGATGAATTCATACCAAAGGTATATTCAATTACCTTAATTTTGTGGTCAGGATATTCACCAAGTGCTTTAAGCAGGCAAGGGGAGATCAGTTTGGCAATCCAACGAGCTGCAGCAACCATTCCACAGTGTGCATATCCTAAAACTAAATTACTAACCCCACCATCATGTAAAACTGAATGGTGAAAAGGGACCACTGCACCAGTTGCTGCTGTTAGTGTATCTTTGATGCTATGAGTACCACGAATCAGTAGAAGGAAATATTTTGACCTTCTATCATGTATAATTGTGAAAGCAGGCTTCAGAAGCTGCATCCAAACTTGTGGAAATTAGAGGAATACTCATTTAACATTTCAAACAAAAATAAAGCAGAATGTAGGATCCTAAAGAGATTGCAGTACAAGGGAGGACCATTATCTAAACAAGTTCTTCCAGGATATACTGTGACACTGGGAAAAAAGTTTCAAGCACATGTTGATGCTTAAAATTGAGTTGAACATGGTAAAAGAATCTTAGATAAATTTAGTGCCATGACCTCTCAGGAACAGGTAAATCTAAGAGAAGTGTACAGGTAAAAGGTAGCAGTCTTGCATTTTCAGCTATATCTAGTTCTGGCTGTAATCCAGCTTGTCTCCTAATTGGAGCAAGCCAAATACTAGTGTACCTTTCTATTTCTTTCCTTTCCAAAGGTAATTGCTATAAACAGTAAAACATGGTGCTTAAAGTCAGCTATTTGTTTCCTGACTCTGTGAATTTATTTCCACAAGGGGCATCATGAAAGGAATCTTCTTCATGGTGAAAAAGTAAGATCTTACACATGTAAAGGAATCTTCTTCATGGTGAAAAATGAAGATCTTTCACATGTAAAAGAAACTGCAGCATATGCACACCATTTTAGAAAGAACAGCCAGAATTTGAAATGCAGCAATAGCTACTTAAAATCGATAACCACCCATAATACAGGCTAAACTATATCTAAAGAAAGGAAAAGAAACCGAGATGTAAAACCCTAAGTAAAAGAAGTTCACAGCTTTACATGACATTTAAATAAAGAAATCAAAGCAAACCCCAACAAATTGCATTACAGATGGTCACTAACCCCTGCTTTTGGCTTCTGAATAAGAACATCCTCCTGAGAGAATCCAGCCAACTCTAAGAAAACTGGGAATGGCTTCTTCGAAAAATACATGCAAAGGGTCAACAATCTCAATAGATCATACATCTCTGCTATGATTTCCGGGCCTTTCAACTGTACAGAATCACTACCAGCATATACACTTGCAACTTGCAAATTACCCTACACAAAAGATCATCAATTAAACACATTAACCAAACCCCAAAAGCCTAAGACAAGATTAAAACAAATCAAAGTTTCACATTAAGGAATTTCATCTGCATCCAGTGCTGCTGCATTATTTCCCTCAATATACAAATTTCAACAAATAAATAACTAATTACACTTGATCTTAGACAAAAGGCCAAGCAATGTATAAATAACTAATTACAGCAGCAACCAAAACACTAATTAACTCCTTTTCTCCTCACTAACCAGCAACTACATAACGAGTTAACTCTAAATTCTTGCACAAAAAGGTAAAATATAACTCAACACACCGAAAATCCTAGAAATTAACACAATATGAAAAAGACAACAACTTTTCGTTCCCCTAAGCAAGCACTGAATGTAGTTGAAAAGCAAAAAATAACTGAAATGGACCGCACATTTTCAACAAAATACATACTAATTAGCAATTATCTCTTTTGTCTCTTCACCAACAAAAGATTACACGAGTAAATTACCTGAAAGCATAAAAACATCTTAAACTTCACACACTCAATCAAAAAGACTCAAACTTTAAAGCAAAACCCAAATATAACACAACCCCATATAAATCGAAACAAAAACACTCCTTTTTATATACATAGATAGATAGATAGTTAGATAGATAGATACCTGTCTTCTTAAGAGATAATTGATGCCAAAAGCCAAGTCACCAATGGGCCATTTTCCTAAAGTCTCAGAGTAAGTGAACTTAAGCGTCTCTGATAATGTTGATATTGTTTCCAGCCAAGTGGCAGGCGCTTGTACCAGTCTTCTGGGGATCCTCCTCCCCGACCTCGATTTCGATAAATCACCGCCCTTCGCTGCCGCTAGTCTCCGGATTAATATGTAATACAGCAGCAGCGCTGCTCCCGCTGCCGTCGCCATAGTCGCAGCCGCCATGAGTTAAAGAATCTCAAGTCTTGGAGATCATAAAAATGGGTTTTCTGTTTTGAGGCGCAACAGATTTTCCAGGTATAAGTAAAAGAGGATTTAGGAGGAAGATTGATAGATTTGAAGTCAGACAAGTTTGTGAAGAAAGAAAACCAAGTGTCTGTCAGATGTTGAAACAGAAAGATGAAGATTGTATACTGTCATAAAGATTAGGTGTTAAATTACTATTATCTGGTTAGAGGTGGGTTCTGCATTATTTCTTTCTTTTTTTATTGTTATTAAATTATATAAATTCAGGTAATTAACCCGTCAAAATTTATTTTGACTTTTTTAAAAATTCAAAAATATATTAATTTAAGTTTTAAAAAAATAAAATAATATTATTTAAATTAACTTAGATTAACACATTCAACTCATAATTCTAATTTGGTTTAATAATTTTATCTCTTAATTTTACACCAACACTAAATCCATTTCTCCTATCCTATTAAAATAAAAACTCAATTATGATAAGTAACCAATATTGGGTACAAGAAAAATTACAAACTCATTAATTTTAAAGAATTAAAAAAAAAAGAGTTATAGTGCAAATTTTCCATATTTTTTAGTCTTATTTGAATTATCCCAAAAAAGTTTGGATTAATTATTATTTTTTGAGATTTAAAAAAAACATTATTCAAATTGATTTGGGTAATTTCATATTATTTTTTTAATAATAATCACCTTTGGTTGAATTGTAACATGATTTCTGTTAGTTTCTTTAAGATTATGTCATTTGTAAATTTATTGCATCTGATTTTTTTAATCTAATTAACAAGTATATAAATTAAACTCAAAAAACCAACGGATTATTAAGTATATAAATTAAATTATCTAAACAATTTTAATTTGGTTTCAAGTATTTATTTATCGATATTATAAAAAAATAAAAAAATGTATCATTTAGTTTTGCATGTTCAAGGAAATCTCCTCTAGCCATTAGGTATTTTGACACTAGTTTTGTTTTGTTTTGTTTTGATTCTTAAGATAATGATAAGCATAAAAATCATATAGGTCCAAAATTAAAGAATTTATTGTGATTACATTAAGTAGAATGATAATGCAAAAGTTTTTTTTGTTTTTTTTTTCAAAGCTCTGAATAAAAAAGGGTAATTAATTTACATTTTTTAGGATTTGTTTACCTTCACCAATAACACCAGATTCATTTTAATTTTAATTTTAAATTTTTAATGATGATTTATGTATCTTTTAGAATGTAAAATTATTATTTTTAGTGTGTTTGAGAGTGTGGTTGCGGTTGTTTTTTAAAATATTTTTTACTTGAAAAAATATTAAAATAATATTTTTTTTTATTTTAAAAAAAATTATTTTTAACATCAGCGCATCAATATGATCTGAAAATACTAAAAAAATATTTTTTAAAAAAAATATTTTTAAAACACAAAAATAAATAAAGGCATAAATAACTTGAGTAAATGATAAGAGGGCATTTGGCATAGTTATTAAACCTGGACCGGCCCGGCGGGTCGATCCGGGGGCTGGACCGGT
>Ga0307513_10013143_pt1 | contig 10174 bp, 8 predicted proteins | sample 15_EM_MG_FD_202174 | JGI IMG/M metagenome (GOLD analysis project Ga0307513, IMG submission 202174) | Populus trichocarpa ectomycorrhiza microbial communities from riparian zone in the Pacific Northwest, United States - 15_EM | ecosystem: Host-associated > Plants > Roots > Unclassified | place...
TCATCGTGCCGGAGCCGACCGACTCCTCCACCAGATAGCCGACGATCCGCGCGGCGATCCCGTCGTACCGCTCGTGGAGGGTGTCGGCGATCGTGTCCCACGGCCCGATCACGGCGAAGTGCTCGAGCATCTCGTCGGTGATCGTGTCGCGCATCCCGTCGATGTCGCCGGCCTTGAGCAGCTCGTTGAGCCGCGCCGACGTGCCCTCGAAGCCGAGGTCGTCGAACTGGAACGCGTAGTTCTTCGTCGACCCGTAGAACGCGATCTGCTCGCGGGCGCGGCGCACGAGCGGTGCGCGCTCCGCCTCCGTGTCGCCGGGGATCACGAACACCGGCACGATCAGGTCGACGTCGGCGGGGGAGCGACCGGCGCTCGCGGCGCCCTCGGCGACCGCGGGCAGCAGCCGTTCGCGCAGGTAGTGCACCGAATGCAGGGGATGGACATGCACGCCGTCGGCCTCGGCGCCGGCCATGCGGCACATCCACGGGCCGACCGCGGAGATGTCGACCTTGATGTCGGGGTGCTCGTGCCGGGGCGGGGACCAGCCGTGCGGCAACAGCGTGAGCCGGTAGTACTCGCCCTCGTAGGCGAGCTTCTCCCGCCCGGCGAACGCCGCGAAGCAGGCCCGCACCGCGCGGACGTAGTCGCGCAGCCGCGGGCCCGGCGGATCGAACTCGGCCCCGTACCGCCGTTCGACGTGTGCCCGCACCTGGGTCCCCAGGCCGAGCCGGAACCGGCCGCCGGTGTTGCCGGCCAGCTCCCACGCCGTCGCGGCGCTGATCATCGGGCTGCGCGGGAACGCCACCGCGATACCGGTGGCGTAGTGCAGCTCGGGTGCCGCGGTCGCGGCCGCAGCGATGCCCATCCACGGGGTCGTGCTGGTCTCGGTGAAGACCATCCCGGACAGGCCCGACGCCTGCGCCGACCGCGCCAGCTCGGCCGTGTGTGCCCAGCTGCCCGGGCCGGTCATGAGATCGAACTCCACGTGCGGACGGTATCCCGGTTCGTCAGCGCGTGCGGAAGGTGCGCAGCAGGTACTCCTTGCGGTCGAGCGGGTTGCCGTCGGTGCGGGGCCGGGTCGGCGGGGTGCCGCTGACGGGCCGGTGCCCGCTCCATCGCGACGTGAGCGTGCCGAGGCCGTGCGTCGCGCCGGGCAACGCCTGCCCGAGCCCGCGCAGCTCGGCAGCCGGCACTGCGGCCCGCACGAGCGTCGGAATGCCGTCGCCCGGCACGATCTCCTCCGGGGCGCCGCGCGCCGCCGCGACGGCCGACAACACCTCGGGCACCGCGTCCGCCGGCACCTCCAGCTCCACGTCGTGCACCGGCTCCAGCACCTGAGTGCCGGCCTCGGCCAGCGCGGCCATCAGCACCAGCGGGGTGAGCCCGCGGAAGTCGCCTGCGGTGCTCCCCACGCTGGAGTAGCCGGTGCGGGTCAGCGTGACGAGCACGTCGAACACCGGCCAGCCGGCGAGTCCCTGCTGCAGACACGTGTGCACGGTCTCCTCAATCGCGACGTGGAACGCCAGCGGCAGCGAGCCCAGTTCGACCGCGAGCCGGAACTGCACGCCCGACCCCGGCGCGCCCGGCTCGACGCGCAGCCCGATCGTCGCGATGAACCAGCCGGGACCGTCGGTGCCGATCTCGTTGCCCATCTCCGACAGCGCCTCGCCGGTGCCGGTGACCCGTTCCGCGAGCAGCACCCGTGGCGGCGCGAACCGCGCCTCGACGCCGTAGGTCTCCAGCAGGGTGTCGTGCAGCACCTCCTGCTGCACCTCGCCGTAGAGCGCCACGGAGGCAACCCCCGTGTCGGGATCGCGGCGCACCCCGATCAGCGGATCGTGGTCGGCCAGCTCCAGCAACGCGGTGTGCAGCCGAGCGCCGTCGACGGGACGGACCGGCGTCACCTCGGTCTCCAGGCTGGGCGGCGCGAACAGCGCTGCCCAGCGGCCCGTCGATGCCGGGTGCTCGCCCAACCGGTCGCCGATCCGGGCCGACGCCAGGCCGCGGACCAGCGCGAGATCGCCCGCGACCGCCGGTCCGGCGACGGGTTCGGCGCCATGCGTGTAGACCGCGACACCGGTCACCCGGTCACCGCCGAGGACGCTGCGCGGCACGAGCGTGCCCGACCGGACCCGCACCTGTGCGAGCTTCTCCCCGCCGCGGCCACGGCTCATCGCGAACACGGTGGCGTCGAGGGGGCCGTCCGGGTCGCCGGACGAGCGTGGGAGGAAGCGCAACACCGCGTCCACCAGTGCCTCGATGCCCGCGCCCGTCGCCGCCGAGCCGAACAGCACCGGATGCACGCGGGCCGCGGTGCTCGCCCGGGCCAGCGCCGCGCCCAGCTCAGCGACGGGCTGTGGGGTGTCGTCGACCCAACGGGCGAGCACGGCGTCGTCGTGCGCGGCGAGCGCCTCGACGACGGCGGGTGCGGTGAGCGGCACCGGGATCGCGACGGCATCGCGCGTGCCGACGCCGTCGACGTCGGTCAGGACCACGAGGTCGTCGCCTACCAGCCGGCGCAGCTCGGCCACCAGCTCGGCGGTGCGGGCGCCCCGCCGGTCGATCTTGTTGACGAACACGATCGTCGGCATGCGGAGCCTACGCAGCGTGCGCATGATCAACCGGGTCTGCGGCTGCACGCCCTCGACAGCGGAGACGACGAGCACCACCCCGTCGAGCACGGCGAGGGCCCGCTCCACCTCCGCGACGAAGTCGGGGTGGCCCGGCGTGTCGACGACGTGCACCCGCACGCCCGAGAGGGGCAGTGCGACGACGGCCGACCGGATCGTGATGCCGCGACGGCGTTCCTGGTCGAGGGTGTCGGTCTGGGTGTCACCACCGTCGACGCTGCCGAGGCGGTGGAGCACGCCTGCGTGGTGCAGAAGGCGCTCGGTGAGGCTGGTCTTACCGGCGTCGACGTGGGCGAGGATCCCGATCGTGACGCGCGCGGAGGGTGTGGGCAAGGAAGGTTCCCGGGAGTGTGGGGGTGCTGGACACCTGGGTCACTCGGGAACGCACTCGCATGCCGGCTCTCCTTGGACGCGGACGGGACGCAGACCACGGTAGGACCGCGCGCCAGTGATTTAGAGGCGGTAGGCCGCCAGGAAGACCTCGACGGCGCGGTCGGCCGTGCGTCGCACGCTCGCCTCGTCCGGCGCCGCGACGTCGACGATCAGCATCCCGCGATCGATGGCCGGCCCGACGACGAGGAACGCGAAGTGCTGTGCCGCCTCGTGGGCCGCCTCCGCCGGATCCTGCACGCGCAGCACCCCGCGCGCGCCCAGCCGGGCGAACAGCTCGGCGAAGGCCGCCATGACCAGCGCGGGAGCCCGTTCGTGATAGGTGGCAGCGAGCTCGGGGAAGCGGGTGGCCTCGCCGATGACGAGCCGGCGCAGGGCGAGCACTGGCGGGGCGGCGGTGGTGGCCAGGTACCGGCGGGCGAGCGTGCGCAGGGCGTCGGGGACCTCGGCGTCGGGCACGTCGTCGAGGGAGGCGGGCAGCGCCGCGGCGAAGGTCTCGGCGGTGGCGGTGGCGCCGAGCACGATCTGCCGGAAGAGCGCCTCCTTGTCGCCGAACTGGTTGTAGACCGTCTGCTTGGACGCCGAGGCGTCGGCGGCGATCTGGTCGATGCGGGTGGCGTCGTAGCCCTGCCGGAGGAAGCGGTGGGTGGCCGCTTCGACGATCGCGGCCCGCTTGCGGTCGGTCGCGGTCGGGGCGGCCACGCCGTCGATGCGCACGATGACGCCCTCGTTCATGGATTTCACGGTACTCCGATGAGTACGCCTGGTTCCATGAGTCTGTACTGGTGAGTCCAACCGAACCGAAGGAGCTCGCCATGACCAGGACCTGCGACCCCCAGACCTCCGTCACCCGCTCACTGCTCGGGTACGGCGTGCTGGCCGGCCCCTTCTACCTCGTCGTCGGCCTCGCCCAGGCGCTCACGCGCGACGGCTACGAGATCGCCCGCCACGACCTGAGCCTGCTGGCCAATGGCCCGCTGGGCTGGATCCAGATCGCCAACCTCGTCCTCTCCGGCCTCATGACGATCGCCGCGGCGCTCGGTATGCGGCGTGCGGGGGCCGGTGGGACATGGGGACCGCGCCTGGTCGCCGGCTACGGCGTCGGGCTGGTGCTGGCCGGCGCGTTCGTCGCGGATCCGATGAACGGCTTCCCGCTCGGCACCCCCGACGGCCCGCCCCTCGAGCCCACGTGGCACGGGTTCGGTCACCTGATCGCCGGCGCGCTGGGCTTCCTGGCTCTCATCGCGGGTTGCCTGGTGTTCGCGCGCTGGTTCGCCAGGCAGGGCCGCACCGGATGGGCGGTCTACTCCGCGGCGTCGGGCGTGCTGTTCCTGGCGGCGTTCGCCGGCATCGCGTCGGGCTCGCAGAGCGCGGCTGTGGTGCTCGGCTTCTGGGCCGGCGTGATCATCGCCTGGGCGTGGCTGGCGGCGGTGTCGGTGCACCTGTATCGCACGGCCTGACCGTTCACGCGGTGCGCGCGGCGAACCGCACGCCGTACGCGAGCACCTCGACGCCTGCTCAGGTCGTCGGTGACGGGGCGGTCGGCAAGCAGAGTCGATGCCATCGAGTTCGTCCCACGCGGTTGGTGAGGGGAGCCTAACCAACACGACGGCCGCGCGGCAGGTGGCCGCGCGGCCGTCGGGTGGTGGGAGCGGTGGCTCACCGGATCAGTCGCTGGGGGTGATCTCGCCCATCTCGACCCAGGCGTCGCCGGGCAGGTCCTGGTAGTTCAGCGACGGCTTCTTCGTGACCCACTTGCCCATGTCGACGAAGAACTGCTGCGCGTGCGCGGTCTTGACGTGCTCGCCGCCGGCGTCGCCGTCGCGGAACACCTCGATGATCGCGTACTCGAGCGGGTCGGTGCCGTTCTGGTAGTAGTCGAACGAGATGTTGCCCGGTTCGCTGCGCACGTTGGCGGTGTACTCGGCGATCCCCGCCAACCAAGCGTCGTGCCTGTCGGGTCTGATCGTTGCCTGGATGACGATGAGGATCACGGGTTGACCTCCGCGAGGTGGACGGCACTGGCGTTGGCAGTGTTCCACGGTGGTCGCGCGTGTGGGATCTCAGAACGCGACACCGCGATCGGCGATCACCCCGTCGGGCCGCACCAGTGCGCCGGCCCCGCCGTAGACCCGCTGCCAGCGCTCGCGGTGCTCGGGTGTGATCAACTCGAACGGTTGGCCGCCGATGGCCGTCGACGCGTCGGGTCGACCAGGTCGAGGGTGCTGCTCCCGTCGGAGAGGGCGACGTGCGCGGCCCGCGTGCCCGACGACGAGGACATCCGCATCGGTGCTCACGTCGGCCGCCAGGGGTTCCGCCCGCCGGCCGTGGGCGGTGCCGGCAGGTCACCGGCGAGGCGCTCGACCAGCGTCTCGAGCCGGTCGGCGAACGTCGTGATCTCCGCGTCCGTCCAGTCGGCGAGGTGCTCGGCGAAGCGCGAGGCGAGGTCGGTGCGGAAGCGGGTGATCGCGGCCTGCCCGTCCGCCGTCAGCGCGATGACGTACGAGCGCCCGTCGGCGGCGTCGCCCTCCCGGCGCACCAGCCCGGCGGTGACCAGCTCGGTGACGGCGCGGGTGATCGACTGCGGCGGGACGTCGAGCTCGGCCGCGGCGGCGGTGGGCCGGACCGGTGCCGCGGCGGCGTGATTGAGCACGCCGATCGACACCGGCCCGAACGGGTCGGCGCCCGCGGCACGGCGTTGGATCTGCGCGGCCCGGTGGAGGCCGCGGACGATCCGCCAGATCGACCTATTTCGTTCCAAGCAGGAACTACCCGCCCTGCAGAGGGCTGCTCTGGGCCGTTGCGGTCGCTAAGGTCCACCTCGCCCCGTTCGGTGCTGCTCGCAGGAGGAACGACCGTGTCTCCGCGCAATCCCCAGACCATCGCGTACCCGTCGCCCGCCTCCCGCCCCCGCCGCCGCGACTCCGAACCGCTCCTCCCGCACGTGATCGTGCTGTTCGGGGCCACCGGCGACCTGGCCAAGCGCAAGCTGCTCCCGGGTCTGGCCTACCTCTCGGAGTCCGCGCTCGCGCCGGACGTGCGCATCGTCGGCACCGCGATGGAGGACATGACCACCGAGGCGTTCCGCGCACTCGCCAAGGACGCGATGCACAACTTCGGCGTCCACAAGCTCGACGACGAGGCGTGGGGCCGGTTCTGCGAGCGCCTCAGCTACGTCGGCACCGGCGCCGGCCCGGACGGGCTGGCGGCCGCCGTCGCCGATGCCGAGGAGAAGCTCGGCGAGAACGCGCGCAGGCTGCACTACCTGTCCGTGCCCCCGAAGGCCGCCCAGGCGGTGATCACGATGCTGCGCGACGCGAAGCTCGTCGAGCGCTCCCGTGTGGTGATGGAGAAGCCGTTCGGGCACGACCTGCGCAGCGCGATCGAGCTCAACGACTACGTGCACGAGGTCTTCGACGAGACGCAGGTCTTCCGCATCGACCACTTCCTCGGCAAGGAGGCGGCGCAGAACATCCTCGCGTTCCGCTTCGCCAACGGCCTGTTCGAGCCGATCTGGAACCGCAACTTCATCGACCACATCCAGATCGACATCCCCGAGCAGCTGGGGCTCGACCAGCGCGCCAACTTCTACGAGTCCACGGGCGCGTACAAGGACATGGTCGTCACCCACCTCATGCAGGTGATGGCGTTCGTGGCCATGGAGCCGCCGACGGCACTGGAACCGCGGGCCATCAGCGAGGAGAAGAACAAGGTCTTCCGCTCGATGCTGCCGATCCACCCGCACGACGTCGTGCGCGGCCAGTACGGCGGCTACCGCGACGAGCAGGGCGTCGCGCACGACTCCGACACCGAGACGTTCATCGCGCTGAAGGTGGGCCTGGACAACTGGCGCTGGGCAGGCGTGCCGTTCTACCTGCGCACCGGCAAGAAGATGGCCGAGGGCCAGCGGATCATCTCGATCGCGTTCAAGGAGGCCCCGCGGACGATGTTCCCGCAGGGCTCCGGGGTGGGGGAGTCCGGACCTGATCACCTCACGTTCGATCTCGCCGACTCGTCGCGGGTGTCGCTGTCGTTCTACGGCAAGCGGCCCGGGCCCGGCATGCGGCTGGAGAAGCTGTCGATGCAGTTCTCCACGCAGGAGACCGCCACGGCCAAGGACGTGCTGGAGGCCTACGAGCGGCTGATCCTCGACGCCATGCGCGGCGACCACACCCTGTTCACCACGGCCGACGGCATCGAATCGCTGTGGGAGCGGTCGCAGCCGCTGCTGGAGGACCCACCCGTCGTCAAGCCGTATCCGCCGGGCACCTGGGGGCCGAACGCGATCCACCAGCTCATCGCGCCGAACGCGTGGCGGCTGCCGTTCGAGCGGGCGTGGCGGGAGAAGAAGTAGCTATCTGCATTTCTTGTCGCGCCTGCGGCGCGCTGTGCTTGTTGGGTCGCGCCTGCGGCGCTCCGCGGGCGCGAGCACCGGAGGAGCAACTCAGCGACTCACCGGGGCGCTGCGCGCCTCCCCCGCAACTCAGCGACGGGCCACGAGCGTCGAGTGTTGCAGGGTTCTGCTCTGTTTGATTGTCACGCCGGGGTTGCGGGGCGGGACGTCACGAGGCGCCGATGACCTGGAAGTCGGTGCCGACGAAGATGTGGTGCGGCCAGTTCGCGCCGACGTAGTGGACGTTGTAGGCCCCGGACGGCAGCTGGGCGACCCGGTCGACGACACCGCCCGGGTAGGCGGCCAGCGCGGCCTGCGTCACCTGGTTGGCCGTGGCACCGCTCACGATCGTCCCCGCGCCTTCGGTGTAGTCGGAGGGGATCTGCCCGACCTGCTGCGGCGCTCCGGTGGTGCCGCGCTGGAACGGGAGCACCGTGCCGCCGGGGGACGTCGTGCCCGCCGTGCTCGGGTTCACGACGACCTGCGCGGCCGTGATGGCCGTCCCGTCGGCGATCCCCAGCACGAGGGCGGGCGCGCCGGCGGCGGTGCTGCCGTTCGGATAGGCCGTGGAGTCGGTCGTGGCGACCTGGACGGTCTGCCCCGTCGCCGTGGTGAGCGTGAACGCCGATGCGGACACGTCGGAGACGGTGCCGATCGAGCCGCCTTCCGCCGGAGCGGAGCGGGCGTTGCTCCCGGCATCGGTCACGCCCACCGCCGGTCCCGCGACGGCGACGCCGATGCCGGAGACCAGGCCGGCCGCCACCAGTGCGGCCAGTGCGGCCGCGAGCCATCGATGTCTGCTGGCCCGTGCGGGCGTGGTGTTCTCGTCCATGCAGCCGAGCCTGCCGACCGGGCCTGTGCGTTGCCTGGGCAGCAGCTGTGGCGGTGCCGTGCCACGTCGTCCGTTCCGCGACGTCCGCGCCGAAAGTACGAGCCGCCCCGGACGTGATCGGCGTTCCGGCCGACGCGCCTCCTGACGGTTCCACGGCACCGTCCTTGACCATGACGACGCTCCCTCTCCGGCCCGGACGGCACCGGCAGGATCTGATCGCCGCGCGCACCGTTGCGGTCGCCGCCACCGCACTCGTCAAGACCTACGGCCGCGGCGACGCGGCCGTCGACGCGCTCGCCGGCATCGACGTGGCGATCCCGGCCGGCCGGTTCACCGCGATCATGGGCCCGTCCGGGTCGGGCAAGTCGACGCTGATGCACCTGCTCGCCGGGCTCGACGTGCCCACGTCCGGCTCGGTCGTGCTCGGGGAGACCGATCTCGCGCGCTGCACCGACGCCCAGCTGACGGCTGTGCGGCGGGACCGCATCGGCTTCGTCTTCCAGGCGTTCAACCTGCTTCCGCAGCTGACCGCCGAGCAGAACATCGAGCTCCCGGCCCGGCTCGCCGGGCGGGCGATCGACCCGACGTGGCGCGACACCCTCGTCGGGCTGCTCGGCCTGCGCGAGCGGCTGCAGCACCGGCCGACCGAGCTCTCCGGTGGGCAGCAGCAGCGGGTGGCGCTGGCCAGGGCCCTGCTGGGGCGTCCCGAGGTGGTGTTCGCCGACGAGCCGACCGGGAACCTGGACACGAACTCCGGCCGGGAGGTGCTCGAACTGCTGCACCGCAGCGTGCACGAGCTCGGCCAGACCGTCGTCATGGTGACCCACGATCCCGTCGCGGCCACCTACGCCGACGAGGTCCTGCTGCTGCGCGACGGCCTGCTCGCCGGCATCGTCCGCGAACCGCGGCCGCAGGCGATCCAGGACGCGCTGGCGGAGCTGTCCCGATGACGAGCCGCGTGCAGTCGGTCGCCGGGGTCCTGCTCGCCGAGACCCGCCGCCGCCCCGGGCGACTGCTGCTCACCGGGCTCGCGATCATGGTCTCGACGGTGTTCGCGGCCGGCACGCTGCTGCTGTCCCAGACACTCGACGACTACGTCTCGTCCCGTGCCCAGGAGACCCCGGCCGCGGCGGCGGCCGTCGTGCATGCTGCCGCCGGCGCCGATCTCGCCGCTCGGATCGCCGGCGTGCCCGGCGTCGCGGGTGTCGTCGAGTACCGGACGGCGATCCTGCCGGTCGCCGGTGCCGGACCCGGAACAGAGTGGGGGATCCGCTCCGATCCCATGACGGGACCGCTTTCGCGGCTGGCCCCGCTGATCGCCGGCCACCTGCCCACGGGGCCCGGCGAGGTCGTGGTCGGGCAGGCGACGGCGCAGCGCACCGGCATCGTCCCGGGCGCACACCTCACCGTGACCGGGCCGGCCGGCGCCGTGCCCGTCACCGTCGCGGGGGTCGTCCCCCTCAACTGGGAGGGCACCAACTACGTCGTCGCCACACCCCAGACGGTCGCCGCGCTCGGCGGCTCCGTGGAGGCCATCGACGTGGCCGCTGCCCCCGGTGTCGCTGAAGACGCGCTCGCGGACCGGCTCGCTACGGCACTCGGTGCCGACGCCACGGTCCGCACCGGCAGCGAACAGCGCCGGGCCGAGCTCGCCGAGGCGTCGGCGGCCGCCACTGCCGTCCTGCTGGGCGTCGGGGTGTTCGCCGTCGTCGCGATGGTGGCCGCCGCGATCGTCGTCGCGTCGACGTTCCGGATCGTGCTCACCCAGCGACGCACCCAGCTCGCGCTGCTGCGTTGCGTGGGAGCCGGGCGGCGCGGCATCGTCGTCGCCGTGCTCGTCGAGGCGGCGCTCTCCGGGTTGATCGCAGGAGTGCTCGGCATCGCGACGGCGCTGGTGCTCGGGGAGGGCGGTCTGGCACTCGCGGTCGC
>Ga0307513_10013144_pt1 | contig 10173 bp, 14 predicted proteins | sample 15_EM_MG_FD_202174 | JGI IMG/M metagenome (GOLD analysis project Ga0307513, IMG submission 202174) | Populus trichocarpa ectomycorrhiza microbial communities from riparian zone in the Pacific Northwest, United States - 15_EM | ecosystem: Host-associated > Plants > Roots > Unclassified | place...
CGGGGATGTCAGTTGATCTGATTAATCCTATGTTGTTTTTTCAAGGACGATCGGATCAATCTTTCCTGGAAGCAAAGGCGGAGAGATCTAACAAGTAAGGTTACATCCCATCCCATCCCATCCTACCTTATCCTATCTATCTCTTAACTATTAACTCTAGAAAAGCTACTATGCATACGAGGTGAAGAAGATGAGTACCAGTGCGTCTACCCTCCCATCCATCCTATCCCATCCCATCCTATCCCATCCCATCCAACCTCATTGGGATTGCGTATCGTTAGTCAAAGTACAATTTTACTCTGCCATCCCATCCTGCAATCCAACCCTATCCTATCCTATCCTACCCAACCGTGCCTGGTACTCTATCTGATGATTTGTACAGTGAACGTGATAATATATAGTCGCTAAACCTGATGACAAGTCACAAGTATGTTAATTCAATAGAGGAAGAAGGAGTTGAACGTACCATTTGTCATAAACCTCAGCCTTCTTAAGCGCCCTGTTTTGAGTTTCGGTACAGTCGCGGGAGAGGCGTTCCAGCATTGCTGCCTGCTTGTAGGCATATGCTCGGCTTCCTTGCTCGGTCTGTTTCTTACCTTGCGATATCCAGACTGAGTGTAGGCGGTTATAGGAACATATAACGCGCTTAAACTCCTCTTCCAGAATTTCACGCTCTTCACGGGCACGATTTCGCAAAGACCGTTCACGAAACCATTTGACACGGTCATCTAAAACAAGCATTTAATCGGGACCACTACCTTTATCAAGTTGTTAAATAATCGGCACTCACTTTCAAGATAAAACTCAGCTTTCTCCTCGGCAGATAACCCAGCAGGGCAAGCAACATGCCAGAACCAGGGATCCTCCTTTCTTGAATCGCCAAGCTTAGGTGGCATGGCGGCATTTTTCGCCCAGAGCTCGGTGGTAAGAAGAGGTTTCAGAAGGGGGTCTTTGGGATCAAGGCCAAGTTTCAGAAGGGCATTGCGGGTGATGTTGTAAGCGTTGGCTGCTTTTTGTGTGTCCGCATCAAGGTTATCCACAATAGTTCTTGCTCGTGTCGCATAACGTTGGCCACGAACATCATTAGCTTTGATAGAAATGTGGTGGTTGTAGGTCTGAATAGACCGGCGCACATCATCTAGGCGATCGTGTGCTTGACCCTCGCGAATTTGATATTCAGATTTTGCCGCAGATTCAAGGCCAAGGCGAATACGGCAAGCTTCAGAGAATTCGGACGGCAGGAGAAGTGGTTCGGTTTCGGGCATTAAATAGTCAACGGACGTGATTTTGGATTCCTCGGTTAATAAAGGGAATAAGTCGAATTGTTTTTCACGCCATTGGACAAGGTCGCTGCGAAGCTTGTGTCGAGCAATGAGAAGCTTCTCACTGTCTGCTTCAGATCTGTGTTCCATCGCAGCCAGAGATCGGATGCTCAGCCTAATAAGAATTGTTAAACCGGGACTATTATTATATTGTGAAGAAAAGGACTAACTGGTCGCGCTCGAGATTCAGGCCCTTGCTAATGGTCGCTGCCTCACCAATTGTCCCTGTACCTGCAAGTTTGCGAACATATTCCTCGTGCATGAGTTTCTGATGAGCTTTGGCTTGTGTTGGTGGGCCTTAACGTGATATAAAGTTAGATTGGGTCAAGAGATTTTATATATTACTTACGCTGATTGAATTTGGGACAATGGGCACTGATAACCTTCTTGTTAACTGTTCTTGGCATATCGTCAATGGCTTCCCATTTCGCTAGGACGTCAGCTTTGAAGCGAGCGCTATACTCGACAAAATGTTTTTCACGGGTCTTCAACGTGTTGAGGCACTTGACAAATGAGCGATAGATTGAGGCACCTAGAAGATGATGAGACAAGGAGCTATGGAATAAATGTATAGGCGTACTCATGCCGTGAAATTTGGTCCAATTCCAATAGTTGATGATTCCATCAAGGCTATCATGGCGATGGCCTGCGTTCATCTCCTTGGTGCTAGCAGCTGCCCCATTTTGCTCGCTATGAGACCCTTCAATCATCTCCCCTACGGTTTCCCCAGAATATGGAAGGAAGTTAAAGGCCCAGCGATACTGGCATGCCTCAATGTGGTTCTTGATATGGAGTTTGGGAATAGCACCGCGCATTTTCTTCACGATGGCTAGCATATTGGGGAAGTATTTTGCAAATCGTTTCTCGAGGTTGATGTGATAGGAACAGAAGATGTCATAGCTTAGCATAATCCATCGTTGGTACTGGGCATCAGCAAGGGAATAAGCGAGGACATAGTCTGTATTCCTGAAGCTAGTTGAAGTGCAAGTTAGTTCTATGTGACTTTAAATTTATCATAGAACCTTACGCTTCGCCGCGTGCTAGATCAGCTACGCCTTGTGGAAGGTAGAAACCGTGGCGAGCGCATTGAATGATAATAACGCCACTAACAACAGCATTCTTGAAGCGAATGACATTTCGGAATTTGACAGCTCGAAGGTGGGCACAAACGCAATCCTAGCAGCCAGGATGTTTAATTTACAGATGAAAATAATAAAAGAGGTGCATGTACCTCATGACAATCGCCCACATGTGTCAAGTAAACACGGTAGGGGGCATCGGCAACAAAATACCCACGACCATTGTTTAAAGAGACATCGTCTGGGTCGCCGTGCTTGTTCTTCCGCTGTAACTTGAAGGTTCCATCGGCAGAAATAAAGAGTGTATATTTATGACTGGAAACAGCAATGTCATGAGTGATTTCATTGCAGGTTGGAACTAATGAAACAAATACTTACGCCTCATCTTCCGCAGCTAACTCTAAAGTCTCCAGATCAATGTTGAAATGGACTTCTGGACAGGCAGGGCATCTGACAGTAACCGAACCTTTCCGACGATGAGGTAGAGCATCATCGAAGTTGTGGCATTGTCCCGATCTTCGAACCTGAGCAATATGGTTCCACACGCGATACACGCGGACAAATTCATGATACCGATTCTATCAGCAATTTTAATCAACTTGACCAAAGAAAGGATAGAGTCGAGGCGTACAGGTACATCCTGAGGAAAGGCAGCGTTCGTCATTTCTTGCAAAGACAGGTGATAGTCGTAGGCGTTTATCTTGGACTTCAGGCTTAGCTTCTCGAACGTGTCCAGTAACTCAAAGGTGAATACAGTTTCTGGGTGTTCAAACGAAGCTGGAAAGAGGTCAGCTTTCAGGAATTGGTCTGCTGAGGTTGTCGACTGATCGCATGCGCAAAATTCAACCGAGGCCTTATGAAAACCGTTTGAATGGACAACCACGATGCTCTGAGCGTTCGATTTTGCTCCACGATTGGGGCAGGTGCCTCCACCATGCCCAAGGCAGTATCGGTAGCCAAGATGGTGAAGCGAAGTACGCGCAAAGTGGGTGCCAACCCACCCATCAATGTGATGCCAAGGAGTGCGATGGTGGTCATTTAAGATACACAGCTTGCATCGGAGGGGGGAGTGGGCGCATGAACGGCACCGGTACGTCGCTTCAGGGGACCCACATCCACATGATCGGCCGAGGTTTTGATCATATTCTCTAGCGAGGAGAGAGGCGTGCAGCGTAGGTATCATCTTCTCAAAGATCGCCATCATAACCGAGGCCCCCTATCAGGTACAGCAATGAGTCGGTAGAGGAATCCAAGGTCATGTAATCACGTACCTGTTTGCGTTTTTGCTCTTCTTTGGGGTCAGACTCTGAGATTGAAGATTCTTTAAGCGCAGTTTTTACAGACGCAGGTGCCAATTCGGGTGGTGTGGCATGGTCATCTTGAAGTATGGAAGTGGATGCTTTCTTCACACGTTTCACTGGCAGGAAGGATGTTGAATAATCGTACTTGACTTCGCCCGTTACCGAGTTGCTTGTGGCATTGATATCGACTTCTATCTCTTCGTCAGATGGAGGGTCCACAAATCCGACGGCTCCGTTGACTCGGACCCGCTTTCGAGGATTCTTCATGAAGAAAATGTCAGGGGTTGGTTGGAGATAGAGCTTGTAGAAATGAGGGATGGGGTTTCAAATGATAAGTGGCACGGCACGGTGTTCAATGGTTGGAAGGAAATCAATTGTCAATAACGACGACAGATAGCAACGTGGCCCAAAGCACTTGGGTGACTTTGCGGCCCAGATTGGGGCGTGGCCACCTTCGACGGTCTACATTGTGGCCGGAGTTCAGAATAGATAACAATAAAGAATTTGAAGGCCCTTCACAAACAACGCTGCTCATGGCCCATGTACGTTGCGACTCGAGCGATAGGCCGGCCCACATCCCTCAGAAGAGGGGAGGGGCTCACAGCTGCGATTTGAGGTCCTGTTCAAGAAGGCGAAAGTCGACTGTCTATTGCGCAGTATGCTTCGGGAGGTCTCTTCCGCTGGGTCGCATACGGATTCAAGTCAGCAAAGGCTCTGCTGAAGACCAAGGCTGGTAGATTACAGAAGGCTGAAATTGACTAAGCGGAAGGGGCGAGGTGGGCTGAGGGCTTGACCATGTTTTCGACGGTGGATGGGTTGAAAGAGGATTTAAAATCTGTATTTTGTCGCCCTTGAGCCATATAGCAGACGTCAAAATGCATACCTCTTTGATCGTTCCTATATACTTGCCCGGGCTGGTGAGAACGAGGTTTGACAGCGCTTGGTTTTCTTAGGTATGGAAATTTACGAGTAAGCTTGTGTAATTGATTTAAGAAAATACATAAATCACTAATGCACAAATTACTTGGAAACTAGTACTATAGTGCGCTAATCAAACCATTCCTGCAGCGGCGACGGCATGGGAAAAGGGGCAGGTTGAGCTGTGTTGTCAAGTCTGGCAGGCTCGCAGTCGCCATCTAGACTGCTCTGTTCACCAACGCTACCCCCACCACCACTGCCACCGTCGCCCTCGCTGCTTTCGGTACCACTTTCTTCCTCGTCGCTATCACCATCGTCAGAATCGTCCTTATCTTGAGCGTTGCTCACGGCATCACTGGAGTCTCCCTCGTCATCTGGGTGGCTTTGGACCTCCTGATATACGTCGAAGAGGATTCCAAGGGCAGCGTTTCCGGTGACCAGGGACGCGTCGACAGGAGGGGTGATGAAGCTTAGTATAACGTCCTCACAGGTCAAGCACTGCAGTAGACAAAATCAGTTTATTAACCCGGCAGCTGATGAGAAAACGTACAGTTTGGTACCAGCGTGCGGCGTGCATTCTGTCCCCAGTACCAAGCCACAGCCATGGCCCGCTCTCCCGACAGAGGGGGTCGTGAGGAGGTTGTGCGATGGGTCGGGGAGGAGCAAGCTCCTTGATTAGCGGTCGAATTCGGTTGCGGATTGAACTGAGTGCCTCGAGCTTGGAAAGCCCGTTGAGAGCTGGGTCGTTAGCTGAGAGTGGGCCAAAAAAAGGGGCCAGGGCCATTCTTTGCAGAAGTGGCGTGGGGATGAATGCGATGGCGCGAGTCGGACAAGCAGTCCTTGGGAATTGGGATGTCGCAAATATGCAGAAAGGGTGCTGGGGGAATACGCCTTGGGCTTTTTTTCGAGTCTGGGGACGAATATGTAGTTCCGGATGCGGGGCAGATCAGGCGGTTAAATTGTGAGGGTCCAGGCAGGCAACGTGTCACATCGAGGAGAGGTCAAAGCGGGGCGCCCTAATTATCATTCAATAGCAGACAATAGCGAGAGCGGACGTCGCTTACTTTGGATGCAGGTTACGGATCTAATGCTATTGTTGCCTCTGTCTGCGCCCACAGAGTTGGGATTGGACCGGCGGTATGTTGAAGGAGACACGACGATGAGTTTGCCCTGTCGCGACGTCTGTCATGCAGAGGGTGTGGTCTTCTGAGACAGAGTAAATTAAAGGGGAGAACAGCAACCGTGACGCCGCCACCGCCGCTCCTGGTTGATGTGTGCCAGAATGGACTCGAGGTACGAATCCTTCTCTCAATGGAGGATGTTCGACTCGGACTCACGCCAGCTCCTCTATTGTCGTGTCGGCGACCCACGCATCCCGTTCGTTCGTTCGTTCGTTCACTCGCTTGTCCATCACGCCAGCTAACTCGAATCTGAAGGAAATCGCGGAGTCATCACCCTCGCCTTGATGAACTCTGGTTCGTTCGTTCGTTCGTTCTCCCTCCTGTCAGTCGTGTTCAAAGTCGAACCTGCGGCAAATGAACATGTAGGCCGAGGCTCGGGCAGTTGAACGACGACTTACCTGCGCATCACCTCTTGCGTCGCACACATCCGGATCCACTTCATCTCGTCCAAGCGCGACATTTCGTGGGTGGTTCTAGATGAATCTTGTGTTCATTATTGAGCTAAAACCTACAAATTAGTGATTGTGCAATTTGAAAGAGAGGTATGTACCAATAACGGCTTTCATCACTGCGTCGGCGGTGTTGTTTTTAATGCGCAGCTGAAGCCGTGGAGGTAAGTTGCAGCATACATCAACTTGATCCATGACACTCACCAACACCGATCCCAGTCAAACCCCATTGGCGTTGCGAGGACAAGCAGGTACGTTCATTTATTGGATGGGCCGTGCTTCCTTGTTATTCCCCTCTGCATCTCGTTGTACCATAGAATGACATTGGCGCCGTTAATTGTTTCGCCATGGGCTGAAAAAGTTGATGATTAGTTGTGAAAATAAGGCAAAACGAGTACCTTGGACGACGTCACTGCGGGAAATCGTACGCGAAAATGGTGGGATGTCGTGGGCGGACTTTTGAGGAGGAGTGAGTTGCCGTGGTCGTTGTAGTGCTTGAAAGTTGTGCGCACGTACTTTTCTTTCTCCTACAGATATCGCATGCTCGCTGTATCCTACGCTTCTTCTGCAACTGGTTCGAGGACGTGTCGCCATCGTTGTATTCTTCCTCGTTGGAGGATATGATGACCGATCCCCTGCCGAATTCGAAGAAAAACCGTATGTCGTGTGTATGGCAGGATTCAAGACAGATGAAGCAGTGAGAGGCAACGTTGACTAACGGACCGTTAGCCGAAGCTCGTTGGTTTTTTGGCGACACAGGTCATGTGTCGCAAAAAAACCAATGGGCTTCGGTAAAGGCGGTCCGGTGAGACTCGCAGTTTTGTCGAGTTTAAAGCGTAGATTTACTCAAGTCCAATTAACGGCAACCAGCGGATTTCGAGTGGGCGTCAAAGTGTTTCGTTTTGCCTCACGAGTACTTACGCTGGTATCATAACATCCACCATTGATGAAGGCTGACAAACCGCGATGACGCAAGCTAATCCTCTTGTCTCCCACCACCACCACCACCTCCGCCTCCCTCTCCTCTCGATCTCTTCGACATCGCGGCTGCGAGCCCCTCCCCTCTACCGAGGGATGTGGGCCGGCCTTTCTCTGCTGGATGGAGGCTACATACGAAGGGGCGACCTGTGAAGTGGGAGGCCCAGGAAGGTGAGTAACAGGACGGGTTCGCGATGACATCGCGAGCTCGTTCTGCCCCTTTTTCTTCCTTTTGCTGCACTGACGACCTCTCCACGACCTCCCAAAGGTTCGGCGCGAATACCGTCCACGGCCGCTGCCATTCATCTGCCCTCGCTTGCAAATGAAATGCGAGATGGAGTATATCCGGTGATGCACACTCTCAGGCTGATCTTCACAGGTGTCCAACAATGCCTAGTAAGTTGGTTTTTTGTTCTATGTGATCGACCTTCCGTTGAGGTTCGATTCATGCGAGACTTTCGCTGAGTACCGTTCGATTTTCTAACGCTCATTTTAAGTGCAACCCTTCTCGATATCGGTCCTGCTCGAGAATGTGTTCCCATCTGCCCAAGTCATGGCGTGCGTGCATACCCAATACTTGCCCACATTTTAGGCTTATGTTTTGTTTTTAATCAGTGAGGTTCGCCCAACAAGGCGAAGACGCCGAGTCGACATCGAGTAATTCCAAGGTCCAACGATGAATATGGGCCCTTATTCGGATTTATCATAACTCTTGCATACCTGTACGCAGCACTCGAAAATTCAAACTCGTGCCGCAAAAAAATCAACAGGGTTCGGCTAACGGTCACATTCGTGTGCCTCTCGCACTGCTTCCTCTGACCTGAAGTCTTCCGTACACACGACATAAGTAATTGTGCAGATATTTACAAGTGAGAATAATTGGTTATTGATTGTAAGTACCAGCAGGGAACTCCTTGCGCGTCATGGTGGTCCGAGTCATAGCATCCGAAGTGCATTCAACCAGACCAGCATCAAGCGCAATGTCGAAAAGATGCTCTGCCTCTGCCTGCGTGTTGCAGTGAATGACCTTTTCGCCAGGGGCATGGTGAACATTAGCAGTCTGGGACCTGAAAATAATTAAGAAAAAAAGATAGCGCGCTTGAAAGAGCGAACGGACCTCATGTTGAAAACTCCAGGGACTCTGCCCACTAGGACAGCAAACCACGTTCTGCCGTACTCGGGCACGCTGCAGTCGACCAAGTCGGGGACTTCATCGTCTGACTCAGAAGTACAGGGTGCATGAACTTCCTCTGCCACTTGAAACGCCTGCGTCATGGCTACATGGCATAGAGTTTAAGTAGAAGGACGTGAATGCTTTCCAAAGGATAAATTATAAAATACACACCACGATCAAACCACAAGGGGGAAACGAGACACTCGCCTTGAAAAAAAAGGAAGACAAGTTGAGTTTTAAGATGCTTAGCACAGGGTTTCGACATACCGTGAGTCAACTCTGCGGTAGAAAGGAGTTTACCTCCTGGCAAATCGGTTCAGATAGTAATACAATATGAAATGGGCTGGACGTGAGATTTCCGTGTCGTTAACTCACCAGATGACTCAGAAACTTGTTCTATATAAGCTGATCATAAGCGACATTCTTGGTATGAAATAAATCACAGACCGCTTGGATTTAATTCTTGGGTAAGGGAAATACTTTCGCTTTCAACTTGGGAAATGTGATTGGAAGGATGCGCAGTGGTGTGCATCTCGTCGAATTGCATTGGGAGATGCAGAACTGGTCATTTTTTGTGCCCCTTTATTCTATACGACCTTGGTTTGCATGGCCGAGAACAGACATGGTTTCAAAATGAGTAACCGGGTGTGGTCATAGATCGAATTATAGGGACACGTACCAAACCCAGAGCACCGCTCAATGATCCTTTTGTTCTACGGTAATTAATTGTATTCCAAAACAAGACGCAGGTTGTTCTCACCACAGGAAAAAAAGAGCTTGCGAGCTTTGAATGGGATGGCCAAAATGGTAAATTTTCAATTGTAAAATGATCGGTCAGGGCTCATTTCATGGCTGAGTTTGTGAACGACGCCTAAGAATTGCAGGTTATCAGCACATGAAGTGCTTTTGTTCTAGACAAGGGGCCCGGGAGGGGGGGTTGACTAGGCAAGAAACAGTTGCATAAGTGAGTATATGTACCTTGTAGTAGCCTCCACCAGTACAAGTCCCTTCCCTGGCGACATGTATGATGTTGTTCGAAGTCTTGCATACTGCTCATCGTGGACAGCGTTGGACGGGACATGCGATGACCGTGACGCGTCAATTAATATTAATCGTTCACGAAATGGGTCATGTGACTTAGCATTCACAGTCGCAATGTCGATGCACAAACTGCGCGGGTACAACTGGGCCACTAAAAACAATGCAGAAGGAATTTATTATGCATATTTACCATCCCAAAATTATTTTTTTACCTGTTCCAAAGACCCACAGTTGTATGTTCTGCACGACTGTAGGCACATTGAATTTAAGCTCCGATTGAAACGACTTCAAACGAAATTCTGAGGGAAAGCGCCTTGCTTTCCTTATGCCTTGCATATCCATGGTTTCCAAATTGAGAGTCTCAACCAAACAATTAGCGCTTTCCCGTGCATTCTCTAGCGGATGTTGCATATGATCGACCTCCCTTGCTTTTTGTTCGCATTGGTCTCTGATCTCTTGTTATTATTCCTTGAATTGCTCGGTCCTACCTAGGGTTTATTTCAATAAGTTTCGTTCCAGAAGACATGGACGCTCATGGGTCCCCAACGTTCTGGCGATACACCTCCCCCTCCTCAGACAAAGGGCTTCCGGTATGGGCGCCTCGCTGATAGCATTATTCCCGCTGTCAGGCATGTCACCAAAGTCAATCTGCTCAAATATGTAAACGACCATATTCGCAAACTCCTCATCCCACTTGCTCCCGATTATGAACTCGCGCAAGCTGATCCAT
>Ga0307513_10013145_pt1 | contig 10172 bp, 13 predicted proteins | sample 15_EM_MG_FD_202174 | JGI IMG/M metagenome (GOLD analysis project Ga0307513, IMG submission 202174) | Populus trichocarpa ectomycorrhiza microbial communities from riparian zone in the Pacific Northwest, United States - 15_EM | ecosystem: Host-associated > Plants > Roots > Unclassified | place...
TCTCTCGGAAGTAGAGAACGAAGGAGGTCGCAGTGAGAGAGAAGGAGAAACCGAGCAGGATGCCGTAGACCAAGAACCGGACATTCGCGGTGTTTTGCGGTTTGAACCAGGAAGGCACAAGACGTTGCAGACTGTCTAAGCGGGGTAGGGCTGGCCAAGATCCCATCTTCACGCGAGACAGACCGTGCAGCGAACGTGTCGGGGGGTTTTTTTCGGGGGACACAAGCGGTGACGCAATTCCGCCACCGGATTGTTTGGCAAGAGCCTTTGAGCCAAACAAGCTCCCCATTCTCAAAAGGGATGCCCCACAGTCATCACTCTCATTCCGGCCAGTTCTGCAAGCACGCTGTGGGGAGTTTGGAAGATGTGGTAGTAGAGGCGAGCAGACGAGGGTTCCGGGTCTTTGGCTTGTCGGAGCACGTCCCTCGTTACAGAACCTCAGATCTCTACCCAGAGGAGGTAGGAAGAACGAACTCCCGGCTCTGTTTATGGATGCGTGATAACGAGCTCTCAGAATGGCCTCACGCCGAAAGATCTCATGGAACAATTCGAAGGATACATCGAGGAGGCCCATCGACTCAAACTGGTTTATCGAAACGAGATAACGCTACTCGTGGGGCTCGAAACGGAGTACATTACGTCGTTGGATCTCGACAAGTTGGAGGAGCTCTTGGAGCGATTTGGGGAGAAGATAGAATACATCGTTGGATCCGTGCACCACGTCCAGGGGATCCCAATTGACTTTGACCTCGCCACCTTCCAATTATGTCTTGGAACCTTCGATGGAGGGACCGAGCACGAGCGGATGGAAGGGTTTCTGTGCGCATACTTTGATGCTCAGTACGAAGTGCTGGAACGGTTCCGCCCGGAGATCGTTGGTCATATCGACTTGTGCCGGTTATACAACCCCCGCCTGTTGTTCTCGGACTACCCAAGAGCCGAAGAGAAACTGGAAAGGAACATACGGTTTGCCTCGGAGTACGGAGCGCTCTTCGAGGCCAGCGCGGCTCCGTTCCGCAAAGGCTGGGACACGGGATACCCCGGGAAAGACGTCCTCGAGGTAGGGTCGTCGGTTAAACGCTCAGCGCCCATGACCTGACGATGTACTCCACAGACGATCGTCAAACACGGGGGCAAACTTGGGCTCTCGGATGACAGCCATGGGAAACATGCCGTTGGGCTGAACTACGGCCGATTGGCCGACTATCTTAGCACGGCGGGCATCACGGAAATCCACTATCTAGCGGAGTGCGGACAGGGGGAGGGAGTGGGCGCGAGGAAGGTGCGCCCAGCTGCAATGGAGGGCAGCTGGAGGAGCGACGCGTTCTGGGGCTGACTCAGTAACTGTGGGCCGCCAAGGGAAAGCCGAGCACATGCGGAGGCTGGCAAGCGTAGACAGCCGGTTCCAAGCGACTTTGTAGACATAGCCACAGGACAAGTATACCTGGGCATTGGCAGCACAAAGGCACGCGCGACGCAACATAGTATGTGGACGGCACGTGACGGCCTGATCGACAGCAACCGCTTTGTGCTTCGCTCCGCATCCCTTCCTTTCGTCCTCCCCCCTTCCCCCCCGGTCCCCCTTCATTATGGTCCCCCTCTATCTGTCCCTGGCGGCATTGTCGTGTCTTGGCTTTGCTGGCGCAGAGCCCTTCCACATACCTCTCGTGAGGAAGCGTTCCCCAACCTCCGTTGACGAGTATGCAGGTGCTGCGGACGCCCTGAGAAGCAAATACCACTACCACTCCTCAACCACAAAACGCCAGAACACTGCGGGCATCCCAGTTATCAACCAGGTCCGTCTTTTCTCCGTCCTCCAGATCCCCGCCTAACCCCGACAACGACCTGCAGAACAGCGACACCAGCTATTTGGGTGCCATTCAGATCGGAACGCCGTGCGTTTGGCGCCCCTAATTGATTCATATCTTTCACGCTTATAAATCAAACATCAAACAGTCCTCAGACTTTCAATGTCGTTCTAGACACAGGCTCTTCAGACTTGTGGGTCACTAGTCAAGGGTGTACCACTTGCACCCAGGGTACCCCAAACTTCGACAGCGCTGCTTCCAGTACCTTCGAGCGCGGCTCGGACGGCACCGGTCAACCAGTCCGAGTCACGATCACTTATGGTTCCGGCTCTGTTGCCGGTGATCTCGTCCGAGACACAGTGGCCATGAGTGGTTTCCAAGTTACGCCCCAGGCTTGGCTTTTGGTCGATCAGACCTCCGCTAGTCTTCTAGACGGCTCCAATGCCGGTATCTTGGGTCTTGCCTTCGAGACCATCGCCAACACCGGCGCCACTCCGTTCTGGCAGACGCTTGCTCAAGGCGGCCAACTGACAACCCCCGAAATGAGCTTCTGGTTTACCCGATTCCTGAATGATCAAACTGCCCAGGAGGAAGAATTTGGCGGTATCTTCACCCTCGGTGGTCAGAATCAGACCCTGTACCAAGGCGACGTCGAGTTCCTTCCGCTCGTCACTAACGTTGGACGGGAGACTTACTGGCTCCTCGATGTCTCTGGTACGTACCCAATTTGCCTTTGTCTTATGTTTTGGCTTTTTCTCACGCACGTGTCTTAATCATAGCGATCACTGTCAATGGGGGGAGCGTCACCTTGCCATCCGGCAACATTGCTGCCATCGATACTGGCACAACGCTCATCGGCGGCCCTTCCGCTGCCGTTTCAGCGGTCTACGCCCAGATTCCCGGCTCCCAGCCACTCTCCGGTTCCCTCGCTGGCTTTTACGCATTCCGTATGTTCGTCTTCTCCGTTGGCCGAATCTCCTCTTGATATTCGCTTTCTTCTTAGCTTGTGATACCACTATTGAGATCACCATGGCTTTTGGTGGGAGAGCTTGGCCCATCAATTCCGATGACATGAATCTCGGACGGGTCAGCTCCACTTCCAATATTTGTGCCGGAGGAATCTTCGACTTGACCGCTGGTTCAAATATTGGCGAGGGTGGAGGAAACCCCAACTGGGTTGTTGGAGCCACTTTCCTCAAGAATGTCTATTCCGTCTTCCGTTCCGATCCTGCCGCGATTGGTTTTGCTGAACTGAGTGACGCCGCGGGTGGATCTTCGGGTAAGTGTTTTAATCTGGCCGTTCCTTTTATCGGGAAATGTGCGGCCCGTAGCAGAAGGTTTTAACTGATTAAGGCTCTCCATCCGGTACCTCTCCTACTGGGACCGCTACTTCTCGTCGTCCTTCAGGTACTCCATCAGGTGGGGGTGGAACTGGCGACGGTACCGCTAGCACTGACGGTGAGTAAACCTTTCTATCCCACCCCAGCGTAGCTGGTGTTGATAAGATTATCCCCCCCATTCTATAGGTGCGGCTTCGCTCAAGATTTCATCCGCGGTGCTTTTGACAGTTGTTATCTATCTGTTCGGCTACTTGTTTTAAGTGACGCTCAGTCAGCCCTTTTGGTGGCTGTCCCACCCATGGCACCTGAACGCACTTATATCCATTTGCCAATCTATTATTAGTTCTACGTATTCCGCTGCTGCTCACCCACCTGCATTAATCTCATCGTTAATACGGTCATGTTGCTCACCCGCCACCTCGCTCGCCCATTCATTCCTACGTCACCATGCCGTTTTTCTTGCGGACATGATCTAAACACTTCTCCCCACAGTTGTTACTTCCATGGTATGCTCTCAATCCTACTAAGTACGCACAGTTTAACTACGCTTTTGCATTGCTTTGCTCGGGCTTGGGCTTCGGGACACTTTACGAATATATACGTACGTAGTAACATAGGGTAGAAGGCGTTTTTTGTTGGACACACTCCGGGCATTTATATTACTGATTTGTGGATTTCCGTGTGTGTGAGGGTTACCGTACGGCACTTGGAGTGGTATTTATGTGTACGTGGAATGCTAAATGGACCGTCTCCGCAGCGATGAGGACGTCAAGCCTGAATTATTTTACCGTATACAGCGGATCGCCCATGCCTTGGATCGGGAGAGTCACGATCTTCAACGCGGAAGTAGATCAGTAAAATGGATCTGCAGTTCATCGTGGACCTGTCGGAGAGAGGAAGAGGCTTACACGATCGTTGCCACGATTCGGCGGGAGTGAGGCAAGTGTCTAAATTCTGTCAGGTAAATACCTGAAGACGCGGTTGAGTCGCGCCGAACAACACAGCGGACAAAGGGGTGGAATGGAAGGAGAAGCCAACCTTGCCATGTGCCGAGGTTGATCCGCCCATCCGTAATTGGAACGGAAATCGTCGAACCCAGAAGAGATGCCTTTGTGTGCGAAACGCTATGATGGTGGATTACAAGAGAGACATGTGATCGATTTTGACTGCCGTGTGTTACGGTGAATACCGCACCACTTACGAGTCGCTGAGTGGAAGGCGGTCAGATATGTGGAAGGTAACGGACTGAGGGAGGAGGGCTCACTCAGGACCTTCGTCTGTATGTAACCAGTCGAGATCTTCGGGCACGATCTTGTCCAATGCCATATCCATATCTAGGCATCGTGACAGCGATGAATATAGGTGCGAAAGAACCGCGTTATCGGTCTTGGATTTCTAGTTTCACACCAGAACGGGAGAGATATCGTGTACCTTTTCGAACATCTAGGATGTGTACTGAGCAGACCGATTTCGATAGTAATAACGAGCTAGACTCACCTGGATCGTAGTTCTCGTTGATGGTCAACGCGGCGGACGTGTGCTGGCTAGTAGCTTCCGATTAGTCGAGCTGCACTCTTTGCCTCGGAATCAGAAATACTGAACATGAAGAGGAATAACATCCCCGCCTAAAAATTTAGATGTCGATATAAAACGCAACAAATAAATGCGAAGCATGTAAAGTACCTTGACATCCTTTAGACCATCCTGGATGTGGCTTACCACTTCATTCGTCACGAGATGACAGCCTTTCGCCCGTCTCGAAAGTGTGAATGTCGTTTGCCAACCCATTGTCCTTCTTTTTTGGGGTTAGTAGCCGTTCCCTGATGTGTTCTGAGTATGGAGATGTGGGGGGCTAGGTTATGAATCACAATCTTTGGGTAGGTAACTTTTCCTGACGAGTGGTAACCGGTAATCGATGACTGGGGATGCAGATGTCTGGTGATGGATCTGGGCAAGTCGATCAGCTTTCTCTTGACCTGGACCCCCACCCCACGATCTTCTCGAGACGACTGATACCTCCTGTTAGGGTCCCCTGCATCGACCCCCGAGTAACCGATGTCCTTACTAGCATGATCACCGCATCCTCAGCAGCTGTTCGCGACCTCCATCCCAGAACTCCTGTATCTCAAAGGGAGAAAAATCGGCTCGAAGTGCACACTTCACTATTTTGCGATGATCACGGACTATTACGTTGTGAAGCAAACTCGGTCTGAAGATCGGAAACCTTAAACCAGAGCACGCGGTATCCTGAATTCTTCATCATCTTCGTGGAACGGTTCTCTCTCGTATTGCTGGACGCGTCACGCGATGCAGCCGCCGGCGCACAGTTGATCAAGTGATTCACAGGCCCGCGTATGCCAGCTCCGGCCCGGGATTATCATTCTTATCCCTAGGAACTGGGCGTTGATATCCAACCAACTGGATCAGCTTAGGGGCGTTGAGCCTGGAACGTGTCAGAGAGGCCCCCCTGGAAATTCATCTCCACTCAGCACGTTCCCACCGCACAACTCAATTCGCTGAATTTCTCGCACCCTACACCCAGGGCCCCGGATCTCTGCCTTGGCGTCTTTCACACCCGTCGGGAGCTATGCCAGGCTCGACAGAATTTCCACCTCCTGGTAAATATCTGGCTCCTGATCACTGGAACCCTGGATGCCAGGACAGATTAACCTGGCCGTGCTCTGTCGATAGATTTCGTCCTGGGGGCTCCAGAACTGGGGAGCCCTCTTTGCCCCTCACTCCCAGAACTCTCGCCGACTCAACCTCCTCCCAATGGCGGATTAAACCTCCACCGGGCCACCAATAATTATCTGTACGATTTTTCCCTGGCCATTGAGTTCATGATATCTTCCCTTCGCTGGCCGGAACACCTCGTGTCAGATTACTTCGACACGAGGACAACAAAGCGCTGATCGATTTCCGGTGTAGCGCCTCAGAGAGGTGCTTTCCCACCTCAAAAAATACGAGATTGAATGGGATTCTGTTCAGCACTCCCACGACATACCTTTTGGACGGACCCAACGTTCTTGGAATATTAACGGCTTTCAAGAACTAGTCGCCCACTCGGACCCAATAGGAGTTTTCATTTGGTTGCCAGGCTTTCCGTTCAGAACAACCCTTCGCAGGACTCCCCCGGTTCTTTCTCACCAAACGTAGGAGCTTATCACAAACAAAGCGCCACAGTATTTCCTCGCTATCTTTCCTTTCCCTCGAGACGCTCACCATCGAATCCGAACCCACTCTATCCCAGCTCTTTCCGCTTTATCGTCGACTCCTTCCTCTTCTCCCTCCCTACATTCGTGGTTTACGTCGTTAGGAAGTCCTATGAAGGGGGTGATGCGGTTCGTCTCCAATCATAAAATCATTACCTCGATCCGGCCGGGTTTCGTTACACCGTGCAGGTAAAGTTTGTAAAAGAACCGGGAATTGTTGGAAAGTTTTGTTTTCTGGCAGTCGCGGGAAATAATCCAGCATTTGGAAACCCTCGCCCACAAAAGTGGGTGTCAACTGAGTCCGATGAGATTTATCCAACAAGTCCCAAGAAATTGATTTTTAGCAGCAGCCCCGGAAGATTTTACTTACTTTTCTTCCACGATGAAATTATCGCCAGTACAAACAGAATTTCGACGTTCAGGCTCGGGGTTGGCTCGGAGTTACTGATGGATGTGGTATATAGATGCGTCCAGCAGGTTCCGGGGTATTTCCATAAGTGTTTCCTACCGCATCCTTTAAAACTACAATATGCCACCACTCATGACGATCAAGTAGAAGCAGGCCACCGCGGTGGTGGCCAGCCTGAAGGTTATCCCGGTTCACATGTCCGTGGAAGCTCTGAAATGTGAGGTTGGTGGATGCACCCGTGGGAAAATCTGGACATCACGTTCTGTGGGGTCGGACCCATCGCGGAATTGAAGTCAACTCAGAATCCGACCGGAAGATGCTGAGGACTCCACTCTCCCAGACAACCCGGAAGCTCTTCAGCGAACAAAACCTGGCACGGTCGCCTTCGTGCCTCCAGGCGAGGCTCTATGCGACAGAGGTGCCCTGGGTTCGACCACCGTACAGACCGGCCCCAACCGAACAACCCCCCGCCGAAACCTTCTCCTCACCCTCAAAACCCCGTCAATACTACGCCAGACCCGTCCAAAAACGAGAACTACCCACTATTGAGGTGAATCCCCCCGACTTTTGACGGTGGTGTCGCATTCACCGTTCGGTAGCGCAGATGGCCTGCATTGGTTATCCTCGGGGCGTTTGGGGTCGCTGCCTGGGTCGCGTTCATAAAGTACGCGAATAACCAGGAGAGGTTGACTAGTTCCATTACGCAGCAGATCCTTCAAAACCTCCGGGACAGCCCTGAGGTTAACGAGCTGCTGGGAGATGCTATTCGACCGGAACCGGTTTGGTATCTCAACGGGGACCCATGGGTAGACGGCGTTGTATGTTTATCTTCCTACTCTGTCTCGCTCGTTCGATGACCTCACACTTTTTGGATAGATAAGCATGCCACAAGGGAACGTGGACCTCACCTTCCGAGTGAAGGGTCACAAAGGTTGGTGGAAGGATTGCACTCATAATCTGTGGAGCAGCTAGCTCATCCCTCACAGGCGTTGGAACGGTATATTTCACCAGTATCCGACGAGCTAAAGGCGAACCCTTTACAATCCGTGCGTCTTTTTTCCGCACCACTCCATGATCCCACTTCATTATCCCGTAAACTTACGCCGTGGTTCCGATCCCACAGTCCGTTTCCGAATCATCAAAGACGATGGCCAAATCGTCAACATCCCAATCACACAACCGACAAACCCACCCACCTCGTCACAGTCGTAGGACTCCGTTACAATCCATGACCCCCCGCATAAATAAGTTAAATTACTCTCCGTCGACGTGTTATACATTCTCAGATCCGGTGCACTATAATATACACACCATACTCTCATCTCCCACCCAAAGACTCGCCTCGTTTCTTAGAAGCTCTCCTCCCATCTCTCTTTAGACGTCTCCATGTTAAGCACATCAACGCAAAGAAGATTCCAATAGGCGGTATCAACCAGGAAAGGAGCCATATCACTCCACCAGACTCGCGAGTGATTTTGTTAATGAGCGACTGAGTTTCCACCTCGAGGTCTATGAGGCTACCTGAGTTCTCCACGACGTAGTCAGCGTAAGAAAGTTTTTCCGCGATGGGGAGTTGAGAGTTGAATCGTGAAGAGGCGTCCTCGCGGGTGGACCCGTCCCGCTTTATCAATCGTTGGAGTTGGATCTCGGGCGACCTAAGGAAGCGACGCATTCGTATCCATGTGGTGAGGGCCGGGCAGGATAAGAACAAGAGAGACACTCACGTATACACGACAACAACTTTCCCAACCCATTTCCAAATCCCCGTCTCAATCAACAATGGCACATCCACAATACAGACTTTCTCTCCCCTAACCCAAGCTCTGACGACACCCCAAATCATCGCTTTCCTCACAGCGGGATGCACGATCCCGTTCAGCTGCTCCCTCTTCCCCCCGTCATTGAATATCACGGTCCCAAGTTTCTTCCTGTCCAGGTATCCATCCGGCTGAAGGATATCTTCGCCAAACGTCTTGACGATAGCGGTATAGGCGGACGTGCCCGGCAGAACCGCTTCTCGTGCGAGCAGGTCCGCGTCGACGATCGGGTATCCACGGGCTCTAAGGAGAGACGAAACGGTAGACTTCCCGGTTGCGATACCGCCTGTGAGGCCGACGACTGTAGCGTACCCAAGTTACAGTTCCTGTTGAGCCCGTGTGTGGGATGAAGACGTCATGGACGTACCAAGCATTGTCAGAGATCGGAGTTCCCAAAATGGATGTGGGCGGGAGGTGAAGCTTGAAGAGGCCATCTGATGTATGTGTCCATGGATATGCGCCAGCGCATGTACGTACGGACAGGAGTACGGTAAGAAGTAATGGGGTTATGCGAAGTAATAATAGGTGGCTGGTGATGGATTAAAGGAAGGAAAGGCGGGCACAACGGGCCCAGAAAGAGGTCGGGAAGACGTATACGGTGTCGAAGGTTGCGAGAGTAATCGCGGTCGAAAAGTCACTCCAAGGTCACCCCAACCTCGGCGTGGCACAACTCGTCAACATCTCCCTCTTCAATGCCATCTCATCCCTCAACATCACGATCCTGGTATCCAACCTCGAACTCAAATCCACATCCTTCCCAGAAATGTCCATCGCCTTGTCCAACCTCGCCGTAGCATTCTCAATCGCCTCTTCCCACCTCCTCAGACCCGCAGGTGACATCTCATCTTTGCTTGTTTCCGGAGAGAGCCTTCCTGCTCTCTCTTCAGCCTCCACCTCCTTAAGGTCCAGCACGGCCAGCTCGAACAGGGCAACACCACCGACCCAGGTACTGCACTTGGTCTGAGAGTGTTTCTTGACGGCGTCCTCGAAGAACACTCTGGAAGGGGCGAAGTCTCCCAGAGTACGATGAGCAATTCCCAGGATGAGCGATCGGATAGCTTCCTCGTCTGGGGTGTCCAGATCAACGGGAGCACCCTTTTCCGGTGGGGAGGAAATCGAGGAAGTGGGGATATATTGACTAGGGATAGAGACCCGGGGAGTAAACCTACCCAGGTCCTCGACGTGCAGCCGGGCGATGTCCTGGGGGATCCTGGCGTGTGTATTCCAGACTAAGGAAAATTTCAGCTCATTCCACGTATTGGATGCCTTTGGACGAGTGGTAACATACAAATTGCCATTTCTATGTGGTTCGTCACATCAGGGCGTACAGGACAGAAGATAAACTCCCAACTCACCTTCTGCGGTGTTGATCCTAATGCTCTCTGCATAATTATCTTCCGAACCCGTCCTCCGTCGCTGTTTTTCCTTATAGAATTCCACTACAGCGAGATAGATTCCAGTTTTTTTATCTGCGGTTATAACGCTAGGGAGGAATGACTTACATTTCCTCAAAATAAAAATCTCAGTCGGCAATTGCTTGGTCGCTGCCAGCTTCCGCTTTTCCATTAGGCCAGGACAGGCATCCA
>Ga0307513_10013146_pt1 | contig 10172 bp, 8 predicted proteins | sample 15_EM_MG_FD_202174 | JGI IMG/M metagenome (GOLD analysis project Ga0307513, IMG submission 202174) | Populus trichocarpa ectomycorrhiza microbial communities from riparian zone in the Pacific Northwest, United States - 15_EM | ecosystem: Host-associated > Plants > Roots > Unclassified | place...
CTCGACTGTACTAGGCGGAGAAGTATCTTATCGATCTTTGTGTCTCTCAGAACTGAGCGGTGAGGCCTGAAGTGGTAGACGGAGGAACGGACGCGCCGTCTGAACGGTCTGTAATAGTGCCTGTCCCATGTACCCGTAATCACAAACCTCAGATTCGCGTATCGAGGGGTGACCTGCAAAGATCCGTGCTTCCCTCTCGTGGTCTCACAGGGTACCGGCGTTTCACTTCCGTCATAGTGCTATTGCCATCTACTGTTCTCTCAACATAGAGAACTACTATTTCAAAAAAACAATTATCACCATCGAGTTGGCAAAGTGGGTGCCGAAGCACAGCACGGTGGTGCAACGTCAAAAGCTAGGGGGTTAAAGCTGGGAATGAATAGAACATCGGGGTGCGTTCAGCACTCTGTATAAGATCGGCGAGGGCGGGGTGTCGTGAGGATGGACAGGTACTAAGCAGCTGGCACATCCACCCACATCGAAGTCTTCATCAAATGCGAGCTCTGTGCGTCGAGAGCCCTGAGTATCCTTTTGATCTCTAGCTCGTACCTCTCAATCTTTCCCTTGTGGTATTGAATCCGTGGCGTTTTCACCCCCCTTATGAGGCTCTGCTCGATTTCACACATGATCCTGAGGTTGCTTTGTGGGAAGCAGGGAAGGCGAAGGGCAACCGACGCACCTTTCCGAATCCGCCAGTACCATCCAAACAGGTCCATTTAGATCACCCACATTCTTCCCTTGGATTGCGGTCTTCAGCGCCTCACATACGTGGAAACAGTATTCAGACAGTTGCACGAACTCCTCGTTAGCAGTCTTGTCCTGGTTAGACCATCAACGAGAGCTCATAGATGAACGCAGAACGAGAGTACTAACCCGAACCAAAACCATGATAGCGCTCGCTGTTCTGAAGACCTTCTTTGCGTGGGAGGCTTCGACTGCGTTCCCGTTCAGGATGTTGATTCTGTGGTCGAGGACCGACATTTGGACGTTGCATGTGCGTGCTGACAATATCACTGGCCGGCTATGAACAAGGACCTGGGGTTCATGTTGTGGCTCCTTGGGAGGTTGAGTAGCGAACAGAGGTTCTTCCCGCAGTGATTCAGCACACTGAGGGGACGGTGCGCTCGGACGGGTTGGTGGCCCAAAGGCGGTTTGCTGCTTGTGAAACTGTGGCAAAGCTCCGCCGGAGTCGTAGAGCTGTACGGGGTTGAGTGGAATCATAGGGACGTCTGGCTAAGGCGAAAACTTTCAGAGTTTAATAGATAGATAACGGAAAGGCAGATTTCCACGTGCCTTGTTCGACCCTCGAGGGTCGGAGGTGAGTCGACAGCATATTTTCTCCGTGAATGATTCTGCCCACTGAAAAGAATGAGACAATGAGAATACACTTGTGGTGTGGGCTGACCTCCATTTTCTTCCACCACAATATTCGGCCTCTTCGTGGCCAATAGAGATGAGATGTCGTCCGAACTACCCGCCTGCCCAGAGATCAGGTTTTGGAGTTCTATATCTGTGGATGACCTACCACACGAATCTTCGTCAGGTCTCGATGGTGCATTAATACAGATATAGCGTTGGAGTTCTTCCGTTGAGAGGGTTGAATAATCTGACGGCGACACGAAGAAGAGGATTACCTCGAATACGTAATCTGCAATGGGATCCCAGTAGTCATAGTCCCCCTCAGAACCGGTGTCGCCCGCGGTAGGGACCGATCGCCGTCCGAGATATGCATCGTAACTCTTGGTATGTTCAGGATCGTATTGGACTGCCAACTCCGGAAAGGTGTCCCCCCTGTTATCCCCTGAGCCGAGATCGTGTGGTCCCGCACCGGCCCGAACAACTTTGGGAAGTATCGGCATCCATTTTCTCCAGCGCATGGTGTAGTACCGAAGGAAAACGCATTGATTGAACTCGTTGATGATACTTCCTGCGTCTCCCGATGGCGATGAGGAAGGGTCCGGGACCTGTTCGCGTGGGGAGGAACTGCGCTGATGTGGCCCATCGGTAACGTAGACTTGGTGTTTAGTGCGCCACGTCCCCTGAAAAGGAGAAGAGGTGCAAGTGAACATTGGAATAGCGATAGTGTCGTTGGTTTCGAAGAGATGGCCCCTGTTTGAATATGCCACCATCGCAAAGTCCTTTGTCATGTCGAATCCGGATACGAGAAAGGGACGAATGTCGTTTCCATACTGCTTATGGCGGGCGAACTCGACCCAAGACTTGTAGTGGCGCTTGGTGTACATTTCGAATGCGGTTTCCAACGAAGTATCTTCTGAGATTGTTTGATGCCTTGTCACCAATGCTGCACCACGATCGCCGGTGAGCTCGAATGAGAAATTTGCATCATGTTTCGGGAGTCTAGATAACATTCTTGTGAAAACGATGGAGGGTGATTCAAGGAATGGGCCTACTTGGTCGTACGTCCCGCGGCATCAAGACCAGCCCCGACTTCTCGAATAGTTGACGTATGAAGACAACCGGGTGGTCGCGGGTCGCGGGGTTCCAGAGTTCCAACGTCCAATTGCTTGAATGTTGTGGGAACATCGTCTCCTAGCTGCCGATCTCCCAACGGGGAGCCAGCGGAGAACAACAAATGAAATTTTCCACGGCGGAGGAAGCCCACGTCTCCGATGTTGATACGTGTGTAGTTGGGTATAGGTGCGGGTTCCCTAAGTTCCAAATCATTGGATGGCATCCACGACGATTGACAAGATGATGCATTACCAGAGGGCATCGCCGTAACAAAATACGTCCATTTCTCTGTGATAAGAAACCCCAAGTGTCAGGAGGTCGGCGTGGATGCGAAAGTCGGATTCGAAAGTTTACTCCTTGTATATCATCCATCCTGGTTGAGGTGTGCGTCCCATGGGAAAGGTTGTGGAGTGAATGATGGAGGATGAGTCTGCCAGGGAAAAGGCGCCCACGCTTCAAGTTGGCGGTTTATCTTGTCGATATCGTGCCGATACTGGGTCCGGGCGTGAATTTTGACCATTGATGATTGAATACGGCGATGATGCAACAGGGCCCCGGACTGGTGACTTGGCGTGTTCTTGATCCTTTTGCCCCGCATCTTTCTACACTACCGTCAGACGGACCCACGCACGGAAGGGATACTCAAAGCCTACCGCACCAGCCGACCCGTCTTGTACTCTCATCGTCGCTGGAGATGGCACAACCTCCGTCTTAGCCTCAAGGGGAAATTCAAGAGCTCGCAACCACTCAGTTCGACCCGAAGTGTTGCGCCGACCCTGTTTTATGACGGTCAAAGCATCGACGATAACCTTACGCCACACTGGTCTCCATTCTACCCTCAAAGAATTCTTCAACCCACTGAGGGCCAACGGCTCGCGCGCCGGTTTCTCCACTTTGTACCGCAGGGAATCGAGCGACTTGGACCGGGATTATGCAGGCAGGTACGACGGGAACTTTGGACACCACCCCCATCTCCGTGAGTCGTCCCATTTTCGTCTTCGTCGCTGGAAACTGAACCCAGAGGTATCCAGGCTGGTATGTTTTCTGCAGTCAGTGCGATGTTCGTCGCCAGCGTCTAACCAAAACTCGAACAGGATCCAAACGATGCAACCACTGTTTACATGCAAATCCTTATCCACACCATGAATAACAACCTCTTCCCCGACGTAGGCTCCAGCTCCGCAACCTGGACCGGTCCTCCTCGAAAGTTTGTTGTTATCCAGTCATTGCTCCACGCGAGTCCCGCGACGCCCGGAAGGCAGTGGGCCGACCGTTATCTCAGGAACCGCGGAAGTTCTGTTGCCGACAAGTCGGGACAAGAAGCGCAAACTGGATGGGCTTGAAAAGTGGCACTTCTACATCACCATCGAGAGTCTTCCAGTGATGCTTCAATTCGCCTTGCTCCTGCTCGGGTGCGCCCCATCGGTATATCTCTGAATCATCAGCCGCACCGTTTCCTGGGTCATCCTTGCCTTCATAGCCGTCGCGTACGTTTTTTTCCACCCTCACTGCGACACCCTAATACAACTGTCCCTACCAGACCCCGTTTTCCTTTCCATCCTCATCCAAACCCTCCCAAGATACCTGAAACACGGCGATTCCACCTTCGCCCGCTCGGTGCAGTATCGTATGAGATCGATTGCTGAAGTCCACTCTCGTTCTGTGAAGAAGCTCGGAGAGATCCTCCAACAGCTTCGTTTGGAATTCGGAGTGCGCCGCAGAACTTCGGTTGCACTCCGAATGCATTGGGGAGAACGGGGCAGATACAATTCACCACGGTGGGACCACCCGCCTGGTTCTCCGGGAAATTGACTGGGAGGCCCGTATAGCAGACGCGCGTTACATCTCTTGGATGCTCAATTTTACCACCGATAGCGACGCAATCTTGTCCGCGGTCCGGTTCTCTGCGACACTCGTGCGGTTTGGCTCTGAAGATCTTCCATATATTCGCGTCCGGGTGGCTCTCCTCACAAATGGAGACCGTCTCAGGCGAGAGGGTAAGTTCTTCCAAGCATTCGGTGACCCGTTCCAGGTTATACTGACTGATCTTCCTCTCCAGGACAGGAATCCTGCGGGTACAGCCGATTACGAGCTCATGACGGCTGCGGTTGTTCTCATCGAGTTTTCGTCGTCAGACCTGTGGCGGAACCACCCCCGCCCCCCCCCCGAACTTCAGCGTTCAATGTTCGTTCTCGGGTTCGGAGTCCGTCAACCTGGCCTGCACAACCAATGCCTCCCTCTCCACCGTCAGAACATCTCCTGAAACGACGCCCTCACTCGCCTCAAGGCCCCCCGAACCAGTCCTACAAATGGAGCTGGGGGTTCCAACATGGTCAGCGAAGATGAGAAACATAGAAAGTGGACTCACGTGAACTTCTTGAACATCTGCTTGCGGATGCTCGTGGTCGTCTCAGGTTTCAACGCAGCCTACTTTCGAATACAATGCTCAAAACACAGGGGGAGACAGCGATGATGGGGGGAATGATGGTGTGGACCTGCGAAATTTAGCAAGTACTAGGAGTTAAGTACGGTGGTAGCTTACATAGGCGATTGTAACTCCACTGAGATACACAGCGAACGACAATGAGGAGAGATATTATTGCGAAGATGGGAGGCAGGATAAGGGGTCCTTCCATATGCTGGATAACTGGAGAGCGGGCGGCCTCCGACGGTCAATTACCGCGATAAGACGCATACGAATGCTTTTTGAAGACGAATGCGGCGGAGTATCTCTGTGTGACTGCTTGCGAAGACTGGTATATGGACTCTGGAAAGTCATTGAAAGACGTGCCAGACATATGCATGTTTGGGGGCACCTATTGGCTAGTTGTGGAAGGAGAAGAAAGGAAGACAAGGTTACTGCGATCCGCTGCTCATATACAGCGTCTTGCATAGTTCTCAGGCGGATCAATCAACCATCCGAGACGATCAAACGCAAGAGGGAACAGGTTTTGGGAGGTGAGGGAACGTTACATGGGTGATTTGCGGGCGGTAGTAAACGCGGCGTGTTCATACAAATTGCAAGCAGTACAAGCGACAAGGCAAACCCGAATATCTACATGAGAGGAAAGGATCAACCGGACAACATATTCAGGCACTCAACTATTTCGTAGTACAGTACTCATCTTCCTGCTTCTGCACCCGCAGTTCCCTGCGTACCGGGACCGGGGGCTCAACCTACTTGACCGTTACCCCACACCAAGTACCGTTTAACAGGAATCTCGGATCAGGGATCCGGGGCAGAGCAGTGTGAACCTGGTTCGGACGTTCTACACGAAGTTTTTAGTTTAACAACTTGCAGGGCTCTGATCTGTCGCACCTTGTCATTTCGTGTAGCGCACTACCTCCGCCGAATGGCTCCAGACGGTACGTACAATTCATCCACGTTGCGGTCTCCCGAATTATAAAAAAACCATTTCCACGCGGCTGACGCCACGCAAACGCATGCCGTTAATGGGGAACACGACTCTGCATGCAGTCAATAAGGAACACACATAACCACATGCCTTGTTGCAGCGTGTTTGTTAGGATTCGAGCGTTCATAGTGGCAGAAGTGGTTATATTCGTAGTTGGACGTATGATGCGTGCCTGTTCGAAGGCGTGTGGTTAAACCAATGGGACAATGGCGTTGTGACCATAAAGTTTACATCAAGAATCGACGACCCAAATCTCCGGCTGGAACGACCCCTTAGAAACAGACACGAGCCGGACCAAATACATATTATCCAGGCGCATGCACCCTTTCCCGATTTTCCATCGTTGATCGGCGGATTTTTCCATAGGATATCCCTTGGGTCTAGTGATGAGCAACAACGGCCGGGAATTTTCGCTGATGAAACCTACAGCCATAGACTCAAGATAGTGGTTGAGTTTCTTGGCAACCTCGTATGCGAGTTTACTGCGAGTTATCCGGGCGCGATCCCTCGTCCAGCCTAAGGTAGAAATCTGCCCTCTTGGTCAGCACGCAACAAGAACGGGTGGATGATTCTCACCTGAGCTGAGCGGTTTGGTGGATACCCAGGGAACTTGAAACAATGTCAGTTCCGATGCGATGTGAGAACCACAGAAACCACCACACCAGAAGCCTACAAGAAATAACTCCAGATGTTTTTTTGAACATTGGATCATCCCGGCCGTCGAGCCCCGTAATTTTTTTGCGGAGTGCATCTCTCATATTTATTCCAGGAAGGCCGTTTATACTGAATGAAATTGACTTCAAGGGTTTGAAATCCCATTGGCTACGGCCATGGCCGTAAGGCATCTGTGGGACTTTATCCCAGGTAGGTGCGAAGGTTTGTGCCGGGGGTGGAGGTGGGGGTGGAAGTGGGGGTGGCTGTGGTGTTCACGAAATGAGAAGGTCATCGAGAAAATGCCCCGAGAAAACACACCTGGGGGATGACAGGGAGCTCCAAATGCGGCTGTGCGAGATCAATTACCGATGAACTCATCCCACTGACATTGTTCCATTGGGTTGCGGAGATCTGTGAAACCAGATTCTTAACACGGTGGGGTTGAGAGTAGATGGAGGGCGCAATCCTCACGCTATTCTCAAAAGGCGCGGTTACGGTCTGAGGGAGGTCCGTCCAGGAGTCGAGGGAACTATGGATTTGGAGATTATGTATTTTGGGCATCCACCGAGGCACATCGTAGGGAGCTTGGGTCGATAGCGTTCTCAATACAGGTTCCGTGAAGAAATTTTGAGGGGGTTGGAATCCAACATCCAGCAAAGCAGGGGCAACGAAGGGAAGCGAATCCTTGGAGGTGAAGTCCGGTAGGTACGGAACCTAAATTCTGAGGACGGTTGACGGGGAGTGAATGACGGAGGTACTTACAGGACACCGGCCAACAACGGCGGACTCGTCGAGTAGATGATTGAAGGTAGTGGAATCCTGTGTTTGAACCATGACGTTTTCTTTCGTTGTAGTGGGGGCTCTGATGCAACGAGACTCTTTATATTTCCCATAGATCATCCCGCCCTCTGCTCAACGGTAGCCGCTCCCTCATGACCACTCCAAAGTTCGTTCGATTCAAACCGTACGGGCCACTGGTAGAGCCCGAACGCCCAGGGTTGTTAATCGCCACAGACGGTAACATCAGAGAAGAGGGTTCCAACAAAACATGAGGACACTGTTAGGGTTCCAGGGAAACACGAGGACGCTGTTAGGGCAACAGGAGAATCGTTGGATCAGTTGTTGGGAATCCGCGTGGATGAGGCCAGGATATGGGGAACTCTCACAAATACAACGTAACCCAGAGATGAACCCCAGGTGGCTCATGGACCTTGGCAAAACGTGTATAAGATTACCGGCCGCATGGATCAACTCGTTTCATCCCGACTGGGAGGGGCAGGCGATTGATGCACGAGCGTGAACGCTCGTTACCCCGAACACCCACGCATATTGTGTCTACCTGGCTCTTACTAGTTCTGTGGGGGTGGCCGTAGGGTAGGGATGTGGGGCGGTAGAAGCGCACAGGGAGTGGAATATGGTAAATGTGAGAGGGACAGAAGGATGGAAGGCGAAAGGGAGGTAAGGGTAGGGAGGTACGGGAGGGAAGTAGGGGTATGGAGGTGCAGGAGGTAGGTGCGGGTAGGGAGGTACGAAGTACGAGAAATCGGTCTACGTAGACCGCGGTGACTTATAGCCATTCCAATCTGCATTTGTTTGGTGTTGTTATCCCATGACGCTCGTTCCCCATCATTTGCAATTTGCCATTTGCAATTTCCCAACATCGCACACCCACGAGGCACGCCGTAACACCATCTGGTCCGCTCCTTTCCCCACTCAGAAATTCGATAGCATTCTCGGTTATATGGAAAACGGGCTTGGTCCCTTTCTCATCGTCTTATCGCCCAACGTGGACGACCGGAGCACCCGCTCTGCGTCAATCCACGTTGCCAGGTCTCCGACGATCTGGTGTCGCCCCTTGTCTGGATCGAGCGGTAAAGTAGAGGTCGAGGGATCCTAAGGATGCGCACCCTGAGCTCGTGTGCGGGATCGTTGACCAGGAAGTGGGAGAAGTTTTCATCGATGCCACGCGATTTCAGGCCAATTCCCAGCTGGCTTGTTCGGTTCGACTGTGGTTTCGTAGCACCATTTTTGAATATCTCACGCTAGCATTTAGGCGGGTGCACAGCCGAGAGTTTCAAAAAGCAGCCAGGAATCCAGGCTACAGAAGAACCTGTCAATCCTACGTTCCCAACGAGGATTCTAGCACGAGGCAGGACTCACGTCGAAAGAACTCGTTATCGACTTGGTTGAACATTTGGCGTGGGTTGTTGAAGGGTTCGATGTGAGGGCCCCTGACCCAGCAAACTATAGGGGGGAAGAGAGGACCAGGGCTCAGCGCTCATCAGCGAGCCCCAGCACCCCCTTGTTTTGTGCGCCGGTTCGCGTCCTCTCGCTCGCCGACAAATGTTTAAAAAAAACTTGGTGTGATTGTACAGAAAACAGGTAGTTCTGATGTAACCAGAGCCTTCTGGTATGACTCTAATGGAGGCGAAGGACCTCAAACAATGTGCCAATCGCAAATAAGTCTGGGTCTCGGTCGCAATCACTCCACCTCACACCTCGGCGTCGTTGCCCTATGGTTGTCCTCTGCTGCGTCAGTTTCTTCAGGTATAAAGCATCCCAAGCGTCGATACTAGCCCTCCTCCCGCGCGCGCACCTCGGCGTACAGTCCGAGGATATGCCAAAAAACGCACCGGAAGGCGGATCACAAAGCGAACTATTCTACTCACCCGACGGTCCGTCAAAGTTTCGGGATCCCCAAAGGAGAGGGAATGGTCGAGAAAAATAGCTCGTTGGACAAACGCCTGAGCTACTACGATAGCTTACTGTTTGCCCATCGCCCTGGATTTGGCGGATCATGAGTGGAGTCGCCACGGCACGCACGCATACGTTCCGTCTCAGCTTCTCGAGTTCGTGTTTTCTTATTCAGTGCCGACGAGAAGTCTCGTCCTATGGGTGGAGCACACCGATCTCGATGAAGACAGTCAATCGTTTAGAACGAGGAATTTTTTGTATAGCTCAATCCCTACTACCCGTGTTCTACGGAGCACAATGTCTTGTACTTGGAGAACGTCACCTTGGTGTCCTGCAACCAGGCAGGCCACGCGCGTATGTATTCGGTATAGATACCCAGTCTGTCACTGCAACAGCGCAAAAATGAATATTTACACGAGAGGAAAGAATCAACCGGCGGACTACACATGACACTCAGCCGCTTCGTCGTACTCACATCAGGAAAAGGAGCCACGATACCGTTCTTCATCGGCATCATCGAGAAGGCTCGTACTCAACGTATCCAAAATATTTGAACAACATCAATATCGAGTAGGCATATTATTACACGGGCGCGACTCGTGCCAAGTGAAGACCTTGGATGATGACTGCCCTGTGAATGACTGAAATCATCCGCATTGCTGACACGTGCCACGGGTTGGTCCTCACATTGGCCTTGAGGAGAGGGGACCAGTCGCGGGCAGCGCCCGGTGTGCTCCGCTTAGATGCCTTGGTGAGGGATTCGGCCCGGGGCGTCGGGTCGGTGCATACAGGTAGCTGTTATAGGGGGCATAGAAAGGCACACTTGTATTCATGTACGTACAGTCGTACATACAGCTCTGCGGGTCTACGGAGGGGCCGATTCTATCCGCTTGTTCAGCTTATTTCGGGACGGCGTGAGATTCCTCTAGGCGAGTG
>Ga0307513_10013147_pt1 | contig 10172 bp, 3 predicted proteins | sample 15_EM_MG_FD_202174 | JGI IMG/M metagenome (GOLD analysis project Ga0307513, IMG submission 202174) | Populus trichocarpa ectomycorrhiza microbial communities from riparian zone in the Pacific Northwest, United States - 15_EM | ecosystem: Host-associated > Plants > Roots > Unclassified | place...
TAAGTCCATAAACATCCAAATTTGGGCTTTTCTCCTCAAATTTCAAATTTTCCTTCTCAACAGGGCTCTCCTCCCTCAAGAATATATTGTCAAAAATCCAATCTTTGTATTTTTAACCTTATTGACCAATTTTCCAACCCTTTTCTGAGCGCTTCTGCCTCCTGTTATTTTTCTAACCTCCTTTGGCTATATATTTTTATATATATTTTGTGGGGACCCAAAAATGGGTTACAACAGAGAGTAACACCTCTTGTCTTGGCTTTAAAAAATAAGAAATAAGTTACCCAAGTTAATTGGTCTAATATTCATCAGTGACACTCAAGTGTTAATTGGGAGCATTGTTTAGTGAACCTAAATGCATAAACCAAGATAGACTCATTTACAATGTGTACATAACATCTAACATGCAAATGCTCATTTGATAATACATTAATTGACCAATTTTTCATCACATTCTTCAAATATAAAATAGTTACATTATTAGAGCTTGCATTGTTTACTGTAAGAGTTAAAACTTTATCAATCTCTCACTCTAACAAACAATTATCAATAACTTTACCAGTTGTCTCATCTATATGATTAGAAAGTTGACAAAAATTGAGAATCTTTTATGCAAATTGCATTTATTATCAATTCAATGAGTTGTTAAGCAAATATAATTAATGTTTTGGATTGATGTTCATATATCAGTTGTTAAGCACAATCATTGACCCTAAGAGTTGTCCTTAATCTTTCTTTCTCTTCAACATAAACTTTCAAATAATCTCTCGTTATCGTGAAACAAGAAGCAACGTCAAATTTAGATTACCTTGTTCTAGAAAGTAATCCAAATCATTTACCCTCTATAAAATAAAAAGACAACTTTTAAATTATAACTATTTTTTCTAGTATTTATCTATATTCATCGTAATTATAACCTATTACTTTAAAAATGTTAACATGTTGATCTCTCGATTCACTCTTCTCTTACCCGATGTCAAATTTTGTCGGCCACCGACATTAGAACACAGTACAGTGCCTTTCGTTTTGTCAAGAGAAATTAATTGTAGAGTGCTATTGGTCCACTCAATTCATTCGAGCATGAAAGGGATCTCCTGTGATGTCATTTTTGATATATGAGCTAACCAATCCAGCGTTGCCACATTCCTCATCTTATCACCTTCAACACCGCCGATCACTGCCACCCTATCCCATATATACGGAGTTAGCTGCTCGCTTTTATCATAGATTAGCATTGAAAGAGCTAGCGAAACATAAGAGGGATACTATGAAGAGTCTTTCCTTGTCTTCTCTAACATTGTCGTTGTTGTTGATGATGATGCTGCTCAACACAAAGAGTTGCGGTGCTAGTATTTTATTGCCGGAAATGGACGGTGACGTCCCCTTGTACTCCATAGCTGATTCCAACTTGGATTTGGAGTTCATGATGGATTCTGAAATTAACAGGATTCTGACTGGCGTGCGCGTCGGCACAACCGGAGGTACTCAAAATCCTTATAAAGCATTGTATGGTTGCGGCCGAGGCAAACGATATTGCGTGCCTAAGGGTCGTTTTAAGAAGGACTGCTTGTCGGTGTACAAACGCACCTGCTAGTTTCATTAATCTACTTGCAGTTATTCCATGCCCATGCGTGATGGAGGTAGATCTCTCTCTAATATGTACTCTCTTTTTTGGGAGTTTGTTAAATTCCCTTACCACTACTGTTTCTATTATCTATTGGATCGAGTGGGTCTTGAATTGAATCATATAACTCTCATGGTAGAATAAATTTGCGTTAAACTTTAAATTACGTTACTTGTGGTTGAAATTCAATATATATGAATTGAATCATAGAAAAGTATTGTCATAGAGAGGAGATAATCACACACAAACCTTTGCAGAGTCTAGGGAGACAGAGGGGGCCATGGCCGCTAAAGGAGCACTTGTTTTCTGATTTGTCCAATTTAATCCCTCATTAAACATTAAACTTCGATTCTCTTCAGTCTCGTCCCCAAAAATGTTTGGTACAACCCCTAATTTTGCGTGTTTATTGTGGACAAGTTCTTGGTTTTAAATTTTTTTAATTTCACCTTTAATTTGACTCTTAAATTTTGATTTACTTACAATTTCACCCCTGATTTCATCCAATTAATATTGTAAAACTTAAGTTTGGTCTGTCAAAATTCTAATCTTTTCAATTAAACTTTCAAGTTTAGTTTTTCACTAATTAAATCCTTAGTAAAATTAAGTTGACCCATTAAAAAACTAATTAAGTTCTTGCACTTAATTAATTCTTTTAATTTCGATCTAAATTAATTTATAAAGTTAATTTAACCTTTAATTAGAACTATGATTAAATCAAATCAACTTATTAAAAATCTAATTAAGTCCTCAGATTTAATTTTTATGCAAATTTATCCAATATTCATTTAAGTTAGCCTTGAATTTGCATTACTTTTCATATTTAAGTCTTTAAAGGATGCAATTAAGTTTCTAAAAAATTTCAAAGATCCAGTTTGGTCCCTCCATCTCTTATGTATACATGTAGATCCTTTTTTATATATATTTGTATAAAATAAAAGATAATTGTTAAGAATTTGTTTTCCTCTTTTTTTTTTATCTTCCTCCAATGTTCCTGACTCTGGCGTCCGTGAACATTTACTTACAAATATTCTCAACTCTGGCATTAGTAAATAATGCACAACCCAAAAAGTGTGATACTCCTTACTCTGACGCTATTAAATAAATCCGTAAATTTTGAATTTAAATGAAGAAGAAATAATTTTTCTATGCCTTTTTTTACCTTTTTTCTATTTTGTTTTTATTATTGCTCTTTTTTAGACAAGAAGAAAAAAGTGCATTGTATAATAGGTTTCCCTTAGCAGTAAAGGTCCGTAGATTGAACATGCAATGAAAAACAAAACACACAAAGAACAAAAATAAAATAAAATGCGAGGGCCCATAAATAAATCAACGAAGATCCCTAAATTTTTATGGAATTTTCTACTATAAAAAAGATCTCGTTTAACCGGATATCAAAACAAAAAAATGAATAAAATACATGGAAAAGACACAAGGGTGTATTTTTTTCAATCACACTCTTAGTCCAAAGTAGCTTGGGCTGGATGGGCCTAAGACCAAGACCTGGCCCACTCTTTTTTTTACTAAGCTGGATCTAGCCCGACCTAACAGGCTAGGCAAGACCCAGCAACCCAGCCCGGCCACTAGCCCAACCCGACATGTCACAAAGATATCTCAAAACTTAACATTTCTCATATATGAGTTGTCGAATTCCCTTTTTTTTCATTTATCTTTTATTTTTCCTTAATTGTATTCAACTATATCACAAATAATCTTTTTTTTTAATTTTTTTCTACAACTGGGTTCTAGATGCAAGTGACAACAATGAAATAACACGGATACTAAAAAATAAAAGGATATAACATGATTTTAGCATCTTACTCTGATACCAACTGATTTAAACTCCATGAATATAAAGATCCAAAAACTCATAGTCAAATCGATTTTTAAAAAAAAAAAATTTAGACTTGTAATTGAACACAATGATAATCTATATTAAAACACCAAGACTAAATCAGCTCAATAATTCTATTTATAATTCTTATTTATTTCTTCTCTCTTCTCTTAATCACTCATCTATTATCACCATTGCTTTCTTGATTTTTCTTCTGTCAACATAAATATAAGCTCTCCTATCAATATATTTACGGCAGCATCTCACAAATAAAAGCTCTCCTATTATTTGTGCAATAATTAGTGGGGTGCAGTTCCTCTGTATATAAAGGCGAACCCCCGTAGCATCAGAAGTCGTCTAAGACACTTAGAATGGAATTTTTGTTGAAATTTTATTAAGGATTTCCATTTAAGAAAGTAAATTTTTTTTAATTTGAATATAATTTTAAAATGTTAATTTTTTTATTGTATATTTTTGTAGTATATGTATTTTGTTTACGTGTTTACTTGTTTTATTATTTTTTCTCAAACAAACTTGTTGTATGGATTTATGATTTTGTACATGTTATGGTTTGTTTTAGATTTTGTAAAATTATATTTATTTATAAATTATTGAAACTTATGTCGAATTACTGACTTAGATGTGTTGTGATGAAATAAATAATAGCTTGTTTAATAACGGGTCCGTTATATATTTTATTGATTTTATTGTCGAGTTGTAATTTCCATAAAAGTATACAAATTTGTATTTACGTAGATAATTGATAATGAATTAAAAGAAGTATTAAAGTAGGTTGAATAATCTTGCGCTAAACCAATATTTTTGCAAATTTATTTAGTTTACATAGTTAATTAAATATATGTTGTCATCATTATTTGATATAGGTTTGATAGAAGTGATGAATGATCGTTCATGAATATATCGAGATTCACCCCAATGATTGTGGAGGATGAATTATTGTAATAGAGTTTAGGGTTTTATTAATTACACAATATCTAATCCGAGAAATATTAGTGGAGGCGGTATTAGGTATCTATGCAAGAGGTGTGAAAATAAAAAGTTCATGGAGGAATAGTTTTGGTATGCAGAGAGAAAACCAATTGTTCATCACGAGACCATGATAGAAAGGATGGTTGAGTCAATTTTTAGTGTTAGCAACGTGCTTGGAGTTGTAGATGACAACAATAATCCTTAAAGGACAATGGTTATGGATGCAATGAGAATGAATCATGACCATGCCGATCAATGTCACACACACACCAACAATTTAGAGGCATTCACGTTCTTTAGGCGGCGCGTGTGGCACCCAAGGTTGTCAATTCCGTTTCAGTAGGTGTTTCGTTTTTTCAATTGGAATGGAACGTTTCAGTTTCGGTGTGCCGTTTCGGAGTTGTACTGTTCATATATATATATATAAATTCAACAAACATAATTCAAATTCAAGATAAATTAATTATAAATTATGCAATACAAACACAATGCTAAACAAATATAATTTCAAAATTTAAAATATTCCTAAATAGTCAAGATTAAATTGGTTTTTAACTTAAAGTAATTCAACTTAAACAAAATATCAAAATATTATGAAAATAAAATTTTTTAACACAAATATTTTAAATATAAAGTTAGGTCAATGTTATCAAGGCTAATGGAATCTAAAGCATTCCTTGTTTTGCTCAAATTCATACAAAGTATAAACATGAAAAAAAAACAACATGAATATAAACCATATATATTAGTGATAAATCTAATTTTAAAAAATTAATATCATTTTTTAATGAAAATAGTAATAATAATTTTCAATATTATTATCAATATCATTGTTATTGAAAATAGTAATGAAAAAGAGCTTTTTATAATTGGGTGGTTTAATTAATTAAATTGAACAATGTTCAATTTGATTCAATGGCTTTTTAAGAGCGGAACGAAACATGTGGAATGAAACCGGAACATTCTGGGGGGAATTTAGTCGAAAAATCCAGAACGGATCGAGATTTAAAATGAGATGAAATTTGTTTCGTTTTTTGAATTGGTATGGAATATTTCGGCCATTCTAGGCAAAACGAAACAGAATTGACAACCTTGGTGGCACCTTCCAGTGGTTAAATGTTGTCATTCACTACAACATTTAAAGCTCTTTTTCGCAATGATGGGACACGTGTTCACGATGGAGGTGAGGTTGGTCTCCGATGAATCTTTTTCCTCTCCTTTTTTTTCTCTCTCCAGACCTCAAAATTTGCACCAACAGGTTATATTTTTATCAATTTTAGTCATCATTTTTATTTATTTCTATTTGTTTTTGCTTTTAATGCTTTATTGAAATTTATTTTTTTCAATTTATTCCTTAAGAATTTTATTTAATTTAATTTTTATATCCAATTTTGATTCTCATTATGTGATTGCTATTTTTTATTTTTTCTTCTTAATTTATTTTAATTTTCAATTTAGTCCCTCATTGTTTTCTTTCATTTAATTTTTATGCTATATTTAGTTTTTATTTTTTTTATTGCTATTTATTTTATTTTTCTAATTTTGGATTATTAGGGATTTTGCTTGGTATTTTTTAGAGTTTTCCTTTTATGGTTTAATCCCGGTCTCATGATTTAGGTCACTAGTTTTGAGGATTAGCCCGATTTAAATTTGATATTTTTTATGCCCTTTTCTTAAAATTGATTATTTTTTAATTTTATCATTTAACTTTAGGTTATTAGGCCTTGAGTTTCATGGTTGTTTCCACTTTTTTTTTATAGAGTTATCTCGGTCTCTTATCCTCTCTCACGATGAAGGATGAACCTTTTTCTTCTCAATGGAGGTGAGGCTAAGCTTCGATGAACCTTTTTCTTCTCCTCTTTCTTTTCTCTCTCCTGACCTCAAAATTTGCACCAGCCCTTTCAAAAATTAATTGTGTCCTCCAGGTTGTATTTCTATCAATTTTGGTTATTTTTTATTGCTATTTTTTTTTCTTTTAATGCTTTTTGAACTTTATTTTTTTCAATTTTATCCCTAAATATTTTATTTCATTTAATTATTTAATCCAGTTTGGTCCTCATTCTTTTGATTGCTATTTTTTTTTCAATTTTATTCCTCATCATTTTATTTTGTTTAATTTTTGTGTCCAATTTTGGTTCTCATTCTTTGATTGCTATTTTTTTTTATCATTTTCTTAATTTATTTTAATTTTTAATTTAGTCCCTCATTGTTTTCTTTCATTTAATTTTTATGCCAGATCTGGTTCTTATTTTTTATTGCTATTTGTTTTGTTTATGTAATTTTGGATGATTAGGGATTTTGCATGGTATTTTTTAGAGTTTGCCTTCTATTGTTTAATCCTGATCTCATCACTCAGGTTACTAGTTTCGAGGATTAACCCGATTTAACTTCAATATTTTTATGCCCTTTTCTTAAAATTGATTATTTTTCAATTTTATCATTTAACTTTAGGTTATTGAGTCTTAAGTTTCATGGTTTTTTTCACTTTTCTTTTTCTATCTTATCCTAAGTCATGGGTTTGCTGGATGAACCCAGGTTCATTCGAGTTTTAATTTTTATTCAGTCTTGATTTTCATGGTTTTTATTTAATTTTTTATTTCATCATTCAACATTAAGTTATTGGGTCTTGAGCTTCATGATTTTTTCCTCATTCTTTTATGTGAGTTTATCTCGATCTCATATCACAAATCTTAGATTTTTTATGGTTTTTTTTTTTATTTTTTTTATTTCATCATTTGAAATTACATTATTGGGCCTTAAGCTTTGTGATTTTTTTTATTTTTCTTTTTGTGGGGTTACTCTGAGTCGCAGGTTTGTCAAGTTAACCTGGGTTGACTTCGGGGTTTTTCGATATTCCTTTTATTTTTCTTCGGTGTTTTTTTCTAAGTCCTTTTTATTTTAAATACATTTTTTTCCCGATCACATTCTACGGGTTGCGAGTTAGTCGAGTGAACCTTTGTTGACTCAATTTTTTTTACATCTTTTTTAAAATGATTTTTTATTTCAATTTAATTCTTTGACATTAGATTGTTGGGTCATGATCTTAGTGATTTTTTCCACTTTCCTTTATATGAGGTTGGCCTAAGTTACGAGTTAGTCAAGTTAACCCATGTGGACTCAATTGTTTTCTTGATATTTTATTTATTGATTTAACTTCAATCTTTTTTTTTAAGTCTTTTTTTAAAATTTTATTTTTTTATTCTGATCTCGTATCGAGGGTAGAGGATAGCTAGGTGAGCCCGGGTTGACTCGTTCTTTTTCTTAAGTCTTTTTTTAAAAATTATTTTTTTATTTTGATCTCATATCTAGGGTAGCGGGTAGTTGGGTGAGCCCGGGTTGACTTGTGTTTTTTCTTCGACATTTCTATTTTTAAATTTTATTTTTCAAGTTTTATCTTTTGACATTAGGTTATTGGGCTTTGAGCATTATTATTTTTTTCACTTTCTTTTCTATAGAATTATACTAATTTTTTATCTTGATCACAGGTTAATCAAGTTAACTTAACTTAACTTAACTTAGATTATCATCGCGATAATATTGTTTTTTGTCGCGATAATATTGTTTTTTGTCGCGATAATATTGTTTTTTGTCTTGAACGTGGATCACCACACTAGTAATATAAAAATGAGAAATGGGGACCAAATTCGTGTGTGTGTGTGTGTGTGTGTGTGTGTGAGAGAGAGAGAGAGAGAGAGAGAGATGTGTGTGTGTGTGTGTGTGAGAGAGAGAGAGAGAGAGATTTTTAGACTCCAATGATCTAGTTATATTATTAGTTTAGTTATATAAATATAAATATAAATATTATGTAAAGTTTGATGTCATTTACCACCCAAAAAAAAAAATCTAAAATCTTGGTAGATTAGAAATCCTTTTTTTTCCTTGACAGCACATGGTTTTTTTTTTTTTTTTTAATATAAGTGGTAAAAAAAAATATAGAGATGAGATGAGATTGATCGGCTCCTTTTAATACGCAAAGAGATTCAAACCATTGATGCAGTTAGTAAATAAAGTTTATGAGTATTCGGGTAAAGATATGATACAATAAAATAGGAATTTTACACAACTAGATAGGGGTCTGACTTAGACATATTATATGGATGGCCTAAAATATATTTTTATGAATCAATGAGACATCTCTAGGTCTAAGAAGAGGTCTTGTCACGTTAGATTGGGTTAACACCTTAAAATGACATCTCTTATCAGACTGTTGGATCTCTTGGAATTAAAAATCAAGCCAGGATGTTGCTGTTTGGTCAATTTCGTTATTTTTTCTAGGTTATTTTTGGATTTATTATTTCATTTGGTTTTTTATTTTAATTCCCTTTGTGCATGCTTTTAGATTTCTAATTATTTTCTAATAGATGTAAGGCCTTTTTTTTTTTATCTATTTATAGATATTGTAAACATCTAAAAAAGTAAACTTTATTAATTTTATTTTCAAATAATAAAATTATAAATTCATGATTCATATATGTATTTTTTTCGCTCATAAAATTTTACTGTGTTTTCTATATTGTTATTATCGTTATAGTTATCGCCTGCATCAACCATGCTTTGAGTTGGCTAATTATTATTTTTTATTTCATATTAAGAATAAATAGGTAGTGAAAGGGAAATTAAGATTTATGCAGAATTGAACAAAAAATAAAAGGTCAATTTTTAAAATAAGATGCCCACTCCGGCGTGAAAAATGGAATATCAAAAGCAAATACATGTTGTTGGCAAAGTTCCAAGCCTTTGGGCCCAGTTTCATGGAAACATCTAATGCACATTATGAGGCAACAAATAGAGTGGACCAATTGGAAGTGGAAGAAGTGACATTTGAAAGGTCGTCTGTCTGCGCTGTGTAGCAGCGACCTTTGAAAGGCATCAAAGACTTCCAAGTCGTTGGCGTTATTCAATCAATAATTCAACATTAAAACAAATCCCCACTTTCCAAGAAAATTAACTTTTAAGACATCATAATCAGACTTCTGTATATTTCCGTGGAATTGTTTTTTTAAAAAAAAAAAATTATAGAAATATATTGGTAACGTTCTGCAGGAAATGAAACGTCAGATTTTTCGTCCTTAACATGTGGACCTTTCTTTATTGATTTTCATAAATTTCGATATAACTACTAAATTCACGTTGTTTTATCTTATTAATTTATACAATCATTTTAATTCTTATTTAATATTTTTTTATCTTATTTTCTCTACAATATCACTTGATAAGTTGGCAAGGATAATGATGTCCAATATATTTCGGAAAATAATAACATGAAATTCTTACAATGTTGTTATCAATTTACTATTTTACTAATACCATATATCTACATGCATTAAATATATTTTCTATTTTTTTTATTGTGTGTAAAGAAAATTTGGTTTTAACATATTGATTAAATATATTATGATAGGAGTAGGGAACAAATGTTTTTGGGAAAAAAAGTCAGCTTTTTTTATTTTGTAAATAAAGAGTTGATTGCGTAGAGAGAATCTTCTCAGTCTATTGATTTCCTTTCACCCAAGTCAGCCGAATTTTGAATCAGATAGCTTGACCATCCCTAACTTGTTAATTACTAAGCATGCACTTGTTCATATTGTTAGCTTGAAATTGTGGTGATCTTGCGGCTGAGTGGTCAAATAACATGAAAAATTGGTTCCAATTAATGCTGAATATGCAGAGTACTGCAATAAAATCATTCTATCAGACACACTAATTATCACTACCAAAATTATTCAA
>Ga0307513_10013148_pt1 | contig 10172 bp, 5 predicted proteins | sample 15_EM_MG_FD_202174 | JGI IMG/M metagenome (GOLD analysis project Ga0307513, IMG submission 202174) | Populus trichocarpa ectomycorrhiza microbial communities from riparian zone in the Pacific Northwest, United States - 15_EM | ecosystem: Host-associated > Plants > Roots > Unclassified | place...
TTATTACAAGCTCTGGCCGAACATGGCGTTCGACATTTATGCCGACCAGATCGATTTCATGCAGTGGCTACCGCTGACGCCTACCACCAGCATGCTGCGTGAGATGACCTTCGCGCTGCCCGACGACAGGCGGGAAATGAAGCTGGTCCGCTACGCCAATTGGCGGATCAACCGGGTCGTCAATGACGAGGACACCTGGTTGATCGAGCGCGTCCAGCAAGGCATGGCGTCGCAGAGCTACACTGCGGGTCCGATCGGCACGAGCGAGGTCTGCCTCAGGAGTTTCGCCAGGAAGATCCGCCACCTCATCCCGGAGGCGCGCCAGCACCGCGCACCGGCCCCGGGATGGTCGAAGTCCCCCTCCCGCTTGCGGGAGGGGTTAGGGGAGGGCTTGTCGAGGTCGAGGGCGGATATACACGCCCTCCCCCGACCCCTCCCGCAAGCGGGAGGGGAGTGATGACCAAGAAATACGACGCGATCATCATCGGCGGTGGCCATAACGGCCTGGTCTGCGCCTTCTATCTCGCCCGCGCCGGCCTCAAGGTCCGTGTGCTCGAACGCCGCGACATCGTCGGCGGCGCGGCGGTGACCGAGGAATTCCATCCCGGTTTCCGCAATTCGACCGCGAGCTACACGGTCAGCCTGCTCCGCCCCAAGGTGATCAAGGACATGCGCCTCCACGAGCGCGGTTGGCGGATCATCGAGCGCACGATCAGCAACTTCTTCCCGCACGAGGGGGGCTATCTCAAGCTCGGCGGCGGCGAGGATCGTACCCGCGCCGAATTCGCGCGCTACAGCCAGAAGGACGCCGACACCTTCCCCAAATATGAGGAGGCGCTCGAACGCGTCGCCGACGTGCTGCGCGATTTGTCGCTCAAGACCCCGCCCAATGCCGGCGGCGGCCTGCGCGCGCTGCTTGCCGCGGCAATGCAGGGCAAGAAGCTCGCGGGGATGCACATCGAGGCGCAGCGCGACGTGATGGACCTGTTCGTCAAGTCGGCGCGCGACTTTCTCGATGGCTGGTACGAGAACGAATATATCAAGGCCGCGTTCGGCTTCGACGCGGTGGTCGGCAATTACGCCAGCCCCGACACGCCGGGCAGCGCCTATGTCCTCCTCCACCACGTGTTTGGTGAGATCAACGGCAAGAAGGGCATGTGGGGCCATTCGGTCGGCGGGATGGGCGCGATCACCCAATATATGGCCGAGGCATGCGTCGAAGCCGGCGTCGAGATCAGCCTGGAGGCGCCGGTCGCCCGCGTGCTGGTCGATGGCGGCAAGGTCGCCGGGGTGCTGCTCGAAGGCGGCGAGGAGATTGCGGCAACGATCGTCGCGTCGAATGCCGGACCGGCCCTGCTCTTCCGTCAATTGGTCGATCGCGCCGATTTGCCCGCTGAATTCGCGCATCGGATGGACCGCTTCAAGGCCGGGTCGGGCACCTTCCGGATGAACGTTGCGCTGAGCGAACTGCCCGATTTCACCGTGCTGCCGGGCAAGGAAAAGGCCGAGCACCACACCTGCGGCATCATCATCTCGCCGACGCTCGACTATATGGACAAGGCATTCACCGACGCGAAGGCGTTCGGCTGGTCGAAAAAGCCGATCGTCGAGATGAAGCTGCCAACCTCGGTCGACGACAGCCTGGCGCCGCCGGGGATGCACATCGCCAGCCTGTTCTGCCAGCAATTCGCACCCGTATTGCCCGATGGCCGGTCATGGGACGACGAGCGCGAGGCGGCGGCCGATCTGATCATCGATACGGTCAACGAGCACGCGCCCAATTTCAAGGCGTCGATCATCGCTCGCCAGATCCATTCGCCGCTCGATCTCGAACGCAAGTTCGGGCTGATCGGCGGCGACATCATGCACGGCAACATGTCGCTCGATCAGCTCTGGGCGGCGCGACCGGTGCTCGGGCATGGCGATTATCGTTCGCCGATCAAGGGTCTCTATATGTGCGGCGCGGGCACGCATCCCGGCGGCGGGGTCACCGGCGCGCCGGGGCACAATGCCGCGCATGAGATCCTGCGCGACCGCTCGGTGCTAGGCAGGTTGTTCGGCTAGCGGCATCCTGGGGCGGAAAAAGTAAAGCGGGATCGCGGTCAGCATCAGCGCGACGCTCAGCCCCGCGGCTTGCCAGCCCGACCCCCAGATTGCCCATAAGCAAAAGGCCGCACCGACGATCGCCGCGGGGATCGCGGTACGGCGTTTGAGCGCGGCGAAGCAGGCGCCGACATAGAGCCACAGGTTCGCCGCCGCGGTCAGCCGCAGCATGAAGTCGTAGAATGCCGCTGCGGTGGTCGAGATATTGCTGAGGATCAGCACGCTCGCCGCGATGCTTGCCAATGCCAGCACGCCGACCGGCACATCGCGCCGGTCGGTGCGGCCGAACCACGCGGGCAGCACCCCGGCACGCGCCATGCCGAGCGGGACCTCCCCCTGGATCAGCACCCAGCCGTTGAGCGCGCCGACTGCCGCGATCGCGGTGAAGGCCGCCACGCCAAGTGCCGCCCGATGGCCCCAGAAGGTCTCGACGAATAGGGCAATCGGGGCTTGCGCCGCAGCGATCGTCGCTTGCGGCATCGCCATGATGATGCCGGTGCAAATGACGATGTAGAGCAAGCCGGTCATGAAGAGTCCGGCATAGGTCGCGCGGCGTACGTTTTTCGCGGGATCGCGGACGCGCTCGGCGGCAACGCTGGCGGATTCGAATCCGACCAAAGCGAAGAATACCGGCGGGATCGCGGCGGTGATCCCGCCCCAGGCAAGCGGCACGTGCGGATTGGCGGTGAACTGTCCCCCGCCCGCCAGGACGAATCCGACGATCAGCGCGACGACCGCGAACAATGGCAACAGCTTCAGCAGGGTGGTGACGACCTGGAACCGGCCTGCGGTCCGCGCACCGGCGAGGTTGAGCAACGTGATCAGCCAGATCAGCGCGATGGAGGATATTACCATTGCCGTCGGCGTCGCGGTCAGCGGCGGCCAGAACACGCCGAGGTAGCGGATCGCGGTGATCGAGATATAGGCGTTGGCGGCCCAGACGCTGACCCAATAGCTCCATCCGACCAGTACGCCGGGCAGGGGCCCCAGTTCGCGCGCGCAGATCGCGACGATCCCGGTTTCCTCGGGAAACAGTTTCGCCAGGCGCACCAGTACTTGCGAAATGACGATCGCGCCGGCGATCGCGACCACCCAGGCCGCGACGCTGGTCCAGCCATAGGGCGCGAGCTGCGCGGGCAAGGTGAAGATGCCCGATCCGATCATCCCGCCGACGACCAACGCCGTCGCGGTCCAGAATCCGAAAGGCCTTTTGGCGGTATCCATCGACAACTCCCCTCGGCATGCAGCAAAGCACGTCGCCGTATGCGGCGCCACTGGTCCTTTTTGGTCGACCTGCGCTACGATGCCCATCATGGCGAGTGGGGCACCAAACGGAATGGGCGGAACGGGCGGGATGGCGATGGGCGGTCGCTATCATCCGCGGCTCGTCGAAGCGGCAATGGCGCTCAACGACAATGCGCTGCACGTCGCCGAGCCGCTACTGAAACAGCATTTGAAGGACGACCCGTTCGACGTCGCGGCGATGCGCATGCTGGCGGAACTCGCGGGGCGGATCGGGCGCTATCGCGATTCCGAAGCACTGCTGCGGCGCGCGATCGACTTGTCGCCCGCTTTTACCGCGGCGCGCGCGAACCTCGCGCTGGTCCTCTATCGGCTCAACCGACCGGCCGAGGCGATCGACGAGCTCAAATTGGTTGTCGCCGAGGATCCGGATAATCCCGGCCACGCCAACCTCCAGGCGGCGGCGTTCGGCCGGGTGGGCGATTTCGACGGCGCGATCGCGCTCTACGATCGCGTGCTCAAGGATGCGCCGAACCAGCCGCGCATCTGGATGACCTATGGGCATATCCTCAAGACGGTCGGACGGCAGCAGGACGGCGTTGCCGCCTATCGCCGCGCGATCGAATTGATGCCGGCGCTTGGCGAAGCATGGTGGAGCCTCGCCAACCTCAAGACGGTCAAGTTCGACGATACAGATATCGTGGCGATGGAAGCCGCGCTCGGCGAGCCCGACATTTCCGACGAGGATCGCTTCCACCTCGATTTCGCCTTGGGCAAGGCGTTCGAAGATCGCCGGCAGGCGGCGGCGGCGTTCCGCCATTACGATGCCGGCAATGCGCTGCGGCGCGCCAAGCTGCCATATGATGCGGATGAGACCGCGCGCTTCGTCGATCGCTCGATCACCTTGTTCACCGCCGACTTCCTCGCCGAGCGCGCCGGGAAGGGCTGCGATGCGCCTGATCCGATCTTCATCCTGGGCATGCCGCGTGCAGGCTCGACGCTGATCGAGCAGATCCTCGCGAGCCACAGCCTGGTCGAGGGCACGAGCGAGCTCCCCGACATCCCGACATTGGCACGGCGCGACAAGAATTATCCCGAGGGCGTCGCCGGCTATGAGCCCGACAAACTGCGCGCGCTGGGCGAGGAATATCTCAAGCGCACCCGCATCCAGCGCCGCACCGACCGGCCGTTCTTCATCGACAAATTGCCCAACAACTGGGCGCATCTGCCGTTCATCCACCTGATCCTGCCCAACGCAAAGATCATCGATGCCCGGCGTCACCCGCTCGGCTGCTGCTTTTCCAACTTCAAGCAGCATTTCGCGCGTGGCCAGGCGTTCAGCTACGGGCTCGAGGACATGGGGCTTTATTTTCGCGAGTATGTGCGTCTGACGGCGCATGTCGATCGCGTGCTGCCGCGGCGCGTCCACCGCGTGATCTACGAGGACATGGTCGAGCATACCGAGCGCGAGGTTCGCGCCCTGCTCGACTATTGCGGGCTGGAGTTCGAATCCGGCTGTCTGGCGTTCCACGAAACGGAGCGCGCCGTACGCACGGCCAGCTCGGAGCAAGTCCGCCAACCGATCTTCCGCGAGGGGACAGAGGCGTGGAAGCCGTTCGAGCCGTGGCTCGACCCACTCAAGACGGCGCTGGGCGAGGTTCTCGACACATATCCGGCCGCCCCGGCCGCGTTGTAAAAACGCAACGCGTCGGCACACAAATATCGTGCCCTCCGCTCTTCGCTTGACGGATGCTGCGCCCGCTAACACGCTGGCGTCACAAAAACGCAAAATGGGGACTTCGATGCTCTTTGGCCGCCGTCTCGCCGTCAGCGCTTTGCTCGCTTCTGCCGCGCTCGCCGCCACTCCCGCCCTGGCGCAGAACGCGCCGCCCGCGCCGGATAACCAGGCCAATAACCAGCCCGACAATGGCGACATCATCATCACGGCGCTCAAGCGGTCGGACAGCCTGCAGAACGTGCCGATCAGCGTCCAGGCGCTGAGCACCAAGAAGCTCGACGAACTCAACATCTCGAACTTCCAGGATTATGTCGCGTCGCTGCCGTCGGTGTCGTTCCAGGCATTGGGCGGCACGCCGGGCACCAACGTCGTCTATATGCGCGGCGTCGCGTCGGGCGGCGACGGCAACCATTCGGGCTCGCTGCCCTCGGTCGGCGTCTATCTCGACGAACAGCCGGTGACGACGATCGGCGGCAATCTCGACGTCCATATCTACGACATCGCGCGTATCGAGAGCCTGTCGGGTCCGCAGGGCACGCTGTACGGCGCCTCGTCCGAAGCCGGCACGATCCGCATCATCACCAACAAGCCCGACACCTCGTCGACCTATGGCCGTATCGATATCGAGGGCAACAAGGTCAGCAAGGGCGGCTGGGGCGGCAAGGCGGAGGGGATGATCAACCTGCCGCTGTCGCCGACCATCGCGTTCCGCGCGGTCGGTTATTACGAGAAAGACGCCGGCTATATCGACAACGTGCTAGGCACGCGGAACTTCATCTCACCTGCGGTCGGCGGCGGTCCGCCGGCGGTCGCGACCTATCCCAACAACACGATCCGGCCGGACGGCGGGATCAGCGTCAACAACGCGCCCTTCCTCAAGAAGGATTATAACGACACGGAGATCTGGGGTGGCCGTGCCGCGCTCAAGGTCGATCTCGACAGCAATTGGACGGTGACGCCGAGCTTCCTCTATCAGGACACGCGCAGCCATGGATCGTACGGCTACGACCCGCAGGTCGGCGACCTCCAGGTCCAGCATTTCTTCCCCGAATATCGCCGTGACCGCTTCTGGCAGGCGGGGCTGACGATCGAGGGCAAGGTCGGCAATTGGGACGTCACCTATGCCGGTGCCTATCTCGATCGCAAGGATCTGCAATCGTCCGATTATACCGATTACTCGGAAGCCTATGACAATCTCTACTCGTCGGTCGGCGGGCTGGCGTATTATTTCGCCTATATGAACAATAACGGCAATACGATCGATCCGCGCCAGCGCGTCGTCGGAACCGACCATTTCAAGAAGATGAGCCAGGAATTCCGCGTCGCGAGCCCATCGACCGACCGGTTCCGCATCGTCGCCGGCGCTTTCTACCAGCGCCAGAGCAACGACATCCATCAGGATTACCAGATCACTGGCCTCGCCACCGATCTGTCGGTCAATGGCTGGCCGGGCACTTTGTGGCTGACCCAGCAGCATCGCGTCGACAAGGATTACGCGATGTTCGGGGAAGCGAGCTACGACATCACCCCGAACGTGACCTTCACCGCGGGCGGACGGGCGTTCATCTACGACAACACGCTGATCGGCTTCTTCGGCTTCGGCCGAAATCCCGGTGGCGATTACACCGCCTCACCGCCGAACGCCGCGTTCAGCTCGAAGACCGGCGTTATTCAATGCTTCAACACGGACGGCGATCGCCTGAAAACCGTGCTCCCGGGGGGGAACACGAACCTCTTGCCGCCAGCGGTGGCGGGCGCGCCGTGTACCAACCTTGGCGTCTATACTGTTGGACAAGGGGTGATCCCGGTCGAAGCGTCTGGCCAGGGGGTGACGTACCGGTTCAACCTCAGCTGGAAGCTCAGGCAGGGGATGTTGCTTTACGCGACGATGTCGCGCGGTTTCCGGCCGGGCGGCATCAACCGCCGCGGCGACGTGCCGCCGTATCAGGCCGACTTCCTGACCAATTACGAACTAGGCGCCAAGACGACCTGGTGGGGCGGCAAGTTCCGCTTCAACGCCGCCGTCTATCGCCAGGATTGGGACGCGTTCCAATTCTCGTTCCTGGGCGCGAACAGTTTCACGGAAATCCATAATGGTCCCAATGCCAGGATCTGGGGCGCCGAATTCGACAGTTCGCTGACCTTCGGCGGCCTGAGCCTGACCGCGTCGGGGTCGTATACCGATGCCAAGACGCAGAAGAATCTGTGCGGTTATGACGACCCGACCTTCACCTGCACGACGCCGGGAACCGACGGGCAGATCAACTATATCTCGGCCGCCGCAGGGACGCGGCTGCCGGTCACGCCGCGGTTCAAGATCAGCGGTTCGGCGCGCTATACAATGCCGCTGAGCGACGGCGTGAAGGGCTATGTCCAGGCCGTGGCCACCCATCAGAGCTCGGCGTCGTCCGACCTGCGCACCAAGGTGTTCATCCTGGCACTCAACGACGCCACCGATCCCGCGGTCGCGGCCAACCCCGCCAGCTATTACAACGCCGCGGCGGCGGTCGGACGGTTGCCTGCCTATACCACGGCGAACTTCGCGATCGGCGCCGAGCTCAAGAACTTCAATTTCGAACTGTTCCTCGACAATGCGTTCAATGAGCGCGGGCAATTGTCGCGGTTCCTCGAATGTGGAAGCTGCGGCCAGCGTCCGTATATCGTGCCGACCCGGCCGCAGACGATTGGTGTGCGGATGGGATCCAAATTCTAGCGAACGGAGCGGCCGCCGCGCAGATCGGCGGCCGCATCGTCGATAGATGAACTAGGTCGGCCGACACTTCGCCGTGCTGGCGCGACGCGATATTTGTGCTTATCGCCACGGCGATGGAGCAATACGACGTCCTCATCATTGGCGCGGGCCATGGCGGTGCGCAGGCGGCAATCGCGCTACGGCAAGGCAAGTTCGCCGGATCGATCGCGGTCCTCGGCGACGAGCCCGAACTGCCCTACGAACGCCCGCCGCTCAGCAAGGAATATCTCGCCGGCGACAAGAGCTTCGACCGCATCCTGATCCGCCAGCCGGCCTTCTGGGAAGAGCGCGAAGTGACGATGCTGTCCGGACGCGGCGTCGTCTCGGTCGATCCCTTGGCGCATCGCGTGACCACCGACGACGGTGCCGAGGTCGGCTATGGCAAGCTGATCTGGGCGACGGGCGGCCATGCCCGGCGATTGTCCTGCGACGGCCACGATCTGACCGGCGTCCATACCGTGCGCACCCGCGCCGATGCCGATCGCATGATCGCCGAAATGCCGGCGGTGACCAACGCGGTCGTGATCGGCGGCGGGTTCATCGGGCTGGAAGCGGCGGCGGTCCTCGCCAAGTTCGGCAAGCAGGTGACATTGCTCGAAGCGCTCGATCGCGTGATGGCGCGCGTCGCAGGCCCCGATCTGTCCAATTTCTACCAGGAAGAGCATCGCTCGCATGGCGTCGATGTTCGGCTGGGCGTCGCGGTCACCGCAATCGAAGGCGACGACAAGGTGACCGGCGTCCGTCTCGCCGACGGCAATGTCGTGCCGGCCGATCTGGTCGTGGTCGGCATCGGCATCGTCCCCGCGGTCGAGCCGCTGATCGCTGCGGGTGCCGAGGGCGGCAACGGCGTGCGCATCGACGCGCAATGCCGCACCTCGCTCCCCGACATCTTCGCGGTCGGAGATTGTGCCCTCCACGCCAATCGCTTCGCCGACGGGGCCGCCGTGCGGCTGGAGTCGGTGCAGAACGCGACCGACCAGGCGACCGTCGCGGCCAAGGCGATCCTCGGCGAGGACGTCGCCTATGAAGCGACGCCGTGGTTCTGGTCGAACCAATATGATCTCAAGCTCCAGACGATCGGGCTCTCGATCGGCTATGATCAGGCGGTGGTCCGCGGCGACCCCGCAACGCGCAGCTTCTCGGTCGTGCATCTGAAACGGGGCAAGGTGATCGCACTGGACTGCGTCAATGCGACCAAGGATTATGTCCAGGGCCGCAAGCTGGTCGAGGCGGGCGCAGTAATCGATGTCGCGCGGCTGGCTGATACGAGCGTGCCGCTCAAGGAAATGATCTGAGGCGCGCGTTACTGCGATAGCTTTGGGAGACTGGTTACCCAGTTTTGGAGCGAAGCAGTGTCCAGCATGTCGCCATTGTATCTGTATTTCGGCGAAACTGGCTGATTGCTGCCGCGAGGCCGCCCGGAATACACCTTCATCGGTAGCGAGAAGCTGCCTATTCCCGCCGGTAGTTTTACCATGCGAACTTCCATGTAGGTCGTGTCGGCACCCGTCTCTCGTCCGGCGGGCACAGCTCCCATGCTGGTCCAGAGGTCCACCGCATCGAGGCATGCCGACATGCATTTTGGATCGGTGATCACATAGACCGCCGCTTGAACCTTATAAGTAGGCAAACCTTTTGCCCGCGTCTCCGTGTCGACGTAAGTGGGCTTTGCAACCCACAGCGCGTTCCCGGCAACGATCGCCCGATCGAGGTTTGCGATCGCGTCCTCGTACCATGATTTTGCCTCTGGCGAGAGGTTGCCGCCCGTCGATCGCTCGGCGAACGACGCCCGGATGGAAGCAAGGTTGTCTTCGGACGCACGCCAACTGACGGTCATCGGCGCTTCAGAACGACGAAGCAGCGCGCCTTCGCCCCACAGCGCATGCGCGATTCGGGTTGCCCAGTCGGATGAGCCCCCGCCGTTCCCTCGAAGATCGAAGACGATCGCAGGCGCGGCCCGAATGTCGGCACTGTGCGCTTGCATATAGCTGATCAGTTCACCCAATCGCTGACCGATCGAAGAGTTCGGATTGCCGTCGAATGACGGCATACGGAACCACTGCGTGCCATTATTGAGAATGCTCCAGCCTATCTCGGCCCGGGTCGGCTTGCCGACCACGTAACGCTCGTAGAGATTCTCTTGCGGCGGCCGCCAACGGAGCGCGAGGTTGATAATCCTTCCCTGGATACTGAAGCGACAGCGCCGGGGAGTCTTTACATAGGGATCGCCGACATCGAGGAACGCCATCGCTCCATATAGATCGCGCTGAGAGGCCAGGTTCCAGCGACCGAAGCGCGAACCTAGCCGATTGTTCGTAAGTGCATTGGCAACAATGC
>Ga0307513_10013149_pt1 | contig 10172 bp, 8 predicted proteins | sample 15_EM_MG_FD_202174 | JGI IMG/M metagenome (GOLD analysis project Ga0307513, IMG submission 202174) | Populus trichocarpa ectomycorrhiza microbial communities from riparian zone in the Pacific Northwest, United States - 15_EM | ecosystem: Host-associated > Plants > Roots > Unclassified | place...
ATCCAAAGAATTGCCTCGATGAAGCGCCGGTTGTTGCTGCCACTTCGGCCGGGATCAGACGGCTTGCCGTGGCAATGTGGTTCCATTTTCGCCCATTGGGCGTCCGTCAGCACAAATCGTTCCATCTGCAGCTTGAATCACAAACAAGCCCCAGAAGAAACCCTGAACCTCAACAGCCCCTAATCTGCGACTTCCGTTCAACGTTGCTATCCTACACATCAGATCCAGCTCAAGGTTGGCGTCTTAAGCCAACCCACGGTTCGAACCGTCAATTCACTTCTTTTGTCAGAGCGTGCGGCAGTGCTCCAGCATTTCGCTGCGCAATTGTCATCACCCCCAAATGCGTTCGTTCCTATGCCGCCACTGATCAGCGGCACGATCGCCCAGGAATCTCACAGCGGATGAGGAACTCAGAGGAGCTCTCTGAACCAGCCTCTTGACAATCGTTTCGCTGCAGCATTAGCTTGCATGACAAATCGATTTGGCAAAGGAAAAAATATGCTTTCAGCGGTGCAGCGGGTTCTTATCGTTGGTGGAGGAGTGTCAGGGCTAAGTTTGGCAGCTGGTCTCGCTGGGGATGGTTTCGAGGTCGACCTCGTCGAATTGAAGGGTGGCGCGGAAGGGGCTGGCATCGGCTACTGGTCTTATGGGATTCGAGCATTTGACATGCTCGGTTTGCGGAAGGTGGTTCAAGATGCCTCGTATATATCGCGCATGGTCCGCCTCTGCGCCGCTGACGGCACAGTGGTCATCGAGACGCCAAATCCCGGCTTGGATGGGACAGACTATCCTCCCGAGATCATCTTGAGCCGTCCAGCCCTATCGGCAGTTCTCATGACTGAAGCCGGCGCTCGAGGCGCAAGCGTCAAGCTGGGAGTTACGGTTGATCGGCTCGATGAAGATGAGCGGGGGGCGCATGTTACCTTCACCGACGGTAGCAACGGCTTGTATGACCTTGTCGTCGGCGCGGACGGTGCATTTTCACTGATGCGAGAGAAATTCTTTGACGCGAGCATTCGCCCCGAAATCATCAATGCCGGATGCTGGCGTGCGTTGATCCCGTCGTCGCCGATCATTGATCAACCTTACGTTTTCCAAGGTGACGGTCGTCGGGTCTATCAGTACCCGACCGGCAATGGTCTTATCTATGTCGGTATTGAGCAATCTGAGGGCGAGCCGAAGCGCACACCTTCTGCTTCTCGTCAGCGTTTTACCGACTTGCTAGCCGACTATTCTGCGCCGCAGGTGGCCTATATGCGAGAGGCGATCGCGTCCGGCGAGATGCAGGCTGAGTTCCGGCCTTTTAACTGGCATCTCATCGAGAATAACTGGTTCAAGGGGCGCCTCGTCCTGATTGGCGACGCGGCCCACAGTATGACACCTCACTTATCGAGCGGTGCCGGTATGGCAGTCGAGGACGCAGCCGTTCTTTTTGACGAGCTCCGACAGCGAATGCCACTTGAGGAGACCCTGACATCCTTTATGGAACGCCGCCGTAGCCGAGTTCAGCGCGTATTTAGCGACTCACGCGCGGTATTTGAGATTGGCCAGGTTATCACCGAATGGTCGGCAGAATCGGAAACCGTGGCAGCAGCACTCGTGTTCCTTAACGAGCAACCCTAGTCACAACAGCATTTCCACCGGACACGCCTGCATTAGCTCTCCGTCCAATCATCGAGGAAACCAGCATGAAGGCAGCTACATCCACGTCGACCCTGTCCGTCGGTCGCCTTAGCACCGCAGGCGTTGTCTTTCTTACCTTCGCCGCGATGACTCCCCTTGGAGGCGTGACGAGCGGAACCTCCCTTGGGTTTGCGCTCGGCGGGCCGGCACTTGTCGGCATGTACGTTCTGGTTGCTCTTGTCGTCCTGTGCTTCGGCATCGTCTATGCGACAATGGCTGGGGAAATCCGCAACGCCGGGGCGTTTTACGCCTGTGTCACGCGTGGCTTAGGGCGGCCGCTTGGTTTAGCTGCAGGCTCAATCTCTTTGCTGATCTACAACGGCGCGACAGTCTTTCTTTGCGCCATGTTTGGCTACTATGCGCAAACCACCTTCTCCAGCCAACTCGGCATTAACATTCCCTGGCCGGTCTGGTCATTTGCCGTCATCATCGCCACATTTTTTCTGGGCCGCCGGCAAGTGGACGTTAGCGCCAACCTTCTTGCGCTGGCAGTGGTGTTGGAGGCTGCGGTTCTTGCGATCCTCGACGTGACAGTGCTTTGGAGACACGGCATCAAGGCGTTCGATCTTTCCGTGCTTAGCCCTACCACAATCGCGAGCGGCTCGACCGGAGCGCTGGTCATCTTCGGCTTCTATGGCTTCGGAAGCTTGGAAGCGACTGCGATTTTCAGTGAAGAGGCACGCGATCCCAGACACACCATCCGTCGTGCCACTGTGTTTGCGGTGCTCCTGACCTGCGCGTTTTACGTTGTCAATGCTTGGTGTCTTGCGGCTGCCGTGGGCACTTCAAGCGTGCAAGCGATGGCACTTGCGGACCCAGCAAATTTTGTCTTCATCATCAATACATCCGAGGTTGGTCAGTGGTCGACGGACGTAATGCAATGGCTCCTTTTTCTCAGCCTCTTCGCGGCTCTCCTTGGTACGCATAATGTTGCCAACCGCTATTTCTTCTCCCTTGGACGCGACGGTGTTTTGCCAACTTGGTTAGGAAAGACACATCCGAAGACCCAGGCGCCGCATAATGCTGGGATCGTGCAAATAGCAATCCTCGTCGTTGTTCTTGGACTTTTCATAATCAGTGGCGCAGATCCGATCGCTGTGATCGTGGCCAGTGTCGGGGGTATTACGACCCTCGGTGTCATGATCATGTATGGAATGGTCTCCCTGGCAGGCTTCTTCTATTTTCGCGGGAGAACCGATCGCTCATGGTTCGTTACGACGATCGGGCCGATCATCGCCACCGGAAGCCTGCTATTTTTGACTGTGCTCGGTATCAGAAACTACGACCTGCTCACGGGCGTCCCGACAGGGCTCGTCAACCAGGTTCCCTGGCTACTTCCCTTCATTGCCGCCGCAAGCGTTGCCTATGCATTGTGGCTCCGAAACCGCAAGCCACTGGCCTATGCATCGATTGGTGCAGGGGCAAGCGACAATGAAGAGGGTATTAAAGCCGTCACGATCCTCACAGATGGCGTGGTCGTCTCCCAATCTTGATCAATCCAGTTCGCCCCGAGTTTAATCGAGACTACTTTATCGAAGTCAAATGTTGGCACGTCGATTTGTTTGCAACCATCCGGGGAAGGTCGCAGGTTATCCTCGAATGCAACCTAAACCTCTATGACGACGTCTGACGTTCCGTGCAGATCAATCTCCCGTACCAGGTTTCTCTGCTCTCCCAGATTGCCCGACCGGATGACCACTTCGTCGCCATCCTTCAAAAACACCGGCGGCTTGCGGGATTGCCCAACGCCGCTCGGCGTCCCCGTCAGCAGCACATCACCCGATCTGACCGTCATCCCCAGCGAGATCTCGACAATCAGATCGGGAATGGCGAATGCCATCTGGCGGGTGCTGGCGGATTGCATCACCGTTCCGTTCAGCATGAGTTCGATCCGCTCGTCCTGCGGGTCGAACTCGTCAGGGGTAACCAGGAATGGGCCGAGCGGCATGGTCGCGTCGATGCTCTTGCCCTTCATCCACTGGCCGCCATGGCGACGCTGCAGATCTCTCTGCGATACGTCGTTGGCAAGCATGTAGCCGAAGACGTGATCCAGTGCCTGGGCGCGGGGGATGGACCTGCCGGTCCTGCCGAAGACCAGGGCGACCTCGGCCTCGTAATCCCATGTCTGCGAGATCTTTTGATCGACCGAAATCGGATCATTGGGGCCGCAGACAGTGTCCGGGCTTTTGGTGAAAAAGGTCGGGGCTTTTGGCATGTCCTGCTGCGCCCGTATCTCCTTGCCTTCTTCGAAGTGATCCCAATAGTTCCAGCCCGTGCAAAGCACGTCGCGCCGAAAGCGTGTGATAGGCGAGGCGAAGATCGCACCGGCCATGGGAATGCGTTTAGCATTGCGACTATTCAGAACACCGGCGACGATTTCGAGCGCGTCCTTGCCACCTTCGACAACCGCATTGATATCCGTGAACGCATCGGAGAGCACGACGACTTCGTCGCCGCTGACCACCGCCGGCGACAGGCCGGCCGCAGTTTGGATTGTCGCGAATTTCATCCGGCTATCCTCTTGGATTGATTAGATTGGTTCGATGGCAGGTGAGGAATGCGCTCCTGCAGCTGCCGCAGCAGAGCTGGCAGGTCGCTGAGCGACGGAGCGACCCCGAACACGTATTTGTCCGGTCTCACCACTGCGACGGCAGCTTCGTTCCTGTCGAACCAACCGCAGAGGGTGCCCGTCAGATCGACGAACTCGCCATCCCTGGACGGCGTCGCCCCCGACGGCAGCAGATTGAGAATGACGTATTCAATGCCGCCGTCGGCGAGGTAAGCACCGGCTTCCTCCTTGAAAACGAGGAGGAAGTTGTCTCCGACGATGTCGTCCAGCAGGACTTTCTCCTGCCTGACCGTGCGGATCTCCGGCTGGGGGAACAGTGTACCTGCCAGAGATGCCGGCCGCCCATCAGACGTGCGCGCCAGAATTCCCTTTTCCAGATCGGGGATGAGCCGCTGCCGCAGCGTGACGGCCCGGCCGCTATCCAGTTCATCTCCGAGCGTTTCGTCGCGCTCGCGCGCCTTGTCCAGGTCAAGCTCGCCGATGATTTCGCCGAGATGCTTCGCGGTGGCCACGAGCTGGCGGATATGGGGCTTTCGCTCTTCTTCGTAGGAGGCGAGAATCATCTCGTCGAACTTTTCGCTGAGCACGCCGCTCAGCTTCCAGCACAGATTGACCGCATCCCGGACGCCCGAGCAAAGGCCCTGCGCCATGAAAGGCGGCATCTGGTGCGCGGCATCGCCTGCGAGAAAGACGCGGCCGACCTGCCATTGATGTGCCACAAGCGCATGAAAACGATAGGTCGCCACGCGCCAGAGATCGATGGCATCGGGATCGACATAGGCCGACAGGCGCTTGCGAACATGATCGGCGTCATTGAAGTCGTCAGGCGTCTCTCCCGGCAGAAGCTTTATCTCCCACCGACGCAATGTCTTCGGGCCGACCACATAGGTGGCTGGACCGTCCGGCAGGCAATACTGTCTGGTGCGAGGCGGAAGGGGAGTGGGCTTCGTCTGCCAGGCATCTATGACAGTCCACCACTCGTCGAAATCCAGGCTATCCTGCTGGACGCCGAGTTGCCTGCGGACGCTGCTGGTGCCGCCGTCACAGCCGATGACGTACTTCGCTCGAGCAGAGCTCTTCGTGCTATTGTGCTCGAAGGCAACATCGACGCCGTCGCCATCCTGCTTCAGTTCCAGAAAGGTCGTTCCGAGCATGGCGGTGACGCTAGGGAAACGCTCGGCGCCCTTGCGCAATACGGGTTCGAACTCTGGCTGGATGAACATCAGGTTGGGCGACCAGTGCAGCGGATAGGGCTTTACCGGCGGTTCGAACACCTTGATGACCCGCTCGTTCATGCCGACGAAATCCGTGCCGGGATGCGAAATGGTCCTCGACTCTATCTCGTCGGCGAGGCCCACGGACTGTAGCGCGCGCATGACCTCGTGATCGATGTTGATCGCCCGGGGCTTGTCGTAGATATCCTGCATGCGGTCGAGTGCCAGTACCGAGTGACCGTCGCGCCCAAGCATGTTGGCCAGCAGAACCCCAACCGGACCATAGCCGATCAAGACAACGTCATAGTCCTTCGTGTCCACTAAACTTCCTCACCAGATCTCAATTTCAGCCGGTCCGCGCCCTGCTTCATCAATTCGGGAATTGAAGAACGGCCTTGATCGACTTTCCGCTTTCGCTGTCGGCTATCGCCTCGTTGATACGCTCGAACGGGTAACGCGTGATGATGCGATCGATCGGGAACATGCCGTTGGCGATGGCTTTCGCCATCTTCGGCAGGAACTCCTTAGGATCGCTGTCTCCAAGGATGATGCCCCGGAAGGTGCGACCACCCGTCATCATCCACTCGACATCGAGCGTGACTTCCGTCCCGGCCGGTATGCCGCCGACGAAACCGCAGGTGCCGCGGCGGGCCAGCACCTCCGTCGCCTGACGCAACACCTTCATGTTGGCCGTCGTCTCGAAGGTGAAATCGACGCCCTCCGGAACAGCCTTGCGAACGGCTTTGACGACATCGCCATCAGCCACGTTGATGGTGGCCGTCGCCCCAAGCTCTTTTGCAAGCGCCAGCCGATCCGGATTGCGATCAATGGCAACGATATCCGATGCGCCGACCATCTTCGCCGCCATCAAAGCGCTGAGCCCGACCGATCCGGTGCCGAAAATTGCGATGGACTGCCCGAACTTCAGTCCGAGCGAATTGATCACGCCGCCAGCTCCGGTTTGCACGGCGCAGCCGAGTGGGCAAAGGAGATCGAGCGGCAGATCTTTTGGCATCTGCACCACATGCCGCTCGTTGCAGACGGCGTAGGTCGCAAAGGACGATTGGGCCTGGAAATAGGAGATCGCGGTGCCGCCCTGCGAGAGCGGGGTGCTGCCGTCGCCACGCGTGCCGTGAAAATTGAAATCGTCGAAGTGGTTGCAATAGCTCGGATGGTGCCCTTCGCATGCCTCGCAATGGCCGCAGAAGCCGAAGCTCAGAACCACGTGATCTCCCGGTTTCACGGTTGAAACGCTACGCCCGACACGCTCGACGATGCCGCCGCCTTCGTGGCCGAAAACCGCCGGATGGGGGATCGGATAGATCTTGTGGTCACGCATCGCCATGTCCGTATGGCAGATGCCCGTCGCGACCAGGCGAACCAGCACCTCGTCGTCTCTAGGCTCCTCCAGCTGGCACTCCTCCAGTTGCATGGGAGCACCGATCCGTCGCGATATGGCTGCCAGTATGTTCATTCAAAGCTCCTCCAGCGAACTGAATCGACCGTATCAGATCGATTATCATGACTGCAATAGAAAATAATCGATCATTATTGCATCCGAATGCGTTTTATGTCTTCTTGGCGTAGCCTACGAGACGGCAAGCGAACCGAATTGAATGAGAAGGCGGGAGATAGATGGAGCTTGGTTTACACGGGCGAAGCGCAGTCGTCTGCGGTTCAAGTCGCGGCCTGGGCCGCGCTTGCGCCATGGCGCTGGCTGCCGAGGGCGTCGACGTCCTTATCACCGGAAGAACGGACGAGGACGTCAAGGCGACGGTCGCAGAAATCAATGATCTTAAGGGTGGAAGGGCGCGTGGCCTGTGCTGCGATGTGACAAGCGGGGCAGGTCGCGAGCAGCTCGTTGCCGCAATGCCAAGAGCCGATATTCTGGTCAATAACAGCGCCGGGCCGACGCCCCGCCAATTTCTCGACGTTGGCGAAGAGGACTGGGACGCGGTCGTGAGAAGCAATATGACTGCGCCGCTGCTCCTGACCCGTGCCTTACTGGAGGGTATGAAGGAGCGTCGTTTCGGCCGAATCATTAACATCACCTCGGCAATGGTGACGACGCCCCGGCCTCATATGAGCATGTCGTCAGGTTCCCGAGCCGGATTGACGGCGGCGATGAAGGCGATCTCGCTTGACGTTGCCAAGTACAACGTGACGATCAACAATCTCCTGCCTGAGCGGATCGATACCGAGCGCCAGGTGTTCATGGCGCATGCCGCCGCCAAGCGCGAAAACATGACCTACGAGGAAGCGCGCGCGAAGCAGGTGGAGAGCATCGCCGCACGGCGGCTGGGCCGACCCGAAGAATTTGGGGCGGCCTGCGCGTTTCTGTGCAGCGATTTGGCTGGGTACATCTCGGGACAGAACCTGCACCTGGATGGCGGATCGTATCCCGCCCTTGTTTGAAGGATAAGCGCTATGCCGATACCGAAGATCAACTTGAACCCGCCGTTCAATATCACCCGCTGCAGCCATGTCTGCCTGGAGGTGCGCGACTTGGCAGCCAGCCGATTGTTCTATGAGCAGGTGATCGGTCTTATTGTCACTGCTGAGGAAGATGGCGTCCTCTATCTCAGGGGCGTGGAAGAAGCGTGTCATCACAGCCTCGTGCTTCAGCAGGTCACCGGCGATACCAAGTGCAGCCGGATCGGCATGCGCGTGCTGACCGAGGAGGATCTGGACAAAGCCTATGCATATTTTTCCGAGAAGGGCTGTGAAGGCAATTGGGTGGACGTCGCCTACCAGGGTCGGACCTTAAACGTGACGGAAACATCCGGCATTCCACTGCAACTCTGCGCGCGGATGCCGATCGAGCCGCGTCAGATCACGTCTTTTCACAACCACAGAGGCGGCGTTGCGCTTCGCCTCGATCACTATCAGATCCTGGTGCCGGACCTTTTCAAGGCGCTGAACTCCTACATGGAGCTTGGCTTCTGGCTGACTGAATATGTGGGGATTGACGACGAGAACGTTCGTGCCGTCTTCCTGCAGCGGAAGGGCAATCCCCACGACATCGTCTTCTTCAACGGCGATGGCCCCCGCATTCACCACTTTGCCTTCATGACGACGGAAACGCAGAATCTGCTGCGGGCATGCGATGTCGCCGGCGAACTCGGCTTTGGCCGCCAGGTCGAACGCGGGCCGGGACGGCACGGTCCTGGGCATGCTCTGTTCGTCTATTTCCGTGACCCCGACGGCCACCGCGTGGAGCTCTTCAATACGCATTACCAGGTCATGGATCTGGAGAATGAGCCAATCCGCTGGGACCCACACGATCCGGCCGTCGCCTTTCCGTGGGGCATGCCCGCCCGGCAACGGTGGTTCGACGAGGCGACGGAGTTCCGGAACGTCGCGGTACGGGAAACCCCTATCCGCCCGACGCCGATGACCTTGGAGCGATATCTCCAGGAATAAAATCACGGGATTGGCAAGAAGAAATCGGTCAATGGTGGTTTACGGCCGAATGATAGATTATCTTGAGGCGTGAACATCCAAGACCAAGGGCAGGCCACGATGAAAACTGTAGCGCTATCGGTAATCGACGAGATGTCCGAAGGGAAAGGCAAGGAAACCCTTGCCTCCTCCATCTACGATACGCTCCGGCAGGATATCCTGACGCTCGCTCTACCGGCAGATGGAAAGCTCAATATCCGCTCGCTGTCCGAGCGGTTCGGAGTGGGGCTCAGTCCCGTCAGGGAAGCGCTCAGCCGGCTTTCCATGGAAAACCTGGTGACGCAGACCGATCATCGCGGCTTCAAGGTTGCGACGCTTTCCGTTGCCGATCTCCATGATCTTTCCCATGCGCGGATTAGCGTCGACAGCATGGCCTTGCGCCAGTCGATCGAGGCGCATGACATTGCCTGGGAAGAGCAGTTGCTTCTTGCCTACCACCGTCTTTCGCGAACACCGCGTGCGGCCAGCGAAGACAACCGTCTGCGGAGCCCCGAATGGGAGGAGGTCCACCGGCGCTTTCATGTGGCGCTGGTGGCCGGTTGCGGCTCGCGGTGGCTGGTCAATATCAGCGGGCAGCTGTTCGAGGCCGGAGAGCGTTATCGCCACGTCGCGCGTGTGGCGGGCAAGTCCCGCGTGAAAGAGGACGAGCATAAGGCCATTACCGATGCCGCCCTGAGCCATGATGCGGATCTCGCGACGAAGCTTCTGGCGGCGCACTATCAACGAACCGCCGAACTCGCCGAGCTTTCGCTCAGCGGCAAGTCATAGTCCGGCCCTACCTTCGATCGATTGGAAACGAGTGTTGGAATGATTCACGACGTCTGCATCATAGGCGGCGGCATAGTTGGTCTTGCCACTGCCATGGCCGTTCTGGAGAAGCGCCCCGGCGCAAATGTCGTTCTCCTGGAGAAGGAGCCGGGGCTGGCCGTGCACCAGACCGGACATAATAGTGGCGTCATTCATGCTGGTATCTACTACGCGCCGGGCAGCTTGAAAGCGCGCCTTTGTCGGGAGGGGGCCGATGCCATCAAGGCGTTCTGCAGGGAAAAGGGCGTGCCTTACGAACAGTGCGGAAAGATGGTGGTCGCCACCAACGAACTCGAGCACCGCCGTCTGAAGGATCTGGCCGCACGGGCAAAGATCAACAACATCGATATCGAATGGCTCGACCGGGATACGCTGAAACAACGGGAGCCCCTGGTCGAGGGCGTTGCGGCAATTTTCGTTCCGGCGACAGGTATCGT
>Ga0307513_10013150_pt1 | contig 10171 bp, 8 predicted proteins | sample 15_EM_MG_FD_202174 | JGI IMG/M metagenome (GOLD analysis project Ga0307513, IMG submission 202174) | Populus trichocarpa ectomycorrhiza microbial communities from riparian zone in the Pacific Northwest, United States - 15_EM | ecosystem: Host-associated > Plants > Roots > Unclassified | place...
GTGCGCAACGCCGGGCGTGGCAAGGCAAAGAAGAAAGCCAAGAGCTCGCGGCCGGTGCGGCGCGGCGGCGCCAAACGCAAGTGATGGCGCGCCGCGCGCGCGGACGGCGGCCCGGCCCTAGACGCGCGACTGCGCGGTCCTGATCAGATCCGCCAGGGATTCCACCGGCGCCGAACAGGTCGAGCCGCGACAAACGTAGGCGCGCGTCGTGGCGCCCGCCTTCTTGTCGCAGACGGCCGCATCGAGTCCTTCGAGGCCCGTCGGAATCGAAAACACCAGGCGATGCGGTGCGTACAACCGGCCGAGTTCGCGTTGCCAATTGCGCGCCTCGCCCGCGTGCTCCCGGATGATCACGATTTCGGGCGCGTCGAGATACTCCGCCAGCGCTTCCAGCAGGCTCATGTGGCCATGCGGAAAGCGGTTCATCGCCAGCCACGCGGCGCGCAGCGTGCGTTCGCCCGCCGCCAGCCAGCGCGTCTCCCCTAACAAGTAACCGGCGCGAATCAGCGCGCGCGCCGCGATGCCGTTGCCGGCGGGAATGGCATCGTCGCTGAAACTCTTGCTGCGATGGATCAACGCTTCGTGGTCGTCCGAGGTGAAGAAGAACCCGCCGAGCTGCGTGTCCTCGAAATGCGCGAGCATTGCGTCGAGGATTTCGCGCAGCCACGCCGCATCCTCATTGCGCCAGCGAAGCTGCAGCATCTCGAGCAACGCGTTCGCGAGATATGCGTAATCATCGAGATACGCGTTGAGATGCGAAACGCCACCCTTCGAAGTCGCCAGCAACCGGCCACCACGCCACAGATTCGCGCGGATGAAGGCGAGCGCGCGTTCAGCCGCGGCGGCGAAGTCCTCGCGGCCGAGCGTGCGCGCGGCGATCGCGAGGCCGCGAATGGCCAACGCGTTCCAGCTGGTGAGGATCTTGTCGTCGAGCCCCGGCCACACGCGTCGACTGCGGATGGCGAGCAGCTTCGCGCGCGCCCCATCGATCTGCTTCTCGACCTCGGAGGCCTCGATCTGCAGTTCCTTCGCGATCTCCTCGAACGACACGAACACGTGTGTGTGCCAGGCGCCTTCGAAATTGGGCTCCTCGTCGAATCCGAACCGGCGGCTGAACACGTTCCACTCGAGCGGTGTCAGCGCGGTATGCACCTCGGTGCGCGTCCACACGTAGAACTTGCCCTCGTGTCCTTCGGAATCGGCGTCGTAGGCGGAAAAGAAGCCGCCCCCCGTTCCATCGGACGTGGTGTCCTGCATCTCGCGCAACAACCACTCGCCGGTTTCACCGGCGATACGCTTGAAGAAGTCATCTCCGGTGGCGAGTGCTGCCTCGGCGTAAGTCGCGAGCAACGCGCCGTTGTCGTACAGCATCTTTTCGAAGTGCGGGATCATCCAGAACTGATCGACGGAGTAGCGCGAAAAGCCGCCGCCGATCTGGTCGTACATTCCGCCTTCGCCCATCCGCGTCAGCGTGAGCGTGGCCATGTAGAGGGCGTGCAGATCCGGCGCCTGCGTCACCGCGGTGGAATGCCAGTGACGCATCAATCGATCTATCGATCCCGGGTGCGGAAATTTCGGCGCGTCGCCGAACCCGCCGTAGCGTTTGTCGAACGTGGCGTTCAACTGCGCGCGCGCGCCGTCGAGCGGGGCGCGGTCGAGCAGGTGAGCGGCGTCGACCGGTGCGGGCGTCAGGTCGCCAAACACATTCATCAAGGAGTCGTTCTGCGCGCGCAGCTCGTCGCGCTGGTCGCGATAATATTCGGACACGCGTTTCAACAAGGTGGTGAACGCCGGCATGCCGTAACGCGCCTTGTCCGGGAAATAGGTGCCGCCGAAGAACGGCTTCTGATCGTCGTGCGTGAGGAACATCGTGAGCGGCCAGCCGCCACCGCGCTGCGTGAGCACCTGGTGCGCAAATTGGTAGATCTTGTCGATGTCGGGCCGCTCTTCGCGATCCACCTTGATGTTGACGTACCGCTCGTTCATCAACGAGGCGGTGGCCGCGTCCTCGAACGATTCGTGTGCCATGACGTGGCACCAATGACAGGCCGAATAACCGATCGACAGCAGGATCGGCTTGCCGGAGGAGCGCGCGAGCGCGAGCGCCTCCTCGCCCCAAGGGTGCCAGTCGACGGGATTCGTCGCGTGCTGCTGCAAGTAGGGACTGGTCTCGCGGGCCAGCCGGTTGTTCTTGTGCTGGGGTGAATCCATAGGCCGCTAGAATAGCGCCGATGACAATTCCCGTACTCAAACTCAAGCGCGGCGAAGACCGCCGCCTGCGCGCCGGCCACCTCTGGATCTTCAGCAATGAAGTCGACACCGTCGCGACTCCGCTGACGCAATTCGCGCCGGGCGCCGCGGTGCAGGTCTTGTCCGACCGCGACCAGTTTCTCGGCCATGCCTATGTGAATCCGCGCACGCTGATCGCGGCGCGTATCGTCGGGCGCGATCCGGCCTATCCACTCGACGCATCGCTGCTGGTGCATCGCCTGCGTGTCGCGCTGGCATTGCGCGAAAAGCTCTACCGGGAGCCGTATTACCGGCTGGTCTATGGCGAGTCCGACGGATTGCCGGGGCTCGTGCTCGACCGGTTTGGCGACGTGATCGTGGCGCAGAGCGGCACCGCGGGCATCGACCAGCTGCGCGCCGAGGTGGAAGCGGCCGTCGAAAAAGTGATCCATGCAAAGACCTTCGTCTGGAAAAACGATTCGGGCGCGCGCGAACTGGAAGGTCTGGAAAAACACGTCGGTACCTACGCGAACGGCGAATGGGCGGGTTGTCCTGCCGAAGTGACCGTCCGGGAGCAAGGCGTCGACTTTGTCGCGCCGCTCGCGGACGGCCAGAAGACCGGCTGGTTCTACGATCAGGCCGCCAATCGCGAGCGGCTGCGCCGTTACCTTGCGCCCGGCGCGCGCGTGCTCGATGTCTGCAGCTACGTCGGTGCGTGGGCGATTACCGCGCTCAAGGACGGTGCCGGCAGCGCCACCTGCGTAGATTCTTCGCAGACCGCGCTCGACTACGTGGCGCGTAATGCCGCGGCCAATGGCGTTGTGGTCGATGCGATCAAGGACGATGCCTTCGACGCGTTGAAAGCACTGCAGGAAAGCGGCGCCCGGTTCGACGTCGTGATCCTCGATCCGCCGGCCTTCGCCAAGCGAAAAAAGGACGCGCCGCAGGCGCAAGCCGCCTACCGCAAGCTGAACCAGCTGGCGCTGCCGCTCATCGAACGCGACGGACTGATGGTGTCCTGTTCCTGCTCGTACCACATGGGAGCGGATGAGCTTTTGTCGGCAATTCAAGGCGCAGCGCGACATAGCAGCCGCTTCGTCCAGGTTCTCGAACTGGGCGGGCAGTCGCCCGATCATCCGGTCCATCCCGCGATTCCCGAAACGCGTTACCTGAAATCATTTTTCTGCCGGGTGACGCGCGAGTGAAGGCTAAAATACGCGCCGCATGATTCATTACCCCGGCTTCAATCCGATCGCGCTCGAGATAGGTCCTATCGGCCAGTGGGGTTCGCTCAAGATCCATTGGTACGGAATCATGTACCTCGTCGCGTTTGCGGCAGCCTGGATCCTCGGCCGGGTGCGCGCGAAGCGGCCCGGTTCCACCTGGAAACCGGTGGATATCGACGACTTCATGTTCTTCGGCATGCTCGGCACCATTCTCGGCGGCCGTATCGGCTACGTCCTGTTCTACGGATTGTCGTTCTGGACGAAGAGCGATCCCTGGTATCCCTTCAAGGTGTGGGACGGGGGCATGTCTTTCCACGGCGGGTTGTTAGGCGTGCTGATCGCGTTCGCGATTTTCGCCGTGCGTCGCAAGCGGCGCATCGCCGACGTGTTCGACTTTGCCGCGCCGCTGCCGGGTCTCGGCATCTGCGCGGTGCGCATCGGCAACTTCATCAACGGCGAATTGTGGGGCAAACCCACCGACGTTCGCTGGGCTTTTCAGGTCGACGACGCGGTGCTGCATGCCACGCAGCTCTACGAGGCGGCGCTCGAGGGAATTCTGCTGTTCATCATCTTGTGGTTCTACACCGCAAAGCCGCGGCCGCGCATGGCGCCGACGGGCCTGTTCCTCATCATCTATTCGCTGGCGCGCATAACGGTCGAGTTCTGGCGCGTCCCCGATCATCATCTGGGCTATCTCGCGGGCGGCTGGATCACCATGGGGATGCTGCTGAGCCTGCCGATGCTGCTCATCGGCGTCACGTTGATGTTCATGGCCTATCGGCGGCGCGAAGCGTCGGGCAACTTCGCCGCGGCGCAGCCGGCATGAATCGCCACTCCTTCAAACCATGAAGCAATATCTCGACTTCATGCGCCACGTGCGCCGCAACGGCGCGCAGAAGGCGGATCGCACCGGCACGGGCACGTTGTCGGTGTTCGGGCACCAGATGCGTTTCGACCTGGCCGCGGGCTTTCCGCTGGTCACCACGAAACGCGTGCATTTCAAGTCGATCGCGTACGAGCTGCTGTGGTTCCTGCGCGGTGAGACCAACACCCGATACCTGCGCGAACACGGCGTTTCGATCTGGGACGAGTGGGCCGATGCCAACGGCGAGCTCGGCCCGGTGTACGGCAAACAATGGCGTTCGTGGCCCGCGCGCGATGGCCGCGAGATCGACCAGATGTCGCAGGTAATCCAGCAGCTGCGCACGAATCCGGATTCACGCCGCATCATCGTCAGCGCCTGGAACGTGGGCGAGCTCGATCAGATGAAGCTCCTGCCCTGCCACGCGTTCTTTCAGTTCTATGTGTCGGACAAACGCCTGAGTTGTCAGCTTTATCAACGCAGCGCGGACATTTTCCTCGGCGTGCCGTTCAACATCGCCTCTTACGCGCTACTCGTGCACCTGGTGGCGCAGCAGTGCGACCTCGACGTGGGCGAGTTCATCTGGACCGGCGGGGATTGCCACCTGTACCTCAACCATCTCGAACAGGTGGACGAACAACTGGCGCGGCTGCCGCTGACGCTGCCTAAACTCGTGCTGACGCGTCGGCCGCCGAGCCTGTTCGACTACACCTTCGAAGATTTTCAGATCGTGAATTACCAACACCACCCTGCAATCAAGGCACCCGTTGCTGTATGACTAACAAGCCGACGAAAAAGTCGACCAAGAAGAAGCCCCGGTCAAAACCCTTCGACCAGAGCCAGCCCAAACGTGGCGGACCCCCGATCGTGAGCTCGCCGCTGGTCGAGGTGCGCAATTCCGCCGTACACGGCCGCGGCGTATTCGCCGCGGCGGCGATCAAGAAGGGCACGCGGATACTCGAGTACCTCGGCGACCGCGTCTCGCATGACGTGGCCGACAAGCGTTACGAAGATCACGACGAAAACGACAACCACACCTTCCTGTTCATCGTCGACAAGAACACGGTGATCGATGCCGCCGTCGGCGGCAACGACGCGCGCTTCGTCAATCATCAGTGCTCGGGCAACTGCGAATCGGCCATCGAGAATCGCCGCGTATTCATCGATGCCGTGCGCGACATCGCGCCCGGAGATGAGCTCGGTTACGACTACGAGATCGGCCGCGACAAGGACGATCCACCCGATGTGGACGTGATCTACGCCTGCCGCTGCGGCTCACCGAAGTGCCGCGGCACGATGCTGGAGCCTGCCAAGAAGGAGCCCGCGAAGCGTCGCAAGAAGACGAAGGCTCGCAAGAGCCGTCGTCCGGTGGCGAAGCGACGCGGCGAACGGTCACGTCGGCGCGCCTGATAGATCAGCTCGCGGCGCGCGGCTTCGCGGTAGTCGACGATTTCGTCGATCTGGGCCTGCTCGCCGACCTGCGTGCACGCTGTCTCGAGCTGCGTGAAGCCGGAGCGCTGCATCCCGCGCGTATCGGCGGCGGCGAGCAGCAGAAACTCGTCCCCGAAGTGCGTGGCGATTTCATCGCGTGGCTGTCGCAGCCCGAGCGCGACGCCGAGCAGTTGTTGTTAGGCAAGCTCGAGGAATTGCGGGCCGCGCTCAATCGCGCGCTCATGACCGGCCTCGAGGATTTCCAGGGTCACTTCGCGATGTACCCGGCCGGCGCCGCCTATGCCCGTCACTTCGACCGGCTCGTGGGCACCGATGTCCGCGCGATCTCCGCCGCCTTGTACCTCAACGACGACTGGCAGCCCGACGACGGCGGGCAACTGCGCATTTACACCGGTGGCGGAAAGAGCGAGGACGTGTTGCCGCAGGGCGGTCGGCTCGTGGCGTTCCAGTCCGACCGCTTCGAACACGAGGTGTTGCCGGCACGGCGCGAACGCCTGAGTTTCACCGGCTGGTTCCGCCGCCGTCCGCTCGAGGGGTTCGTTTGATCACGTTGATAGTCGCGGTCGCAGATTCCGGCGTGATCGGGCGCAACAACACGCTGCCCTGGCACCTGCCCGAAGATCTCAAGCGATTCAAGCGCCTGACCATGGGAAAACCCATCGTGATGGGCCGCAAGACTTTCGAATCGATCGGCAAGCCGTTGCCGGGCCGGCAGAACATCGTGCTGACCCGCGAGACTAACTATCGTCGCGAGGGCATCATCGTGGTGCACGACGCGGACGCGGCGCTGGCCGCCGCCGGGGAAGCAGCCGAAGTCATGATCATCGGCGGTTCCGATCTGTTCCGGCTGTTTCTGCCTCGTGCGAACCGCATCCATCTCACGCGTGTGCACGGCGACATCGAGGGTGACGTGATGTGGCCCGCGTTAGACGATACGTGGTCGGTCACCGAGCGCGAAGCACACGCCGCCGACGAACGGCATGCCCATGCGATGACCTTCGAGGTGTGGGAAAAACGGTAGTTGACCGCAAAAAAGCTGTATGCCGGCAGCCCGGCAGGCTAAGCTCGCGACCCTATGAAAAAACTCACCGCCCTCGCGGCACTGCTTTGCACCCTGTCCCTCACCGTCTGCACCGCGGATGCCGCCAAGGCGCCACCCGTGCCGGCGCCCACGACCGAGGAACAGAAAACTCTGTACGCGCTGGGCATGCTCATCAGCCAGTCGCTGTCGAGCTTCGAGCTCAAGGCCGAAGAACTCGCGATGGTGCAGAAGGGCATCAACGATGGCGTCACCGGCGTGAAGTCGGACATCAAGCCGGAAGAATACGGCCCGAAGGTGCAGGCGCTGCAGCAGGCGCGTCTCGCCGTCGCCGGTGAAAAGGCCGCCGCCGCCGGCGTCGCCTTCCTCGACAAGGCTTCCAAAGAAGCCGGCGTCACCAAGACCGCGAGCGGCATCGTCATCAAACACACCAAGGTAGGCACGGGCGCATCGCCCGCCGCCACGGACCAGGTGAAGGTGCACTACGCCGGCCGTCTCATCGACGGCAAGGAGTTCGATAGTTCGATCGCGCGCGGCGAGCCGGCCACATTCCCCCTCAACGGCGTGATCCCGTGCTGGACCGAAGGCGTGCAGACCATGAAGGTCGGCGGCAAGGCCCAGTTCGTTTGCCCGGCAAATCTGGCCTATGGCGAGCGCGGCTCGCCGCCGACGATTCCGCCCCAGTCGACGCTGGTGTTCGACGTCGAGTTGTTAGACATCGTCAAGGAAGCCGGCGCCCCGAAATAAGGAAGGCTGCGAAACCCAGGGCGCGGCGACTAACGTTGCCGCGCCCTTTTTCATGTCCGGCGAATTCAGGTGCGGCCCGGCAACGTGATCGCGCGCGCAGTTCGGCGGTCTGCCCGGCGTTCCAGGGCCGTTTTGGCACCCAAACTGTGATCCGCTAGGGGAAAGCCTGAGAGGGCGCCCGTAGACTCCGGGCATGTTCGAGCGGCCGCGTATAAAAGGAGTGGTTCTTCTGCTGATGGCCGTCTGCGCCCCGCAGGCATTGGCTGCCACTTTCACCGGCACCGTCTTCGAAGATGCGAACTATGGCGGCGGAGCGGGCCGTACCCGCGCCGCGTCGTCCGGAACCGTGCTGCCGAACGTCGTCGTCGAACTCTATCGGCTCAGCGACGGCGCGTTCATCGCCACCACGACCACGAACGCGAGCGGTGTGTACTCGCTCACTTCGGGCCTCACCGCAGCCGCGATGCGTGTGCGCGTGGTGAACGGCTCGGTGCGTTCCGCGCGCACCGGCGGCGCCGCCTGCACGACCTGCGTGCCGGTACAGACTTTCCGCACCGACGCCACGAGCGGCACCGCCGTGAGCGTCGCCAATCTCGTGGGCGGAGAATCGCCCGGCGTCAGCGACGCGGTGGTCAACCCCGGCGCATCGAACTACTCGACGCTGACCGCCGGCACGCGCGTGCCGCAGTCCATCACCACGGCGACACCCGGAGGGACGGGCGCCACCATCAGCGGCATCGATTTCGGGTTCAACTTCGACACCGTCGTGAACACGCGCGACGTGTCGGCCTGCGCCGCGACGAATTCGAGCTACCCCTGTCAGGGCTCGCTGCGCCAGTTCGTCATCAACGCGAATGCGTTGGGCGGCGAGGGCGGCTTGAGCCAGTCGGGCAACGGGCAGATCGACGGTTCGACCTCATTCCTGCCGGGTGGCGCGGAATCGAGCATCTTCATGGTGCCGAACGGTTCGCTCACCGGTGGCATCGCCATTGTCTCGCTGAGCACCGCGTTGCCGGCCATCTCGGGCGCCGGCACGCGTCTCGATGGCACGACACAGACCGTGAACATCGGCAACACCAATGCCGGCACGTTGGGCAGCGGCGGAAGCGTCGGCGTCGATGGCATCTCACTACCCACGTTTTCGCGTCCGGAAGTTCAGCTCACCGCGGGCAATACCGTCGTCGTTCTCAGCGGCACCGGTACCGCGGCGCTGGGGCTGGCGCTGCGCCAAGGCTATCTACAACTGACCGGCAGCGGCTGCCTCGCGCGCAACAACCTGGTCGGAATGACCGCCACGGGCGACAGCAGCGACAACAGCGGCACCACCTACGGCATCGAGTTCGCGGGCTCCAATGCGACCGTGCGCAACAACTTCGTGACCGTCAACAATTCCGGCATTCGCACGCAGGGAGGCGGAACGGGATCGCTGATCACGTTGAACGAAATCGCGCGTCCGACGTCCGGTCACACGAACACCTTCGACGGCATCCTGCTGGTGGGCGTCGTTTCGTCCATCCAGGTCACCGCGAATCTCGCGCGCGACCAGCGCGGTGGCGGCATCGAGGTGGGCTTCGGCGGTGGCGCGGCCGCCACCAGCATCACGGTGACCAACAACACGGTGCGCGGCAACGGCTTTGCCAGCGTGGGTGGTGGCGCGTCTTCGACCGAGCCTATCGGCATGGCGGCCTACGATTACAGCGGTTCGGCCGTGACTTTCAGCCGCAACCTGATTCGCGACAACGCGGGCGCCGGCGTGCTCGTCATGAATGCCAATGGCACGACGATTTCGCAGAACAGTTTCGACAGCAACGGTGGCTTGAGCATCGATCTCGATCCGCGTTCCATCGACCCGAACGGCTTGGGTGCGCCGCAGGGCGTGACGATCAACGACAACGGAGATGCCGATGCCGGCCCGAATGGCCTGCGCAATTTTCCGGTCGTGGTCGCGGCTTCGGTGAGCGGCACCGAACTGTCGTTCAGCGGATTTGCCCGCCCGGGCAGCGCGATCGAGTTGTACCTGGCGCAGCCGGACCCGACCGGCTTCGGCGAAGGGCTCACCTATCTCGGAACGTTCACGGAAGGTTCCGGCGCCGATCTGGACGCGACGACCGGCTCGTACGGCCCGGGCAACATCAATGCGCTCGCGCAGGGCACGGACAACACCAACCGCTTCGTGTTTCGCATCACGACGCCGGGATCGGTTTCGATCGGCACGCGGCTCAGCGGCACGGCGACCCTTGGTGGAGAAACCTCCGAGTTCAGCGGCAACGTGCTGGTCACCGCGGGTCCGAACCTTGTCGTATCGAAGACTTCGCAATCCTTTTCCGATCCGGTGAACAACACCACCAACCCGAAGAGCATTCCGGGTGCGACGAAGCTCTACATGGTACGTGTCACCAATCAGGGCAGCGGTACCGTCGACAGCAACGCGCTGGTAATCATCGATCCGCTGCCGGCGAACACACGTCTGTACGTCGGTGATCTGGCGGCGCCCGGTTCGGGCCCTCTGGCCTTCGTGCAAGGCGCGCCGAGCAGCACGCTGACCTGGACCTATACCGCGCTCAACAGCATTACAGACGATGTGGACTTTTCAAATGACGGCGGTGTGACGTGGAC
>Ga0307513_10013151_pt1 | contig 10171 bp, 8 predicted proteins | sample 15_EM_MG_FD_202174 | JGI IMG/M metagenome (GOLD analysis project Ga0307513, IMG submission 202174) | Populus trichocarpa ectomycorrhiza microbial communities from riparian zone in the Pacific Northwest, United States - 15_EM | ecosystem: Host-associated > Plants > Roots > Unclassified | place...
GGGGATGAGGGGCGGGATACATCAGGACGCGGAGAAGAGGCGAGGAGGACGAGATCGAGAGTCTGGGGCAGTCTAGACGTCGGGAGGATGTGACGTTGCGTCAGGACGCAAGGAACGTTGGAACGCATGTCAGGACGCACAGGACGCAGGGGACGCAGAAAATACGTCACTTACGTCAGGACGCAACGCCGACGGATCAGACGCAGGATCCGTTTTTGCTGATGGAGAGTTTTCAGGGTCTACGAGTGTTCGCACCCAGGTGAAGTTCACAGAATTGTGAGCAAGGTACTTAGTTAGTATAGACTTAGCATGTATACCGCAATCGCTCAGACGCGGAATATCAATATCGAAGCATCTTCGCTGCTATTAGAAGCAACAAGCACCGAGAAGAGATCTTATCAATATAATAAGTTCTACATATTATCGTTACCAATACTTCTACTATCTATACCGAAGTGAACATTATATCTAGCCTAGATTACTCGTGTCTTCCTCACTAATTCTCTGATAGAATAGACGACTCAGGTCCTAGCTGTCAGAATACGTTACGCTGCAGCTAACGTACTACACCGCCAAGCGGGACGGCGCACGGATGCGAGACGGCCAACAACCCCTATGTCGGCTATCTTTCTTATCGAGTAGGCCACCCAAAATTCATGCGAGAGACTTGAAAAGTATACCAAATGAAAGCTCTGAAAGAGGAGAATTCAAAGGTGATATCGGTAAGAGGGTGGTGCCTATTCCAGTTCTATGGAACCAGCATTAGTGCTGAAAATAGGTAAATTAAAGAATAGGTAGATGAATGCGGGGTAGAAACATATCAATCAATTTATAGCTAGATAGAGATATGCATAAAGAGGGTTCTGGGATTGGTTGTTGCCCTTGGAGTCAATGGAGAAGCAAACATAAAGCATGGAGAAGTTACCAGCGGCTGAATGCAGGGTAAATTTGACTTTTTCCTAATATCGGCTGAAGAATAGATAAAGTTGTGAGTGGCACGCCGAAGAGTTACGAATCTCAAGCGATAACTTTTCGAACCCACAAGATGCCTCAAGTAAAGAACCGCCCTCAAGATCTTCAGGAAAAGCAGATTACAAATGCTGTTGTAGCTTTTCGCAAAGGCAACTATCCATCTATTACAGCAACCACAATTGCTTTCGATATACCAAAGTCGACACTGGCTTACCGGTTGAGTGGACAACGAGTATCGCGACAGAAGGCTCACGTTGACCACCAGTTATTGACAGAGGCGGAGGAGAGAGCTGTCGTTCAGTGGATTAAAAGACTGGATGACTGGGGCTTTCCCCCACAGTTGCACATGGTAAAAGGAATGGCCACAATGTTGGTCGGGAAGAAGAAGGAGGGGTTGATTGGTATGGAAGGGGGTCGTATTGGCCTTGGAAAGAATTGCCTAAGCAGATTTTTGGACCGCCATAAGGATATAGCATCGCGCTATAGTAGCAACCTTGAGCAACAGCGAGCCTATGCCAATGATCCTAAAGTCATCAATGATGATTTTCGGAAATATAATCGAATTCGTATTCAACATTCTATAGGACCTGAGGACATCTACAACTTAGACGAGAAAGGATTCATGATGGGTATGTCAGCCAAGACAAAAGTGGTCACAAAATTGGGAAGAAGGAATCCCAGGGTGACCCATGATGGCAAAAGGGAGCTTATTACTGATTTGGAAACAATTCGAGCATCTGGCACCTGTCTTCCCCCATTTTTAATTTTTAAGGCAAAGGCTGAACACTCTATGGGATGGTATGAAAGTTTAGATGATCCCGATGTGCTTTTAGCCTATTCACCGAAGGGGTGCACCGATGAAACACTAGGATTTCAGTTTATCACACGTTATTTCAACCGCTTTGCGCAACCTTCCGTACCGGGCCGCAAACGCCTCATCTTCCTTGATGGCCATTCATTCCATATTAATTGGAACTTTTGCATGTTCTGCTTAGAGAATGAGATTATTTTGCTCTGCCTACCAGCGCACTCCACACACCTTTTACAGCCACTAGATGTTGCAGTCTTTGGCCCTCTTCAACATTTTTATGGTTTGGCAGTGGATGATTTTTCTCGTCAACAGGGAGGCGGTATCCATAAGGGTGTTTTCTGGTCACTATTGAGGAAGGCAAGAGAGAAGGCGATTACCAGCGACAACATCAAATCTGCTTTCCGGTCAACTGGACTGATCCCCTATTACCCCAAGATTGTGCTTGACCGCTTACAATTTTCAACTGCCCCCTCACATACACCTTTTCGTCGCTTTTCACAAACTCTTGGTCTTCAAACACCAGCCAAAAGTACAGACTTCAGAAGGGAAACCAATAAGGTTCTTCAGTCAGTTGGAAAGGTAACTCATGAGGAGTTGAAGAAAATGATTTCTCGCTTGGGGGAAATTGGTGCTGGAATCCAGGCTGCTTTGGAAATTTCAGAGGAAGGACGGCGACAAGACCAACAGAAAGCAATAAATGTTACACACAAGGCAGACAAACGACGAATGACCACTACAAGAGTCATCGATGGACGGGAGGCCATGACTCTCTATGGTATCCGGCAAACGGCAGACAAAATAAAGCAGGAAAAGCAAGAGCAAAAAGCCCCCCTTCGACGATCAAAATCCTCCTCTCATCCTCCCAAAAAATCCTCACAACCCATTACTCCTACTCATCAGGTTCGCCGCCGTCGAGTAACATTTGCCCGATCAGCTATTTCCCCACAATCAGTTTCTTCCTCCCCAAGCTCTGTTGTTCTGATTAGCGACTGTGAAGGCACTGAAAGCACCCCGGCTTCACCTACTCCTCCTCCTAAACCCCGTCGACAACCTCCAACCACTATTCCCTTAGCCACACCCAGCAATCCAAGGCTCCCTGACAGGCCATTTGGGATAAACTTGCGTGGGCAGAAGTAGCTTTTTTTCTTCTTTATTTAATAGCTTGTTTTTCTTTATTTTTTCCTTCTCTTTTGACCCGTAATATTCCTGAATCTTATTTTATGTTTCAAAAAAGCCCATATCCATGTTCTCCTAGTTTCTAGCTTTCATTTCATCTATTTTTCACTCTTCAAACATCAGAAATGGACTACTTGCATGCTTTTAACTATCATAGGAATTGAGGCATTTGGCCGTCCCGCATCCGTGCGCCGTCCCGCTTGGCGGTGCCGTACGTTACCACCTAACAATGTGCCCGTTATTAGCAGCCTTCCACTTTGCTGCTATCCTAGTGGAAGGATATGATTCAGCTACCTCTTTCATATCACTGATCATATCAAGAGAGCCAGTGAGAAAACTCATCTGTTATTTAAATTACATTTTCTCTTTTACTAACCAACTTCTTTTGCCTTACTTACTGTATTTTCTGTCAGGCGAAAAGTTTTCTTATTTGCCAGACAACAAAATCCAACTGGTCGGTACCCGTTCTACCCGTGGCCACTTGGCTGCATGCCAGCTCTTGCTCTAGCATCACCACCATTTTCTCTATTGTCTCTTGTACTATCTTTATTTACATACTCTCCATGCTGATGTAAGTGCAGAAGCTCTACTATTCTGGTTTTCAGAAACAGTGTCTTTTTGTCCTTACAGAACCTTTCCACTTGAATATCTGTGAGTACATCCTTCCAATATGGACTGTACTCACCTTATGGTGTACCAAAGTGATTTTAAGCTTTTACCCCTGTTACAAGAGCCATGAACTCCTGTAACGAGGCTTCCCCTTTTGGATCTATTGGACGTAAACCTCTAAAACACTCTCCCGCCCCCTCTCTTCCCCCATCAACCTGTAACAGCTCAGGATCTGAATCTCCCAGCTCTCCTTCCTGCTATATCCCCAGCTCAATTTCACTTATCCCCAATGCTGTGAATGCCTGTGAATCAGGTTGTGCCACCTGAGCAGGAACAAACTCATTAAAGTTTTTTTCTTGCCTGCTAACCACTTCCTCAGATTGAATTTCTTCTCATGTTACCATTACCAAAAGTGATATTGCTGCAATACCAAAAAGCTCCTTCATCTTGTATCCTCTTTTCGCTTTTTGCCTTACTCCTTTTTCCCCTCCTACCTTTTCCAAAATTCTTGTACCTAGCTATTTCCCTAATTCTACAAGCTGCCTTTAGTTAGGCTGTTCTAAACCTGTTTTATATAGTGGGATGCATTTCTAACTCTATTTAGACTCGTGTTGCTGCAACCTTTTTCAACTCGAAAAACCTGCATAATCATTTTTCAACCCCAGGCTGAATGCCTCTAATGTTGAGGTTCCAGATTCCTTTTTCTAGAAATCTACAAACTAACTCCCTTTGGGCTACTTTACCTTGGCACAAGTCTCAGCTACTGGAACCCATAATTTTCTTACCACCACACTCTGCCACTCTTGTATTCTTGGCATATCTCTCAAGAACTCGGTCTCACTGGTCGATCCCTCTAATAGAACTCAAGTAGCCTACATCTACCCTGTACGTTCTATGAAGTTACCCTATTTCAATTCTGATGTCGGTGCTCGAATAAGTACCTCTAAAATCGCTTGAGTGAACTTGAACGCATTCTTCCTCTCGTGTTCCAAAGTTGCCTTCTCAACGAAGTGACCACCCGGCTCTGTATGGTTCCGGCCGCTTATACACAACACCTCGATTGAAGCAACGGGGGACGCCTTGGCATAAGGTTGGTTTGAAAACAAAAACAATTAAGCCTTTAGCCCTAATAAAATTCGAATAAGAAAATTAAAAAAAACTCTTCCCCTGTAGCAGTTTGAACATCTACAAGTTTTTTTCATAGTCGATTTTATGCCAAGGCGTCCCCCGTTGCTTCAAACGAGGTGTTATAAGCGGCCGGAACCATACCATGAATTCATGATATGCCCTTGTACCGTACGTGACGGATTGAACGCAACCCGAAAGAAGTTGAGGAAACGAACACGACCTTCCTCGGTTTCTCCCCCCAACGCCCCATCGGCAGCCCCCACACAACTTCTCCTCCGTCCCCCCCCCCCAACCTCCTTCATATTTACCTCCTTTCCTCTCTTCCCATTGTTTCTCCTTCTCCTTCTTTTCTTGTTAGTGGTATAGAGGCTACCTCTTTCCCTGTTAAACATTCAGTCGCACTTATTTGTCCCTTCTCACTTTCAGGGCTGCGCACACAGAAGCACCATTCTGGTCTGATCTTGGTTTGACAGCAGCAGCTCCTGTTGAGGGTTCCCTGTTGTCATCAATCCCCATGTTACGATACTTGGGAGCCGCGCTCCTCTTCGCCTCTTCACTTGCTGCAAGTCCCGCGGAATCATCAAATACTTCGGTAACACTCGATAAGAATTTACTTCAATCTCAACATCTCTGGAGCCTGGATAATCGACCAGCCGAATGTCCACCGTGGTATGTCCTTACCCCTTCGGAATGCGTGTAACCCACACTCCTATCCTACCCGACACAAGCTCCACGGATAGAAGATACTTCGGGGGCCATTATTTTAACTCTATGCTGACGACCTTTTGTCCCTAGCTTTAACTGTTTGCTCCCAGCCTTTAGCTGCAAACAGTTTGCCAAGTGCAGCTCTCACGATGGAAAGTGCGAATGCCCCCCGGGTTTCGCAGGGGATAACTGTTTACAGCCGCGTAAGAATATACCGCTTTACTCCTTGGTCGTACGGGTCTCGGCTAACATTAGGTTTCCTTCTAGTTTGCGGTTCCCTCGCTGGCGACCACCACCGGCCGCCAAAGGGTGATAGCCCGTGCGAGTGCGACGAAGGGTGGAGCGGAATCAATTGCAATGGTTCGTGTCAGGATGTTTATCGAGGCGGACTAAAGTGGATGGGCTGCTGATAGGAATACTTTAGTTTGCCAAACCGATAATGCTTGCGACGCCCTTATGCCCCTAGGCGTCGACGGCGTATGCTACAAGCAGGGGATTGCTGTCAAACAGAATTTCCAGACTTGTGATGTTAGGAGTAAGTTCTCGATGATCGATATCAGGTGTTGCGATTTTGACCCTGCCCTCTTCAGATCGCAAAATTCTCGAGATGTTGAAGAGAAATCCTCAAGTCACCTTCTCTTGTGACGGGGGGCCCGCGGAGTGTACCTTTCAATGTGAGTTACTGTGAAGGACTCCCGAAGCTCCCGCCCGGGACTAACACCTCCTTAGTTTGGGTTGATCAGGTAGAGTCGTTCTACTGCGCTCTTGATGAGTGTGATTGGGAGTTACAGACATCGCCCGATAGAAACGTTACCAACTACAGATGCAAGAATGTCAAGTGCGAGTGCATTCCGGGACGAACCCTGTGTGGCGAGGGTGGTACAATTGATCTCAGCGAATTCTTGACCGAGGGAATTACTGGGCCGGCGACCTTCTCCTGCGACTCTTCGAAACCGGATGATCAATGCTCGTTCTCGGAAAAGGCTATGAATCAAGTCATATCCTCAATTTTTGGAGACGAAAACATTCTGCTGAACTGCGACACTGGAGAATGTTTGCATCGATCAGAGGTTCCCGGATATGTTAGACCGATCAAGACCATTAACAAACCTCTCATTGCTGGCGTTATTTCTGGAGTTGCACTCTTTATTGTAACTGTGATCCTAGGTTTATGGCACTTGAGCCGGCGTGCAGATCAGCGCGATGGATTAGGGCCTATACATCTACCTGATGATGACGACGAGGGCGCAAAACTTATGACAGAGCACAGGCCAGCAGCACTGCACTTTAATAAACTTTCCTATTCTCTTAACGAAAAGCAAATCCTGAGGGATGTTGCCGGTGTGGTCAATCCAGGCCAAGTTATGGCTATCATGGGTCCTTCCGGAGCCGGGAAAACTACATTTTTGGATATTTTGGCCCGCAAGAACAAGCGTGGTGTTGTTGGTGGCAACATCTACGTCAATGGCACTCCTGTCTCAGATGAGGAATACAGGGAAGTCATTGGATTTGTTGATCAGGAAGATACCATGATGCCAACACTCACTGTTTACGAAACTATTCTCAACTCAGCACTTCTCCGGCTTCCCAGGGAAATGAACTACCAGGCAAAGGATCGGCGCGTTATGGAAGTTATGGGGCAATTGGGTATCTTGGGAATCAAGGATCAGATCATTGGCACCTCCGAGGACAACGGCCTTCGTGGTATCTCTGGTGGTGAAAAACGGAGAGTAGGGATTGCCTGTGAACTTGTTACCAGCCCGAGTGTTCTGTTCTTGGATGAGCCGACAAGCGGCCTTGACAGTTTCAATGCGTATAACGTTATTGAATGCCTGGTTAATCTAGCGAGGAATTACAAGCGGACTGTGGTCCTTACAATCCATCAGCCGAAGAGTAATATTGTTGCGCTCTTTGATCAGTTGGTTCTGTTGGCCAAGGGTCGATGCGTCTATTCTGGCCCATTTGATAAGTGTCAGAGGTTAGTTTCAATCACAGTGGTGCATGGTATCCGTTCATCCGCAATAACCAACTTGAATTTTGTAGATATTTTGATAAGCTCGGCTACCCATGCCCGCAAGGCTTCAATATTGCTGATTACTTGGTTGACTTGACGATGCATGCTGAACAGAGGCGATCTACACCCCGCGAAGAACCCTTGATCGAGACCAGTGAAGAGTCCGTTCCTGTTAGGCCTAGGCCATCACCAAGCGTTACGAGCGAGAGTGCTAGCGCCGATGGCGGTGCAAGGAAGAAGCTCCGCAAGAGGGGTAATTCTATTCGAGCTCTGCAAGAAAGGCAACTTTTCACACGAAGACGTTCTGAGTTGGCGTCTGCTGCGGGAGAGGAAGTTATGATGTCGGATTCCCTGGAGAATACACGCGCGTGGAGGGACTCCAGTGAGCCACGGCAAAGCCTCGAAGAGGCTGAGCATCTTCTCCCATCTATCGTCCAGAACGGGACTGACGCCACCGACCTTGACGTCTTAATCGCGGCCTATAAAGATTCCGACGTGGCAGCTGGTGTCAGTGACGAAATTGAAAATGCCGCGCGTACCGTCCCCAACGGCGCCGCGGATGCCAACGCTAATGGTAACGCGAACAATTACGGGACCCCCGGATCAATGAAAGGTTTCAGGAGAATCGGGTGGATTGGGCAATTTGTTATTCTAAGTCGAAGAACTTGGAAGAACTTGTACCGAAACCCACTGTTAATGCTTGCTCACTATGCGATTTCTATTCTTCTTGGAGGTTTGTGAAGGATTCCTGTCGACTTCGACCGATGTATTTTGCTAATCCCGCCCTTTAGTTCTCTGTGGATACCTTTTCTTTGGTGTTAGGGATGATATCTCTGGATTCCAGAACCGCATGGGATTAATTTTCTTCGTTTTGGCACTTTTCGGGTTCAGCACACTCACGAGCTTGAACGTATTTGCCGCGGAGAGAACCTTATTCTTGAGAGAGCGCGCCAACAGATACTATGCGCCGGTCACATACTTTGCTGCAAAGGTCATTTTTGACATCGTTCCATTGAGAATCATTCCGCCTATCATCATGGGAGCAATACTCTATCCGATGGTTGGCTTCGTTGCTGAATGGCCTGAGTTCCTTAAGTTCATGCTAGTCCTCATCTTGTTCAACTTGGCTGCATCTGCTATTTGCCTTTTCATCGGAATCCTGTTTAAGGACACCTCCTTGGCGAACCTTGTCGGCAGTTTAGTCATGCTATTCTCCCTCCTGTTTGCCGGGCTGCTCTTGAATCACGACAGTATTCCAAAAGAGGCACTCTGGTTACAAGCCGTCAGCATCTTCCACTACGGTTTCGAAGCGTTGATCGTGAACGAAGTCAGGTATCTAAGCCTCTACGAACACAAGTAAGTGAACCCCACCTCCCCACTCAAGCAATTCTCTAACAAGCCGAACCAGGTTTGGCCTTGACATCGAAGTTCCCGGCGCAACTATCTTGAGCACGTTTGGCTTCAATAGTTTGGCGTATTGGAAGGATGTCATTAACCTTGGCATCTTTGCAGGAAGTTTCATAATGCTAGCTTATGCAGCCATGCACATGCTCCTTGTTGAGAGGCGGTGATGTTTCTGTCATTTTTTCGCAACCCTATGTTCCAGACAGGCAACCGGCAGGTATACACATAATATACGAAGGAAGCGGTGAAATGGATCGCATGGAGTGGCGTGAGATATATAATGGATGGACGGATGGATGGATGCAAAGACAGCGAATTAAAGGATTTACCTTGAGGATCACAGCAACAAGAATAGATATGTTTACAAGTACAGTACTCTAGATGATGGGGGCAAATACAGACAGCCACTGTAAATCATTTATGGAGGTTTGTCTCATTTGTTTGCGTTTTTTGTAAGTAACACTTTTCTTCTGTTCAACTGGGAGTTGGGATGGGATTATGTTTCTTGTTGCCTTTAGTTAGTTATTATGTCCTTTAGGCCATCATACAATCCAGTACTTTTGCTTTACTCTTCTTCGCCGGCAGGCTACGGTGCGGTTTGATACGGTACTTGTACCATGATACATTTCGCTACTCTCGGCGTTTTTTACGGTGGACGGTGGGAATGTGCATCATACGGTACTTGTGTCATGCCTCAAATACCGGTATGCGAAACAGCGCATGTCTACTAGCTGTGCAACTCCATGATGCAGCGATTTGTCCAAGTTACTCTTCGTTCTCAGTATTTCCTTCCTTCACCCTTTCCTTTTTGTGTCACTGGTGCTGGTACTATATGTTAACGCAAATCATTCCCCTTGCGTCCGGAAGTTATGATATCAACGACTGGTAGTTCTGCCCTGCCCCGCTGCCGATATCGGAAGAGGCGTGAGGCTATTTCTACCCCCTTTTATTCCATCTTTTATTGAATGGGACGGTATTACTTGCCGTTTTCAAAAGTATCGAGAAATCTTTGCACAGTTTCGGCCTGGGAAACGCCAAGATTTCCAGACCCTTTTGAAAAGGGCAGGTATATCGATGTTAGTACTTCCCCTCGCCGCTTCAGTCTGCCCGCCACGCATTTCTATAGTCTGCAAACAAGTCCGAGCACCGGCCAAAACGAAACACAAATCATCCCTGTGTTTGGCTGATTCTTTGCTTCAGGTGGGTTACATAGCCGCATGGCGCAGCCTAAGTTATGGGCAGGCTAGGGGTTAGGAAGTAATCGATTGGGGGGTGTATTTATTGTAGTGGTTGAGTTGATATTATGCTGATAGCAGCCCCGAAGCGGAGGGGGGGGGGGGGGGGTGAGGCTC
>Ga0307513_10013152_pt1 | contig 10171 bp, 2 predicted proteins | sample 15_EM_MG_FD_202174 | JGI IMG/M metagenome (GOLD analysis project Ga0307513, IMG submission 202174) | Populus trichocarpa ectomycorrhiza microbial communities from riparian zone in the Pacific Northwest, United States - 15_EM | ecosystem: Host-associated > Plants > Roots > Unclassified | place...
TAGCTATTGATATTATTACCATGCATTGGAGTTTATGTAATGTCTATCTCTAGAAGATCCTACTCATTCTGCAAGTCTAGAAATTCTAACATGCTGCTTGCTTGCAGAGGAAGATGAGATATCTCTCTATCTAAAGTCATTATTAGATTTAATAGTTAAATAATGAAAATTTCTGTCGATTTTGACATTTATATAATGTCGATTTTGACATTATATAAAAATAAATAAAATTAATATAAAATTAAATATTTATTATAAATTTAAACATTTGTTCTTTCAAATACAATAAATCTAAAATAGGGAGGAAGTTGGTCATTGTCGGGACCATGTGGCCAATAAGAAGGAGCAAATTGACCACCCATATGTGATCTCATCTCCATCAATATTCGGCGCAATTCGACCATCTCAACACAGAGTTCGGCTATCTTAACACACAGTTCGGTCGTCTGAAGTACTAACATCGCTGTGAACTCTAGAATTTGAGTGCTCGAAACTGATTGCGAGCATCCAACGGTCGATATACTACGGCTCGTCTGCAAGTATTGGACTGTAGTGTTAAAGAGTCAGTAGACCTGATTTCTATCAGGTCTACCGAACAATCCTACCTCCAACCACATATCCGGATTGATATTCTGATGGGTAGAAGGATCGTCCTTGTATCTCTCATTCAACCAACTATTATATATATTCTACAAAGAAAAAATAAGTTAGCAAATTCAAGGAAATACTAACTAAAAAAATGGTTGAAAACCAAATATACGACAAAGTGCTGAGCTCGGCTATCCACGAATTACTGTAGCCTTTTTGACAGTCATCACTCTGCACGTGCGTTTCAACAAAAAGCTCCATCAAGCTTGGCTCGCGTCCAAGAACCGTAGTCTGCAAGATAAAAATATTGTCAGTTAAATATATTTATATAAAAAAAAAAACAAATAAAAAATGGATATAATAAAAAAATCTTACCATCCACTTTGCATGTGAAACGAACGAAACCATGAACATGTTGGTTCTAGTTCTCCACATCGGACTGTGACCTACGCGTGAAACGCGCGGACATCACATACTGAATGTGTTCCACCCATACAACCTCCAAGATGTATGGCAGCCTGAAATCCTTTCAAACCACCATGTCATTCTAGCCTGGAAGCTCTATTTCTTTTGCATATTTTTTGTCTTTCTTTTACGCCTTCCACCAAACATCATGCAACTTATATGATACAAATGAATTAGTAAATGAAAAATAAAATTTTAATATTTGGAATAAAAAAATATCGTGATTTCGATCTTACATAGTTACAACATGATTCTTCTAAACCCTCCTCGCAATATTATTATCAACTCTCTCCCATTCAAATATTTCATTGAAGTAAAAAATTTATAAGAGGAAAATTTCAGTAATTTTAATAAACTAACCAAATTAACATAATAAAAAAATATATTTAAGTTAATACTAACCTTAAACCTTGAAAACCATGTATCAACCTATGGTTTTCATTCAAGATGTTTGGAAACTTGACTCCATTGAAACAATAGAATTTCCATCGATGATTTAAAAGTCAATGTTATTGTTCTTACAACCTCAATGTTTGTAAGCTTGAAATTGCATTTGTTAAATGAAATAATTTTTAAAAACATTATTAAACATGTCGTTGTGAAAGCAAAACGAACTCTACAACTCAATGCACATTTCTAGAACTAAAAGTTGACCCAATCATCATTTCTACCATAGTATCGTGAGGAACATAGGGTCTCCGTGTGCATACCAACACAAATATTTCTCTATGAATCTTTTTATAAAAGATGCATTGTTACAACATCTAGATCAAGAAAATTTTTATTTTCACATCTCCTGAATTGACATCTAATACCGCCTCCATTAATATTTCTCGGATTAGATAGTGCATAATTAATAAAACCCTGAACCCGATTACAATAATCCATCATCCACAACCCTTGGGTTGAATCTCGTTACATCCATGAACAATGCATCTATTTTAATAGTACTCTTAAAATAATAATGACAACATGTATTAATCAACAATGTTAACTAAATAAATTTGCAAAAATATTAGTTTAGCTCAAACTTATTCAATCTATTTTAATAGTACTCTTAATTCATCATCAATTATCTACATAAATTAAAATTTCTACACATTTACTGAAAATTTCAACTCGGTAATAAAATTGATAAAATATAAAATGGACTCATTAAATAAGCTATTATTTATTTCATCACAAAACACATAAATTTCATCAATTTACAAACAAATATAATTTTACAAAATCTAAAACAAACCCTAACACGTACAAATAATAAATCCATACAACAAATTTCTATGAGAAAAAAACTATAAAACAAGTAAACACCCAAACAAAATACATATACTACAAAAACATGCAAAAAATATTAACATTTAAAAATTGAGTTCAAATATAAAAAAGGGTAGATTTGCTTACTTAAAGTGAAGAATTCTTAATAAAATTTGAATTAGACATGGATGTTAACAAATTGAGTGTTGCGGTGTCCAAATTTATTGTAGAAAGTTAAATTGTGTTAAAATTGGGGGGGGGGTTGATTGTTTATTGCAAAAAAAAAAAAAACATGCAGAAGGAAGAAAGAGAAACGGGGGAGGGGGGGAGGAGGGTCAATCGCTAGGTCATAAATTGTCGGTATGAATTCAGCATCACCATGGGATTTGCCTTTTTTAAATCCCACTGTAATACCTTTCATAATTCTCTCGATACTTTACCATTGGGTTAATTCCGTTGGTAACATCGTCTGCATAAGTTACACATCATTGTACAGTTTGAATTTTTTTATTCTTTATTTTTTCAATATATTTCCCTTAGTATATATCGAGAGAATTTTTCTCTCGGTGTTTACTGATGGATATATGGATGAAAAATTATCGATAAAGGTCATCACAATATACCGACGGAAAAATTTCATCACTGTTTCTGTTTGTATTTGCTAATTTTTTAATAGTGAGTATTGAAATTTTCAATCAAGTGGGATAAAAATATTTGTTCCTTTAGTGTGTGGAGTTTTCTTTTTCTAATATTGTAGTTTTATAATCTTATCTTGTGCTCGATCTATAGATGCAGCTTAAGATTTTATTTCAAAATACATTTATGAGCCAAAGTAAATTATTTAGGCTTTGCTAGCACTACCAAGCCAACAAGACTCAAACATATAGGAAAATACATTTATTTCCCAGTTTTTTTTTTTTTTTGTGCAAAAGTTACATTTATGGGCCCAAACAAAGTACTGTAACAAATAAAGTCCATTAAATCCAAAAATAACAAACAAACACAGAGAGGAATATGAGTAAAGAATCATTAACAAAAAAATAACGTTGTGGCATTTTTCATACAGCAGGTCCTATTGGGCTGCATTGTGGAGACATACTCGATGTGCTGTGGATCGAGATTTTTTTTTTCATTCATATTGTTTTTTTAATCATTTTTTTAGGATCAAATTAAAGATTAATTTAAGTTAATTTATTAGAAAAAAAATTTTAAAAAAATTATCAAAGTAATAAAAGCAGGGAAAATAGGTGACAATATCAAAGTTTGTGGAAAAAAATTCAGTTGGGTCCTTATACTTTAAAATTTCTTTTTTCAGTCCCTTTGGTTTTTGAAATTTTAATTTCAGTCAAGAACTTTATTTTTCATATTTTTCAATTCCTGTTTTGAAAGAAAAATAGAAGTCACCGAATATCAATGATATAGAGAAAATCTTGATTGACACCAATTTAAACCATGAAAATAATCAATTTTGGTGTCAATAAGTTTTACTCGATAAGGGAGTCTCATGTAGGTATTATTTGGCCTTCTCGTCGCCTAAAATGGTGGATCTGAGTTTTTAGGTTATTTGAGATCATTACGAGTTTATCAAAGTATATAGAGTGCTTTAGATAAAAAAATGATTTTGTAGGTTAAAAAATTAAAAAACCTCGATTTTCACCACCACTATTGTAGAAATTTGGGAAGAAATAGGTGATGTATTGCCTATTTTTTTTTTTCAAAAACTTTTTAGGTCAGATGGCATGTCCACATTTCCAAATAAAAAAATAATGGCCCACCTATATGGGTCCTTTTTAATTTGAGCCAGGTGCAAGGCTTTGGCTTGCAAGTTCCAACAGTGAGTGACTTCTTTTTTTAAAAAACAATTAATAATTTGTTATATTTATTTTTTAAAAATATTTTTTTTATTTATATTCAAATTAAAACTTTTTTTTATTTTCTAGATTATTTATCTAGCCTTTTTGAAATAGCGATTGCTTTTTAATTATTTTATATGTATTAAATATTTCGAAGAGATTATTTTAATTCATCTATATTTTTATTTATGTTTTATATAAATAAACTTTATTTTCATGATATGTTTATAAAAATAAAAATTATTTATTTTTGGTAAGAAAAAGTGACATTTAAGATAAAAAAAAAATGTTTTCATTCAAAGGAAAAGTCAGGGTTAAATATCATAATTTTCCATCTTTTATTTTTATGTGAATGAATATCCTTTTATTTTAAAATTTGATTGGAATTAGGAGCACTTTCTCACTTTATCGGTTTATATATTCTAAGATTTATTTTCTTTAGCGTAAACAACGTGTTTTTGTTTCTCAATTCAGGGAATCATGATACAATTAAATGTACTTGCAACATTTATCCTATTTTTTCTATTATGTTATAGATTAACTTGAGATCTTAAACCTGACACTGTGTTAATAACTTTTTTTTTTTTTTTTGTATTTATTAAGCATATGATCCTCATTTTATTTTATTATATGTAAGCGTCGACCTTTCAATTCATAATTATATTTTTTTATGTCAAAAAACATGTTAATAATACTTATATATTCATTCTTTTGCGTTATAAAAAAATTATTAGATTCGCAGTGAAACGAGTCGAATAAAAGCGTTAAGATTTTTGTTAAAATTATTGGTAGATATGGTTCTTGATCAATTTAATTAAATGCATGCTTAAGCTTCTCAGTTTATGATTATGAATTTTTTGTCAAAAAAAAATTATGTTGGGAAAGCTTTTATATATATTTTTTTACTATAAAAAAATTATCTAATTGATAGCGAAATACAAGTCAACTAGCTAGTTAGTGTCTAGTTATTGATATATTTTCATATTTCTTTATATAATGTTTTATTATGTTACTTCAATTTCAATTGTTGGATCCAAATTAAAGGTGATTTAATGGTGATAAAAATAACAACAACTTAGTTATTGTTTTATTTTCTCTCACCATCTAATAATTAATGAATTTAAAATTAATGTTGCCATCTGAAATAAATAATATTCCTAAGAAAATATAAGAAGATCAAATAGGAAACTTGCGTCGTCAAACACCATGATACAATATTAAAATGCACCTTAATTATTAGAAAATGTAATACAGTATATCTGGATTGTAAATTTTTCCCCTGCAGTTACAGTATATGCTTTTATTTCCTGAGCACATGCAATTTATTAAAATGGGAAATGAACGTTGTCTACTGTATGATCTAGAGAGATTAAAAAAACAAGCCCAATGGCGGGTGAAGCATAAATGTTGATTTAATAAATATTTGTCTGCTACTTGCATTTCGTTTTTCCAACAGAGCTCTTCTATTCCAAGCTCTTCTTCACCCATGAGAGAGTATGATTTTTCGATGCATGTAAGAAGGAAAGTCCCTAGCGCTTTAGAAATTGACTGGGCAAAGTAGCAAGCCACTTTTACTCAATAAACTCAGGCTTGCTAGAAGACAAAAAAGAAAAAAGAAAAAAAAAGAATAGAAGAACAAGTCCCAAGAACAAGAATTCAAAGAAGAATTCATATCTTATATTGCATTTTGCAGGTTTGTCCGAGTTAATTTAGTTTTTTTTAATGGATTTTTTTATTTTTTTATTCAATATTAAATTGGTTAGAAATTAAAATTTATATATTTTTTTTTATGAAATTATTCCGATCTCATGTTTCAGCCTTTTAGGTTGTGAGTTTGGTAAGTTAACTTGGGTTGATTTAAGTAGTTTGTTTGTCCTTTTTTAATTATTATTTTTGAATTTTGTCTTTCAATATGAGCAAAAGAATTAATTATCATGGTCTCATGACTCAAGTCATAGACTTAACAGGTTAACTCAGGTCGGTCCAATATGTCACAATTTTATTATTTAAAAACAAATATCATTCAATATGTCATCATATCAATATTAAAAAAAGATGTAGTCCAATATACATCAAACTTTGAGTTTATGATTAAAATATTTTTTTTATTAGAAAACACATTATTAATGCTTGAACTCTTTTTTATTTGACTCGCAGTGCAGCACAAACCAATAATATAGTAAATTCTAAAACAATAATACCTTCACTTTGATTGAATGAATACATTAAGTTCTTTGGTGTCTATAAGAGAAAGATTTAAATTAAATACTGTTGAGATTCAACCAACCTTATTAATGCCTATCAAAAAATTATCATGCTCCTTTGTAATTCATCCCCATAACCACCTTCAATCTCATTGATATTTATTAAATCTAAAATTAAATAAATATTACATATTAAGCAATACATTATTTTTAAAAAATCAATAGTTAAAGGATCAATTATCCATTACCATCATTTGAATTATTTTGAATGGTCATTGTTGAGAGATTATTGTGAAAACTCTTTACTTTTTTAGTTATCAAAGTTAATTGATCATCTTCTAATATCCAATTCTCATTATTATAATATTCTTAAAAACTAATTGGATCATAATTTTGATCTTTTTAATAATTTCTACATGTTCAAAGTGAAGGTAAACACAATAAAAGTATTAATAATTCTACTTAATAAGATATAATAATATTTAAAGAATTAGAGAAAAAATAATATTTTTGTTTCAACCTCAAATCTTAGTTGATGTAAACAAAGTCATCAAGTCTTTAATGCTCCAATCTATTTATTTTTTTAGAGTGGATATGTTAAAAAATACTTCAATTTCTCTCACAACCTAAAGACCTACAAGTTTAACTTAAAGCTCGTATAGCCAATTTTGTAGATTTAGAGTACAACTTCCATATGTCATCCATCATTCATCTCTAATAAAAATTAATAAGTAAGATCATGTCAAAGATGATATTTTTTATTTACTTTGAATATGAAAATAATAATATACCTAGATGTAAAAGGATGTGATCATTTATCATAGACACTAGAACAAAATCATGTTATGCAATCCTAAGCAATTTCATATAACTTGTAAGCTTGCCTTGCAATGTTGAATTTCCATATGCAAATTTCTCAATAATAGAAGGACAAAAATGGTGTTCATATATTTATCCAATAGATTTACATCATATTGAAATCGAGAATTCAACAAAACTCCCATCTTATAAAGTTTCCTATATAGTTAGTTGTTCATCCCATTGATTATTGATAATAAAAAACGTTGTACCCTAACCTTTCTTTTCTGAAATCTGAACATTTATTTCTTTGAAAAATGAATAACATCATATAAATATTCAATTGAAGGCTTGTCGTCATTGTCACCAATTCATAGAACTTGAACTAAAAGTTTAGTTATTCGTGAAATCATTGCACATTCTTTTTAAAATACAAAGTTAAACACACTCTCAACAACTTTTTGCCTTTGATATCTTTAGCATAAGTAGAGGTTACACATCTCCTAGATGTCACCATAACTCTTAAATCATGTTTTTGCACTAAAATGCTTTGTAATGCAATGAAATTAGTAGCGAAGTCAGTAGGAGTTAGATAAAGTATTTCTTTCTAATTAGAGAACTTCCTCGTCAAATACAAATGATAACAATTGTCATAACAATTTTGACCCTATTTTTTTCATATATATATATATATATATATATATTTTAATAAACCAAATCAATTTTATTCATTTCATTATTTTTTGTCATTTTTGTTTATTTTGTGTGACAAATTAAATTATGAAATAGAAAAAAGAAAATGAAAAAAAATACATAAAAATAATAATAAAAAAGAGTGGAATAAAATACAATCGGGGAAACATTGAACAAATAATTGAATCTGACAAGCCAAGGATTGAGTTGAAGAAGGTAAAAAAATATTATGAACAATTTAAAATGCAATTAGGGACATAATTGAAGATAAAATTAAGGAAAATGGGTTGATTAGGCTGAAGTTAAAAGAATTGAAGGACCAAGGATGAATCTATAACAAATAGCCAAACCCAGGGGTCTAATTGATTTAATTAGGTGTGAAATTGAAGATGAAAAATAAGATTTAGGGAAAAATTGATTAAAAAATGCCCAATTTTGGGAACCAAAAACTAAACTAGAATAAACGCTCAAACTCAAGGATTTAATTTATTTATTTAGTGATTAAATTGAAAATAAAATAAAAAATTAAAACCCTAATTGAATGAAATTGGAAAAATAAAAAAACCAGGGACTGCAATGAAAAGGCAGAAACATTCTAGGGTCTAATTAAATTATTGTGCCTTTTCAAAAACAGCGTCGTCTTTATATGGTGAAAAGAGAAGAAGTAGACGATGCTGTTTTGATATGTTCTTCAATATCTGGGTGTGGAAAACATAGGAAAAGGCTTTGTTCATGGGATTTTTGGCTTAGGCCCTCAGCTGTGATTGATCTCTAGATAAGATGCAATCACGTGGAAATTAATCTTCAGCATTCGAAAATCTTATTTTAATGCCCCAAATCCTTGCAAAACACCCAACTAGCAAAAGGTTCTGAAACGTCGGAATGGCCTTTAATGGGAGATCCGAGTGATTACAATCCTGAATCTCTTCATTACTTGTGCCTATAATAGAGAATAAGAAACACAGAGATAGACAAAGAGAAAAGGGGGGAGGAGATAGAGCACTTGAGAGTTCAAAACTTTAGTTTCTTCTTCTTAAAAACATGAGCCTTTATACTGTTTTTTTTTTTTTTTAAAGTTTTTCCAAGGTTTCATTATTTAAAAACAGAGATAGAGTGAAGGGATAAGGTGGATATAAGCTTTCACTGGTTTGGATAAAATTAGTTGAAGAATCCAGCCCTGAAGAGAAAGAAGGACATGACAGAGGCAGTCCACAGGACCACAGGTGTTTGAATAGCAGTCTTGATATTCGTTTGATGCTTAGCTTGTACATTTTGATGCCTTTGGGAAACTAGTTTGTCATCAAACAGTATGAATCATCTTTATTTTTTATTTTTTTGACATTATGGGACTGCATAATTAGCTTTTTCTAGAGTCAATAGGTTTTCTTGTTGTTCTTCAAATCTAGGGCCTTAGATTCTCGTTGAGATTTTCAATTCAACGAGAAGAACCATTGCTAAACCTGCACCTCCATTTATTCAAAATCTGCATAATAGGTATTCAATGACTGTTAGAAAGGCCATAAGTTATTAGTTAATTCTTGAACTTGAGATGGTCAGGCTAAGGGTAACTTGCTTTTACAATACAATTTTTTTTTTATATAATTCATAAACCAGCAGTCTAAAGTTGTTTAAGAAACATAAGCAAGAAAAAAAAATAACAATCGTTTGTTTCTTTTGAGTAATTAGCTGTGGTTGGTTTTATTTGGTCAAAGTTGTACTTGAAGTTTTTATTAAGCAAAAAAAAAATATTTGAAGATGTTTGGTTAAAATTATAGTTGAATTTGATATTTATAATAAAAAGATTAAAAAAAACATGTAATTAATTTTTTTTTTCAAATTACATTAATATGCATTTCATTATTAATACATTGTTAAAAAAAATGTCAACTACAACACCAATTTTATTGTACCATTAAGCTTGCTATAATCCCATCACGAATTAGATCCATAAGCGAAGCCCTCTGATTTTCATATATTTGTGAACATGGAACAACATTGTTTAAAAAAATCCTAAGGAACAAAATTGAAATTGCAATTAAATTTAACAAATACCACATCCTGTTGCAACTTTCTTCTAATATAGTTATGTAGTATCATGGATACCACTACAATATGAACTTACGTTTTGTAAGGAAAAGAAGGCATGTTCTATAGAATACTCCACCTTTGTTTTCCACACTCTAAATGTATGTTATACACACAACGTATTGAGAAATGAAAACGATTGAAGATTTCTTCTCGAGTTCTTGGTTATCCTCGCCTGCAGAGTTTTGATAAGTGATATCTCTCATTTATATATGAGTTTAAAAACCA
>Ga0307513_10013153_pt1 | contig 10171 bp, 11 predicted proteins | sample 15_EM_MG_FD_202174 | JGI IMG/M metagenome (GOLD analysis project Ga0307513, IMG submission 202174) | Populus trichocarpa ectomycorrhiza microbial communities from riparian zone in the Pacific Northwest, United States - 15_EM | ecosystem: Host-associated > Plants > Roots > Unclassified | place...
TGGCACGGATCCATGTCGCGTCCGCTCGTCGTCCGGCGCCCGTGAGATGCCGCGGCTCCGGTGTCCCAGGTGGGTGAACCTGGCGCTGTTACGTCCGGTCGATCCGGCGGTGGAAGCGCATGCCGCCCAACCCGCCGAACACAGCGCCGAGCAGCGCCACTGCAAGCCCGACCAGGCTGGTGACCAGTGCCGGCACGAACCCGTTCGCGACGACGTCCGGGAGCATCAGCTGGGTCGTCGGCGTCGGAGCCGTCCGGGCGGCGATGAGGCCGAGCGCTGCGGCAGCGACGTAGAAGAGGACCGACCACAGCCATACCGCGACGCCCTGCTTCGCGCCGTCGAACCGCGCCATGCGCCCGGCGACGTAGCCGCCGCAGTAGTAGGCCGCGAAGACGATGGCCGCGGTCAGCAGTGCGGCGACGACGCCGGGGGTGGGAGTCATCGCGGCCGGGTCCTGGACGGCTCGGCCGGCCTCGTCGACCATCCGGGTCGGGTCGGTCGCACCCACCGCGTAGCCGAGCGCTCCGGCCACCGCTGCGACGAGGATCATGAGCAGGACCGCGGTGCCGACGGTGGCGAGCCAACCGAAGAACGCCGAACCCCACTTGATCCCGCCGAACTTGTTGCGCTGGGTGGCGAGGACGGCGCGGCGGTCCGTCGCCTCGGTCGCCGTCGGCCCGGTGTGGGTCGGCCCGGTGTGGGTCGGCCCGGTGTGGGTCGGCCCTGTGTGGGTCGGCCCGGTCGGCGTCGCGTCGGTCGGTGTGTCGACCAGGTCGGCGCGGTGGCGGTGGAGCGCGGGGTCGGGGGTCGTCGTCATGGGTCGGGTCCTGTCTCCGTTGCGGCCGGAGTAGCCGCGGTCGAGCAGGACTACCCGTTCAGACCACTGTCGACACGTGCCACCCGCACGCAGGAGCTCAGGACGTGCGCAGGTCCTGCAGCAGTTCGATCTGTCCGGACAGCACCCCGGTCAGGATCGCCCGGGCAACTGCCAGCAGCTCCGGAACCCGCGGGCTGGTCACCGAGTAGTGCACAGCGGAGCCGTCCTTGCGGGTGGTCACCAGCCCCGTGCGGCGCAGGACGGCCAGGTGCTGCGACAGGTTCGCCGGCTCGATCTCGATCGCGGCCAGGAGTTCCGACACCGCATGCTCCCGCTCACTGAGCAGCTCCAGCACCCGGATGCGGACCGGATGACCCAGCGTCTTGAAGAACTCGGCTTTCAGCTGATAGAGCGGTCTGCTCACCGCAGTCGCTCTCCTCCCACGCCGGTCCCGCACTGCGCGCCCGAATCGTCGACGCCGTCCTCGAGCACCTCAGCCTCCTCGGCCGTGCAGCCTCGTCTGTCCCCAGCATCTCAGAATGCTCTGGTCGGAGACATTCCCGCATCTCCGGTTGCCGGGCCGTTCGATGGTCAGATGGGGAGGCAGCCACGCACCAACACATAGGTCTCGGTCCGACCGAACGTGGTGCTCGCCCCGCTGCTGGCCTCGCGCAACTGCGCGACGACCGCGTCCATGCGGTTGGCGTCCGTGCCGGAGCGCCAGGTCGTGACCAGCAGGGCGGCGCCGCGCGCCCGGTCGATCAGGAGCTCGGCACCGTGGAATCCCCGACCGGTTCGGGTCTCCTGCACCACCTGCGTGCGCAGCTGCTCCTGCCCTGTGGCTGCCGTAGCCGGATCGATCTGCAGGCGGTCGATGCGCACCGTGGCACCTGGCCACGGCGGGGTCGGACCGGGTTCCTGCCAGGTGACCGCGTAGCTCTCGGCGACGAGATCGCCTTCGGCCGCGGCCGCGACGCGCTCCCGGACTCTGGTCAGACCCGGCGCCGAGGAGCGGATCGGATCGTCCCAGTACGACACCTCGACGATCACGCCCGCCTCGCTGTCCATCAGGGTGGTCAGGCCCCGGTTGCCGCTGGAGGCCTCCACTGCCGCGCGCAGGCTGCCCTCGGTGCGCGCGACACCTGCCGCAACTTTGTCGCGCCCACCGAAGAGGGTGTTGACCCGGGCATACACCTCAGATCACCCCCAGATCGTCGGTCGCTCCGAGAGTGGCCAGTCGGGGATCGATGGAGCGGCGCACAGCCGCTGCGACGACGTCGGTGATCGCGGAATCCCCGATTCGCGCTCGTCCGGGCCCAGGTGTGGCGGCGACGATCGCGAATGCGCAGGCACGCAGCATGCTCAACCCGACGTGCATCGACCCCCGCGGGCATGCCAGCGCCACCCGGAGCACGCCGGCGACGACGTGTTGACCCCGCTCGGCGTCGGCCGGTCGCAGGACCGAGCCCTCCGGTCGGTCCTGGGCGATCCCCGCCGTCTCTGCCGCTGCGATCGGGCCGGGCCGCAGGTCGATCGCGACGTCGGCGTCCCGGACGACCTGCTTCCATGGGAAGGCTGCCGCGTTCGCGTCCTGCCACATCAGCAGGTCGTAGACGCCCGCGATCATCAGCAGCGGTGCCAGCAAGGGGAGGTTGTCGCCGCCGGCGACCGCCACCCTGGCCACGTCCGCCGGGCGCCCGACAGCTCTGAGATAGGTGAGCACTGCCGCGCACAACGCGGTGGCCGTGCCGTCGTGATCGCTCACCACCAGGCGTAGATCGTGCTCAACTGCACGCTCGCTCTCCTCGCGTGCCAGGGCGGGATCGATCTGCACGAGGAACACTGCGCCGAACCGATCCGGCAGGTGGTCCAGCCGAGCGGCGAGGCCATCCCCGACGATCACCGTCTCGGCGTCGAACCCACCGAGCGCGCGCACGTCCTCGGCGAGCGCCGCCGACCGGGCTCCCGCCGGATCGCCGGTGCGGCTACTCAGCACGGCGACCGCCGGAAGCCGGTTCTGCGCAACCCAGGTCAACGCCGACTCCTCCGCAACGGGCCGCTTAGACTTTCCAACCTTAGCAAGTGCGCACTGTCGCTAGAACGTAGGTGTTCCGCCTGCCGGCACCGTGATCACGAACCGGGTCGCCGGCTCGGCGCAGTGGACGAACCGCCACCGGTCGATACGGTTCCGACCGTGAGCAACGAGGAGCTGCTGCGCAGGTATGAGGCCGGCGGCGGGCATCTGGCCGCCGTCAACGCGGAGGGTCTCGCGGTCCCGCCGTCCTTGGCCACCGCCGTCGTCACGTGCATGGACTCCCGGATCGACGTCTTCGCGTTGTTCGGGATGGAGCTCGGCGAGGTGCACGTGTTGCGCAACGCCGGCGGAGTGGTCACCGACGACGTCGTGCGTTCCCTGGCCATCAGCCAGCGCAAGCTCCACACCCGCGACGTCCTGCTGGTGCAGCACACCGGCTGCGGCCTGGCCACGTTCACCGACGACGAGTTCGCCGAGGAGCTCGCCGAGGAGGTCGGGATGCGTCCGCAGTGGCGGACGCACGCGTTCGCCGACCCCGTCACGAGCGTCCGCCGCGACATCGCCCAGCTACGACACGACCCGTTCCTCCACCCCGACACGAGCGTCCGGGGGTTCGTCCTCGACATCCAGACCTTCACCCTGCAGGAGGTCCACCTCGACGCCGTGGACTGACGTGGCGGCGCGTCACATCTTGCGACGTGACTTCCACCTGTAGATAGACGTGGCTAATATCCGTGCGTGACGGCTCTATCTAGGGTTGATAGACATGGCTCGATTGCGTGTCGGTTGAACGTGTCAGGCGCGAGATGACGACCAGGCGAGCGTTCCTCGCCGGATCCGGAAGCGTCGCCCTTGCGACGTTGCCGGTCGGCGCGGACGGCGCCACCCACACCACTACGGCGCCCCCCGCCGACGGGAACGACAGCGGCCACAGCGAGGGGCACGCAGGCCACGGCGCCGGCACCAACGGTCCGTCGTTCCGGGGCGGCCGCGGCGTCGATCACGCGGCCAACGGCTTCGATCCGCAGGTCGTACTTCGCGACTTCGACCACGGCACCGTGTCGGTCGAAGCGGGGCGAACGGTGCGCACCTGGGAGGTGCACGCGCAGGACCACGAGATCGAGGTCGCGCCCGGCGTGCGGTTCCCGGCGTGGACGTTCAACGGGCGCGTCCCCGGGCCGACCCTGCGCGCCACCGCGGGAGACCTGTTGCGGATCCGGTTCGTCAACGGGTCGGAACACCCGCACACCATGCATTTCCACGGCATCCACCCCGCCGACATGGACGGCGTGCCGATGGTGGGCCGCGGGATCATCTCGCCGGGGGAGGAGTTCACCTACCAGTTCGACGCCGAGCCGTTCGGCGTGCACCTCTACCACTGCCACGTCGGACCGCTGGCCGAACACATCTCCCGCGGGATGTACGGCACCTTCATCGTCGACCCACCGGGCGGTCGACCACCGGCCGACGAGATGATCATGGTGCAGAACGGGTGGAACACCACGTTCGACGGGGCGGGAAACCAGCTCTACGCCGTCAACGGCATCCCCTTCGCCTACATGTACGACCCGATCCGGGTCCGGCGCGGCGAGCTGGTGCGGATCTACCTCGTCAACATCCTCGAGTACGACCCGATCAACAGCTTCCACCTGCACGGCAACTTCTTCGAGTACTACCCCACCGGCACCCGCCTGGAGCCCACGGAGTTCACCGACACGATCGCGCAGGTCCAGGGCCAACGCGGCATCTGCGAGATGCGGTTCGCCCATCCCGGCAGGTACATGTTCCACGCCCACAAGACCGAGTTCGCCGACCTGGGCTGGATGGGCTTCTTCGACGTCTCCGACGAGGACCCGGCATGAGTGCGGAGCCCGATCACGAGCCGATGCCCGACACGACCGGCTCGTCCGCGCGTGGTGGTGCCCCGCTGTGGCTGCTCGCGAGCGCTGTCGTCGTCGTGGTCGCCGCGGTGCTCGGCCTGCTGGCCGTGCTCGGCGGTGCGTCCCTTCCTGGTCGGGTGGGACCTCCGATCGAGGAGCTGACGGCCGAGCGGACGGTCTTCACGCCCGGCGCGATCGGCCTCACCGTGCGCAACAGCGGCGCCGATGCCGTCACGGTCGCGCAGGTGTTCGTCAACGACACCTACGTCGACTTCAGCGGTCCGGCCGAACCGATCGAGCGGCTCGGCACGGCCCGCCTCGACCTGTCCTATCCGTGGGTGGACGGCCAGCCGTACACGATCTCGCTGCTGACCTCCACCGGCCTGGTCATCGAGCACGTCGTCCCCGCCGCGGTCGAGACCCCGCAGGCAGGCGCCGGCCTCTACGGCCTCATGGCCCTGCTCGGCATCTACGTCGGCGTGCTGCCGGTCCTGCTGGGCATGCTCGTGCTGCCCGTCCTGCGCCGCGCCGGCGGCACCGTCGTCCGCGTCCTGCTCGCCGTGACCGTCGGCCTGCTGGCCTTCCTGGCCGTCGATGCGTTCGTCGAAGGGCTCGACCTCGCCGCCGTCGGCGGCACGGCATTCGGCGGTCCACTGCTCGTCGTCCTCGGAGCCGGGCTGGCCTTCCTCGCCCTCACTGCCGTCGACCGATTGCTGGCCACCCGCCGGCAACGCGACGGGACCCGGTTGGCGCTCATGATCGCCATCGGGATCGGGCTGCACAACCTCGGCGAGGGCCTCGCCATCGGATCCGCCTACGCCGTCGGCGAGCTCGCGCTCGGCACCGCACTCGTCGTCGGGTTCGCGCTGCACAACACCACCGAGGGTCTGGCCATCGTGACACCCCTGACCGGGCAGCGCGTCTCGATCGGCGTGCTCGCCGGCCTCGGTCTGCTCGCCGGCGCACCCGCGATCCTCGGCGCCATGGTCGGGGCATCCGTCGACAACGCCGCCCTCACCGCGGTGCTCCTCGGCCTGGGCGTGGGAGCCATCGTCCAGGTCATCGTCCAGATCGCGCCCTCGCTGCGCGACCCGACGTCACGGAGAGCGCTCGATCCACCCGTCGCGGCCGGACTCGCCGCCGGGGCTCTGGTGATGTTCCTGACCGGACTGCTGGTCGTCTCCTGAGATCCGGCTACACCTCGATGTGCGAGCCGACGACGAGGGTGTTGTCGCGGGGTAGCGCGAAGCTGTCGGCGGCGTCGGCGGTGATGTAGGAGGTGGCGATGAACAGTCGTTTGCGCCAGTCGGCCATCGTGGGGGAGTCGCCGCGGCGCAGCTCGATCTTCGAGAGGAAGTAGGACGCCGTCTCGAGGTCCAGTTCGCCCTCGGTCTGCGCCGGGTCGAGGAGCGCGAGTGCGCCCGGCACGTCGGGGGCGTCCATGTACCCGAACCGGGCGGTGACGTGGGTGATCCCGTCGTCGGCGTAGCCGAGCGCGTCCACGACCACACGCTGCTCGGCCCGCACCCGCGGCACGGGTTCGACCTCGATCGACACGATCACCACGTGCTCGTGTCGGACGTGGTTGTGAGCAACGTTCGCACGCATGGCCAGGGGTGCGGTCTCGTTGCCCCGGTTGAGGAAGACCGCGGTGCCGGGAATGATCTGCGCCGGGGTCGCGCCGCTGTGCAGGTCGGCGACGAACTCGCGCAGCGGCCCCTCCTTCCGTTCCCGTTCGGCGGTGACCACCTCGCGGCCCTTCTGCCAGGTGATCATCACCGTGAACATGGTCAGGCCGATGAGCAGCGGCAGCCAGGCGCCGTGGATCAGCTTGGTCAGGTTGGCCGCGAGGAACAGCCCGTCCACTGCCAACAGCACCGTCGCGCCGATGCCCAGCACCCATGCCGGGGTTCCCCACTTCGCACGGGCGACGTAGAAGAACAGCAGTGTGGTGATGGTGATCGTGCCGGTCACCGCCATGCCGAACGCGTAGGCGAGCGCCGCCGAGCTGCGGAAGGCGAAGACGAGCGTGAGCACGGAGACCAGCAGCAGCCAGTTGATCCACGGCACGTAGATCTGGCCGCGCTCGGTCTCGGAGGTGTGCGCGATCCGCAGCCGGGGCAGGTAGCCGAGTCGGGCGGCCTGCGCGGCGACCGAGAACGCGCCGGTGATCACGGCTTGGGAGGCGATCACCGTCGCGGCGGTGGCGAGCAGGACCATCAGCAGCCGTCCCCACCCGGGCACGAGCAGGAAGAACGGGCTGGAGATGTTGGCCGGATCGGCGAGGATCAACGCGCCCTGGCCGAAGTAGCTGAGCACGCACGCCGGGAACACGAGGTACACCCAGCCGCGGGTGATCGCCCGGCGGCCGAAGTGGCCCATGTCGGCATAGAGGGCCTCGGCGCCCGTGACGGCCAGCACGATCGCGGCGAGTGCGAAGAACGCGATGTCGAAGTGCCCGACCAGGAAGCCCAACGCGTAGTTGGGCAGCAGTGCGAAGAGGATGTCGGGGCGGGTCGCGATGCCGAACGCCCCGACGACGCCGATGACGGCGAACCAGGCGATCATCACCGGGCCGAACACGCGGCCGACCGCTGCGGTACCCCGGCGCTGCACGAGGAACAGCCCCACGATGATCACCGCGGTGATGGGCACCACGAGGCTCTCGAAGGACGGGTCGATGACCTTGAGCCCTTCGATCGCCGACAGCACCGAGATCGCCGGTGTGATCATGCTGTCGCCGAAGAACAGCGAAGCGCCGAAGATGCCGAGCCCGGCCAGTACCACCGCGGACCGTCGCCCCCGCTGGGTGCCCCACCGTTGCAACAGCGTGATCAGGGCCATGATGCCGCCCTCGCCGTCGTTGTCGGCGCGCATGGCCAGCAGCACGTAGGTGACCGTGACGATGATCGTCACGGACCAGAAGATGAGCGACACCACCCCGTACACGTTGTCGACGCTGACGGGGACGGGATGCGGATCGGCCGGGTTGAACACCGTCTGGAGGGTGTAGATCGGGCTGGTCCCGATGTCACCGAACACCACACCCAGCGCGCCGACGACCACCGCGAGTCGGACCGCGTCGCGTGCCCCCGTGCTCGGCGATGGTGATCCGCTCTCCGGCGTGGTCAGCTGCTGGCCCTCGGCCACGTGATCCCCCTCGACGCGCCCCGCGTAGGTCTCTCCGCCGGACGATATCGGGCCGGCACCGCAGCGCCCTGTAGATCCACTCCGACGCACCCGTCAGGGGGTTGCTCGGCTCGAGCATTCGTCCACTATGGCCCGTTTCGTCACATCTTCTCGTGCCCAGCACTCATGTTGACGAGATCCTGACGTCGCACCGGAGCCACAATGGTGACGACCTGATCGAACGGTGAAGGGCTGTTCCCGATGGTGGAATCCGAGATGGCCGAGCTGCGCACTCGGGCAGCGCAAGGGGACCCCGACGCGGTCGACGAGTTGATCGAGCTCGCTGCCGATCGGGGCGATCTGGAGGAGCTGCGCCGGCTCGCCGATGCCGGGAGCAGCGATGCGGTCGACCAGTTGGTCGAGCTGGCCGGCGATCGGGGCGATCTGGAGGAGCTGCGCCGGCTTGCCGACGCGGGGAGCAGCGATGCGGTCGACCAACTGATCGAACTCGCCGCCGAGCGCGGCGACGAGGGTGAGTTGCGGCGGCTTGCTGACAGCGGTAGCGCCGACGCGGCCGACCAGCTCGCCGAGCTCGTCGAGGAGCGGGACGGCTGATCGCGGTCATCGTCCGACGGGTGGTGGTGACGCCGAAGCCAGCTCGTCGTACATCCACACGAGCCGGTCGATCCGCCACAGCTGGGCGAGCACGACGAGCGTGCCGCCGACGATCGTCGGCCACGGGTCGAGGAAGACGAGCCCCCACGCGAGCAGCACGATCCCGGCGATCCCGGGCAACGCGATGATGCGGAACGCCCGTCGGTGATGCGCCGGCACCCGCGCCGGCTCGGTGGCCCAGATCTTCTCCCCGTAGATGCCCTTCGACGCCCACGCGGTCGGGTGGTCGACGGGCGGGAAGATGTGCGCGTTGAGCCAGAGCCACAGGACGACGATGGCCAGCGGTGCGAGGCACCACCAGCCGATCCACGTCCAGCTCCAGATGGCGAGCACCAGTGGCGGGATCGTGGCGAAGCGCGTGTAGACGCTCCACGGGTTGGCATGGCTGCGCCAGGCGTCGTCGTTCATGCCGAACGCCTTCTGCACCACAGCGAGCTTGGCCATGGTCGGCTCCTCAGTCGTTCACGGTGGTGAGCCCGGTGGCCAGGCTCTCGATGGTCAGGTCGAGCACCTCGGGGGCCACGTCGCCGAAGTCGTCGCGGTGCATCACGAGCAGGCCGACGGACCGCAGCGCGCCGACCACCGCCTCCGGCGTGGCGGCGACGATCTCCCCCGCGGCCTGGGCCGTGCTCACGAACTCGACGAGCGGGCGCAGCAGATGGGGCTCGATGCGGGCCAGCTCGGCGGGCCCGAGCCGGCGCCCCACGGCCGCGAGCTCGTCCGGGTGCGTGAGCAGGCGCCGGTAGAGCGGGTCGGTGTCCAGGATGTGCACGGTGAGGCGCATCGCGGCGACCAGTGCGACCCGCGCGGGCCGCTGGGTGAGCGCCAGCGTCAGTTCGCTGCCGTAGGTGGCGGCGCGCCGGATCATCAGCTCGAGGTAGAGCGCCTCCTTCGTGGGGAAGAAGGCGTAGAAGCTCGTGGTGGCGATCCCGGGCGGAGCCACCAGCTCCGCCAGCGAGGTCTTGCCCAGGCCCTGCGCGCTGAACAGCTGGAGCCCGGTCTCGAGCAGCAGCTCGCCGATCCGCTCCTTCTCGGCGGGGGAGAACGCGACGGCCAGCCTCCCCGCGGTGACGGTGCACGGCACGGGCCTGAGCGCCGCCGCCTCCAGTCGGTCAGGTGCGCTGTTGCGGCGGGTCCGGCGGTTCGACGAGGCGGTGCTGGTAGGCGAGCGCGACCAGCTGGGCGCGGTCGCGGGCGCCGAGCTTGGTCATGGCGCGACTGATGTGGGTCTTCGCGGTGGAGTGGCTGATGGTGAGCGCGGCGGCGATGTCGGCGTTGCTCAAGCCGTACGCGACGAGCCCGACGATCTCCCGCTCGCGGGTCGTGAGCTGGGCCAGGGCGGCGGGATCGACGCGGGGAGTCACGGACCGCTGGACGAGACGCGCGATCAGCCTGCGGGTCAGCCCGGGCGAGAGCAGGGCTTCGCCGCCGGCGACGAGGCGGATGCCGATGAGGAGCTGGCGGGGTTCGGTGTTCTTGATCAAGAACCCTGCTGCGCCGGCGCCGAGCGCGTCGATGACGTGTTCGTCGTGGTCGAAGGTGGTGAGGACGAGCACGTGGACACCGGCCAGCTCGGGATCGGCGGCGATCAGGCGGGTGGCCTGCAACCCGTCGACGCCGGGCATGCGGATGTCC
>Ga0307513_10013154_pt1 | contig 10170 bp, 8 predicted proteins | sample 15_EM_MG_FD_202174 | JGI IMG/M metagenome (GOLD analysis project Ga0307513, IMG submission 202174) | Populus trichocarpa ectomycorrhiza microbial communities from riparian zone in the Pacific Northwest, United States - 15_EM | ecosystem: Host-associated > Plants > Roots > Unclassified | place...
ACAGACTTTTTTCCTTCACCAAATTTTGACGAAAGCCACCAATTGTGTGGCCTGGCAACGGTTCATACGCATACAAACTGCGCCTATGAAATCCAAGTTCGCCAGACTTTTGCACACACCCTAGTACTGCCGTGCTGATATGCGTTCTGTTCAAGGCCTTTATCACAAAACTTTGGCACTAGGGGGGAAACTGAGAAAATACACCTAATCCTTATAAATCTGTGACCTACGTATCACAAATGTCGGTAACAAAGTATGTTCATGGCTTAGGACCCTTCTACCAAGCCGCCTAGTTTTAAAATGTTAGCGATAAAGGTAGGAGGTGGTGTGGACCATTTTTCGATGAGGGGTGCAAAAGTATTTATCTATTTTTCAACTGGTCTTAAATACTGACAGTTCCTAGAGGGTCGAAAGGTGACGTTATGTCGGAGGTGCGCATGGAAATCCCACCAGACTTTACTCGAGTGGATGGAGCGCGACTGTAGGGTGGGCAAACACGACCAACTTACCCGTATCCACTTACAGCGGAGGACAAAAGTGGATGAGGCAGACCCATCAACTGATGTATGTGGTGCACCTTGGGCTCAACAATCCTACACCAACTCCCATTTCTACCAGGAGAAGTTGCTAGTTCGAAGGGAGACTTGACTTGAGCATGCAGGGACACGATGTAAGGGATTCATAAAGGCATGGTGGTGGTGATCGGTGCGTTGTGTGCTTTATTTCGGATGTGAAGTATTTTTTTTATTTTTTTCAATGGCTGTACTGCGAAAAAAACTCATGCACTTTTGTCCTCTAGTGTGAGGGCCGGCGCCATCTCAAGGCGCATGACTGCAATAGGCAAACGCCCTTAGGCTTCCACCATACGGGTCGAGTTTCTTGGCACCCACCCGCTTAAGGACTAGCACGTAGCAACGTCGAGTATTAGCATGCCAGGGGAACAAATTATACATTTTTGGGGTGATAATCTGGACCAATGGCTTCGCGGGTGGATACTGAAAACAATTTTGAATAGTGCCATTAGTATTGTTCCCCAAATGTCCTCCTGGGAATGAATCAAAAGAGAATAAGGGATGAGCCAGCATGGTTAATACCAAGGTAAGGAAAACGTGAATCGCCTTAAAGCTCCCAAAACGATACTGTAGCTGTCGGGGGTTTGGGTTTGTTGATTGGAAACAGTGTTGCCAGCGACTCGGAAGGGGCGAGGATTTATCTACCCCGCTTTTCCACAAGTTCATGTAATTTGCGCCTGACAAACTCTAAGTCAATCAACACATTGCTCACAACATTCACCGTGGTGAAAATTGAAAAATGTTGCGAGCTTTCGACAACAAGGATAACTCCCCCACCAATGCCGATTACTCTTACAATACTACAGGCTCTTTCAACAATAACAATAGCTGTTTCAACAATAACGATAGATCTTTCAACACAAACTCTTTCAACCGAACTATCGTTAGCTACACCACCGTCGATGATAGATCGGAAATACTAGCGTGGCTATCTCCATTAGAACCACAGATACGGCATCGAGATATTGCATCGCGACGGGTGGGCAATATAGGAGCCTGGGTGTTGGAAACCGAAGAATTCAAACGCTGGTACATGGGTGGTGGGGAGGATGGATCTTATCATCAGACTTTATTTTGTGACGGAAATCCAGGAGTTGGAAAGAGCTATATCACGTAAGAGAGGGTGTATCATTCCTGGGATTCAAAGAATTCTATTGCTAATAGTTTGCGACGGCAGTTCACTAGTTATAGATAAGCTGTGCGACGAGGCCGGCGAGGGAGATGCTACTGTTGTGGGTTTTTACTTTGACTTTGCTGCTCGGGGTGAGCAGTCACCGGTAAATATGCTTGGCTCCTTGCTGAGACAGCTCGTTGGCGGAGAGGGGGAAATTCCTGAAACGATAGCCCGCGATTTTCGGAAAGAGAAAGGAGCTATTGGGGGCAGAAGACTCCAAGTTCCGGGGATTTTGAAGATGTTCCAGACAATCGCGGCCACGAAGCGCGCATTTATATGTGTTGATGCACTTGATGAATGTGCTCCGGAGAATCGAATGGTGGTCCTTGGGTCATTAGGCGAGATTCTGCAGGGGTCTCCTAATACTCGGTTATTTATGACCGGAAGACCACATGTGAGGAGTGAAGTGGAGAGGGAGTTGGGTGGAGCGGCAACCTTTGTATTCATACAGGTTACAGAAGATGGAGTCCTTACATTTCTGCGCGAGAAACTTAGGAAGGACACGATCCCTGATATGATGAGCAGCACATTGGAGGAGGATATTATGAAGAGTATTCCGGAAATAAGCTCAGAAACGTATGTAGGAAAAAGGTCAAGGGAAAAGCTACCCCAAATTGATGGCTGACATATTTGGACTTAGATTCCTACTAGCCTCTCTCCACATCGAGGCAATCTTGCGAGGTACCACTGTTTCTCAGCGGAGGAAAGTACTCAAGTCAATAAAAGGTGGGGCAGGGTTAGGAGATGTATATGATGCCACGCTCCATATGATAAAGGCTCAGGACGAGGAAAAGGAAAAGCTTGCGATGGCCGCTCTCACATGGGCGTGTCATTCAGATCGGCCGTTACAGGTGGATGAGTTGTGCCATGCGCTCGCAGTGGAGATAGGAGAAACGGACTTCGATTCCGAAAATGTTCCTTCGATAGGGGCACTGCTAGACTACTGCCAAGGGCTGATCACAGTCGATGAGCAGGCTTCGACAGTTCGGTTAATCCACTATACGGTCCAAGAGTACCTTTGTGGTCACTGGGGTTTCTTCCGCAAACCTCACTCGATACTTGCAGAAACCTGCTTAACTTATCTTAACTCGCGACAAATAAAGAACCTCACACCCCATTCTCTCCCACACTTTCAAAGCATCCCATTCCTTAAATATTCCTCTAGGTATTGGGGAGCACATGTGAACAAGGATCTCTCAGACCATGCGAAGGCCCTTGCTCTAGAGCTCTTCAACAAGTACGAAGACCACATATCTGCTGTATCACTTTTGGAGCAGATAGTGGACCCCGGATTTATTGGAAGCATCGCGACTTCTCTGCTCTTCTCTGCACTACACTGCGCATCGTTTTTCGGGATTGTTGAGCTTGTGACTGTGTTGGTGAATTCCGGAGGCTACAACATCAACCAACAAGATGGTACAGGTAGCACACCACTCTCATGGGCGGCAAGAAATGGCCACGGAGGGGTAGTCAAATTATTGCTCGAATTGGAAAATATCGACCCCAATGGCCCGGATGAGTATGACCGAACACCACTCGGATGGGCTGCTATTGTGGGGCACGAAGGAGTGGTCAAGTTATTGCTGGAGCGGGAAGATGTCGACACCGATCATCCAGATATCAGTGGTAATGGGCCACTGGGGTGCGCTGCTATCTGCGGACACGAGGGAGTGGTGAAGATTCTGCTTGAACATCCGGATGTCGACCCCAATCTCCCCAACCAGAATGACCAAACACCACTCTTGGGTGCTGCTGTCAACGGGTACGAGGGAGTGGTCAGGTTGTTGCTGGAGTGGGAAAATGTCGACTGCAATCGCCCAGACAGGAGTGGCAATGGGCCACTTGGGTGCGCTGCAATCGAGGGCCACGAGGGAGTGGTGAAAATACTGCTGGAACAGCAAGATATCGACCCCAATCATACTAATATCAATGGTCGAACAGCACTCGGATGTGCTGCGGTTGAGGGACACGAAGGAGTGGTCGGGTTATTGCTGGAGCGCGGAGATGTCGACCCCAATCGGCCAGATAAGAATGATCGAACACCACTCGGATGGGCTGCTGTTAAGGGGCACGAAGGAGTGGTCAGGTTATTGCTGGAGCGGGAAGATGTCGACCCCAACCGCCCTGACAAGAATCGTAACGGGCCACTTGGGTCTGCTGCTACCGAGGGATACGAGGGAGTGGTGAAGATACTTCTGGAAAATCAAGGTGTCGACCCCAATCTCCCTAATAAGAATGGCCGAACACCACTCGGATGCGCTGCTGGCAATTCACACGAAGGAGTGGTCAAGTTATTGCTGGAGCGGGAAAGTGTTGACCGCAATCGCCCAGATGGGGGTGGCAATAGACCACTTGGGTGCGCTGTTATTGAGGGACATGAGGGCGTTGTGAAGGTACCTCTGGGATATCAAGACGTCGACCCCAATCTCCCTGATAAGAATGATAAAACACCACTCAGATGTGCTACTGGCAATGGACACGAAGGAGTGATCGAGTTATTGCATCCGGGAAATGTTGACCCCAATCGCCCTGATATAAATTATAATAGACCACTTGGGTGTGCTGTCATCGAGGGACACGAGGGCGTGATGAAGATGCCGCTAGAACCGCGAGATATCGACCCCGACCGCTCCGATAATGTTGATCGAACACCAGTCTTGAATCCTGCTGTCCACGGATATGAGGGAGTGGTCGAGCCACCCGAGCAACGCGGCCGCGTCGGCCCCAATCTCCTAGACACAGACACTGGCACACCGCTCCCTGACGCTGCCAGAGAGGGACCTCAAGTCCTGCAGACACAACAAGCCCCAAGTTCTGTTAAAGCCCCAGATGCTCACGCTAGGAAAGAAGGGAGGTGGCGTATATGGAAGAGACGCTTGTTGTGTTTTTTAAAAACGAAAGCCTAATTCGTCAGTTAACACATGTTGAAACAATCTCAACTGTGTGCTAGCGGAGCGGTGGTGTTCTTGGTGGTTTCAATTCTACAGAATAAACAGAAAGAAAGGGCCGAAGTTGGTGGCCGAATATGTAGGAAACGCCGGCGGCCCCATTCTGTGTGGGTATAGAATTGAGACTTAAAATAACGGCGAAAACGATACGCAGCGAGTGACGAGCAGTGAATGAAACACCAAGGAAATCACAACGAAAACGATCGCACACTCACCGGCAGGGAAAATATTTTCACTAACAACCTCAGTCTCACACTCAACAACGGCCCCATCAACATCAACTAACTAACTTAAGCGCAAGACAGAAGTATATATCCATGAACTCCTCGTAGCCTCCCATAAACCTATCTCCTCCATGGTGTGCCCCCCTTTCCTTTTCCATATCCCTGTTATAATAAATGAAAGAACAAACACCACTGCCCACAACCTCCCCATATTTCCCCTTCAGGTGCGAACCCCTTTTACAACCTTTTCACTTTCTTTCCGGCTTTCCTCACAGCCTCTCAGCTTCCCCGCCGACGGCTGCATTCCTGCACGGGAAATGCTTTCCACAATCACATGCCCGAATTCTAAGCACATTTCCGAAGTCAACCCTGACAAAATTCAGAGTGGAGATGTGCCCAATTCGAATGCGGAACGTGTAGAAGAAGACGAGACAAGTATATCAAAGACAGATGTGTAGTTCGGTGGCCTAGCCCTCCAAAAACGTCCCCTGATGGGATATTTAAATACAAGAACTATTGCACTACATTGATAAGTCTGCAAAAAATTCGCACTCCATCTCCAGCAGTTATCACGCAATCCCTATTGCCCTCTTTCCTCGCATTGCTTTCCGTACTTCTAGACCGCTCTCCGCTCTCCGCACTCCTCACCGTGTCCCTGTGACCACGGTCAAGCCTCCGCTTTCTTTCTAGCATATTCCATTTTGTGTCCTTGAGAGTCAATGGGAGAGATGTCCGATGGCCAGCCACGGACAGAGCGCCGGCTATTCAACAACAAAACCAGTGCTTCCCCGACGGCTATCTAAACACCAAAGAAGGCATTGGGAGAGTATGGCGAGCAGCATCCTTTCCACCAATAAACTTGTTTTCTGCCCTCAGCTCGTAACTCGTTATCATTCCCGCGCACGCGTCCACTTCCAAGCTTGAAGTGTTAAAAGGTATCCTACTTATAGAACATACCCGATGAATTATTTCGACTTAACCAAAACTGCCTCATCACCTAAAGGAATACAGCCCGGTACGGAGCAGTGTTCTCAACGGTCCGGGGCCCCTATAGGGGCCCGCGCGCGGACTGCCAAGAGCCCTGGACGGGACGGGACGGCAAAAATGCGGTCCACGCCCGTCCTGGAAACCTCAGGACGGCCGTCATTGTGGAGGACGGCGGGCCCTGCAAGGTAAGACAAATTAGGGAGGGGGATTGCCGGGGACTGCCGGGGACTCCCGGGGACTGCTGGGGACTATGTATGAATCTTATCGACCGTGTTTCCTTACACCCTCCCCGAGTAGATACAGAAATTCATCGAATAATATCTAAAGAAAGCGAGTGCTATCTGGTAGAGATAAATTGGCGCAGAACCTTTCCCATGATATACGGCAAGGGAAGGACATCAAGCAGAACCCTAGATATTGTCTATGGTGGGATTAAATCTGACGTGAATCGGATGGAAAGCACCTTGAAGGAACAGGAGCTCCATTCACTTGGTCTTCGTTCTTCCTCTCTTGCCTGAAAACGATGTCTACTTTTATTCTTTCGTTTTACATTCACTTTCTGCTCTGCTTTAGTGGTCAACCTTATAAAGCTATTCTTATCTTTTTCAGAATAACTACCGATCGTATATAAAGAAGCACAGGAGGGGATCAAAATGTTGTTAATCACCGGTACTCCCCCTGACCCAATACTCTTACCCCCACGGATTAGAAGATGTTCGAAGAATCGCGGCGTATTCACCGGAGTCTGGAACTCAGTGAAGTCTGCGAAGTGAGGGGTTAAGTATGCAGGAAAGCGGGGAAGCAAATGAGGTGTTTGAAGGGTATGAACATGGCGTGAGAATGAAAGGAAATGGCGTGATTATGTTCAAGAGACTCCCGGCAGAGCTCACATTGATTTATGTATTCAAAGATGGCATCACAGCCAGGTGATAGGAAAGATAGGTCTCCGAAATACAAGCTTGTCTTGGATATCTTTTCTCCAGTCTTGGGCTTCTGTGTGCTCAGGGTTCCGAATAGTCCGACCGGTCAAGTCTTGGAAGCAGGACCAGGCTAGTCAGTCCTGGTTGATGCTGATGACTGGACCTGACTAACTGGGGTGGTCCGGTCCGGTTTGGACTGGTCCCAGACCAGTCTTTATAAAAGATCGCATGAGAGTCGGAATGGCACCTGGGCCAACACTCGCTAAGAATAGAAGTATAGCTAGAGTAGGATCTTAAAGCCAGGTTATAAATCAACAGCCCCTCAATACAAGTTGAAAGAACATTCCGGAGAGGATAGCATGTGGTGGAAATTCAATTCCCCGATGGATGAGTGGCATCAAATACTAGTATTGTGGCATCTGGTCATGTAATATCACTCACTTGTAGCACACAAAATAGTTTCGATACTAAAGAACCTATTTTCGCCACCGCTAATCTAAGCGAGGCACTATCCCCACCATATAATCCCTGGAAACAATAGATTTAATTAAGAAAAGCTTTATTTGAACGTAATATATTGTGATAAAAATAGCATATCCTATTGCTTGGAGGACCTGGTCGGACCAGTCCTGGTCGAGTCGGTTTCGATAATCCTGACTGTCCAGTCGGTCTAATTTCAACCATTAGACTAGACTTGACTTTCGACCAGACTAGCTAGTCCAGTCTAGTCTTCCGCAGACCATTCGGAACCCTGTTTGTGCTTCTTCATCTGAACTGTCCGTCCTTCTCGTATCCAGCACTCACAACATTACAAAAGAGGTAGAAGAGGAACAAACTATTCGCTGACTTGTCTTCTACACTTGTGCGTGAACCGAACCCTTAAGTACAAAAGCCCAGATCTACTCGCCCTCGTAGCCTTCCAACCAGGGTTCCGAATAGTCCGACCGGTCGAGTCTTGGAGGCAGGATCAGACTTGCCTGTCCTGGTTGATATCGATGACTGGACCCAACTAACTTGGGAGGTCCGGTCCGGTTTGGACTGGTCACAGACTAGTCTTTATAAAAGATCGCATGAGAGTCAGAATGGCACCCAGGCCAACACTCGCTGCGAATAGATGTATAGCTATAGTAGGATTTTAAAGCTGCTTGTCACGGTATAAATCAACAGTCCCTCAATACATGTTGATAGAACATACTGGAGAGGATAGCATCTGGTGGAAATGCAATTACCTGATGGACAAGTCGAATTGAATACCCGTATTGTGGCAGTTGGTCATGTAATATCACTCACTTAATGCACGAAAATAGTTCGATACTTGAGAACCTATTTTTGCCACCCCTAATCTAAACGAGGCACTATCTCCATTGTATAATCCATGGAAACAATAAGTTTTATTAAGAAAAACTTTATTTGAACGTAACATATTGTGATAAAAATAGCACATCATATTGCCTGGCGGGCCTGGTCAGACCAGTCCTGGTCGAGTCGGTTTCAATAGTCCTGACTGTCCAGTTGGTCTAATTTCCACCATTAGACTAGACTTGACTTTCGACCGGACTAGCTAGTCCGGTCAGGTCTTCCGTCGACCATTCGGAACCCTGCTTCCCACTATCATCATAACATATCTAGTTCCAATACCGCTATCCTCATACCCCTCACTTCCTCGGTCAAGTTCTCACCGCTTTACCTCTCTGTTTCTCACCGCTACCCAGCCTTTCTTCACCGCTACCCCGCCTTTCACACCATTCACCGAGTTGTATACCCTAGTGTGATAGTACCGGAGGGAGTGCCTGTGAATTACAATAGCTATGAGTTTCATGTGTTAAAACACGCCTGTGAGACATACATAATCGCATACCCAACTTGCAGTCTCCATATTGCTAGACTTTCGGGGTGTTGGGAATATGGGATTGCTTACTAATTCATGTTGGTTCCCGAGCAATGATGAAACATTTCCCAGCCAAACATGAAACATTTTTCACGGGGGACGGCGGGGTATAGTCCTTTGCGCCGGGCCACCGGGAAAATTTCGAAAAAGACGGGACGGGACCGCCCCGTTGAGAACACTGGTACGGAGGGATGGGATGGGGAGAGAACATATGAGACGAAAGTCTTGTTGTAGACAACAGAAAACAATATATGCAATGGTGCATACATTATTCCTTATCGAGTGAGATATTGTGAAGCTGAGGGATGGGATTAGGTGGCTCTAAAATGTGTTTAGTCCGTTTCAGGGGGGGGGGGGCGCCTTTGGGTAATGGGATGTACAGAAAGCGATTCCATCTGGGTTTCTGGAGTGTGGCAAGGGAGCCGGATCAGGATTGGTCTGTTTTAATTGTTGTGTTATTTAGATTCAAACACTAATTGATAATAGCATTATGCCCTCATGGTGAAACTATGGGATCTGACCTTTGAGGATGGAGCTAGGAGTCCGAGGAGGATGTGGGAAGCTGGAATGGAGACTTCTAGTTTCAGGAGAAAAACTAGAGTCTTTAGCTAGTTGTCCTGTACAGAGGAATCATCGCCAATTGAGAACGGATGGATGGGCTCACGATGGCTACTTTTATTTCCTGTTTCTTATATATTGAATTATTGAAATATCAATAGAAAGTAATATCTTAATACTCACAAAAATAGGCTATGAGCAGCAAAGAGTCTTGCGGTCCATATTCTTTGTGTGCTGCCAGCAGCGTCCAATATATACACAAAACTCTCCTACACGAAAACTTTTTCTTGTCCTTCACTCAAGCCCATTTATTCCATAACCGTCTCTTTCCGAACCACACCCTCAAATGTCCAACACATCATGTCTGTGAATCCCTGGACTTTGTTTCGACCACATGCCGAGTTCTTCCTTCCTGCACGTTCCTGATACCGGTGCCTGTTTCGCAAACATCATAGTGTGACACTCATTCGCTCCATCCTCTAACCAACCTTAGTCAATATGGTTCCTACTTAGAGTCTCATCTTCTTGTTTTATCTGCACTCTCCATCGAGAAGCCGTCTAAGTGAATTGTATAAAACACGAGAGAGTGACTGGGACAGTACATTCTAAACCAAATATGATACAGAACATTCTGGGATAGGGAATCCTCATCGCTGCGTGTTTCCTGCAAGGTATATACATGCTGCTGGATGCCTATATCAAATATGGCAGCTGTAAGATAAAAACTACAGTGGGAGGGGGGGTAAGTGAGTGTTAGATATTAGGGTAGCAATAGGTACGGGTAGCTATCCTCATATGTGTTGGGGTTGAGCAGTAGGGTTAGTAGAACCGGTTGTTGGCTCTTGGCGGTCATGTATCTCTATATATACCTTCGGTCATAGATAGGAAATACACTAAGT
>Ga0307513_10013156_pt1 | contig 10168 bp, 11 predicted proteins | sample 15_EM_MG_FD_202174 | JGI IMG/M metagenome (GOLD analysis project Ga0307513, IMG submission 202174) | Populus trichocarpa ectomycorrhiza microbial communities from riparian zone in the Pacific Northwest, United States - 15_EM | ecosystem: Host-associated > Plants > Roots > Unclassified | place...
GCAGCGCAAGGGAAGGCAGTCAAAAAGAGCTCCCAGCCGGGTACGGCTCCCAAGCCGACCATATAAATCAGTTCTTACCACCGCCCCCGCGCCGGCAGCGGCTGCGAAAAGAACTACAGGCGTAGAGCGACCAACACCCGACGAAGTGCCTCCAACCGCCGAGGCGACAACTCGCCGGCAGCGACGAGCACGTCAAGGGCGCACTCAGGATCCGCGGGCGGGCCCAGGTGCCCGCACCCCCGCGGACACTCGTCGACAGCGTCGGCGAGATCGTCGAACGCGTCGATGACGTCGTCGGGGGAGACGTGCGCCAACCCGAACGACCGCACCCCAGGCGTGTCGATGACCCAACCGCCGCCGTCGATCGGCAGCGCGATCGCCGCGACCGTGGTGTGCCGGCCCTTCCCGACCCCGGAGACCACGCCGGTGCGCTGCTCGGCGGCCGGCAGGAGCGAGTTGACCAGCGTCGACTTGCCGACTCCCGAGTGCCCGACCAGCGCCGAGACGCGGCCCGCGAGCAGCGCCGCCAGCTCGTCGGCCGGCTGGTCGCGGCGGGTGCGCAACACCGGGAACTCCAGGTCGCGGTAGTACGCGGCGAACGGCTCGGGATCGGCCAGGTCGGCCTTGGTCAGACAGAGGACGGGCGTGAGTCCGCCCGCGTACGCCGCGACGAGGCAGCGGTCCACGAAGCCGGTGCGCGGCTCGGGATCGGCGACCGCGGTGACCACGACGAGCTGCTCGGCGTTGGCCACCACCAGCCGTTGGGTGGCGTCGCTGTCGTCGACGGTGCGCAGCAGCGTCGTGCTGCGCTCGTGGACCCGCACGATCCGGGCGAGCGCGTCGGTGGCGCCGGACAGGTCACCGACCAGGTCCACCCGGTCGCCGACGACGATCGGGGTGCGGCCCAGCTCGCGGGCCCGCATCGCCGTGACGGGCCGGCCCGGGTCGGCACCGAGCGCGCAGCGCCAGCGACCCCGGTCGACCACCGTGACCATCGCCTCGGTGGCGTCGGCGTGCTGCGGCCGGATCTTGCTGCGCGGCCGGGAACCACGTCCGGGGCGCACTCGGACATCGGACTCGTCGAAGCCCGAATGCCTGGTCACCCGACCAGCGCCGCCCACTGCGCGGGGAAGTCCGGGAACGTCTTGGTCGTGGAGTCGATGCCGTCGATCGTGATGCCCGGCACCGCCAGCCCGATCAGCGCACCGGCGGTGGCCATCCGGTGATCGGCGTAGGCTTGCCACGGCCTCTCCGGATGCGCCCGCAGCGGCGACGGGTGGATCTCCAGCCCGTCCGGCGTCTCGACGGCAAGGCCGCCGAGCGAGGTGATCTCGGTGACGAGCGCGGCGAGGCGGTCGGTCTCGTGTCCGCGGATGTGGCCGACCCCGCGGATCCGCGAGACGCCGTCGGCCAGCGCAGCGACGGCCGCGACCGTAGGGGTGAGCTCGCTCGCGTCCTTCAGATCGACGTCGAAGGCGGAGAGCACGTCGGGGCCGTGCACCGTCATCCCGTCGGGGCCCGGCTCGATCGTCGCGCCGGCCTGCGCGAGCACACTGAGGACCTCGACTCCGGGCTGCGTGGTCTCCGCGGGCCAACCGGCCACGGTGACGCTGCCGCCGGTGATCGCGGCGGCGGCGAGGAACACGGAGGCGTTGGACAGGTCCGGCTCCACCGCCCACTCCCGGGCCTCGATCGGTCCCGGCGCGATCCGCCAGGTGTTCGGCTCGCCCTCGTCCACGGCGACGCCGGCCATCCGCAGCATGTCGACGGTCATGTCGATGTGCGGCAGCGACGGCACCGGCTTGCCGTTGTGGTGCACGACCAGGCCCTTGTCGTACCGGGCGCCCGAGAGCAGCAGCCCGGAGACGAACTGCGACGACGCCGACGCATCCAGAACCACCTCGCCGCCGGCGAGGGCGCCCGTGCCGCGGACGGTGAACGGCAACGCCGAGCCCTCGATGTCGGCGCCGAGCGCGCGCAGTGCGTCGAGGATCACCGCCATGGGCCGCTCCCGTGCCCGCGGGTCTCCGTCGAAGGTGACCTCGCCGGAAGCCAGTGCCGCGACGGGCGGCACGAACCGCATCACCGTGCCGGCGAGACCGCAGTCGACGGATCCGCCGCGGAAGCCGTCGTGCGCGCCGAAGGTGATCCGCGACCCGTCCATCTCGACGGGCGCACCGAGGGCCTGCAGCGCCCCGATCATCAGGGCCGTGTCGCGGGTGGCGGGGGCGCCGGTGACGGTCGCCGCGCCGCCGGACAGGGCACCCAGCACCAATGCGCGGTTCGTGACCGACTTCGACCCCGGTACCTCGACGCGGCCCGAGACGGGGCCGTCGGCGGGCGGGGCATGCCAGATGTCGCTCACCTCGTCATCGTCCCACGTCGGCCATGCGGAATGGTCGGACCCTGCTCCGGCGTGTGGGCTCGCGGTCGATCATCGGACGTGCTCCGCGCACGCCGCCGCCACGACACGCACACCCGGTCGGCGATCGGCCGAGCGCCACAGCACCGCCAGCTCGCTGGGCGGCAGCCCGCGCACCGGCCGTGCCACCACTCCCGGCCATGGGTAGGCCGCTGCGTTGGTCGCGGAAAGAAGGACGACTCCGGAACCGGCCGCGACGGCGGCGAACATCTCCTCCGCCGACCGCGCCTCGGCCGCGATCCGCGGCGCGGTGGCGCGCTGCGCGGTGCCCAGCCAGAAGTCGCGCATCGGCCCGGCGGTGACGGGCAGCGCGACGAACGGCTCGTCGGCCAGCGACGCGAACTCGACCTCGGCGAGCCCGGCGAGGCGGTGCGCGGCCGGCAGCGCCACCCAGCGCTCCTCGCGGGCCACGATGCGTGCCGACAGGCCCTGCCCGTCCGGCACCGGGAGCCACGCGATGGCGAGATCGACCAGCTCGCCCACCAGCCCCGTGGCCGGGTTGTCCCAAGTGACCTGCCGGAACTCGACCCGCCAGCCGGGCAGCCGCTCGTCGACGATGCGGGTGACGGCCGCGGGCAGGCCCGGCGCGGTGCGGGCGTGCAGGCCGACGGTGAGGGTCTGGAGCGCGGCGTTCGCGGCGGCGGTGACGGCGGTGAGCGTCGCCTCCCATCCGGCGAGCAGCTCGCGGGCTCTGGGCAGCAACGCCTCGCCGGCCGACGTCAGCGTCACCGCGCGGGCGGAACGGGTGAACAGCTCGACCCGCAGCCGGCTCTCCAGCTGCCGGATCTGCTTCGACAACGCAGGCTGCGACACGAACAGTCGGTCCGCGGCGGCTCGCGTGAAGCTGCCTTCCTCGGCGACCGTGACGAAGTACCGCAGGTCCCGCAGGTGTACGTCACCCATCGCGTCAACTTAGGACGGTTTCGACGCCGCACCGGCCTGACGCGTCCGCCACGCGTGGGTGTCAACCGACCATGCATCGGCACGCCGCGTCGGCCACGATCGTGACCGCGTCGCGGGTGTCGTTGCGTCGCCACAGCACGGCCAGCTCGGCGGGTGGCAGGTCGGGCACCGGCCGGCACACCACGTCGTCCCGGCGGTAGAGATCGGCGTTGCCGGCGGCGACGAGCGCCACCCCGGCACCGGCTGCGACAGCCTCGAACGCCTCCTCGGCGGTGGCCGCCTCGGCGCCGATCCGGGCCGGCACCGGCCGCTGGTCGGCGGCCAGCCAGAACGCCCGCATCGGCCCGGCCGAGGCCGGCAGCGCCACGAACGGCTCGGTGAGCAGGTGCGCGAACGGCACCTCGAGGTGGACGGCCAACGGATGCGCGACGGGCAGCGCCACCCAGCGCGGCTCGGTGGCCGCCACGCGGTGCGCGTACGCGTCGCCGGGCACCGGCAGCCAGGCGATCGCGACGTCGACGGTGCCGTCGCCGAGCCCGACCGTCGGATCGCCCCACGGCACCTGCCGGAACTGCAGGCGCCACCCGGGCAGCCGTTCCTGCATCGCCGCCGTGATGGCGGGCACCAGGCCGCGGGCGATGCGCGTGTGGAACCCGACGGTGAGGGTGTGCCCTGCGGCGCGCAGCCCGGCCACCGCGGCACCCCATTCGGCGACGATCCGCCGTGCGTGCGGCACCAGCGCGGCACCGGCCGCGGTCAGCGCGATGCTGCGGTGCCCGCGGGTGAACAGCTCGACGCCAAGCCCGCTCTCCAGCGCCCGGACGCGCTTGGACAGCACCGGCTGGGCCACGAACAACGTGGCGGCGGCGCGCGTGAAGCTCAGCTCGTCGGCGACGGCGAGGAAGTAACGCAGGTCGCGGAGATGCGCGCCCTCGGCGTCGGACATTCCGAAATGGTATGCGAACAGGTCTTGGACAGATCATCGTCGGACGCGGACGTTGGGATCATGCACGCACTCGTCCACGACCCGGAGGCGCCGGCGGCGCTGCGCCGGGCCGAGCTCCCCGATCCCGTCCCCGCCGCCGACCAGGTGCTCGTCGCGGTGGCGGCGGCCGCGTTCAACCGGCTCGACGTCGACTACGCCCCGACGATCTACGGCTCTGGTTGCGTGCCCGGTGTCGACGCGGCCGGCAGCGTCGTCGCGGCCGCCGCGGACGGATCCGGCCCGCCCGTCGGCGCGCGGGTGGCGACGTTCGCCGGCGGCGGCGCCTTCGCGACGCTGCGCGCAGTGGCGGCGCGGGACGTCGGCGTGCTGCCCGATGCCGTGTCGTTCGCTGTCGGCGCGGCCCTGCCCGGCGCGGGGGTGACCGCGCTGCAGGCCGTGCGCCGGTTCGGGACGCTGCTGGGCCGGCGGTTGCTGGTGACGGGGGCGGCCGGCGGCGTCGGGCGGTTCGTCGTGCAGCTCGGCGCACTCGCCGGCGCGCACGTCGTTGCGCAGGTGGGGTCACCGGAGCGGGCCGCGGGACTCGTCGATCTCGGCGCCGCCGAGATCGTCCGCGACCTCGACGGGCTGGAGCTGGTGGACGCCGCCATCGACAACGTCGGCGGCCCGACGCTCGCCGCCGTGGTCTCGCTGCTCGCGGAGGACGGGCTGGCGCTCTCGGTCGGGCAGGCCTCGGGGCAACCGACCACGATCGACTTCGAGGCCGAGCGGCAGCGCGGCGGCCACCGCGCCGTCGAAGTGTTCACGGTGGGCACCGGGTACGCCGGGTTCGGGCCCGACATCGAGGAGCTCGCCAGGCTCGTCGCGGCCAGCCGACTGGATCCGCAGATCGGCTGGCAGGGCTCGTGGGACCGGGCCGGGGAGGCCGCTTCCGCGCTGCGCGAGCGGCGCGTGGCCGGCAAGGCCGTCCTGGAGGTGGGGTGATGGAGCTGGGCGTGCAAGGGTTCAACTCGGCTCCCGTCGACGCCACGGCGGCGCTGGCGCGCCATGCCGAGGACGCCGGGTACGGGTCGTGGTGGGCGCACGATCACGTCGTCATGCCGACCGGCGCGGACGCGTCGATGGATCCGCGGACCCCGATCGTCGATCCGCTGGTGCACCTGGCGCACGTCGGCGCCGTGACGGAGCGGATCACGCTGGGCACCGCGATCGTGATCCTGCCGCAGCGCAATCCGCTGGTGCTGGCCAAGCAGGCCGCGAGCCTCGACGCGCTGTCGGGCGGCCGGTTCGTGCTCGGCGTCGGCGCTGGCTGGCTGGCGCCGTGGACGTCGCCCGAGGCGGCCTTCCACGGCCGGTACGTCGAGTTCTCCGACGTGGCCGCCTACCCGCAGCCGTCGGGGATCCGGGTGGTGGTCGGCGGCCGCAGCCCGGCCACGTACCGGCGGGCCGTCAGCCGGGCGCACGGCTTCTACGGCAACGGGATGCCGGCCGACATCGCCGGTGACCTCACGGGGCTCGCCCGTGCGGCACAGGAGGTGGAGCGGCCCGCGCGGCTGGGAGAGCTGGAGATCACCGCGATGCCGCTGACGGCGGCCGACGCGGCTCAGCCCTCTCGGTACTCCGACCTCGGCGTCGCCCGGCTCGTCCTACGCCCACAGCAGTTCGACGACGCGGCGTGGTTGCACCGCTGGCTGGACGAGCACGCGCCCTGAGCTGCCGCCGGAGATTGTCGGGGGCGGGTGGGATGATGAACTCATGTGCGGCCGCTACGCGTCCATCAAGGCGCCCACCGATCTCGCCGACGAGTTCCAGGCCGTCGACGCGACGGACGGGCAGGTCACGGCCGATTACAACGTCGCGCCGACCAAGAACATCGTCGCCGTCGTGGAGCGCCATCCGCGCGACGCGGAAGGCACACCCGATCCCGACACCACCGAGCGGAGCCTGCGGGTGGTGCGGTGGGGGTTCGTGCCGTTCTTCGCGAAGGATCCGAAGGGCGGCGCGCGGATGATCAACGCGCGGTCGGAGTCGGCGGCGGAGAAGCCGGCGTTCCGGCGGGCGATGGCGTCGCGGCGCTGCATCATCCCGGCCGCCGGCTGGTACGAGTGGCAGCGCGGGCAGGAGCACAAGCAGCCGTACTACACGCACTACGCCGACGGCGCGTCGCTGGCGATGGCCGGGCTGTGGGAGTTCTGGAAGCCGAAGGACGATCCCGACAACGAGTACCCCGAGGGCCTCGTCACCGCCACCGTGCTCACCACGGCCGCGGTGGGCCCGCTCGCGCAGGTGCACGACCGCATGCCGCTGGTGCTGCCGCCGTCGGCGTGGGAGGCGTGGCTCGATCCCGACGTCTCCGCCAAGGACGACGCGATCGCCGCGCTGCTCACCCCGCCGAGCGACGAGCTGGTGGCCACGCTGGAGCTGCGGCCGGTGTCGTCGCTGGTCAACAGCGTGCGCAACAACGGGCCGGAGCTGCTGAACGAGCTGCCGCCGGACGAGGTGCGCGAACCCATCCAGCTGGATCTGCTCGCGGAATGACCACCATCGCCGCGCCCGTCGAGATCGACACCCCGCACGGGCCTGCCCGCGTCACCCGCCACGAGGCCGCCGAGCCCCGTGCGTTGATGCTGCTCGGCCACGGCGCGGGCGGCGGCATCGCGGCCCCGGATCTCCTCGCCGCCACGAAGGTGGCGCTGGAGGCCGGGGTCTCCGTCGGGCTCGTCGAGCAGCCGTACCGGGTGGCCGGGCGCCGCGCCCCCGCGCCGGCCGCGCAGCTCGACGCCGCGTGGCTCGCGATCGTGGCGGCGCAAGGCAACGATCTGCCGCTCCTGTTCGGCGGCCGCAGTTCCGGGGCCCGCGTGGCCTGCCGCACGGCGACGGAGGGCGGCGCGATCGGCGTGCTCTGCCTCGCCTTCCCTGAGCACCCGCCGGGCCGCCCGGAGAAGACGCGGCTGCCGGAGCTCCTGGAGCCGACCGTGCCGATCCTGGTGGTGCAGGGCGCCAACGACCCGTTCGGCGTGCCCGCGCCCGTCGGCAACCGCGCGGTGGTGGTGCTGCGCGGCGACCACTCGTTGAAGTCGGACATGCCTGGTCTCCGTGCCGCCGTTGCGGCCTGGCTGCCGTTGGTGCTGGAATGATCCTCAGTCTCCAGGGGCAGAAGACGATCCGGGCGCTGCGCAACAACGAGGTCATGGAACAGTTCCTCGGCGTCACTGATCCGTCCGGGCCGCCCGCGATCGCCGTCGTGACGGTCTGGCCCTTCATCCAGAACTACGCCCGGACCCGGTTTGCGGTCACCCTGCACGAAGTGGTCGAGATCGACGACGGTGAGTGGCATTCGCTCCAGGACCTGCCGCCGCTGGACAAGCGGGAGAGCCGCGGGATGGGGCGTGACCTCGTCCTTCGCGACAGCCCGCGCGAGGCACTGGAGTACGCCGAGTGGTTCACCGGTGCGACGCGGGACCGCTGGGTGACCTGCTTCAAGACCGACGACCAGTACGAGGAGTGGATGAAGGCGGGGCGTCCGCTGCTGCCGTCAGCCGCGGCAGCAGCAACGCGCCGACGGCAGCCAGCGCCGTGATGCCGACGGTCACCCCCAACGCTGCCCCGAACCCGCTACCGGCGAGCACGGCGGCCAGCACGGCCGTGCCGAGCGAACCTCCGACCTGCTGGGCGATGCGCGTGCCCGTCGTAGCGGCCGCGTAGTCGGAACGGGGGAGCGTCGCGTAGGTCGCCGTCGTCGACGGGAGCAGCGCGGTGATCAGCCCGAAGCCGCGGACGACGAGCGCAGCGACGAGCAGCGGCACCGGTGTGGCCGGCCCCGCGAACAGGAACGGCAGCGTGCCGAGCACAGACAGCGCGATGCCGGTGAGCACCAGGGTGCGGGCGGAGATGCCGCGGTCGACCAACCGGCCGACGATGACCGTCCCCACCATTGCGCCGACGCCCTGCGGCGCCATCAGCAGCCCGGCGGTGAGCGGATCGGTGCCCAGCACGTTCTGGAACAGCAGCGGCAGCAGGAACGTCGCGCCGAAGAGCGAGCCGCCGAACACGAACACCAGCACCGAGCAGGCGGTGAACGAGCGGTCGCGGAAGAGCCGCAGGTCCAACACGGGCGTCCGGCGGCTGCGCAGCGCGTGCCACGCGTACCCGGCCAGCAGCACGGCGCCCGCGACCATCGCGATCACCCCGTCCGCCGTCAGCCCGTAGACGAGCGCGGCGAGGCCCGTCGAGAGCAGGAGCAGGCCGCGCACGTCGAGCGGGGTACGCGGGGCCGGGGAGCCGGCCGGGACGAGCCGGGCCGACAGCGCAAGCGCCACCACGCAGACGGGCACGTTGAGCAGGAACGCCCACCGCCAGTCGAGGCCGCCGACGACGAGGCCGCCCAGCACCGGCCCCAGGATCGGCGCGATCTGGGCGGGCACGATGACGAAGGTCATCAGGCGGCCCATCCGCTCGGGTCCGGCCTGCTCGGCGAGCACGATCCGCACCAGCGGCAGGAGCATGCCGCCCCCGAGCCCCTGCAGCACGCGGAAGCCGATGAGGGCGGGTAGCGACCAGGCGAGCCCGCAGAGCGCCGACCCGACGAGGAACACGGCGAGCGTGCCGATCCACGCGCGCCGGGTGCCGACCCTGGCCACGATCCAGCCGGTGAGCGGCAGCACGGCGGTCAGCGCCAGCAGGTAGGCCGTGGTGACCCAGGACGCGGCGGCGATCCCGCCGCCGAGGTCGCTGCTGAGCCGGTTGATCGCGACGCCGACGACCGTGATGTCGAGCGCGGCGGCGAACGAGCCGAGGGACATCAGCAGCGCCAGACGGACAAGGCGTGGCTCGAGGCGGGCGGGCGAGGTGGCAGTCACGAGTCCTCCAAGACAAGACTAGACGGTTCCGTCTTGTTCGAGGATGGCAAGACTGGACCGTCTAGTCAATGCGGTATCGTGCGTCCGTGCCCGACCCGGACCGCCGATCACCCGTCAAGCGCCAGGCGATCCTCGACGCCGCCATGGCGGCGTTCCTCGAGCACGGCTACGCGCGGGTCAGCGTCGACACCATCGCCGCGGCCGCCGGCGTCGGGAAGCAGACGGTCTACTCGCACTTCGGCGACAAGGAGCAGCTCTTCCTCGCCGTTGTCGCCGCGGCGCGCGAGGAGCGGGAGAGCGTGGACGCGCTGCCCCGGCTCGACGGGAACCCGCGGGTCGCGCTCGCCACGGCCGTCCGCGCGATCCTCGACATCGTGCTGGCCCCGCGGATCGCGGCCCTTCACCGGCTCACCATCGCCGAGCTGCCCCACCATCCCGAGCTGCAGCGGATGTGGCGCGACGACACCGACCGTCCCAGCACCGACACCGTCGTCGCCGACTACCTGCGCGACTGCGACCGGGCGGGCGTCCTCGCCGTGCCCGATCCCGAGCTGGCCGCCCGCCAGCTCTCCTTCCTGGCCGTCAGCGAGGGCCGGGTGGCCACCCTGCAGGGCACCCAGCCGCTGCCGGACGGGGAGCGGGAGCGGATCGCGCTGCAGGTCGCAGACCTGATCGTCCGAGCCCACCGCCCCTGACGCCCACGCCGCCCCGCGAGTCCAGCGTTCTGCTCGGCGAGTCTTGCGTTCTGGCCGGCGAGTCTTGCGTTCTGCTCGGCGAGTTCGGAGTTCCGGTCCCGTGAGGTCGGAGTCGTGGGCCGCTCGACGACGGGCCCCGCGCGAGTCGCACGGCCCTGTCTGCCGAACTCGCCGACCCGAAGTCCGAACTCGCCGGACTCAAACTCCGGACTCGCCGGGCTCGTCCGTCGAACTCGTGGGATCCGAACGCAGAACTCGCCGACCGAAACGCACGACTCGCCGAGCGAGACGGGGGACTCGCCGACCGGGACGGGGGACTCGCCGGGCGAGACGGGGGACTCGCCGG
>Ga0307513_10013157_pt1 | contig 10166 bp, 16 predicted proteins | sample 15_EM_MG_FD_202174 | JGI IMG/M metagenome (GOLD analysis project Ga0307513, IMG submission 202174) | Populus trichocarpa ectomycorrhiza microbial communities from riparian zone in the Pacific Northwest, United States - 15_EM | ecosystem: Host-associated > Plants > Roots > Unclassified | place...
CCTTTCTGGGAGAAGTACACGCTGATAGATTTGCTTGCGGACATGAAGCAAATTATTCCACGGCCTCCCGGGTAACCCAGACCAATGGCTGTTTCAACCTCTAGTGGGTGGCCCTACCGCAATCCGTTCACGACCTTAGCTTGGATCCTAAATGCAAAGGACAAGTGCTTGGCTTTCCGATAACCACGCCGCGAAAAGATCTCTTTCTGACAAAAATACCTTTACTGGGGGGGGAGCAGGGGAATCGAGTAAAACACCCTTGTACGAGGGGACTGGTTATATAGCAGAAATCGACCACACTACACATGAATGGAAAGTGGAATTGCAACCGGCGGAAGCTTGGTTGCATAAACTGGTCCAGTTTATGACTGAGGCTCGAACGGCCGCTAACTACGCCCTGGTCGTGTTGCCCGATAATTGGATCAACGGTTTAGAAGACATATAGAGCGCTCCGAGGGTCCCAATTTCCTGAGATAAAGGACCAGGAAACCGATATTTTCAGCAAGAGGGTAGCCAATAAATATTTCGCCACAATTGAGCCTCTCAGGGGATGACGTATGAGTAGGAGGGATTTGCATGAGGCACATGAATGTACGAATCACATTGAATGGACAAGCAAACTCGTACTTATTTATGTAGGAGTGTCTCATGCGCCGACTAGTGCTAGTCGGGTGGCAAATGATCACGCCGCGGGTGCTGACTCTTTCAGATAATCGCAAACACCGTATAATACTCATCTATGGTGCTCATGTACCCCTTATCGTAGTTTTATCGGACACAACGAGTATATAGCTGCGACCTCCTGGCCCAGCGCTGTTTACCGTACCTTCGCCGAGCCTTTTCGTTTAGACTGCGTCATAACCGTCAAGTAGTTATGCAGAACTCAGTGAATCAGCTATAGTCAGTTAGGCTTCTGGCGAGAGGTCATCGGTGTGCAGCGGGCCAGGAACATTCTTGCATGTACATTGCATTATAATAGTATATTACAATACGCTATATAACGCTATATTCTTCAAAAGTTTATCAGTTAGGAGTGGCAAACGGGTTTCTGACTCCGCTCAAACTACTAAACATACTTAGGAGCGCATTTCATAGTAGAACTTAGCCGCGCCATCTGGGGTCTCACTTTCAGCGTTGTAATTAATCTTACAGTGACATGATGTGTATTTCATTGACATGTGGTCCCAGGAGAGCCGACCTTTGGTTTAATCGAGGAAGCAGGTAATACTAGAACTGATGGCCGTTTGAAGCCTGTGAACTTGAGTAGTACCGTTCGTCAACTTGTGTTCCCGTCACTACTACCACTCGCACTATTCTCACGACCCCACCGAAGAAATCCATTCCGCACAAATCCATGATGCCTCTCATGCCTATTGCTGATCGGGTTCCTGTTCCCTCTTCTTAAGTACAAGGTCACTGCCCGTAACGCGCTTGTACACATCCTTGACGTCATCCACAACAGTTTCGAAGTGCGAAGTGGCATCGTACGAGCGGGTAATGAAGATGTTGTCATCCCTGCCGCTCGTGGTAGGGGTGTATAAAGGAGTAATGGAGACGAATCTAGATCGTGCAACGTCAGAATGGCAATATGGCATGAAAGAGAGAAGAAGGAATAAGAACGCACTTGTCATGAATAGGGCCCAAGAGATCAAGACCTGGTCGGAGCTCGAGCTCAGGGGTGCTCGTCTCGACGATGGTGCTGACAATCGCGATGTATATATCCTTGGCACAAACATTGTGGGTCGAGGATACCATCGCGACGTAGATATCTGCGTGTGCTCAGTGACCTTCTGGTGCACATGAAATTCATGCTCGCGTACCGTTCTTTCGTGCAACCTGGTTCTGAGGCACGACGAGCTGCACCGAGTCGGAATCCTCCGTTCCGGGGATAGGGTGCTTGAGGATGCAAATGGCACGAACGACCTTCGCCTCCTCCACAGTGCGAATCTTGCCTGAGCCTGAACTGCCACTGCCACTGCCAAAGTAGCTGGGATCACCAATCACTTGCTTCGCCTTGGCAACCTCGTCGCCACTCCTCACGCCTACAAACTTGCCATTCTCATCGAGGACAATCTCGTCCACCTTCTTATCCAGCATGTAGGTGCCACCATAGATGGCGGACAGGCGCGCGAATGCTTGAGGGAGCTCACCGAGGCCATATAGAGGGTAGATGTATGGTGACTTGCCCCATCGCGCCATGGAACTCGTGTAGAGGATGATTCGGTCGTACGTCGGCCGCGCTGGCTTTTTCAGGTAATCGTCGTCGAGATAAAGAGCCATCGCGTGGCCAATGAAATCCTGCGTGCCAGGCTCGAGGCTAAATTTCTCGTAGACACTCTGCATCAAGTCCGTGTCGAGGTTGATCCCCTGATGGGTTGCAGGGTCTTCATCTTTCCAATTCTGGAGGAAGGAAAAGAAGTTTCGTGCCCGCCTCTTCTCGAAGAGGCCCATCAGGGGTGACTTCAATGCCTCCGATTCATTCGAGGGAACCTTGGAGATTTTGCCATCCCGATAGACGAAGGAGCCGGCGATTTGCTTGAACTCGAGGTAACGGGTGACATCGGTGTGGACGAGGATCTTGGTAAGTTCACCGGAGGCGATGATGAACTTGGGAATCAGGTCGATTGCGTAGTCGCGGTCGCGACCGAGCTCTGTTGGAGGCTCATTGGGTCGCTTGAAGTGACGATAAAGCTATCGAAAGGGTGCTCTTAGTGACACATCCAGGAGTAGATAGTCCGAAGGTGGGGATTTGATGGCATCTCGATGGGGTGAGGCAAAACATACAGCTCGTGGACAGTGTTAACAAGCATGATGTCTGATCGTAAAATGATATAGCCTCTCTTGCTGCTTTCCGAGTGGGTGGCTCGACGTGCGGGTATCAGACGTGCGTGGCAACATACCTGGGTAAGGTTGAGCGATGCAGAATCGCCGCCATAATAGTCGTTACGGTCTATATGGAGGACCTTCTTGCCGTCTACGGACAAGAGGCCGCTGAGGATGCATTCCGTGAGACCAGTCCCGAGAACAATTACCTGTGATCAGCCTGATCGTCAGCAACGGCGTTCTCAACCTTAAGATATAACCTACGTCGTATTCTTCGTCCATCGGCGTCCGTTGTCGTTGGCACAGATGAGGTCGGGTTCAAGCCGCGTAATTTCCTTGCTTCCTTGCCGATCGGTAGCATCGTTCACTTTAAGGTTGAGGCTCCAGTCTCAAGAAGCAGTTCGCTCAGTAATGGAAAATCACTAGAAAGTTCCATCATTGCCTCGATCAGAACGGAGTGGTTCGACCTGTAGTCACCGACAAACGGAGGGACACTTAACATGGCCACAGGTCACTGCAAACGGTCCCAATGATCGACGAGAGTCGTTTGTGAAGATTCAAAACACCCTGAAGGAGACTCTTACATGTATTGTCCCTCTAACTACATCTGTCGTCCCCTCGTCCAGAAAATACAGTACAAACATGAGATATAGTCCAAGTAATCCTTAAATATGAGCCCAAATTCTCTTCAAGATGCCCTTCTTCAGTTGATCTCGTTTTGCTTCCCTCTTGGCCATCTCATACGCGAGCTCCTCTTCATCAATCTGGCGTCTCCCACTATCGAGGTCCATTTGCCGTGGATCAACGGTTGTCTCGCCCTCTTTCCATTTCCATATCCAGAAGAGGAGGGCGAAGAGAGGAAGTGGGAGATAATCACTATTGCCGAGAGGTTAACGTTTGATGTGACGCCCCGGGGGACATAGGGGTACATACGCAATGATGAGTCTTGTCTTACTCGAGTCCTCCATCGACGCAAGTCCGTCATTCACTCCTCGGAAGACGAGGATGATGAACAGTCCGGCTATTCCAATATAAGACGCATAAGGTTGGAATGATGCCCTGTATGGAAGGTTCCGTCGGTCGAACCGCTGAGCTTTCAGACCTCTTTGGAAGCAAATATGCGTGTAGAGGATACACACTGTTCGGCGCATGTCATGAAGTTATTACAAGGAGGCAGATACAGGACCTTACTCCATGTGAGTATTGCCGAGGTTGCGGCAATGTTCTGGACAAACAGGAACGCTATGCAATTTTCTCGTCAGTGCTTGTCCTCTACAACATTAGATGGTCTTACCTTCCTTTGTCGTATCGTTCAATTGCAACAACCCAAGTAGAGCGAATAGAGATGAGAACGCAAGCGCCGTGACAGGCACTCCTATCCGGTTGACCCTCCGAAAGACCCTTGGTGCTTGTTTCAGGAGGGCCAATGCATAGATGCTTCTGGAGGCCGTGTAAAGGTCTGAGTTCGCCGCAGAGTAGAGAAAGACGATTGCCGCCCCATTAATTACTGGCGAGATACCTTGCACACTGACGGACGCAGCGGCTACAAGGCTACCATCAAATTAGGATCCTTGAATATCAAGAACATGGCTTACCGAATGTCCATGGAGACCGCCTCTCTTGGATAGATGCAGAAAGGTAGAGGTTTGGGTCGATGAAATCGCTCGGGACAATCAACCCGATCACAAATACCGTTCTAAAAATATCTAAGTAGTGGATATAGGAAAGTTCGTATGCGGCGAACCCGATATAGAAGATGAGGATTCGGTAACAGGCTAGATGTGGGTCAGTTCTATGAGCAGACACTAATGAAAGGGTTATTACTCCGTCTGATTGCTGGAATAAATTTCATTAGTCTAGATATACCGTTTGACAGGGTGAGACCCACCGATAGGGATAGTTTTGCGAGGATTTTCAGCCTCGCCGACTGTTACACCAATCTGAGCGGTAAATGAATCAGCTGCAGGACCTGCTGGGATAGCTGACTACCCACCAGTTCTGTTCCGATATACGCGTTCATCGCCCACACTGGAAGGACCGTACTATTGGCTCATGAATGGCAATGAGTGACTGGAAGAGTACCTACCCAGCACACTCCCAAGCCCTACAAACCTTGACAGGTCTGTATTACCTACGACTCTGTCCCACCAGGTTCCCAGCGGTCCCGGTTGAACCCAATAGCGGAAACCAATCACTTCTCGGGTAGGGTTGCCGCCAAGGTCTATGATGAGACCAAAGAGAATAAGCCCTACAAGGACAAGGATCTTGAAGCTGGAAAGCCAGAACTCTGCTTCTCCAAACACGCGTACCCCTCTGAACGAAGCTAGCGAGTGAGTGAGCAGCTCGAAAAGTGCCCAAAGAACTTACAGTGAGTTAATGATGATAACTGAGTAGACAAGGTCAAGCGAGGTCCAATAGAGACGAAGGGGGCTACTCACTCCCAAAGATGAACGGCCAAACCCAGTAATGGAGCTTAATGTCGGGACTCCAGCTGTTGAATATGACGTTTGCTGCTTGAATCTGTAGTCAACCTGATGAGCCGACGCCCTTGGAGCCAGCTGGCTGATGTACTTGGCTTGGAGTCCAAAGTAGCCATTCGAATACGTAGCTCCAGCCCATAGCAAATCCAGCGCTTGGTAACAATGTCGGTTTAGCCGCCGGCCAAGGGACGAAAACGAAGTGCGCCTCACGCTGGGTGCCAGAACCGCGCCGCGTAACCCGCAAACCCCTTCTTATGCGGGAGGAACGTGCACATCTATGGAGTGAAATTTAATAACTTGAGTCTCGATGGTCGATCTATATATTTTTTGGAAATGCTCACTTCACCAAGACTGATCATGACGCACCAGCTATGTATGTGGTTAGAAGATGCTCACTATTACGATATGCATGCTTGCCATATAGCACCTGTAGGATATGGGTACTTCATTCCAAATTATAAAAAAAGACCATACCGACGTAAATGTACCCCAATAACATGCCCAGCGGTCCACCTGTACAGACATCAGGGTCCGTTGAAGCACGAGAACAGGATCCGGTACCTCGGCTCAGGGCTGTGCCAGTTCCAACCATGAGACCAGCCCCCATTGACCCTAACAATTATTTAGTTGATTAGCAGTCTTCGCAGAGCGAGAGTGTCAGACCTCCCAGGGCAATCATCCACATCTAAAAGCACATGAATGACAGTTCCGAAGTGCTTGACTGACTCACTTGTCGAGGCTTTAGAGCCTTATGGAGCGTCCTCTCCTCCGGTGTCCCCGTCGGCTCCGACAAGTCCGCCAGCAGATGGTGTTCATACACCACGTATTGAGATCCAGAGTTCTCCATTTTCGTCTTGTGTGAGTGATCCAACGTGGAGGAGGGTATTCCGGGGTGAGGCGCAAGAAGCGGCAATGGACCCCCCCGCAACGGCCGACAAGGAGTGCCTTGTAGGTCTGGATGGGTACCTGAACGATCACGCCTTAATGTTGTCAGCAACTTGTCAAAGAGATGGAGTGAATCGCGGGTTATAATGAGCCGAGCTGGCGAGTATTGTCCCGGGAGGAAGACAGGCTGAGTGACGTGCTCCAAACGGTAGGATGGATTGCGACATTCTCTTGAGTCGGATTAAGGATGGTCCTGGTCTCCGCGCGGGTGAAAAAGGCGCCGAAAGAAGACTGTTGAGACAGGTCCGACACCATCTGAGGTCCGTTTTTCTATGCAAGTTGGCAAGCTCAATATCTCAAATACGTCTTATCGACGTCCAAGAACCTAGGAATCTCGCTATATATCGGAAGTTGAGATCACCTATGCATTGCTTGCAAGGAGCGGGAGGTAGGAGATCCATAATAACGAGAAAGTGTGAAGTCGTGTGAGAAGATACAGGTTCTTTTGTGTCTTGGCAACCGGCCACTGGACAAGTTGTGCAACTCTTTCTCCTAAATCAGCCGACGCACCACACCCCTGCCAGGCCGCACAAAGCCAAACCTTGATACATTGCCACGTAGCGTTCCCAGTAGCGCCATTTAAAACGTGGTAAAGGTCACCTCATAATTGTGTGATGCTTCTTCCATCCACAATTTCCAGACTCCCCCCTTTGTTTCGCCAGCAGAGATTGCCCCGATACCCGAATTACCCGTGGTTGAAAGACGGTCAGTCGCAGGGATCCGGCTGGTCCCCTCGTTGAAGTCAGCAAGAGATGAGAGACTGCCCAGGCCGATAACGGCACTTTGCTATGAACAAGGCTTTGCACAAAAGCCGGTCATAAGGAGGTAAATAAGGTACAATGTAGGTGTCTATTGACCAACCAACTACCGTAGACAAGACTGGGAAACTGGGAAGGCACCAAAAGCCCGGAATCGTCCAAACGGAAGGAGGCGTGTCCATGTCAATGTGCAAAAGAGGGGACTAACAGTGGGAGACTGTTCGACAAAGTCGAGGGAGAGGATCGTGAAGGTAATGGCATTGGGAGGATAACCGTCAAACGGCGGGTTTACTTGTGCGAGTCTAATGCCCAGTTTGCGAGTGCAACGCTTGGAGGCGTTACAGCCTTGAAGCTCTGATCGCTCCATTGTGGTGTCCAGAGGACTTGCAGGCTGGTGGTGCCGGCGGGAATGTCAATTGCGAGCACGCGCGAAGGCGAGTTGTCCTGGTCTGTCGTGCCGGCGATCAATTGTGGTGCGTTTGCCGTTCGCGACGATGGCAAGTCCTGGAACTTGGCTCCACTGGGACCCGACAGTATTTGTACCTGCATCTTCTTGTCCTCAATTGTGAGGGTGGCAGTGGAACCTGAAGAGTCGATGCTAATTGTTCCGTTGGTCTGGACACGCCACTGCGCGGCTGAAGTAACGGTCAACTCATCCTGCAAGAGGATCTGTTTGCGAGCGTTGAGGAAACGAATGCCGCGCTTGACGTCCCTGGAAGAAAAAGGTTAGGACAGCCGTACCACGCATTCCCGTACACTCACTGTCCGCCGTAAGCAGTGCTCAGGTCGACGACCATGTAAGCGGTCGAGTCGCTAGGAACATCGAAAACGGTTGAGCTACCCTGCTGAGTGCCGCTCGACTCGCCCTTGATCATAGTAGGCTTGGCGTTAACATCCTGATTCTGCCCATTAATGGCAATAACGTTCTGTCCTTCCGTCATCGCCCTGTAATAAGTCCACCTCTGGCTCGCCTGAGTCTCGTTGCTGAAGTAGTTAGAACTAAGGTAATCGCCCGAACCGTATTCACCCGCAAACCGCTGGCCCATAGCATCGATGACGAAGGTACCGGCGTCAAGGTCACCGTGGGCTTGATGGTTAAGTAGCGCACCGGCCTTGAGGGCCATGAACACACCGTTGTTATCGGTCCAGCTCGAGCGGAAGCTACCCCAGAGATCGGAAGGATCTTGGAAGATATGGTCCAGTGGTAGGCCGTCCCACCAGGCACCTTCAACTGAGGGATCATACCAGAACATGGACCAGGGCTCAGGGGCGTCATGCCGATCACGCTGGAAGAGCGTGTAGACTGGTTGCTGGTATACAGAGCCGTAGAAGATCAGGCTGTTGGCAGTGGTCGAGAACTTGTTTGGACCATGGTCACCATAGTTGAACAAGCTGGTCATGCCATTGACGTAGATGTGGTAACCACCAGTGAGTTGGAAGCCAGGGTTGTTGTTGAGCAAGCCGAAATCGCCTCCGCCAGTCGCAGACATGAGTGCGGAGGTCATCTCTGCGTGTCCAGTCGTTCCGACTAAGACAAAATTAGTTCTGAGACACTTCGAAAGTATGTAAATCACGCACAATACCAGTAATTGGCCTGAAGAAGCAGTAAAGAAGCATGTTTCAGCTCATGCATTCTGAGAGAGGAGTGACTTACTGTCTCAGACCAGGTTCCATCCGCAGAAGGACCATTGGCGCAGTTCTTCGAAGCATTCTCAACGGCAAGAGGAAGGAGCTGAGCAGCGATTCCGGTGGTATCCTCGTCGATGATAGCAAGTGATCCGAGGATAAGACCGCCGTTGGAGACGCAGTTCCAGTTTCCGTTGACGCCAGTCCACCAGCTATAATCGGTAGTGCCGGTATGAGCCGAGAGACCGTAGCGAAGACCAAGGTTGGTGATAGACCAGCGAATAGCATTGAGCTGATCCGCGGACCAAGCTTGGTAGAGCCAGTCGTAGGCAATGGCGAATGCGGCAGTCAACTCGGCAGTATCGAGGAAATGAGCAGTGTTCCAGTTGTTGCCAGCGTCACCCCAGGCATCGGTCCCGTTGCCCGCGGCGTTCTACCAGAGCAGGTAAGTTCCGGCATTGTGTAGTCTATTTTCGTGGAAAGTTCACCTGAAGTTCTCGCCAAGTGCGATCGATCCACTTGGTGTCGTTGGACATGAGGTACGCATAACTAAAGTGCTTGATCCTGAGCTTGACTTCACGGGCGGGGTCGAGAATACCCGAGCCGGATGGGCCACCATCATAAACATGGACAATGACAGGCGCATTGTAGAATACGGTGGCGTTGGCCATAATGGTATCGTGCCATCCCTGGAGATATGGGTCGCTCTTCATCAGATCCGGCAAGGCGGCCCATTTGTATGAGGGGGCGATCAGACGGGGGTGGCTGGGCCGGAGGTTGGTCAATGAGGGGGAAGTTTGAACGAAGTCATCTTTAGGCCATGTCTTCTTGCTCTGGGTATCGAATGTGGGTTGTGTAAGGACCGCGGTGTTGGTCTAGCAGCCGGTTAATTTGTCAGGGCAACTAGTGGACGCGAGCCGAATCGACGTACAGTAGAAGGATAAACAGGCAGCAACCATGTATCTGTGCTGATAGCCAGTCGGGAGTCTTCGAGGTTGATGCTAGAACCGCCGTTATTGTTCCCATTGCCGTTCCCGCTACCCTGCTTGTCTCCATTCGTGTTTGCGTTTGCGTTGCTCTTGTTGCGGAGCCCAAAGTAGGCGCCAACTGCGGCACCAACAATGACGACGAGCAGGACTGGAATACCAATCTTAATCCATTTCGATACGCCCTTCTTCTTTGGGATGGCGTAGTGATTGCGACTCGATTCTGCAGCCACACGACAACACGGGCAAGGTCAGCCCAAGCTCGAAAATGATTTCCACTTCAACATACCGTAGTCAGGGTCCTGTGAGAGGGGCGCAGCCGCTGAGTCGTTTGGGTTTTTATACATGTGGTCTCGGTGGTACATCCCGAGCTGTCAAGACTACCAAGGAAGTAAAATTAACGAGTGTGGGCAGCTGGTAAAAGATAGTTGTAGTGTTGGGCTATTTATCGAAATTAACGCGGATAGCGCGGTCGTGGGCGGGGAAAAGAACAGCGCTGTGCTGTCACAATGCTGTCACAATCAACGGGCTCCTCGGTTGCTCGAAGG
>Ga0307513_10013158_pt1 | contig 10166 bp, 14 predicted proteins | sample 15_EM_MG_FD_202174 | JGI IMG/M metagenome (GOLD analysis project Ga0307513, IMG submission 202174) | Populus trichocarpa ectomycorrhiza microbial communities from riparian zone in the Pacific Northwest, United States - 15_EM | ecosystem: Host-associated > Plants > Roots > Unclassified | place...
CTCTCCAGCCCTCATTTCGCAAACTCTTGTTTATAAACTTGGCACAATCATACCTCTGTATTTGCCTCCTGTCAACACACTTGCTTCACTCAGACGGTGGTATCATCTCGCACTGGCTCTATCCAATGGCAGTCAAATTTTCACTTCCCCGAGATCGCCGACCACCAACCTCCGCTATGCAAACCGATGCCTGTCACCTTTTCCGAGTACACGCACAACCTCGGCAAGGACATCCTCTGCCGCTTCAAGTCCGAAATCGCCAGCAACGCTGCAATTTTGAGTGCACCCACCCATGAATGAGAAGTTCATGACCCCCAAGGGCAGGTTTCCGAGATAACCGAAAGCGAGACTCTGGGGCAATCCGCAGGAAATGATATGTTGTCCTCCGCCACCATAAAATTTAACACACAGGACGCGTACCTTGGGGAGAACATACAGATATAAAATGGGCTCATAAAGTAGAGGTTTATTCATTGGCGACGCCATCCATTTCGCATTCTCCCCAGAGCTTGAGAGCCTCTCGTATTGCAGTCGTGCTTCCATATGGACCGAGTTAACCCCTTTGCACAATCTGGATGGTTCAACGCACCCAATCACTTTGTTCCGTCGCAACGCAGCTGGACCGCGACTCCCACTTCTCCCCTCTCCCCAACTTTTGGTGCCCTTCCCCATACCACAACGGAACCTTCACCAGATTGGGTCCGACTAACCTTCGTCACCGCGGATGGAGACATCCTAGACTGTTCTGTAGTCAGTTCCGGGAATAAGACCTTCTACGAAATCTCAACCGAATACCAACCAAACCGGCCAATGGTAACGACATTCGCTAGGTTCGATGGGACACATTTCGCCCGCGTAGAATGGGAGCCCGTTCCACTGGTAGAAATCAACGACTGTCTCCACAAACGGAAAGTGACTGAATGGATAACACCGTCAACGGAGTCGCGACAGTAAGTAATCAGCTTTCAAGCGTTCTATTCGTGTTTCTAATTTGTTGACATTCAAAATAGTGCAAGGAAAATGCTGATAAACAGTGACGAATACGTTTGGGAACGTCATAGAGATACGATTTACGTGCGTATTCAAGATATTCAACCTTCTAGTCCTCATCCTGACCTCCCAGCGTTGAGCTAGCTGTATAGAACGCTCGAAACGCCCGATTTGCCAGAGCTTTGCGCCAAATTCTATCGCAAACGTGAAAACCTCTTATTCGATATTACACCCAAGGCGATTCAAACGGGAATTCTTGAGCCTGCAATTGTCGCCCTTATGTTTCTGACCGAGCACCATGGAGTTATTTCTTCGTAACACTATATATCTATGGCTGGCATAGTGTGGAATAAATCCGCCTACACTTTATTTGCAAAATTTAGGTCCCCCAAAATATATTTCACGTGCACCCAAACATTTTCATGTCCCCGTAAACATTCTTTTTGATTGCACAAAAAATATTTGACTCCCTGAATATTTATATTGGGTGCGCGGAAACATTATCACTGCGCAAATATTTTATTGACTGTCCCATGAATATTACATCTTGTTTCCCAGGAAATATCTGACACCCCGAAGAAATATTTACTGTGCGCAGAAATATATTCAGTGCGTGAATTTTTATTGACTGCGCGGAATTAATAGCCTTGCCGGGCTGCCGTGATTGTGTAAATGATCCATTGATGGCAGCTTCAGCACCAGCTAAGCCTGCAAAAGCTATGCCGACTCGGAGACTGATCATTCAGTTTAGATATCTTGCTAATTGCTAGAGTACCTACAACAACTTAGAGTTGGACAGTCGATTGGAAGGCAACGCATTATATGTATTGATAAAAGAATGTAAGATAGTTGGAATCAAGGATGTGACTAAACTTTAAAGAGGGAGGTAGGATACTGTACTATTCATTCTAGCTGTTTGTCGAATGCAAACGGCATCACCTCAATGCCAAGGGTTTTCCTCATCGTCTAGGTTGAAAGACATAGAGAAGGTGTTCTTAATTCCCTCTATGTGTGGAGGGGTGGGAGGGTCGGCCACTTTGGCAGGTCGCTCCTCATCTAAAAAGTGGATGATTCAATTATTGAGTTAGGTATAAAGAGTTAACCATATACCTGAAGAGACGCTAATAATATCCTGTTCAACCTCATCCTTGCTCTTCGCCATGATAGCTGATCTTGAGCTAGAAGCCTTCTTGGTGTATTCACTGATGGTGCTTTCATCCGAATCGCTTTCGCTATCATCTTCACCATTCATGTCGATTGACTTCCTACTTTCGACACAGGGACGCCATGCTTGGAGGACATCTTGTTGAACTGGGTCACGAGTAACTGTATCAACATAAGAATAACATATGGATTATAATCAAGCCTCACTGAGGTACAACATCCTTTCACCAATGCCTGCTTTGCTTTTCATGATCTGGCATGAGGAGATAATATCGAAACCAGTGGGGAGGTAATCAGTAGAATAGACAACCAGTGACTTCTTGTATGGAGGCTTGAAACATACAAGCCATGGAGATTTGCCATCTTCATCATCATCGTGTTCATCAATGTAATGGAAGAGCCTTGGGAAATGGCTCCAGATGGTGGCATCACACATTGAGTAGGAATCAGGAGGACAGAACTGAAAGCCAGAATTTCTTCGAACAGCCAGACCTGATTGGATCATCCCAGTCACTGCAACAGCTGAGATATCCACCTCAGATCCAAGGCGATATGCAGGATGGAAAGATAAAGAGCCCTCAGGCTCGGTGACTGTGTTCTAGAGCGTTCCAAGGCTTCAGACTTCATGGAATAAATACCAAAATATAGGACATACCGGCTCAATGCCAACCCCAATAAACACAATTGTACCAATCGAATAGGGAGCATCCTAAAAAAAATGGCCATATCAGAACTATCGCCAGATAAAAATTGTATGTTCATACCATTTCAGCATTGGATCCAACAGCATGGGCCCTCCCTGAGGAGCTATGTGAATTACGACCTCGAGTTGATTCAGCGCTAGCAGCTGAAAGCTTGGTGCTGTTGAGTAGAGCACTAAAGCCAGCCATGCCCTTCGAGGAGCTTGACTTCTTTGTCACCTTGGCCAACACAGCATGTTTGACTCTAGCAGGAGATGATTTCTGAGAACGTTTTGCTGAGCGAGTTTGCTGTATGCCATCTTCTCCATCAGAGGATTGGCTTCGTCTCGTTTGCCCCTCCAAATGACTCTGAGTGAGTTGAGAGGGCGGTGGAGGCGACTGACTATGCTGCCTCTTTTTGCCTTCAGAATGACCCCGAGACATCTGGGGAGAGTAGCATGAGGGAATACCGTTAGAAATAAATGGAAGTGGGTTGGTTCTATGCAGAATCTGCAACTGGATTATATACAAAACTGTCGGTGATATTTTTACATAACTTGACTCTACAGCGCTAAGATGCTATTCATTACAAAGAGTCCCTTCGCCCAGACTTTTGTTCGAGGCTTCCAAATCGCACTTGGAAGATGCATCAAGTATCCCTTCCTTTGCAAACCGACATTAATTTCCTCCTGTTCATCAAAGATGTTGCCGTCTAGCTCATCAAGCATCACACCATAACCTGGTGGAAGGTTGCCACTGTTCATCATTAATTCAAGACCCTGTTCAAACAGGGATAGGCCTTCCTCATCAAATGGGCAGTTGGAGGCAGGGGCTGGTACTGCCTTGTGTCGGATATTAGAATCGATTACCTTCAACCCAGAATTAAAATTGTATGTCAAACAATTGAATAAGCGACGGACCTTCGTATCAAAGTCATCATCCTCTTCGATCACATCTTCTGAACCAAGTTCCTCCATTTCAGAGTCATTTACATCATCAGACCTGAGGTCATCGCTCCCTGGTTCCTTGTCTTCGCTACTTCGATCATAGGTTCCTTCATCATCTGCTTGATCAGGGTCTTCTTCATCATCCAGCACTGGTTCTCTGGTTTTCTGAAAGTCATAGAATGCATATATTTCTTCTTCTGTTAAGCCGTCGCATTCATCATCATCATAGACCCCATCCTTCAAATTTCCAACAAGTACATGATCCTAAGACAATATAATTAGTAATATTTTGATCCTCTTCTAATTGAGTGGCCTACGTTTGGAGACAGCCCTTCTCCTAGACCAGAGATCAGATGGTTGTTCCATTCTTCGCAAAAGGCCTGACAGTCTTCATTAATTAAATCAAGGAACAACCGATGTAATAGCCAGCAGTGGTGTGTGTTGTTTCTCTGGAGTAGATGGCATCGCTCCAGTCGCATGAAAAATGCACGCCATTGATGTACAAATCTCCTCCCCACCTCTACCCAAAGCCGTTCAATGCGGGTATTGAAAACGGATGGCCCCCATATGAAACTAGCTCGATTGAGGCCATGAAGTAAGATCATCAGGATCGATACATCCCGGTTCTCACCTCCCCTATCACCTCGGATTCGCCAAGGAAGGCCATGCTCAAGTATTGCGTCAATGAACATGTCAAGAACTGTTTCAGCCAGATTGTTGGTGCTTGCACGCAGTCCAGTGACCTAATATAACATCAATAACCGATGAACATGAGGTAAAAAGTAATTTATTAGCCTTGCGAGAATATCCATCGGCAATCCCATGAATGACGATGCCCCATGCAATAAGCTTGTGGTGGCCATCAATATGCCACAAGGAGTTTGGATGCGGAACATGATAGCGCTTGTGTTCCTTCTTCTTACCAACCTGTTTCCTCATGCCCTGGCCTAGCCGATCCACGCAATTCATAGAATCAACAATGCACTCACGTTGAATATGTAAAGAAGCTGCCCGGAGGCGCCCAATGACATAAGCATGACCTCCAGCAGGATTTTCTTGGTGGTATTCCTGAACATGAGCATCCAGTTCCTGGTCGCTTATATCACTGAACCCTGAGTTAATGTTGAGTTCCTTTAATCTCGTGTTAAGTGTCTTTCGATCAATCCCCAGGACATTTTCCAAGACAGTTTTGGGTATCTGTCTATTCGCTTTAAAGGCATCATGGAGGACATTTGGATCCACGTTCTTTCTGGGATGGCCACGCATTCTGGTGCGATTTGTGTGGACAGGAGTTGGAATAGTAATATTAGCAGCGGAACTAGACATTCCAAATATCGAATTAATTCCAGACTTGAAGCCCTTAGCCTACACGTACTCGTCATTTGCCGCAGATAACCAATGCTCATTAACAAGTTCTAGAAGCATGGTAAATTGTGTGGCAACATCTTCGATCCAGTCTTGGGGAAGAGATTCTGATTCGGCTGATTCGCCTAACAGAAGAAAAAGTGAATAAGCCTCGTTGATAATCAAATTGCCATAATATTGGAGGCGGTTTGCTTCCAGGCTTCTGGAATCAATGTATGAGTGTGCGGTTTCATAGATCTGGTTCAATCGCTGGTAGGCATTGCGAACAGTGACAGACCAGGATCTTGGAGACAAAGGAAGAGTGGGAAGGGGCATGTTTCGAGAAGCGATCTTATCGCCTGGTCACATATATATAAGAGCATCTATTCTTATCCTTGGAACATAAACGTCTCTCTCTGCTCCTATACTTCTAGCCTATTTATAAACAGTCACATGGAAAATCCACCATCAGCTAGTCAGCGTCCAGAATCCTTTCACCCAGGATACAGTCGAGTCGTGAAATTGGTTGTGTTCTCTGTAAGTGTTCTTCCTAGCTTGTCCCATAATCACTAAAGCCATTTTAGGTTGAGGGCAAAGGATTCAGGGTTGACGCAGCCCGTTTGGCTCAGCATTCGGCCTTTCTGGAAGCTATGTTCTATGGCCCCGGTGCTGGTATTGGAACAACAAATGGAGGTACAGAAGATCAGCTGATTGTTGTACAAGGGTGTACTTCAACTGCGTTTGCCAACTTCTTTGGCTGGCTCGATCACAAGTATGTGTTTGAACATTTTTGTATTTGAGCACTTGTAATTCTGATATTTTTCCTTAAACAGCCCTTGGGCAGTGCATACAGTAGATCACATTCAGCAGTTGCTCGACATTCTCCATATCTCACATATGTGGGAGATCGGGCCTGGAATTCACTTTGCTAGCACCGAGCTTCTCAAGCCTCAATTTGGCCTTCGTGCTGCGCACCGCCTCTATCTTGCCTATCAGTACAGTTTACTTGCCTGGATTCCTGTTGCCGTCCGGGTTCTTCTTTCAACTCATTTGATGGATTATAGTGAAGTTGACAAAGAGCACCTTGGCTTCAATCTATACGAGATCATTGCCACGACCAAGGAATCCATCGAGACTGAACGGAAGCGACTAGGGGTGCATCCACCATATCCAAAAAACTTCGATGATGGCCCATTTTGCGACAACCATGGTCAATGCATGAAGATCTGGATCGAGAAATGGTACACCATAATCCTTTGTCGTATTCACAATATTTTACAGCCCCTCCCGATTTCATCCATTGCTGACACTTTGGAGGAGATTGATCATAAGGGAATGCAGCAAAGCTGGAAGGATTACATATTGTCTTGGCTCAAGGGGTCTAATCATCTTGGTAAAGAAGAGGAGCTTATCCAGAATGCGATAGATACAGTTCATACTAGGTTCTTCACATAGTCAGATCATTCCTCATTCACCTTTTCTTGTCCAATTGACTTAGATTAATGAAATATATGTGATTGACTTGAATCGGTTGTAGATTAAGAGAACCGCGACCGTATTCAGTGCACCTAGCAGGTCTTCCAACCACCTCTGGGTTGCTTTTGCGTGCGAGGGTGGTGGTGTTAGCGAGACACTGTCGAAATGTGAAAAAAAACCTCCGGCTTGCGAGGGAGGTGGTGGCGGCGAGACGATGTTGAAACGTGAAAAAAAAAAAAACCACCCCTGGGTCACTTTTGCATGCGAGGGAGGTGGTGGTGGCGAGATGATGTTGAAATGTAAAAACAGACCACCTCCAGCTCGCTTTTGCGTGCGAGGGAGGTGTTGGCAAGATGCTATCGATAGCTCAGCATGTGGCATGCATCCAAGCTACACTAAGACTGATCATTCAGTTAGATTAGAACAAATTATATATGATGTTCCTTGTGAACGAGAATACAATGTTACAATTAAATAATTGTCAATACATGCCTAGCTAGGGAAACAGAGATATGATATCAATGACAGTTGGCATAGATGGGTTCATGAAATGGGAAGTGGAGAATGAGCCGATCAGAAGTCTTCATCAAGGACAATAAAAGGGAGTGAGCAACTTAGATAAAAGGGCATGAGAATCGACGTACAATGACTTCGACAATTGTGCTGTGTTGTCCAATGTACTGGAGTGGTTAACACAGTAATCCAATGCTCAGTCTTCCCTTGCAATGAAATCATGTCCATGAAGTCGAAGGGGTTCGTCTTGTTGTAAATCTTGTCGTTCCCTAGTAAAATGAGTAAGTGATCAGCAACAAATTCAATGTATTGGCACATGAGGTCAGCATTCATACCGATAAGCTTGACTGGAAGGGCATCTAGAGAATGTTTTAGCTAGCTATTGATAGAGGAAAGGAGCACAACTCACCAGTAGGAATTCTTGTTCAATAGTGACAGCTTCAGTGATAATCAGTTTGACAGTGTCAGGATGGGGGGCGGCACTTGAAATGGCTAAATAGCAGGCAGGAGAAGTCGGTGTGCGTTCCTTCGTCATGACTAATGAGTCATTGGAGAAGGTGAGGCCGGGCATCAGACCGCGCTTCTTCAGCCAGAAGATAGAAGCAAAGGAACCAGAGAAGAAGATATCCTCCACAGCGGCGAAGGCAACGAGGCGTTCCGCAAATGTAGACTGCTGGTCAGAGATCCAATGAAGGGCCCAGTCGGCCTTACGCTTAATGCAAGGAACTGTTTCGATGGTGTCGAAGAGGTAATCATGTTGAGTGGAGTCCTTGATGTAGGTATCGATGAGGAGTGAGTAAGTTTCAGAGTGGATGTTCTCCATCATGATCTGGAAACCATAGAAGCACCGCGCCTCGGTGACTTGAACCTCATTGGAGAAGCGTTCGTTGAGATTCTCGTTGATGATACCATTGGAGGCTGTGAAGAAGGTGAGAACATGTGAAATGAAGTGATGTTCATTGTCATTGAGATGATTGTTCCAGTCATGGAGATCCAACAGAGGGCCTAGTCTGCCTTGCGCTTAATGCAAGGAACTGTTTCGATGGTGTCAAAGAGGTAATCGCATTGGGCGGAGTCCTTGATGTAAGTATCTGCTGTCATTTGCATGGATGAGCGTAGTATTGGTGGCAGAAAAGATTGACAAAACAGCATATGCTGCTGCTCATTTCTTGATGTACTGGGTATTTCTCCCCTCTAAGATGTCCCTTCATCATCCACTATGCCTCGAACCCTCCTGCGATCAAATGTTGGCCCATATTGCTCAAAAGCCGGGTTTGATGGTGCGGCTGCAGTCAATATTGTCAATGTCAATGTGTCCGCCAAATGGTGGCATTCTGGGGGCAAGCAGGTGATTTTTTACCTGGGTTGTTGGTGGTGAAAACAAATGTTGTGAGTCAGATAGGACAGGAAAAATGACAATAGGTAAACACGCACCAATTCTAGCCAAATAACAAGAGAAAAAATATAGCCCACATCTTGGCGAGGGGAGGGGCTCGTGTGCGCATGCCGAGGCGAGCTGCAATAACAGTGAGTGAGACTTGAGTTAATCGTGATTGTTGAACCTGGGACCTGGGATGGAATGGAATGATGTATTACATCAGGAAAAGGCCACCTAGCTCTGGCTGTCTTTAGATGCTTTAGCTGTCCTAGGGCATCCTGAGACATCCCAAGATGTCCTAGGATGTCCCAGGATGTCCTAGAGCAGCTAGAGCATCTAAAGACAGCCAGAGCTAGGTGGCCTTTTCCTGATGTAGCTAACTATGTTACATAACTGGCACCCGACATCGACTTTTGCCACATGTGATCTTGTGGCAAAAGTTGATGTCGGTAGCTGGTACTGAAGCTGCCATCAACGGATCATTTATATAATCATGGCAACCCGGCAAGGCTAGAATGAAGGATTAATTCTGCACAAGTCAATAAAAATTCGCGCACTAGATATGTTTCTGCGCACAGTAAATATTTCTTCGGGGTGTCAGATATTTTCTAGGAAACAAGATATAATATTTATGGGCCAGTGAATAAAATATTTGCACAGTGATAATGTTTCCACGCACCCAATATAAATATTTGGGGAGTCAAATATTTTTGTGCATTCAAAAAGAATGTTTATGGGGACATGAAAGTGTTTGGGCACACATGAAATATATTTTCGGGGACCCAAATTTTACAAATAAAATGTAGGCGGATTTATTCCACACTATGCCAGCCATATATATCCACTTACATAACTTCTACTCATTTGTGAAATAGTTGGTCTCGGAGTATTGAAAGGTTGGACCATTTTCGAGTTACCATAGGACATTTGTACACTACTTTTACTAATAATCGGTTAATCCTTCGCGAACCTATTTACTACTTACTATTCATATTCCCTCTTCCCCTGCCAGCTTGATAGAATAGACGATCACATAATTTATGGTGATACTTCATAATTACTTAAACTTCATGGGGTGATCGTCTCTAAGTTGACCATCTGGGGAGATGGATAAGATTCCTCATCTTAATTTCTACACATGGTTAATGTAGTTCGAGCTAGGGTGGAGGACCCTGGCTAACTTTAATTCCATAAATGAGACTTTAAATTTAGGGCAGGTGACAATGTGAATGATTAAGGGTTGATCAACTACATTATTGGTTTGTGCTCTTTCCTCCCCCTCTCACCTTGTTTTTCACTTGCATTCGTGAATCCCTAATTTCAATCTATTGCACTATGATAAAATGCCATCGGTTTATGGTCCTAATGAGATCCCGGTATTCGAGAGCGCAGTGCACCCCGACTGTGAAGCTGAATTTCGCGCGACTGCCCCTCCAACACGTATCATTAAAGAAGCGCAAAAGAAGACAATTATGTGCTGTACAAACTGCGGGAAGCTTGGCGACTCTGAAGATGCGGTGTCGCGTCGAATAACAATTGATATGTTAATAACCTGGGTTTCACCGGCCTTGTCCAAAATAGGGGCGGGGTATATTCCAGTCGTTCGATAATAATAATAAGTAACAGATCAATACCCTTAATATTCAAGTATATGGGTTCAAGGGCAAATAGATA
>Ga0307513_10013159_pt1 | contig 10166 bp, 7 predicted proteins | sample 15_EM_MG_FD_202174 | JGI IMG/M metagenome (GOLD analysis project Ga0307513, IMG submission 202174) | Populus trichocarpa ectomycorrhiza microbial communities from riparian zone in the Pacific Northwest, United States - 15_EM | ecosystem: Host-associated > Plants > Roots > Unclassified | place...
CGCCCGCTCTGACCTGGCCGAGCTGGGGGCCGACCGAGTAGGAGAGCAGTTCGATCCCGGCGAGGCGTCCGCGCAGCTCGTCCGGGATGGTCTGGTTCCACATCGCGCCGCGGAAGATCCCGCTGACCATGTCGAAGCAGCCGCCCAGGAGGAGGAACAGCAGCACCAGCCATACATTGCCGACGGCGCCGGACGCGGCTATCGCCAGGCCCCATCCCGCCGCCCCGAGCACCACCATCCGCCCGTGCCGGTGCACCCGTGAGGTCCAGCCGCTGGTGAGGCTCACGAGCAGGGAACCGGCCGGGATCGCCGCGTACATCAGGCCGAGCGACCACTCGGCGTCCAGTTCGTCGGCCAGGAAGGGGAGGACGGCGAGCGGCATCGCCAGGAACATCGCGGCCAGGTCGATGGCGTACGTGCCCAGGAGTTCCTTGCGGTTCCACGCGTAGCGGGCGCCCTCCGCGATCGACCGGAGGGAGGGCTTCGCGGCCTCGTGGGAGGCGGGGGAGGCCGCCAGCCCCACGACGAACAGCAGGGACACCGCGAAGGTCACGACATCGACGGCGTACGCCCAGCCGAGCCCCGCGTACGCCACGACCACGCCCGCGAGCGCCGGGCCCGCGACCCCGCCGACCGTCCAGCGGAAGGAGTTGAGCGCCGCCGCGGCCGGCAGATCCTCATGCGCGACGATCCTCGGCATGAGTGAGTCCAGCGCCGGCCGCTGCACCGAACCCAGGGCCGAGGTGAGCGCGGCGACGACGTACAGCGGCCAGATCAGGGGGTCGGGCAGTAGTGCGTTCACCAGCAGCGCGGCGCACAGCAGCCCCTGACCCGCCTCCGTCCACAGGATCAGCTTTCGCTTGTCCGCCGCGTCGGCCAGCGCCCCGCCGTACAGCCCGAACACGATCAACGGGACCAGTTCCACGGCCCCGATCGCCCCGACCGCGGCGGCCGACCCGGTCAGCTCCTTCATCTGCACCGGCAGTGCGACGAAGGTCAGGAAACTCCCGAAGTTGGTGATCAGCCCCGACAGCCAGAGCTTCCGGAAGTCGGGGGAGGCCCGCCAGGGGGAGAGGTCGGGGAGGAGGGCACGGAGGGCTGAGGTCACGTGGGGTCATGCTGTGGGGTGGGGGAGGTGGGGGCAACTGGTTTTCGTGGGTGGTTGTGGGTGTTCTTACCAGCGGGAAGGTGGCGGTGCCGTCAGGACGTCCGCCAGCCTCGACAGGCGGTCACGGAACCGGCGCCGCCCCCGGACCACCGGCACCGAGTTCTCCCCGGCCGCCGCGCTGACCAGGTGCTGCACGGTGTCCAGGTCCAGCTCCGACCCCACCGGCACCGCCAGCGATTCGTCCGCCATCGACACCAACTCGCCCTCACCCGACCCCAGCACCAGCACCCTCACCCCACCCCGCCGAGCATCGTGAACCCGCTCCAGCAGCGCGCCGCCCACCTCCTCGGGCGACACCACCAGCAAGGTCTCACCCCGGCGCGCCGCCTCGATCCGCCCCAGCCCGACCGACAGCTGCGCGGGACCGGACGCCCGCGCGTCATGCCGTACGAGAGTCGGGGCCAGCTCGGGCGTCCCCGACCACGCGGCCTCGTCCACGAGATGGGCCGCCAGGTGCCACGGCTCGTACGCCGGCGTGCCCGCCAGCAGCAGTCCGCCCCCGTACGACACCACGGACCCCCGTAACGCCCCCGCGAACCTCCGCGTGGCCCCCAACCACTCGGTTCCCGCGAGCACTTCGCGCAACAGCGCGACCCGTACGGCGTCCATGACCGCGCATCCTGCCGCAACGGACAACTCGGGGCGCTCAATTCACAGTCTTTTCGCCCAACCTGGGTAAGAACACGAATCACTGCCCTCACCACGCACTCATCTTCCACGTAGGCACCTGCTTACCGACTCACCGCCCCACCGAGGAGCCGCACATGACCGTCGAGACGAGCATCCCCTTCTGGTCCGGCCAGGAGGGCTACGCCAGTTACCGCATCCCGGCCGTCGTCGTCACCCACTCCGGCACCGTGCTCGCCTTCTGCGAGGGCCGGGTCGACTCCGCGTCGGACCACGGTCACATCGACATCGTGCTGAAGCGGTCCACGGACGGCGGCCGGACCTGGGGCCCGCTCACGATCGCCGCCAACAACGGCGTCCAGCTCGCGGGCAACCCCGCCCCCGTCGTCCTCGACACCGGCCGCATCCTCCTCGTGTACGTCCGGGCCTCGGGCGCGGTGACCGAGAAGGACATCCTGCTCGGCAACGTCTCGGCCGCCGACGGCCGCCGCATCTGGGTCCGCCACAGCGACGACGACGGCGTCAGCTGGTCCTCCTCCGTGGAGATCACCGACCAGGTCAAGCACGCGGACTGGCGCTGGTACGCCACCACCCCCGGCCACGCCGTCCAGCTGAGCACCGGCCGGGTCGTCGTCGCCGCCAACCACACGATCCCGCCCACCGGCGAGGACCTGGGCAACGAGGCCAAGTACAACAGCGGCCACTGTCTGCTCAGCGACGACCGCGGCGTGAGCTGGTACATCGGGTACATCGACGAGAACACCAACGGCTACATCAACGTCAACGAGACCACCGCCGCCGAACTCCCGGACGGCCGCGTCTACTTCAACACCCGCAACGACTCCCCGTCCCCCGGCAACCGTGCCGACGCGCACTCCACGGACGGCGGCCGGACCCTCGTCAAGCCCTTCCGCCCGCAGGCCGGCCTGTCCGCCCCCGTCTGCCAGGGCAGCGTGCTCCAGTTCCGCGACCCCGACCTGCTCCTGTTCTCCGGGCCCGCCGATCCAGCCGCCCGCGCCCTGATGACCATCCGCGTCTCCACCGACGGCGGCACCACCTGGCGCCCGGTGCACACGGTGAACGGCCTGCCCGCCGCCTACTCCGACCTCGTCCGGATCGACGACGACACCGTCGGCCTCCTGTTCGAGACCGGCGACTGGGGCCCGTACGAGAGGATCCCCTTCCGGCGGGTGCCCGTGACGGACCTCACCTGAGCCCGTCGGCGCCCGGGCACGGACGTAAAGTCGGCCCATGACCTCTACCGACAGTGCACAGACCCCTGCCGAGACACCCGCGAAGGCCCCGGCCAAGGACCCCTGGGACCTGCCCGACGTCTCCGGGCTCGTCGTCGGCGTGCTCGGCGGGACCGGGCCGCAGGGCAAGGGCCTCGCCTACCGGCTCGCCAGGGCCGGCCAGAAGGTGATCATCGGGTCGCGCGCCGCCGACCGTGCCCAGGCCGCCGCCGACGAACTCGGCCACGGTGTCGAGGGCGCCGACAACGCCGAGACCGCGCGCCGCAGCGACATCGTGATCGTCGCCGTGCCCTGGGACGGACACGGCAAGACCCTCGAGTCCCTGCGCGAGGAACTGGCCGGCAAGCTCGTCGTGGACTGTGTGAACCCGCTCGGCTTCGACAAGAAGGGCGCGTACGCGCTGAAGCCGGAGGAGGGCAGCGCCGCCGAACAGGCCGCCGCCCTGCTGCCGGACTCCCGGGTCACGGCCGCCTTCCACCACCTGTCGGCCGTACTGCTCCAGGACCCGGAGATCGAGGAGATCGACACCGACGTGATGGTCCTCGGCGAGGAGCGGGCGGACGTGGAGATCGTGCAGGCGCTGGCCGGCCGTATCCCCGGCATGCGCGGGGTCTTCTCCGGGCGGCTGCGCAACGCCCACCAGGTCGAGTCGCTGGTCGCCAACCTGATCTCGGTGAACCGCCGCTACAAGGCACACGCGGGTCTGCGCGTCACCGACATCTGAGTCGATGGGGGACACTGGACGGGTTTCCGGCAGTGTCCCCCCGACCGGCGTCCGACCGGTTCCATGACAGGAGCCCACCCCATGCCCCGCCTCGCCCTCTATGCCCTGGCCGTCTGCGTGCTCGCCGTGGCCGCCGCCGTCGTGTCCTTCGTCCAGGGCAACCTGCTGGGGATCGTGTGGGTGCTGCTGGCCGGACTGTCGTCCAACATGTGCTGGTACTACTTCCGACGAAACAGGCAGGACCGGGCCGACCGGACCGGGAAGTCCGTCACTGGTTGATCGAGCAGAACTGGTTCGTGTCCTCCCAGAAGCGGTACAGGTTCTCGCCGCAGTAGCGGTTCAGGTCGTCGACGCCCAGGGCGTCCAGGACCGAGTAGATCGCCTGGAAGAACTCCCGGTTCACCGCCGGCACCATCAGCAGCGCGAACACGAACAGCAGCCCGAACGGCGCGAACGGCTCCACCTGGCGCTTGACCTTGTACGACAGCCAGGGCTCGATCACCCCGTAGCCGTCCAGGCCCGGCACCGGCAGGAAGTTCAGGATCGCCGCCGTGACCTGGAGCAGGGCCAGGAAGGCGAGCGCGAACCGGAAGTCGCGCGGCACGCCGTCCAGGGCGTCGAGCCAGAAGGGCGCGGTGCATACGGCGGCGAACAGGACGTTCGTCAGCGGCCCGGCCGCCGAGACCAGACTGTGCTTCCAGCGGCCCTGGATCCGCCCCCGCTCGATGAAGACGGCACCGCCGGGCAGCCCGATCCCGCCCATGATCACGAAGATCACCGGCAGCACGATGCTGAGCAGGGCGTGCGTGTACTTGAGCGGATTGAGGGTGAGGTAGCCCTTCTCGCCGACCGAGATGTCACCGCTGTGCAGGGCGGTGCGCGCGTGCGCGTACTCGTGCAGACAGAGCGAGACGATCCACGCGGCCGTCACGAACAGGAACACGGCGACACCGGGCTGCTCGGCGAACCCGGTCCAGGCCGCCCAGCCGGCGACCGCCGTGACGGCCAGAATCCCGACGAAGACCGGGCTGATCCGCCGGTCGCTGCTGCGGGTGGTGGCGGTGGTCATGGGGTGGGGCTCCTGGGGGACGTGGTGGAAGGCGCCGTGGCTGCGCCGCAAACGGGTTGTGCGGCCGGGACGACGGTACCGGTGGTCTCGGAGGAACGTCCCACCCAGGGCCGGAGGTTCCTGCGAGAGCCGGAGGTTCCTGGAGGTTCCCGGAGATCCTGGACTTCTCCCCGTTCATGCCCTTGTAAACCCGGGCGCGCTCCGCGACCGTCCCCGGAGACAATGGACCCGTGCGCTACCGCATCCTCGGCACCACCCAGGCACTCCGTCCCGACGGCACCTCCGTCCCGGTCGGCGGGGCACGGCTGCGCGCCCTGCTGACCGTGTTCGCCCTGCGGCCCGGCCGGACCGTGCCCGCGGGTGTCCTGGTGCAGGAGGTGTGGAACGGGGACGCGCCCGCCGACGCGCCGGGTGCGCTCCAGGCGCTGGTCGGCCGGCTGCGCCGTACGCTCGGCCCGGACGCGATCGCCTCCGCCGAGGGCGGCTACCGGCTGTGCGCCGCGCCGGACGACATCGACCTGCACCGGTTCGGACGGCTGGCGGACGAGGGCAAGCGCGCGCTGGCCGACGGCGACCCCGCCAAGGCCGCCGTCGTCCTCGACGACGCCCTCGCCCTGTGGCACGGCCCGGCCCTCGCCGACCTCCCCGACCGCACCGCCGAGGCCGCCCGCTGGGAGACCCGCCGCCTGGACACGCACCGCGCCCGCCTCACCGCCGCCCTGGCCCTGGGCGCCGCGGAACACTCCCTCCCCGAACTGACCGCCCTGTGCGACAGCCACCCCCTCGACGAGCCCCTCCAGTCCCTCCGCCTGCGCGCCCTGAGAGACGCGGGCCGCCCCGCCCAGGCCCTGGCCGCCTACGAGGACGTACGCACCCTGCTGGCAGACCGCCTGGGCGCGGACCCGGGCCCCGAACTACGGTCGCTGCACGCGGAGTTGCTGAGAGCAGGCGGCACACCCAATGGCATGTCCAACGGTGCGCCGCCTTCGCCCCCACCCCCGCACCCGGCCTCACCGCCCCCTTCGCCCCCGGGCAACCTCCGGGCCCGCCTCACCTCCTTCGTCGGTCGGGAGGTGGACATCGAGGCCATTCGAGGGGACCTTGCCGTCGCCCGGCTCGTGACGCTGCTCGGGCCCGGTGGGGCCGGGAAGACGCGGCTGTCGCAGGAGGCCGCCGAGGCTGTGCGGGACGCGGCGCGGGACGGTGGGCGGGACCGGGCCGCGGACGGGGTGTGGCTGGCCGAACTCGCGCCCGTCGTCGATCCGGACGCCGTACCGGAAGCCGTGCTCACCGCCGTCGGGGCGCGCGAGACCGTGCTGCGCGGTGCCGGCGCCGAGGAGTTGCGCGTCGCCTCCGCCGACCGCCACGACGACCCCCTCGTACGTCTCGTCGAGCACTGCGCGAACCGGCGGATGCTGATCCTCCTCGACAACTGCGAGCACGTCGTCGACGCCGCCGCGCGGCTCGTCGCGGAGCTGCTGGTGCGCTGTCCCGGCGTCACCGTGCTCGCCACCAGCCGTGAACCCCTGGGCGTACCGGGGGAGTTGGTGCGTCCCGTCGAACCGCTGCCCGAGCCCGTCGCACTCCGGCTGCTCGCCGACCGGGGGGCCGCCGCCCGGCCCGGATTCCGCGTCGAGGACGATCCGGAGGCCGCCGCCGAGATCTGCCGGCGGCTCGACGGACTGCCGCTCGCCATCGAACTGGCCGCCGCCCGGCTGCGGATGCTGTCGCTGCGGCAGATCGCCGACCGGCTCGACGACCGCTTCCGCCTGCTCGTCTCCGGCAGCCGTACCGTCCTGCCCCGCCAGCAGACCCTGCGGGCCGTCGTCGACTGGTCCTGGGACCTCCTCGACACGGACGAACGGGACGTCCTGCGGCGGCTGTCCGTCTTCGCGGGCGGCTGCGACCTCGCCGCCGCCGAGGCCGTGTGCGGTCCCGTCGCCCTCGAAGCGCTCGGCTCGCTCGTCGACAAGTCCCTTGTCGTGGCCGCCCCTTCGGGCGCGAGCGGCGCGATGCGCTACCGGCTCCTGGAGACCGTCGCGGAGTACGCCGGTACGCGCCTCGACGAGTCCGGCGACCGCCCCGAGGCCGAGCGCGCGCACCTCACGTACTACCGCGAACTCGCCCGCGCCACCGACACGTTGCTGCGCGGCTCCGGCCAGCGCGCCGCCCTCGACGTGTTCCAGGAGGAGAGCGAGAACATCCGCGCCGCCCTCCGGCACGCCGTGGTCACCCGCGACGAGCAGGAGGCGCTCTGCCTCGTCCTGTCGGTCGCCTGGTACTGGCAGATGCGCGATCTGCGGCTCGCCGCCCGCAACTGGTCCCGCGAGGTCATGAACCTCGGCCCCGACCCCTTCGCCCTCCCGGTCCGCCCGGCACCGCCCCTCTGGGAGCGCTGCACGGACACCCCGCCGCCCTGGCGCGACGACGTCCTCGGCGAGGCCCGGCGCGGGGTCCACCTCATCCATCTCGCCTGCATGGACACGGAGTTGGAGGCCTGGCAGACCCCCGAGGCCAAACAGAAACTGGATGCCATCGCCCGCGTCTACGAACCCGGCGCCCCCCAGACCTGCCGCTACCCCGGCCTCCTCTGGTTCTACGCCGTCATGCTCACCCGCGACATGGAGCGGCTCCGGGTCATCGTCGACAAGTCCGTGGGCACCTGCCGGGACGCGGCCCCCGGCTTCGAGTGGGAACTCGCCGTCTGTCTCCAGATGCGCGCCAACGTCCTCGCCAACCGCAGCGACTGGGCCGGCGACGCCACCCGCGACGCCGACGAGGCCCTGGAGATCTTCCGCCGCCTCGGCGACGACTGGGGCGCCGCCGAAGCACTCTCCGCGCGCGGCGAGGCCCACGAGAAGAAGGCCGCGTACGACAGCGCCGCCACCGACTTCGGCGACGCGATGGAACTGGCCGAACAACTCGGCGCCCGCGCCCAGAAGACCGTACTCGCCGCCCGTCTCGGCAACGTGTTCCTGGAGGCGGGCCGCACCGACGAGGGCGAACGGCTGCTGCGCCAGGTGATCGAGGAGGCGGAGGGGATGGTCAACGAGGCCCTGCCCGCCGCCCGGCTCTTCCTCACGGCCCTGCTCGGCATCACCGACCGGGTCCCCGAGGCACGCGAGCAGATCCGGCTGCTGCGCCAGGAGTTCAGAGCCGCCTCGTTCGTCATCTTCGACGCGTTCATCCTCGGCGCGGAGGCCTGGCTGGACGCCGTGGAGGGGCGGTACGAGGAGTCCCTCGCCAAGACGAGGGAGGCGCTGGCCCGGGCCGACGACTCGCTGTCCCGCAACATCGCCCCCCACCTGCACACCTCCTTCCTGACCACCGGCGCCGTGGCCCTCGCCGGCCTCGACGGAGGCAGCCGCGCCCGTGACGCCGCCCGCTGCCTGGGCGCCGCCGACGCCCTGCTGCCGCCCGGCCACATCCCCGGGCACATGGAGCGCGAGGTCCGCACCCGCGCCGTCCGCGCGATCCGTGACCTGCTCACCGACGAGGAGTACGAGGCCGCGTACGAGGAGGGCGGCCGACTCTCCGCGGAGGAGGCGACCGCCCTCGTCTGAAACCGGTTCTCCCGGCCCTTCGTATCTCTCAGCTCTTCGTACGGAACTTGTGGATCGCGACCGGCGCCATGACGGCCGTGATCGCCACCGACCAGCCGATGGTCACCCACAGGTCGTGCGCCACCGGGCCGCCCACCATCAGTCCGCGCGCCGCGTCCGCCAGCGTGGACAGCGGGTTGTAGTCGGTGAACGCCTGGAGCCAGCCCGGCATCGACTGTGTCGGGGCGAAGATCGACGAGCCGAACTGCAGCGGGAACAGCACCAGGAAGCCCATCGCCTGCACGGACTGCGCGTTCTTCAGGACCACGCCCAGGGTGAGGAACACCCACATGATCGACGAGGCGAACAGCGTGGACAGACCCACGGCCGCGAACAGTCCGGGCCAGTGGTTGATGTCGAAGCCGACCAGGACGGCCACGATCATCAGCACGGTGGTCGCGAACAGCATCCGGATCAGTTCGACCGAGATCTTCGCGAACAGCACCGAGCCGCGCCCGATCGGCAGGGACCGGAAGCGGTCCATGACACCGGAGTTGAAGTCCTGGCTGAACCCGGTGCCGACGCCCTGCGACAGCGTCATGCTCATCATCGCGATCATGCCGGGGATCACGTACTGCACATACCCGTCCTGCCCGCCGCCCGTGGCCTGTCCGATCGAGCCGCCGAAGACGAACACGAACAGCAGGGTGAAGACGATCGGCATCAGCAGCGCGTCGAACATGGACTCCGGGTCCTGCCGGATCCACAGCAGGTTGCGGCGGACGAGGGCACCGGTGTGCCGCATATGGGCGCGCAGCGGAATCCGCCCGTCGGCCTTGCTGCGGGCTTCGATGTCGATGTCGATCTCGTCGGCGGTCGTGGTCGCGGCGCTCATACGGCGACCTCCTCTCGGGTGTCGGCGGGCGTGGCGTCGTCGTCCTGCGGGGCACTGGCACGGTGGCCGGTGAGGGACAGGAACACCTCGTCCAGGCTGGGCAGTTCGGTGCTGATGGAGGAGATGGTGATACCGCGCGCGACGACCGCGCCGGTCACGGCGGTGAGCTGCTCGTCGCTCAGGATCGGCACCAGGACGCTGCCGCTCGCGTTGTCCACGGCGGTGGTGGCGAGGCCGGTGATGCCGAGGTCGTCGAGGTCGCGGGCGAGCGGGCGCAGTTGCAGGGGATCGGCCGGGCGGATCCGCAGGGTACGGCCGCCGACCCTCGCCTTCAGCTCGTCGATGGCACCGCCGGCGACGACCTTCCCCCGGTCGATGACGGCCAGCTCGGAGGCGAGCTGTTCGGCCTCCTCCATGTACTGGGTGGTGAGCAGCACGGTCACCCCGTCGCCGACCATGCGCTTGACCTCGGCCCAGACCTCGTTGCGGGTCCGGGGGTCGAGCCCGGTGGTGGGTTCGTCGAGGAAGAGGACGACGGGCCGCCCGATCATGGAGGCGGCGAGATCCAGCCGCCGCCGCATACCGCCGGAGTAGGTACTGGTCGGCCGCTTGGCGGCGTCGGTGAGCGAGAACCGCTCCAGCAGCTCGTCGGCCCGGGCGCGGGCGTCCTTGCGGGGCAGGTCGAGGAGCCGCCCGATCATGTAGAGGTTCTCCCAGCCCGGGAGCTTCTCGTCCACGGAGGCGTACTGCCCGGTGAGCCCTATCACGCGCCGCAGCTGCCGGGGCTGGCGCAGGACGTCGTACCCGGCGACGGTCGCGTGGCCCGAGTCGGGCCGCAGCAGGGTGGACAGGATGCGTACGAGGGTGGTCTTGCCGGCGCCATTGGGT